>JACCEE011499378.1_pt1 | contig 17340 bp, 21 predicted proteins | sample 7449931 | NCBI WGS metagenome assembly JACCEE01 (sample SAMN15323457, study PRJNA562643) | freshwater metagenome | isolation source: river surface water | place: USA:Blue River Watershed | collected 2017-08-19 | reverse complement strand
GGATTATTTGCAGCACTTATTTAAATACAACAGGCATTATTCCTCATAAGACTTCATTTTATCACTATCCATTAGCAATGCCTTGTTTTGAGGATTTCTATCAATATTCACAATATTTATCTTTAAAGCACACAATGACAGAGTTACGTTTTATTTATTTAACTTTAAAAGGCAATTTTAAAGCTTTAGAAATCTTACAAGGTTTTGACTATTGCAGCGGTTTTGCTTTAAGAGAACAAATAAAACTGATTAAACGCACTTTAAAATTACGCTGAAAAATCAAACCAGCCATTTAATTTAGCGCGACATTCATCTACACCGATTTTAGTTAAAGAACTAAATAATTGCACACTACACCATTGCTCATTTGCTTCTTGAAAGATAGTTTTTAAATCTTGTTTTACCTTATTTAAAGTATTACACCCCGCGCCGCGACTGACTTTATCGGCTTTAGTCAATAATACATGTACTGACATATCAACGGCATAACACCAATGCAACATTTGTACATCATATTCAGTTAAAGGATGACGAATATCCATTAACAACACCAAACCTTTTAATGCTTGACGGGTTTCTAAATACTGTTGCAAAGTATATTGCCAATGCTCTTTAATTTTTAAAGGCACTTTTGCATATCCATAACCAGGTAAATCTACTAAAGAACGGGTTTCATCCAACTGAAAGAAATTGATTTGTTGTGTTCTACCAGGAGTTTTACTAGTACGCGCTAAATTTTTATGGTCAGCCAGGGTATTTAATGCACTGGATTTTCCCGCATTTGAACGTCCCGCAAAAGCAACTTCTAAACCTTCATCTTTAGGTAATTGTCCTAAAGTATGCGCGCTTTTTGTGTAAAGTGCTTTATGGTAATAATTAATAGTTTTTGTATTCATGTAAACTCTCAAAAAATTATTCTTTTTTCTCATCTCGTCCAATCGTTATCATCAACAAGAGAATTAATAAAACCCCCACAAATGCGCCGCCTAAATGTGCGATTCGATTAACATGGTCATTTGTTGCTAATTGTTGGGTTTCTGATAACACTCTACCGATAACAAATTGTCCTAGAATTAAAATTTCTAATAAATTGCGCCAATGCCAACTGAGTTTTAATAACACGCTGACACTAAATAAACCAAATACTGCTCCTGATGCACCGAGAGAAACAATATTAGCATCTTGAAATTGAACACTTGCGACATTTGCACCAATACCACAAATTAAATAACTTAAAATAACGCCACTCGCGCCTTCTTCTTCTTCAATGAGCTTACCGAAAATATAAAGAAAAAATAAATTTCCAGAAATATGCGCCCAATCTAAATGACAAAAGGTAGAAGTAGCAAATTGATACCAATGTGGATTCGTATGACTCAAATATAAAAAGCGTAAATCCATCTTTAAAAAATGGTCTAGACCATACATGATTAAATTCACAACAATTAGAAAAAAAACACCATTGTAATTATAATTAGAGCGAGGAAGGATTTGTTCTACCATGTTATTTATCTCAAGAGGAGAGTATTTAAAAACGCTTCATCTAAACCCGTAATCTGCGCAATTAAATCAATAGCCATCCCTTGCGCAAACATTTTCTGAGCAATAAGAATGTTATTTTCTTCAATCCCTTTTACTTTACCCATAAGTAAACCTTTCTCAAACTCCTCTTGTTTTTCTTTTTTATTGGCTTGTTCTAAGGAGTATTCATCTTTCATACGGGCGCGGTCTTGGGGCGTTAAACCATCACATTTAATTAAATCAATGGCTTTTAGAACTTCAGGATGTTGATAAGCAGATTCATCCACTTTTTCATCTAAACTGTCTTGAATGAGCATTAACCATTGCCGATAAGGTTCTGGGATATTTTGGTTTATGTGTTTAGGAGAAACATATAAAATCCGATGTTGAATTTTATTCAAATGTTGTTTAGTAAAAAAATCAACAGGGTCAAAATTGATTTCAGCAATGGCAACATCTTCTTTTGTACCTGAAGTTGAAACAACAATGGTAAAAACAGTTAATTTAGGAGAATAGTTTTTTGCATTGCCAATTTGTTCTAATAATGCCGCGCAATGATAATGTAAGAAACGGTCATAATAATCATCATAACGACGATGTTGAATATCCACAATGACCCGATTTTCTAAATCTTCTGCATATAAATCAAATCTTGAGTCGACATTACCAATGGGTGGGTCAAATTTCTTTTCAGTTTCTACTTTATTAATTTTTAAATCAATGCCTAGAAAATCTTTAACAAAAGCTTTAAAGACATCAATATTACAAAATGCTTTTTTAAAAATCACTTCATACCGTAAAGAGGCAACTTGTTGCATAAGATTTTCTCTCTATTGTTTAAGGAAATTAACGTTGTTGTCTTTTAACGTCTAACCAATCGCGTAAACGGTCTCCCAATAAATTAGTCGCTAAAATCACGCAAAGCAATGCAAAACTAGGAACAAGTACCAAATGGGGGGCAATCAGTAAATATTGCATTCCGTCGCGAATCATATTGCCCCATGATGCCATCGGCGGTTGAATTCCAATCCCTAAAAAAGAGAGACCTGCCTCAGCTAAAACGACGCTGGCAATACCGAATGTTGCTTCTACAATTAAGGGGGCAACTAATAGCGGTAAAATATGTAAACGTAAGATTCTAAAAGAGCTTGCGCCTAAAGCTTGCGCTGCTAATACATGTTCTCGTTGTTTTAAACTGAGCGTCTGGGCGCGCGCTAAACGGGCATAACCAACCCACCCCGTTAATGATAAGGCAATGATAACATTATTAATCCCTGCTCCTAATAAACCTGCTAAGGCAATTGCAAGTAGTAAACTGGGAAAGGCAAGGAAAATATCAATAAGATGTACAATTAAACGGTCAAATCGTCCACCAATCCAAGCACTTAACATGCCGATAGTTGTTCCAACAGTCAAAGAAACACAAATCACGCCAATACTAACAAAAAAGGAAACTGTTGCTCCTGTGACTAAGCGGTCAAAAAGGGGTCTGCCTAAATCATCATAGCCTAAAAAATTTTCTAAAGAAGGCGATTTAAAGAGGTTTTCTAACGTAATCTGATTAGCGTTAAGGGTAGAATAACTGCCGATAATGGCGAGTAGCATCCAAATGCTTAAAATGCAGAGTGGTAATAAAATCGGCAGGGAATCTTTCCAACGAAACATGAAATTAGTCTCTATAGAAATGTGGAAATTAGAAAAAGCTAACTATTGGCTTTTAGACGAGTTTCGTATTCAATTCTTAGTAATAATCCTAAAGTTAAGCAGTTAATCACTAAGCTTGAGCCGCCGTAACTCATAAAGGGCAAGGCTAAACCTTTGGTAGGTAATAAACCCATGTTTACGCCGATATTGATTGCGGCTTGTAATCCGAGTAGTAATCCAATGCCAAAGGCGGTATAGGCGGCGTAATAGAGTCCATTTTTTTCGGCGCGGATGGCAATCCAAAAAGCACGCAATACTAAGAGGGTAAATAATGTTAAGACTAGAATAACGCCGAATAATCCCGTTTCTTCCGCTAAAATCGCAAATACGAAATCGGTATGGGCTTCGGGTAAATAGGTTAATTTTTGGACGCTATTGCCTAATCCTACGCCAAAAATGCCGCCGCGTCCGATGGCGATTAAGGCTTGGGTTAATTGGAAGCCGCTATTAAATGGGTCTGCCCAAGGGTCTATAAAGCCAGTAAGTCGTTGAATTCGGTAGGGTGCAAGTAAAACTAGCAAACCAAAGGCGGCAATAACAATGCTAATCCAAAATAAGAATTGACGTAATGGTACACCCGCTAAAAACAGTAATCCGAGTGTTGTGGCGAATAATACAACCGTCGCGCCATAATCGGGTTCAAGTAGCATCAAGCCGCCAATCACAATTAATAATGCCATGGGTTTTGCAAAGCCGCTAAAGGCTTCGCGCACTTCGCTATAACGTCGAATTAAATAGCCAGCGAGGTATAAAATCATTAGTAATTTCATTGGTTCAGAGGGTTGAATGCTGATGCCTGCGAGTTTAAACCAGCGCATACTGCCATTCACTTCTTGTCCAATGGTTGGAATGACTACTAAAAATAAAGCGAAAATGCCTATTAAAAGTAAAACAACATTGACCCGCTGCCAAAAACTGAGCGGAATAAAGCTTGCACCCCACGCGATAAAAATGCCGAGTCCTAGGGAAAAGAGTTGTCGCCAAAAGAAATAGAGTGGGTCATGATAGAGTGTTTGTGCAATGGGCATCGAGGCGGATGTGACCATAATCAATCCCATCGCAAGTAATGCTGTACCACAGGCTAATAAGGGTAAATCATAGCCGCCAAGCAGGGAGTATTCAGGTGAGGAGGGGAGTGAGTCTAAAGCAACCGCCACGCGAATTCCTTGTCATGCCCAAGGCTTAACCTAGGTATTTTTTGAGAAAATGGGTTGTTACTTTCCATGCTTTTTGGGTGACATCATGGTCATGATGAACATTTAGTGAGTTGGCAAAACCGTGTTCAGCTTCATAGCTGTGGCATTCTAAAACTTTTTCAGCTTCATACATTGCGAGTTCTAAATCGGCTTGTTTGTCAGGCCATGTTTTTTCGTTTTCTGCAAAAATCCCTAAGACAGGACACATTAAGGTTAATGCCTTATTTTTATCAATCACAATACGGCAATAATATAAAATGAGTGCATCGACTAAAGTGGGATTTTGTAGCGTTAATAATTGTGCTAATAGTCCACCAATTGACCAGCCTATCACGGCTATTTTGCGATTTGTATCTATTTTGAGCAAGGTCAATGTGGTTTGCAGTTTGTTTAATGCGGCTGTTTGGTCTAGTTGCCGCATAAATTCGCTGGCTTGTTTATTATTTTTTGGGAGTTTGCCTTCGTATAAATCAATTGCTACTACATAGTAGCCTAATTTTTCTAATTTTTTACCCAATTCTGGATAGTCTTCGTTAAAGCCATGTCCATCATGAATCATTAAAACAACTTTGTTACTTGCTTCATTACCAAAGACATAATGATTTTTTAACACTTCTGGTTGGGAAGTGGTCAATCGCATTCCAAAACTCCTCTAATTTTTCAAACTCGTTAATTAAAAATATAGTGACTCATTGATAAAGGGTAGGGGATTTTCAAAAAATGCCAATACTGATAGAGCGAGCTTAAAAATACAAGAGGTGTGTTAGTGAAAATTGCAGGATAACACGCAAAAAAGTGGTGACGTTTTAGCTTAGCTTGTGGGAAACAGTGCTAGCGGTTTAAGTAATCTACACTTGCCCAATCATGACTATAAGTTACTTTAGTAACTGAGCCACAATCTAAATTTAAGCTCATGAGTTTATGCAATGGAATTTCTAAAATTTTGGCGATTAAACAACGTATAACGCCTGAATGGGTAATAATAATGGCGCGTTCTGCATCGCGTTGAATTAAATCATGCCAAAAATCTTCACAACGGTTAGCCAGCATTTGATAACTTTCCCCTTGCGGTGGTGCAAAACTTACAAAGTCAGTCGCCCAGCGTTGAAAATCATCGGTTGCAATTTCTGACCAGCTTTTCATTTCCCACGCGCCATAGTTTAAATCTATGATGCGGGGGTCAGTTTGTAAGCGATAGCTTAGACGCGCGGAGAGTTGTAAACAGCGTTGTAATGGACTACTAATAATCAATGTTTTGTCATCTAAAGCAGGGAGCTTGGTTTGTAATTGATTAAATTCTTCATCAAAACTGTCAGCTAACGTGACATCGGTTTGTCCATAACACGTTCCTTCTTGAATTTGAACGCGAGTGTGTCTTACTAAAAAAATATCCAAATCAGCACCTATTGGGGTTGTGCTAAACTGTGTTTATTGCCTAAACATACGGGGAAGGTTAAAAATACCCATTTGTTTTTTCTCCTTTGTGTTTATAGAACGGTATAGAAACAAAGTGAATGGATTTATATAAATGGGTTGGTGGTTATTTGGCAATCCATAGCTTTGCTAGAAAGCCACATCCTTGTCAGCTTTAACAGGCAACACAGCTTAACTTTAAGTCGGGAGTTAAGAGGTCATAGATTTAAAAATGACGTTTTAAGTGCAATTATCATGCAGTGTATAAACGTGAATACGCCATTCTAATGAATCAATTTTTTTTCAGGGTAAATCTAGTAATGGTTAAATTTACGGTGAAAAAAAATTAAAATAAGAGAACATATTTTTGAATTGTTCTAAAATATGCCCTCCTATTAAATTGTTAAGCAAAAAGTTAAGCGATTTTCTATAACATTTTTTCAAATATCAAATTAACTGTTTATAATAATTGTTAATTAAATTTACACGCCTATCAATCGCACCATAATCCCTTTTTGAATCAGATGACTGATTAAAGTATGACAGGAAGTTTCATCAGGTTCATATTGCACTAACACTACACGTTGATTATCACTTCTAAAAGAAACAGCAACGACACCACTCATTTCGCGAATCGTTTCTTCTATTTCGTTCAGTTTTTCCTCCACCTCAAAAAAGTCTTCGAGGTAAAGGGTAATGGTCATAAAATTACTGCCAATACTGCGCTGTGCCCATAAGTAGCGTACAACTTGTCGGACTATCGTACAGGTGATGTCATCTACATGGGTAAACATAAAGCCTGTTTTATACAACTGATTTTTAACCTCAGCATTCCAACGGCTTTGCACATGTAAATGCAAATGTAAATTTTGAAGTTCAAATCCTTCAGGTAATTGAATATGCGAATAAGGAATTGCTTGCTGCAAATCTGCAACGCGAATATCTAACACCAAGTTTTGATGACTTGCAATGGGTGTCTGACTAAATAACATTAACCCATATAAACTAATATCACCCAAAGAACCAATGATTTGCTGTGTCTGCGCATCATAGATAGGTAGAAGTAGTAACAACTCGCGTCGCTTTGCTTTGCGCCGCTCTTCGCGGGCATCATCTGACATATTTAAATCATCACGCGAATAGTTGGGGATATGAAAAGTTGAAAGTTTATTCACGGCATAAACGGTATTGGGCTTCACGATATTTTTCGGCAGTTTTGAGCAATACCTCCGCGGGTAAAGACGGTGCTGGCGGAGTTTTGTCCCAACTTAATGTTTCTAAATAATCGCGAACAAATTGTTTATCAAAACTGGGAGGACTCATATCTAATTGATAAGTATCCATTGCCCAAAAACGAGAAGAATCAGGCGTTAAAATTTCATCAATTAAGACTAAATTCCCCTCTTCATCCACACCAAATTCAAATTTAGTATCAGCAATGATAATTCCATGTTGTTGCGCATAATCTCGCGCCCGCTGATAAATTGCTAAACTCGCTTGTTTAACTTGTTCAGCTAATGACTCACCCACTAAAGCAACAGTTTGCGCAAAATCAATATTTTCATCATGAACCCCCACCGCTGCTTTGCTAGAAGGCGTATAAATTGCTTCGGGTAATTTTTCAGCTTGGCGTAAACCCGCGGGTAATTTAATCCCGCAAATAGCTTGGGTTTTTTGATAATCTTTCCAACCAGAGCCCGCTAAATAGCCACGCACAATCGCTTCAATCGGTAACGCTTTTAAGCGTCTAACGACCACCGCCCGCCCTTCTACCTGTTTTCGCTCTTCAGGATTAGGTAAAATAGACTCTAAAGAATCATTTAACAAGTGATTGGGAATCACATCAGCGACTAATTTAAACCAAAAATTTGAAACTGCCGTTAAAATAATCCCTTTATCAGGGACGGGAGTCGGTAAAATCGCATCAAAAGCGGACAAGCGGTCAGTTGCTACAATTAATAAACGTTTATCATCAATTGCGTAAATATCACGCACTTTTCCTCGATGTAACAAGGTTAAACTTGTTAACTGCGATTCGAATAAAGGAGGATGATTCATAGTTAAATATTCCACTTTTTTGAGGGTACTTGTTAAAACACTATCTAATAAATATTGGATAAATAAAGAAAAAATCTTTTTTATAATCAAACGATTATTATAAGTCATCAATGCTAATAGATACGGATAATACTGAATGTTAAACAACATTCTGTAGTATAAAGAAGTTTAATTGACTTTACTATTTCTGATGTAATCATAAATTGAATTAACAAATTATGTATTATATTTCAATAACTACGTTAACTTAATCAGTTTTTTTGTTTAAATTTATTTTTTATTGAAACCTGCAAAGTTAACAGTTATTTTTTCAATTCTTGACAACAAAAAATAGAGCTTAAACAAATTTACACGGATTATTATTGATATAATTTACCATTTTACGCCAAGCCCAATGCTTTTTTTTAAGCACAAAATTGCAATAAAATAGCAAAATATTCAAAAATACTAATAACTCCTTTCTAATAAAACATTAATATCCGCGGTGCGTGGCACATTATAAGAAGTTGCTGCAAGCACTCTATTATGTGTTGCTGTTAACAATTGCAAATTTACATAAACTGTTTGCTGAGCAACCGCATACGTTCCCACCATTAAAGCATCAATTTGCGCTTGTTGTGCTAATCGCTGAGCCGCAGGCGATAACACGACAGCCCCCTCTGTTTGCAAATTCACGGGTTCTGTCAAAGTTAACGCCAAAATTGCCTGATGCTGACGACTACTTGCAGTTTGAATATGTTCGGCTAATAATCGCCCAAATGCCGAACTGCTTTCCATTTGTTTAATGTCCGCTAACGGTGTTACCCACAAAATGGCGTTCTTATTCAAATTTGCTTGTGCAAATAACTGATTTACTGCCTGCGTATTGATTGCGATTAAATCCACTGGCTCGATTGCAGGCCTATAACATTCTGCACTTTGCGTCCGATTTTCGCAGGCGACAAAAGCTGGATAACTGCCACATCCCAACAATAATCCAGTTAACCCCGTAAATAATAAAGCATTAAAAATTTTATTCACGTCACTATTCCAAATTTTAAGCGATGAATACGTTTGAATTCACTTAGATAAGCAACTTAAAACCTAAGTAAAATTATTGAATTAGCCTTGACACACTAAGCTAATCTCTCTATAATTCGCGTTTCCCTAAAAAGCCCCGTGTATCCAACGCATTTGCTGCGTGTCAGTTGATACACGCAACATAAATATAGGTGAATCTCTCAATTCACCTCAGGCATCGGTAATTTTTTGGAGCAACGGTCATGAAAACCTTTAGCGCGAGACCAGATACTATTAAGCGCGACTGGTATGTTATTAATGCAGAAAACGTAGTGCTCGGTCGTTTAGCGACTGAAGTAGCACGCCGTTTGCGTGGAAAACATAAACCTGAATATACGCCTCATATGGACACTGGTGATTATATCATCATCTTAAATGCAGAAAAAATTCACGTAACGGGGCGTAAACGTGAAGATAAAATGTACTATCGTTACAGCGGCTATCAAAGCGGCTTAAGAGAAAGAAATTTTACTAAGATGGTACAAGAAGCACCTGAGCAGATTATTGAAGCTGCTGTAAAAGGAATGTTGCCAAAAGGCCCATTAGGTCGCGCGATGTTTCGTAAGTTAAAAGTGTACGTGGGCGCAGAACACAACCACACTGCCCAACAACCGATTGAATTAAAAATCTAACGGGTTAATGATATGAGTGAAACACAATATCACAGCATTGGCAGACGTAAAACTTCAAGTGCCCGTGTTTTCTTACGCAATGGCGATGGCAAAATTACAATTAATGCTCGTCCAATTGACATCTATTTTGGTCGTGAAACTTCCCGCATGATTGTGCGTCAACCTCTTGAATTGTTAGAAATGCAAGACAAGTTTGATGTATATATCACTGTAAAAGGCGGTGGTAACACAGGACAAGCAGGTGCGATTCGTCACGCTTTAGCGCGTGCCTTAATTGAATATGATGAAGGCTTACGCAGCTCTTTACGCAAAGCAGGTTATGTAACCCGTGATGCGCGTGAAGTTGAACGTAAGAAAATTGGTTTACATAAAGCGCGTAAACGTCCTCAATACTCTAAACGTTAATTTATTCAGCGTTTATTCGTTTTATCAAAAAGGGAAATTCTCACATTGGGAATTTCCCTTTTGTTTTTTTAGTGTCTGAACCACAATTTATTTAACGCGAATTCGGCGAGTAAATAATTTAAAATCAATAGATTGTGAGGGTTAGTAGTCTTTTGAGTCCGTACCCACATGTTTTTATTTGAACCTCTCGCCGAATTCAGGTTATTTAATTTTTATAATTAACGCAAGTTTGGCAAGTGAAAACTTTAAACTCAATGGAGTGTTAGGATTAGTAATCCATTGAATCCACAACGATACACCTAGTATATCTTTATTTTTGTTTAAATTTTTCGCCAAATTTCGGTTATTTATTTCTCGGCAACACTTGCAATAACTAAAGCAATTGCACTCTTCTTTAATCAATTTAAAGTATCCTTTTTATACCCTTTAAATTGCATAACTCCTAAACATAATTAAAAGCCTAATTTAACACTATACTTTAATTTAAAATCGCCTTCCTTTGTTTTTGTAAAAACGTCACCATTTATGTTTTAAACACCATGATATACATGGCTATTTTAAACACTCAAAAATTAACATAAGGTATTAATGATGAGCACCTCCGCCCAACTTTGGTTAAAAAGCTATCCTTCCTATATTCCAGCTTCTATTAATCCTGATGCTTATCACTCTATTAATGATTTATTTGAACAAACCGTTGCGAAATTTCAAAAATTACCTGCTTTTACCAGTTTTAATAAAACTATCAGTTATCACGACTTAGACACATTAAGTCAACAATTCGCCGCTTATTTACAAAATGAGTTAAAACTTGAAAAAGGGTCACGCATTGCCTTGATGTTACCCAATATTTTGCAATATCCCATTGCATTATTTGGGGCATTACGCGCGGGTATGGTAGTTGTAAATGTCAATCCACTTTACACGCCGCGTGAATTAGAACATCAACTTGCCGATTCTGGTGCAAGCGTTATCGTGATTTTGGCTAACTTTGCTCATACTTTAGCGCAAGTTTCTAGCAAAACAGCGATTAAACACATTATTATTACGGAAATAGGCGACTGTTTAGGACTTTTAAAAGGCTTTTTATTTAATTTTGTAGTTAGATACATTAAAAAAGCTGTCCCGCCTTACCATTTACCCGTCTTAACTTCCTTTAAGAAAGCCTTAGCTATCGGTAAAAAACAACCATACACTCCTCCCGCGATAACAGGCGATGACCTTGCTTTTTTACAATATACAGGTGGTACAACAGGAATCGCTAAAGGCGCAATGTTAACGCATCGTAATTTAATTGCAAATTTAGAACAAGTTTCAGCTTGGGTTCAATATGATTTAGAAGTTGGCAAAGAAATTGTTGTAACTCCTCTGCCGCTTTATCACATCTTTGCTTTAACTGCGAATTGTTTAACCTTTATGAAAATTGGTGGGCATAATTTGCTTATTGCCAATCCACGCGATATTGCGGGTTTTATCAAAGAGTTAAAACAATTTCGCTTTACGATTTTGACGGGTGTTAACACCCTATTTAACGCATTAATGAATCACCCTGATTGCAAAACAATAGATTTCAGTAGTTTAAAAATTGCTTTAGGGGGTGGAATGGCATTACAGCAAGCCGTATCAGAACGTTGGCAACAATTAACTGGAAAAGCACTGAGTGAGGGATATGGACTGACCGAATGCAGCCCAGTTGTTGCAGTAAACCCTTTACATTTAACGCATTACACAGGTTCTATTGGTCTCCCTTTACCTTCTACTGAAGTTGCACTTCTTGATAGTGAAGGACAAACGGTTGCCATAGGGCAAGCAGGCGAATTATGCGTTAAAGGCCCGCAAGTGATGAAAGGTTATTGGCAACGTCCCCAAGAAACGCTAGCTCTTTTTAATGCAGAAGGTTGGCTATGTACTGGGGATATTGCAGTCATGGATGACAACGGTTTTATCCGTATCGTCGACCGCAAAAAAGATATGATTTTAGTTTCTGGTTTTAATGTTTATCCCAATGAAATTGAAGCGGTTGTAGCACTGTTAGATAGTGTTTTAGAGTCTGCTGCTATTGGTGTACCCGATGAAAAAACAGGGGAAGCCATTAAATTATTTGTAGTGCGAAAAGACCCCAGAGAAAGTAAAGACGCTATTATTAAACATTGCCGTCAATATTTGACTGCTTATAAAGTACCGAAAATTATAGAATTTCGCGAAAGTTTGCCAAAAACTAACGTAGGAAAGATTTTAAGACGTGAGCTTAGATGACAACGAAAAGGATTAAGAATTATGTGCACTCATTTAAATGTTTTATCTTATCCCTCTCCCTTTTCACCCGAACGCTTGACCTTACAAGTAGATTATTTATTACAACAAGGCTGGACAGCCGCCATTGAACATAGTGATACTGCTTATATCGGTAGCGATTATTGGGATTTGTGGAATATGCCACTCTTTGGTTCTGATAAATTAAATCAGGTTTTATCTGAGTTAAATGCGTGCCAACAGGCATATCCCGACCACCATGTTCGCCTCGTTGGGTTTGATGCACGTCAACAAACGGTGGGTATGGTTATGTTAGTTAAATAATTAAACAAACAGAATATGTATGTTTCGTTGTTTAGCAGCGAAACAATTATCTTAAAAATCCAAACAATTTTGAGATTTCAAAGCCTGTTTTCTTGCGTAAAGTTTCAGGAAAAATGTCTGGTTCATAATGATTACGAAAAGCTTCAGCTAAAGCATTAACACCGTTATTGTTGAGTAAATAAGGATTGAACTCTTTTAAACCCGTTTCTTGCAAAATTTTGTTGATAATGAGTGGATAACTTACATATTTCATTGACCACTCTTCAAAATAACGTGTATGTACTTCTTTAAATTCTAAAACTTTCACATTTGTATGACGTTTATCTTCAGCAATTTTCTGATATAAGCTTTCTACATTAGCCTCTTCTCCCTCCAAAAATTGCAAAAAATAATGATTACCATAGAACAATGCTCCTGTAATATTTAGCGCAACATTATTTTTAAGAGAAGCTTCTAAAATATAACCAATTTCCATGGAAGAGCATTGCTCAGTAGCTGTACTTGCGTAACATAAACGAAAAAGTGTTGTTTTAAGCATAAGTATTTAAATCATAAAGGGTTATGTTTTTTTATGACTAAACATTCCTAAAATACTAAAAGAATGTTTTTTATTGGCAGCGGTTGGCTTTGGCGTTACTGGGTCATAGTGATTTCTAAACGCTTCTGCCATTCCATGTACTGCATAACTATCTAGTAAATACGGATTAAATTCTTTTAACCCTGTTTCTCGTAGGATTTTAGCAATTACGTTGGGAAATTGCACATATTTCATTGTCCATTCTGCAAAGTAACGGCTATTAACTTCTTTGAGTTCTAACACTTGTAAATTTTGATGACGTTCATCTTTCGCAATTTTTCTATATAGATAATTAACATTGCCGCGTGACCCCTCCAAAAATTGCAAAAAATAATGGTTATCGAAAAACAATGAGCCTGTAATGTCTAATTCAGCATTATTTCTAAAAGAAGCCTCTAATATACTTCCTACTTGTAAAGAAGTACATTTTTCAGTGGCGGTGCTCGCATAGCATAAACGGAAGAGTGGAATGTGGCTCATTAATCACCGATAATTTTTAGAAAAAAAGGAAAGTTATTTAACGCGAATTCGGCGAGCAAATGTTTTAAATTCAATTGGTTATTTGGATTACAATCTTTTAAATCCATCCCAACAGACCTAGTAGATTTTTGTTTTTAATCTAAAATCTCACCGAATTCGGGTTACTTACGTTTAAACATGTTTAAAATATTAAAAACATTGTTTTTGGGGTGCAGGTTTTCAATTTTTGCAGCCGCAGGAGAAGGGTCTATGATATTTTTAAATCCTTCAGCTAACAAAGATAAACAATGACTGTCTAGTAAATAAGGATTAAACACCCGCATTCCACTTTCTTTCATTACTTTATTAATAATAGTTTTGGTATTAGCAGCAGTTAAATAGTATTCAAAATAACGATAGCTGATTTCTTTAAGTTCCAATAATTGAACTTCAGAATGTCTTTTATCATCGGCAACTTTATTAAAAATAAAGTTGATACTTTCGCGTGGACCTTCAAGGCATTGTAAAAAATAGTTGTTCTCAAAACATAAAACGCCTGTGATATGTAGTATCGGATTATTTTTTTGTCCAGATGCGAGAATTTTGCTCAATTCTATAGGAGAGCAATTTTCTGTTGCTGTACTTGCATAAAAAAGTCGAGAAAGAAAAATATCTGCCATTATTTTCACTAAAAACTAACGATAAGGACGGTAAATTAACGCATCATATTTATTAGAAACTTCTTTTATTTGTCCTTGCACTCGTGACAGCTCTTGATTTAAATCAGTCACTCGAATTTGCATGGCAGAGACAGAATCTAATACTTGCTGGTGATTGCTGTTGTTTAAATTGCTTTTATTGATATTATCTTTAATAGCAACTAACTCATGATTAACGGTAGTAATTGTATTATTAATATTGTTGAGCTGAGTTGAAACAACTTCTGTCGTTTTAATAAACTGCATCATAAAAAATACTATGCTTGCAGCTAACAGCATAAAAGAAAAAACGCCAAAACGAATAAAGAAAGTGTTAACACCACTGACTTTGAGATTAATCGTTTCTTGCCGTTTGATTGCATCTCCAAACTCAGTCATTGCAATCCGGTTTTCTCTAAATACTTGCTGTAAAGCGTGAGTAACTTCTTCTGTTATAATGGGGATAGCGTTGGAGCTTGCAATAGGAGAACTTTGTTCCTGCATGTTTTGTTTCAATTCTTGTATTTCTGCTTGAAACTCTAACATTTTGTCAGAAAATGCTGTTAATAAAACTGTTGTATCATAGACTTTTGCTGTTTGTTTACAACTTGGGCATTTCACTGATTTACCTGCGTATTGTTCAGATACTTCGCGAGTATATTCACAATGTTGACATTTTAAAACGGCCATAAAATATTGCTCCTAACTCAAACTACTGAATTTAAATATTTATTTATCGAATTTAGGTTAAGAAAATAATAAACGTTTATGGGTATGAACTCCCATAATTAAGCCAAAGCCCGCCATCAAAGTAACAACAGATGTTCCGCCGTAACTCATCAACGGTAAGGGTACACCGACGACGGGTAACAATCCTGTAACCATTCCCATGTTAACAAAAATATATACAAAAAAGGTTAAAGTTAAACTTCCAGCAACTAAGCGTGAAAATGTCCCTTGTGCTTGCGTTGAAATAAATAAACCACGCGTTAATACAAATATATATACGCACAGTAGTAATAAAACCCCAATTAAACCAAATTCTTCGTTATAGACAGCAAAAATAAAATCCGTTGAACTTTCAGGTAAAAATTCTAAATGGGATTGTGTGCCATTTAACCAGCCTTTACCGTAAACCCCACCCGAGCCAATTGCAATTTTTGATTGAATAATGTGATAGCCCGTGCGCAAAGGGTCTGATTCTGGGTTTAAAAACGTTAAAACCCGCTGGCGTTGATAATCGTGCATCACTTGCCATAAACCCCATACCATCACGGGTGCGCTAATCAATGCACCTGCAATCAATTGCCATTGTAACCCTGCTAATAATAAAACAAATGTGCCAGAAGCAGCGATTAATAAAGCTGTTCCTAAGTCAGGTTGTTCGGCAACAAGCAGGACGGGAATTAAAATAATTGCCCCCGCTGCGGTTAAGCGTTGGAAATTAGGAGGTAAAGGTTTATCCGCTAAAAACCAAGCGACCATTAAGGGCACAGCTAATTTCATAAATTCTGAAGGTTGAAAGCGAAAAACGCCTAAATCTAACCAACGTTGCGAGCCTTTGCTAATATCACCGATAACCGCAACCGCAATTAACATGATAATACCTGTCAAATAAAACCAAGGCACAAAATCAATGATTTTCTGAGGGCGCACTTGGGCAACGGCGACCATTACACCAATTCCCATGAGAAAACGTAAGGCTTGACGCATGACTTTATCTAAATCTTGCCCGCTCGCACTGTATAACACGATTAGCCCAATTAACATTAGGAGCAATAACCCACTTAGTAAGGGTTTATCTAAATGATAAAAATCGCTTTGTTTCCAATGACTATACATAATTTTTCCGAAGAAATAGCAAAGTTATTAAATGAACATTGATTATGAACGTTGCCGAATGCGCGGGTCTAACAGTGCATATAAACTTTCAGTCATCAAATTAATTAACACATAACTTAAACTAATAAGTAAAACACAAGCTTGCACAACGGGATAATCTCGCCGTTTAATCGCTTCAATTGTTAAAGAACCAATCCCGTGAATAGAGAAAATTGTTTCTGTAATTACCGCCCCCGCGAGTAACGTACCCAATTGTAATCCCAACAAAGTGAGAATCGGTAAAGCGGCATTATGTAAAGCATGATGCAAAATAACTTGCAAAGTAGATGCACCTTTAGCATAAGCGGTGCGAATAAATTCTTCTTGTAACACTTCTAATAAAGTGGCGCGTATCATTCGCGCTAAAATCGCGGCTAATGCTGTGCCTAGCGTAATTGCAGGTAAAACAATTGCATTGGGCGCATCCCAACCGCTGACTGGAAACCAGCCTAAACCTAAAGAAAAAATGAGAATTAACAAAGAGCTTAAAACAAAGTTTGGAATAGAAATACCAATTAATGCAATAAACATTGCTGCATAATCCCAGCGACTATCTTTCCAGACTGCTGCAACACAGCCGAGCGGAAAAGCAAGGCACACTGCTAATAATAAGCTGACACAAGCCAATTGAAAAGTCACAGGAAAACGTTGCGCAATTAACTCGCTAATCGGTTGTTTATAATAAAGAGAATGTCCTAAATCGCCCTGCAAGAGTTGTCCAATATAATGTAACCATTGCCAAATTAATGGACGGTCTAAGCCTAAAGCTTCGCGTAAAGCGGTTTGGTCGGCGGGGGTTGCCATTTCCCCTAACATCACTTGAATAGGGTCACCTGGTACGAGATGAATAAATAGAAAAACGAGGGTAACAACCCCAAAAATAACAATCAAAATACTCGCCAGGCGAGTAAGAAAGTGATAAGGCATAATTATTTCCAACAAAAACTATAGCAGTCTAAGCTCTGTGAGATATTCAAAAGAAAACAAAGACCTATTAATCTGAATTCGACGAAATATTCAAATGAAAATAAAGACCTACTAACGCGAATCTTGCGAAAATAATTATAAACATCATATGGTTACCATTAAAGTCAAGAAATAGCATAATAATCAATAAATTAGCTGTTAATTAGTAAAAAATATCAATTTATTTCAATATG
>JACCEE010611204.1_pt1 | contig 17349 bp, 15 predicted proteins | sample 7449931 | NCBI WGS metagenome assembly JACCEE01 (sample SAMN15323457, study PRJNA562643) | freshwater metagenome | isolation source: river surface water | place: USA:Blue River Watershed | collected 2017-08-19 | reverse complement strand
TTAAAAAAAGATTAATTTGGTAGCAATTACTGATCATTAACGAATAAACTTTTGCGATGGATATCTTAGGAAAATTCAAATTTAAAAAATTGTCATACAAAATTGGTCTTCTTATTATTACAACAGAATTTATCGCCCTGTTTGCATTAGGCATATTCTACATCGATCGGTTCAGATCCCAAATTGAAGATGGGCTGCAACAAAAATTTCAGACCCCGGCTTACCTCATGTCAAAAGGCCTGCTTCGATACGAAACTACCGAAGACAAGTCTACGATGGAAAATTTGGTTGGAGAAACAATTGAAGATTGCATCATCGTTGGTTCCAACGGAAAGGTTTATTTCTCTCTAAACAAAGAATACATTGAAAAGTCCAAAGATGAAGTAACAGTATTGAAAGGATATTCTCAACTATCGCAAGAGATTACCGAGTCGTCGTTCATGAATGTTTCGAACAATGGTAAAGACTATTTTGTAACCATCAGTCCGCTCCGCCTTGACGACGGAAAATTCCTGGGAAACTTGTTCATCTATGCAAAAATGGATCGAATCAGAGCTCAAAAGGCAGCAATAACTTGGATGTTCATACTGGGCTCGTTACTCTGCATCCTTTTAACTTCGGGTGTTATTATTTACCTCTTCGACAGATCATTCACACAGAAGATAAACCTGACGCTCAAGAAATTAACTGACATACAGAAAGGTAAATTATCGAAAGACCTTCTTAAAGTTGATTCTGAAGATGAAATTGGATTGCTGAGCGAGGCTACTAATAATTTAAGCTTAAAACTTCGGGAAATAGTTTTCAGAATTGCTACCGGTGCGAAGAAAGTAAATGGTAGCAGTACGCAAATCAACGAAATATCAACAAAAGTTGCCTCTGGATCTATGCAACAAGCAACTTCGGCCGAAGAAGTTTCGTCGGCAGTTGAAGAGATGGCCGCTGTAATTCAGGACAGTAACCACAATGCAAATCAAACCATGTTGATCTCCGACAAAGCAGCTCAGGGAATTAAAGAACTAATAGAACGTGAAGAAGAAAGTTTGAGGTACATTAAAGAGATTTCACAGAAAATATCCATCGTAAACGATATCGCGTTCCAAACAAATATTCTTGCACTTAACGCTGCTGTTGAAGCTGCAAGAGCAGGAGAACAAGGAAGAGGTTTTGCAGTTGTGGCAGGTGAAGTTCGACGACTTGCAGAAAACAGCCGTGTTGCTGCCGACGAAATCACTAAACTTTCTGCTAAATCGGTTAGTATTACCATAAACGCTCACGACTTCATGATTAACCTTGCTCCTGAAATAGAAAAAACATCAAGACTTGTACACGACATTTCTGTTTCAAGTAATGAACTCAATAACGGAGCTTCGCAAATCAATAGCGCAATTCAGGAACTAAATCTTGTAATTCAGCAATATACTGCCACCGCCGAAGAAATGAACAGAAATTCTGAAATACTAAAAACCGAAGCTGTAGAACTAGGCCAAAGCATTGCTTTTTTCAAACTTGAAAAGTAATTAATCAAACTTATTGTGGCTAAAAAAAAGCGATACGAATTTCCACCGTACAATAAAATCTACAATGGCTACAAAAGATCAAATTATTGAACATCTTTTGTAGCCATTATTTCTGTCAAAAATCTTTAGAGTGACTTCGAAAAACAGAAAGATTGTATAGTTTGGTACTCTTTTTGATATTCTAACAAACATTGACTAAGAAAATTTATTAATTTCCTGCTTTAATTAAATATAAAACCGACATGTTGAATCGTTTTCTACTCATAATCACCATTTTACTTGGGACACTGAGTGCCAGTAGTCAGGTCAAAATTCAGTTTAGCCGCTTGATCGATGAAAATTTCACTGAATCGAACATCCTGTCAGAACTGAAATTTACTGAGTTGCAATTAGAAAAACCAGGGATGATTGCGCCCGACATGGAATTAAAATACGAAGACAACAACTATTTTATTCTCGACAACAGGTTCACTCAATGCGTTTACCGTTTCGATGAAGATGGCTTACTACTCAACACCATTTGTGAAAAAATTGCAGGCGATACAATTAATAAAATGGTTCTGAAGAATCCGGTAAAATTCAGTGTCAACCCGTTTCTTAAACAAGTAGAAATTTACAATTTCGAAAGTTCAGGAGTTCAGCGGTTTTCATACGATGGGGCATATCAAGACAAAATAAAGTTTTCGATCAACCCTGCCGATTTTATACGCGACAGAGATGGTAACTATTTCATTTACACCGGATGGAACAACAAAGATTCGCAATTCAGATTGCTACAAACCGACAAAAATGGAAATGTTACCGACCGAAAGATGAGATTAGTTTCGAAATGTACTCCAACTGAGGGAATGTCGTTTTACAATTCACATAAAGGAATTTGTTTGTGGGAGTTGCTAGGAAATTCTACCTACATGATCAACAAAGGCATTATTACCGAAAAATACAACTTCAACTTTGGAACAAAAAGCCTTTTGCCAAACTACCACGAACTTGAAGCAAGCGACTCTTATCAGTTAATTAATCATACTGGATATTACACAATTAAGAAATACCTTGAGAATGACAATTTCGCTTATTTCTTTCTGAATTTCACAAGTAGCGAAAGCAAGCAAATGATTCACGTTGTTTATGATAAGAAAACGAACAAAACATTTAAGCTTCTCGAAAATTCGGGCATAGGTGCATTCGACAAAGCTCAAGCATTAACCGAAAACGATGAGCTAATTTTCTTAGTCGCACCTCGAAAATTTAGGCAAGTATTAAGCGCAGAAAATGAAGCGTTCTCCCCAATTTTTGGAGAATTAGCAGAATCAATTAACACATTAAGAAACACTGTTGTTCTAAGAATTAAACTCCAATCGCTGGCAATTTCAAATGATGACACACAAAGTGAGCAGAAACAAGAACCAATCGATTAATCTTTTGTAAGAGTGAGATTTTTATATTTCATCTCCTCTTTTGCTTTTCGTTGTTCCATTTTATCCCAGCTCTGAGCGCAGGTAACTCCCTGATCGGCAAGTTTTTTATTGCCACTCACATGTATATTGGGAAATTTATGAGTTTTCTTGAAGATAATTTGTATTGCCAAACCAAACATAGCAAGCCCAAGAATACCAATAACAATCAACAATAACTTTAAATATTCCATAATTGTAAATTTTAAGCTTCAAAGTTATCGGTTATCGCTTTCATTATCCATCTTTCGGAAAAAGCTTAACATTAATTTAGGGCTATCAGGTATTTTACTATTATCGACGCTCAGTAAATGAAGCAGTTTACTGCACTCAAGAATAATATTCCCTTTGGCAAAGCCATTTTGAAGAGCAAAATTTAACCACTTAAGTACTATAAATGCGTTGAAAAGATGAAAAAATCTTTTCCTGAATATATGAAGAGAGCTGCAATTCGAGATCAACTGCAAAAGATCGGGCAAGAAGTTAATCTCAACACAAAACTGCTGAAAAACTGCATCTTTAGAAAAATCACTATTCTTTAATGATCTTGAATTCAGATAATAATATTCGACAGAAGCAAAAAAATCTTTCAGCACTAAAAAAGATTCAATGGAATAAGTCATTTCAATATCGCGATCGCCGTTAGAATATTGTTGCAGAACCTTACCAGTACCAAAAGGCACCCTGTTCGAAAACCTAGATGAAGGAGAAACTGTTGTTGATTTTATAACGCCAAGCTCGCCCAACAAAGAGAGCTTATGCAAAAAATAAAAATCTTCGCCAGCCTTTTTCCTGTTCATACCACCTTGCGCCACATAAGCACTGGCCAACACCGCAAAACAAGAACCAACAGTATAAAACGAGTTAGGAAACCCTGTAAATGCCAAGGCATGTTTGTAATATCTCATGTATAATTCATAAAACACTATGGCCTCGCCAGTTATATCATCAGAAATGGGGTGTTCAAAATAGATTGTAGCTCCTACCCTTTTTGTCTCTTTTGTAAAGAATGAATAAATAGCCGCAAAATAATTTGGATCTACAAGTGTGTCAGCATCTAACGAAATAATTACACCCCGATCATTATCGTTTCGGTTGAAATGAGTTACGGCCCAATCCATTCCAATTTTTCGTGCCCAACCCACGCCAGCATGTTTCGAAGGTAAATTTGCTGACTCTATCCAGGAAAGATGCAACCAAGCCGGCATTTCGCCGAGCATAGAGCTAATCTCGATTATCGTGGTGCGATTTTGAAGCTTTACCTCCTCTGGAGAATTTTCGGCACTATTCACCACCACAACAACACCAACCGAAACACCTGGATCGGAGCAAGAACATAACGAATTAATTGTAGCCGAAATCTCAGGCTCATCATAACAAGGAATAACAACGATCATCTCAAATCTATCGTTAGAAAGATCCTCAACAAAGGCGTTGCTTCTGTTTTTTTCTATGTACAGATCGGCAAAAGGCATGGTGGTAGAATAAAAAAACCGCGTTCGAAATGAACACGGTTCCTTCTATAAATTGATTCTAGTTATTTCGTTGCTTTATAACGAGCATTAAGCCCGTCAAGAATTTCTTTGCTTATATTGTATTTCTGATCGCCAACAATAATGTTGCCGTTATTACTCAGAATGTAGGTGTAGTTATGAATTTTATTATACTCTTTAACGTAGTTGGTTATACTATCGGCAAGGCGCTGATTAATCGACGCTTCCATTTGGCCCAACTTTGTAGAAAGTTCGTAATCCATACGCTTCATCTCTTCTTGCTGACCAAGGAGCCTGTCGCGTTCGCTTATTGCTCTTTCTTCATTTAAGAAACCGCCACGTTGCACTTTATCCTGAAAAGCAGCTGCTTGTCGTTCTAAAGATTCTCTTTTTTTGCCGAATTCGGTATTGTATTGCTGCTGCTGGCTCATGAAGTCTTGATGTAAATCAATAGCCATCTGATAATTAACCAAAACCGAATCGGTTAAAATATACGCAATCTTGATGGTTTCAGAACCTGTGGCTGAACTTTTGTCGCTAGATTTAGGCGAACAACTTGTAAAAGAAGAGATAAAAAGAGCGACAACTCCAACAAAAGAAACAGCGCTCACTATTAATGGTAACTTTTTCATCAGTTATATGCTTTAAAATTTATATCACTTTGTCAAATCTGTTTTGACAAACACAAAGATAATTTTATTATCGATTTTGAAAAGCGATGAATTTGTTAATCATTTATAAAACAAGGTGGTTTAAAACCGTATTATATTTTGAGTATTATTTCGTCAAGAGATCTTTTAGGTACGTGGTGCACACCATTTTCGTCGCGCCAATACTTTACATCTCCATTTTCAATTTCGTCAACAACAACCTTTTCAACAGGCTTACCCAATGCAATTACGTTTATAACCTGATACTGATCTGGAATGCTTAGCAACTCAACCAACAATGGGCGGTTTACGGTGCGGAAAATACAACCTCCAAACCCGGCCTCAACGGCTGCCAACAAAATGCTTTGCATCGCAATCCCATCGTCGCAGAAAAAACTTTTCGCAATAGTGGTGTCAAGCAACTGCACAATATAAGCCGAAGGTCTTTCGCCTTCAACAGGACCGACCCAGTCGTTAAGGTATGCAGCCCAACCAAGAGTAGAGAAAATTTTACTGTTTTTATCATTATCAGAAGAGATAATGTACTTCAACGATTGCAAATTGCCACCCGACGCTGAAAATCGAACAAGATTTACCCATTGCAACAGTTGTTGCTCCGAAATACGAGTTGACTCATCGAATCTACGATAAGTCCGATTCTTTAAAATTAGATCGTACAACATAAAATGAAAAAAATGAAAAAGGATTGGGAGTGTGCGCAATTTAAAATATGACCAACGATAATCTGCAATAGAAGTAAGAATTTTCCCAATCCTTTCAATGCAAAAACGATACAATCAATAAAATATTGCAATACACTTCCACTAAAACTCTATTCTAATTTGTCAATAGTCATTGAAAGATCATGCATATTGAAAACTAATTTTTTTCCTTCAAGAGTTAATCCTTTCCCGGTTAATACTTTTACAACTTCGCCGGCCATTAAACTTCCAACCACTCCGGCAGCAAAACCCATATAACTACTTTTCAATGAATCGGAAGCGAAACCTTCGGGATAATAATGATGCAATGCTTGTGAATCTTTAAAATTGAAAACACTAACCTCGCCACCAAAACCAGAAACCGAACCAAAAATTAAAGGCAACTGCTTCTTGTCGGAAATGGAATCGACCAACTTAAGCATTGGCGAGTTTTTAGTTGTAACAACAATTGCATCGTATAGAGGCAACATTTCAGAAGCCATTCGCTCTTGCAATTCGAACGGATAACAGTTGTATAAACAATTTTTATTGAGCTTTCGCGCTCTTGAAATTGCCAGTTCGGCTTTTGATTTGCCAATTTCGTCTTCAGAAAACAAAATTTCGCCATATAACTCAGATAGTGAGATTAGCTCCTGATCGGCAATGCCAACCATTCCGATACCCGCAGCTGCCAAATATTGCAAAACAGAATTCCCTAAACTTCCGGCACCAATAATTAAAACCTTTGATTGTTTTAACTTCATCTGGCCTTCTTCCCCAAAATCACTGACATTAAAATGCCCTTGATATCTCTCTCTCTCGTCGGATGTAAACATACTTTCTGTTATAAATTATAAGTTGCTTAAATTAATTAAAACTTTCGAAGCGAAAAGCTGACAAAAGTACTATTCTATACACAAAAATACTGTATACCAATGTAAGTTTCAGCTAAACTACTTTAGCAGCATCTACATATCAGGTGAATTAACAGAATTCTACCTTTACTCATATTTGTCAATAGATTTAGCTGCCAATAAAAAGTAATAAAAATCAATGTCGAAAAAAGGGGAAAAAGATGAAGAGGTTAATTGCCATTTTTATAAAAAAACTGGTTATTTGCACTATCGTTTCTTAAACTAAATATCTAAATGTACACGCTCTTAAAACATAAGATTGGCCATTTTGTTTATTTCGAAGGATTAAATAATAGATTTTTTCTCGCATCATGAATTACCAGGAGACATTAAATTACTTATACGCACAGCTACCTATGTTTCACCGCATTGGAGCAGCTGCATTAAAGAACAATCTCGACAATACTATTGCGCTCGACAACTATTTCGAACATCCACATAAAAGCTACAAAACTATTCATGTAGGAGGGACAAATGGCAAAGGCTCTGTTTCACACCTACTTGCATCAATGTTTCAACAAGCCGGCTTCAAAACCGGACTTTACACCTCGCCTCATCTGAAAGACTTCAGAGAGAGGATTCGCATCAACGGGGAAATGATTCCAGAAGAAGCTGTTACAGTATTTATTGAAGATTTTTTAAGGCTGAATAAAACGCCAAAAATTGAACCTTCATTTTTTGAATTAACTATGAGTATGGCTTTCGACTATTTCAGAAAAGAAAAAGTTGACATTGCAATTGTTGAAGTTGGACTTGGTGGACGATTAGACTCTACCAATATCATTACTCCTGAAATTTCGGTCATCACCAACATAAGTTTCGATCACGTCAATATTTTAGGCGACACCCTTGAAAAGATTGCAGCAGAAAAGGCCGGAATCATAAAAGAAAACATCCCAGTTGTTATTGGCGAAACACAATCGGAAACAGAACAAGTCTTCATAAATACTGCAAAGTCGAAAAACTCAGAAATACGTTTTGCCGATCAGGAATACCTTGTTGAAAACCTTAATAATGGGCACTTTAATGCTTTCTCAGCAAAGACGAAAACAACTAAAGAAATTGAATTGGACCTGAAAGGATGCTATCAGCAAAAAAATCTTGCAACAGTTTTGCTGACTGTAGATGTTCTTAACGAAAAAGGGTTCAACCTTTCGGAAGAGATAGTTAATGAAGCACTGAAAAGTGCAGCCAAAAACACAGGGTTACTTGGTCGCTGGCAACAGATTGGCGAAAATCCAAGAATAATTTGCGACACCGGCCACAACGAAGGCGGAATAACACTCGTAACTCAACAACTTCGAAATGAAAAATATGAGCATCTGCATATTGTTTTCGGCATGGTGAACGACAAAGAGATAGACAAAGTACTCGCTCTTTTACCAAAATCGGCAACATATTATTTCACACGGGCATCTATTGAAAGAGCTTTAGACGAAAACGAATTGATGCTAAAAGCTTCAAAATATAACCTCGTCGGAAAATCTTATTCTTCAACACAAAAGGCTTTAGAAGCGGCAAAAGAAAATGCATCAACAAACGATCTTATTTTCGTTGGTGGTAGTACATTTATTGTAGCCGAAGTAATTTGATAACTCAGGAAATCGAAATTCGAACGCCAAAACAATGAAACTAACTGTAAACCCAATATATAAACTAATATCACAGGGCGAACATCAGCAGCAAGATTTCAAATATTGTATAAACGATTCGCGCAAGATTGCAAAATCGCTGGTGGCATTTGCAAATACAAACGGAGGCCGACTTTTAATTGGGGTAAAAGACAACGGAAATATAATTGGAATACGTTCGGAAGAAGAATTTTACATGGTTGAAGCAGCTGCCAAAATTTACAGCAAACCAAAAATCAACTTTACGGTTCAGGAATGGAACGTTGAAGGAAAAATTGTTCTTGAAATTGATATTGAACCCAGCAACGAACGGCCTCACTATGCACAACAAGACGATGGAAAATGGCTTGCCTACATAAGGCGCGACGATGAAAATATATTGGCAAATGGAGTTTTGCTAAAGTCGTGGGAATTAGAATGCAACAAAGATGGATTACTCTTCAGGTACGACGAACCCAAAAGAGCATTAATAAAACATCTTTCAGAAAATCAATCCATTACGCTCTCTAAATTTGCAAAAATAGCTCAAATAACCCGTTTCCATGCCGAGAAGATTCTAGCCGAATTTCTTTTTATGCACTGCATTACGGCTCACTTTGAAGAAAATCCTGTTAATTACTCGCTAAATGAAAATTTCGATCTGGAACAATTAAGTTAAAGGAAGTTTAAGTGAATTGAATTCCAAAATTATTTATTAATCATTGACATTTATTTTCATACTTTTGAAGAAATACAAATTACAACTATGAATATCATTAAGAAAACAATTCCGGCAATTCTGGTTTTTGCAGCCATAAACGTCTACGCTCAAGATAATTACAAAACCCGCACAGTTGAAGATCTGGACTTTTTCAGAAATGAGAACAAACATACGGTACAGCACTACACCGAACCAACATCGAAGTCGAAACCCAAGAATGTAATTTTAATGATTGGCGACGGAATGGGTGCAGCCCAAGTCTACGCAGGAATCGTTGCAAATGGAGGCGATCTGTATTTAAAAAATTTCACCAATATTGGCTTTAGCACCACCTACTCGTCCTCCAATTTTGTTACCGACTCAGGGGCCGGCGGAACAGCACTTTCAACCGGGGTTAAAACATACAACGGTGCTATCGGGGTTAATGCTGATTCTGTTGCAATTCCGAACATTCGCGAAAAAGCAGAGAAAAGAGGTCTTGCAACGGGCGTAATTTCAACTTCTGCAATAACACACGCAACTCCGGCTTCGTTTGTTGCACATCAAAAAGACCGAGACCTATACGAAGAAATTGCTGCCGACTTTTTGAAAACTGATATTGATGTTTTTATTGGTGGAGGAAAAAAACATTTTACACAAAGAAAAGATTCAAAAGATCTGACTATTGACTTGAAAAGCAAAGGATACAATGTTCTTTTCGACATTAATGAAATATCAAAAGTAACTAAAGGTAAACTTGCAGGCTTAACTTCGGATGAACACAACCTAAGCAAATTACTAGGACGAGGCGATGAACTTCCCATTGCTACAAAAACAGCAATTAACATTCTCGACAATGACCCTGAAGGCTTTTTTCTGATGGTTGAAGGCTCGCAAATTGACTGGGGTGGACACCAAAACAACACAGGATATATTGTAACTGAAGTTTTAGATTTCGATAAAGCAATTGGCGAAGCTCTTGCCTTTGCTGCTGAAAATAAAGAAACTCTGATAATTGTAACTGCCGACCACGAAACAGGAGGCTTTTCAATTGAAAGTGGCAATTTCCTTAAAGGAGAAGTTGTGGGCGATTTTACAACCGACGATCATTCGGGGTTAATGGTTCCAGTTTATGCTTTTGGACCCGGATCTGAAAATTTCAGAGGAATTATGAACAACATCGATATTCCAAAGAAAATTGCTGAACTATTAGGAGTTGAGTAATTGTTATCCAATAATTTTTTGCAGACCTGAATAAACCAAGTAAAAGGAAAATCCAACCAAAAACAACCCACATACACCAATAAGTATTCGATAAATTTTATCGGTGAAAAGTTGTTTTCCTTTCCCAACAGCAAATGAAATGGCGCAATACCAAATCATATCGCCCATAATGTGGCCAATATAGAAAATAATTACACCTATCCATCCAAACTCTTGAGCTGTTATTATATAACCAATACCAATGGTAGCCCACCAAATAATCCAATAAGGATTAACCAAACTCATTAAAGCACCCGAAAGCACCAAATTATTTTTCTTATCAGCAACCTGTACGCCATTAACAGAAAGAGTTGGCAAGGATTTAAACATCCCGGTTGCCATCCAAAGCATTATAAGCCCGCCAACAAAGGCTACGATTATAAAAAATGTTTCATTTTGGAACAACGGAGCCAATCCAAACATTAACCCAACCAAAAGAAGAAGTTCCAAAATTGCATGCCCCAAAATAAGGAGTACTCCGGCCAAAGGACCTTTCCGAGTAGCCTCGCTAATGGTAACAGTAAGCAACGGACCAGGCATCATTGCACCCGAAAACGCTACTACCAGAGAGGTGAAAAATATGGCTATTAATGCAATCATTTAAACTCCGAAGAATTTAAGCAAATAAGTTTTTCATCGGCCTCAGACCAAATTAAATCGGAAAGCCTCGATTTCAACTGCCAACGAATAGTATGATGCTCAATAGGAGTTGGATTTCCTTTTGTTAGCGAACATAAGAAAGGAATAAGCCTGATACTTTTCTCGGGATAATTAAATACAATTTCATGTAAGGGTTTAATAATCTCAATATCGACATTCAACTCTTCCCATATTTCGCGAACAATACATTGTTCGGGAGTTTCGCCTTCTTCAATTTTACCACCGGGGAATTCCCATTCATAAGGATGTTCCGAATTGGGACCCCTTTGACAAGCCAGAATCGTATCGTTTTTTACGATAATAGCACATGTTACGCTAATACTATTCATATTCAACTTTTTAAGTTATTCGATTCAATTAAACAACTCATTTGTTAGAGAATTAATTCTAAAGAAGAAGAATGTTACCTCGCAATAAAATATACAAATAAATATCACACACAACGAGGTTTTTCAATCTTAACATTCAACAATGCTAAGTTAAGAAAATAGTTTAAGCCCGAAATAAGCACAAAAACAAAAACTGATTGAGCAAGAGTGGAAAGTTTCTGTTATATTCGCAATTCAAAAATAATATTTTTGCACAACCACTTAATAGTAAGACGATCATCTAATTATAAAATAAAATTCAACTTAAAATGAACTACAAAAAGCTGAACATTGTTGTTGGCTGGTTTACATTTTTAGTAGCTGCCATTACTTATCTGTTAACTATGGAGCCCACTGCCAGTTTTTGGGATTGCGGAGAATTCATAACCACAGCATTCAAACTTGAAGTAGGGCATCCACCGGGCGCTCCTTTATTTATGATCATGGGGAGATTCTTCACCATTTTTGCCGGCCCTCATAGTGCGGCGGTTATGATGAATATACTTTCAGGATTAGCCAGTGCTTTTACAATATTGTTTCTTTTCTGGTCAATCACCCACTTAACTAAAAGACTCATTACCAAAAATGAAGAACCTACTTTAGGCGAAACGATTGCTATTTTGGGTAGTGGTCTTATTGGTGGTTTAGCATATACATTCTCCGATACATTCTGGTTTTCGGCCGTTGAAGCCGAAGTTTATGGAACTTCTTCATTTTTTACTGCCATTGTTTTCTGGGCAATTTTAAAGTGGGAAAACTGTTCCGAAGAGAAATTCGCCAACCGATGGTTAATCTTAATATGCTATCTGGCAGGCTTATCTATTGGCGTTCACTTATTGAACTTACTTGCGATACCCGCAATTGCTTTCATCTATTATTATAAGAAACACAGCAATAATGTAACTAAGAAAGGGTTACTCTGGACGTTCATAATTTCATCGGGTATTTTAGGTTTTATCCTTTATGGAATTATTCCTGGCGTAGTTAAAATTGCTACCGTATTCGAAAGAATGTTTGTTAACGGTTTTGGTTTGCCCATCAACACCGGGTTCATTTTCTATATCATTGCGTTAATTGCGTTAATTGCTTGGGGTATAAATTACACTCACAAAAATGGGAAAGTTATCCTTAACACTTTAATTGTTGGAACAACTGTCATCATCATTGGTTTTTCAACTTATGCAATTGTACCTATTCGTGCAGCTGCAAATACCCCAATGAACCAAAACACCCCAGACAATGCTTTTGCACTGCTTTCGTACTTAAACCGCGAGCAATACGGCGATCGTCCATTAATCTATGGTCAACAATACAGCACTCCAACCGACAGAAAAGAATCTTCGGTTGAAGGCAAGAAAGAATACCGCATTAAAAATGGCAAGTATGTTGTTTCGAACACAAAATACCAAGCAAACTATGTTGATCAATTCTGTACCTTCTTCCCTCGAATGTGGAGCAAGACAGATCCAAAACATGAAGAAGCTTACTTAGAATGGGGCAAAGTTAAAGGAACAAAAAGGGTTTACGAAGGCGAAACTGTTGTTATGCCAACCTTTGCCGAAAACCTAAGGTTCTTTTTCCGCTATCAAATTAATTTCATGTACATGCGGTATTTCATGTGGAATTTTGTTGGAAGACAAAACGACATTCAAGGACATGGAAACGTTACTGATGGAAACTGGATTAGTGGAATCAAATTCTTAGATGAAGCTCGAATCGGAAATCAGAGCAATCTGCCAAGAAAATATGCCGATAACCCTGGCCGCAACACATACTTTTTCCTCCCGCTGTTACTTGGTATCCTCGGAATTGTGTTCCAATACAAATCGGGCAAACAAGGGAAACGCGACCTTTGGGTAGTTTCACTTTTATTCCTAATGACAGGTTTAGCCATTGTGGTATACTTAAATCAGGCTCCATTCCAACCCCGCGAGCGAGATTACGCCTACGCAGGTTCGTTCTACGCATTTGCAATATGGATTGGAATGGGTGTAGCATTTATATACCAACTACTTAAGAAATTCACATCTGATACAAATTCAGCTTCTGCGGCAACTGTAGTTTCGTTACTTGCAGTGCCAGTGCTGCTGGCTGCTCAAAACTGGGACGACCACGATCGTTCAGGACGCACTTCGGCTCCCGATTTTGGTCAAAATTATCTTGCATCAATTCTACCTCAAGGTGTCATTTTCACAAATGGCGATAACGATACTTACCCACTTTGGTATAATCAGGAAGTAGAAGGTGTTGGCACCGACAAAAGGGTTTGCAACCTTAGCTACTTACAAACTGACTGGTACACAGAGCAGATGCAGCGCAAAACCTACGAATCGGAACCACTGCCAATCAGCTTTAGATACGATCAGTACGTTCAGGGTACTCGCGATGTGGTTTATATTGTAGAAGATCCTAGGTTCAAAGACAAAAGCATAGAATTGAGCAAAGCTCTCGATTTCATCAAAGATGATAATCCAAAAACTAAGCTTTCGTATGCCGACAATGCAGCTTACTTACCAGTACGTAACCTCTTTATGGTTGTCGACAAGAAAGCTGTTATTGCGAATAAAGTTGTTCCGCCTAAAGATTATTCAAGAATTGTCGACACAATGTATATTGAACTAGGTAGCAACTACATTACAAAAGATCAGTTGATGATTCTCGACATGCTGAACAACAACAATTGGAAACGACCAATATACTATGCAATATCTGTTGGTGCCGACAAATACATGAGCCTCAACAAATATTTCAAACTCGACGGGCTTGCTTACCGTATTGTTCCTATCTACACAAAACCTGTAGGATACGTTAGTGGATACGAAGATACAGATGTGATGTACGACAACATCATGCATAAATTCAAATGGGGAAATATAAAAGATCCTAAAGTTTATGTTGATGAAAACAACCGCCGTATGCTTACCAACATGAGGAACAACTTCCAGCGTTTGGCCGAAGCATTATTGCGCGAAGGAAAGAAATCGCAATGTATTGAGGTTCTGGATAAATGTTTAGAAGAAATTCCGGCAGAGAAAGTTCCTTATGATTATTTCTCTGTTCAGATTGCTAAAATTTACATGAACGCCGGAGCAAAAGAGAAAGCTATAAAAATGATCAAAGAAATGGCCGACGACTTTTCGAGCGAGCTAAAATACAATTACTCTTTCGGGAACAACGAAATTCCAGAATTGGCCGATCAGATACAAAGCTCTCTTTATTTCCTGAACGAGTTGGCTACAACCACCGAGAATACTGGAAATGACGAATTGCACAATAAGATCAAAATCGATTTTGAGAAGTATTACGAGAAATTTGTTGTTCTCAAAAGAAAATAGCAAATACATTTAACTAAAAAAGAGATGGGAAAACAGTTCAACTTAAAAGTACACCTGCCTGGTTGGTTTACCGGACTGTTTTCGAATGCAATTTGGCATTTACCCTCTATTGAAAAAGTGGTTTACCTTACGTTCGACGATGGTCCGGTGCCTGGGGTAACCTCTTCTATTATTGAAATATTGAAGGGATACAACATTAAAGCCACATTCTTTTGTGTGGGCGAAAATGTATCAAAGTATCCCGACATTTTTAATGAGATAATAAAAGAAGGCCATGCTGTTGGAAACCATACGTTCAACCACATAAAAGGAATTAAGCACAGTAATAGCTACTACTATAACAACGTAGAGATGGCGGGAAGGCTCATTAAATCGAACCTTTTCCGCCCTCCATACGGTTTAATGAAACGTTCGCAATACCTGTACCTAAACAAAAAGTACAAGATAATTATGTGGGATGTAATTAGTTGCGATTACGATTCTAGTATCACCCCTGAAAAATGCATATCGAATGTTGTTGATTTTGTACGCAATGGCTCAATCATTACATTCCATGACTCGTACAAGGCAGAGAAAAACGTTTTAGCTGCATTGCCCAAGGTCATTGAAAAATTAATCGACGAGGGATACTCTTTCAGGAAAATTGAATTCGAAAAAACTCGCCCGCTTTATTCAGCCACGTGGATCAAGCAAAATAAAATGCGCGATTCGAGAACGGCATAAACGGGCATAATAACTGATGATAAAATGAGGATGTTGATTATTGGATCGGGAGGAAGGGAACACGCTTTCGGTTGGAAAATAAAGCAAAGCACAAAAATTGAAAAACTTTTTTTTGCACCCGGAAACGCGGGAACTTCACAATTAGGTGAAAATATTCCTGTTGGAGTTTCTGATTTTGAAGGAATAAAAAAAGCTGTCTTAACAGAAAAGATCGATTTAGTGCTTGTTGGACCAGAAGTGCCATTAGTTGAAGGCCTCCACGATTTTTTCTTATCCGACGATCAACTAAAATCGATACCAGTTGTTGGGCCAACCAAAGCTGGAGCAATGCTCGAAGGAAGTAAAGATTTTGCCAAAGAGTTTATGGTGAAATACAACATTCCAACTGCCCGCTACGAAACATTTTCAGTAGGAGATGTTGAAAAGGCAAAAACTTTCATGAAAACACTTCAGCCTCCTTATGTGCTTAAAGCCGATGGATTGGCTGCCGGAAAAGGCGTTCTGATTTTAGACTCATTTGACGAAGCTGTTGCTGAATTAAAGGAGATGCTCGACGGAAAATTTGGATCGGCAAGCCAGAAAGTTGTCATCGAAGAGTTCCTATCGGGAATTGAACTTTCGGTATTTGCTCTTACCGATGGCAAAAACTACAAAATACTTCCCGAAGCAAAAGATTACAAACGCATTGGCGAAGGCGACACAGGACTTAACACTGGTGGCATGGGTGCTGTATCGCCAGTTCCTTTTGCAAATGCCGAATTCATGGCTAAAGTTGAAGACCAGATTATCAAACCAACAATTTTTGGACTTCAACAAGAAAATATGAACTACAAAGGGTTTGTTTTCTTTGGATTGATAAGTTGCAATGGCGAGCCTTATACTATTGAATACAACGTGCGGATGGGCGACCCCGAAACAGAGGCCGTCATGCTCCGCATTAAATCCGACTTTGTCGACCTGCTTGAAGGTGTTGCCAATAACAACCTCGACCAAAAAACACTCGAAATCGACAGTCGCTCAGCAGCAACAGTAATGATGGTTTCGGGAGGTTATCCCGGCGATTACGAAAATGGAAAAATTATTACCGGAACCGAGAAGTCGGAAGAAAGTATTGTTTTTCATGCAGGTACAACTGTAAAAGATGGAAACGTAGTTACAGCCGGAGGACGTGTACTTTCAATCAGTTCGTATGGAAACAGTTTTCCTGAGGCGTTGGAAAAATCGTACCAAAACGCTGCAAAAATTAATTTTGAAGGAAGTTACTATCGTAAAGATCTCGGTTCCGATTTGAAGAAATATTTGTAAGAGAATTTAAACTCGAACATTAAAACACAATCAATTGAGCTTACTTCGAATTTTCAGGGCTAATAACGGATACAATTTTATATTGCTCCCTATTTTCGGGGCGTTGTTGCTGATGAAAACCTTTCTGGACACGAAAGGGATAAATGCCGGAAACATTGTTTTCACCTCTCCAATTACAGGCACTCTCGACTTGTCGGGAATGTCGCATTTGGGAGTGATAATACTTGCATACATTCCGGCTATTATCATTTCGTTTCTCCTCTTAAGTATAAATGCAAGATTCTCATTCATTCGCGAACGCTCTTTTTTGCCATCATATTTATTTATTATTCTAGCCTTCACACAACCGTCGCTACACTTTATTCATCCGGTTTACTTCTCTGGAATATTCATACTCTTAGCTATTAGTGTAATTTTTTCGGCTTATGAAGAAAAGAAAGCAATATCGAAGGCTTTTAATGCGGGAGTACTGACCGGACTGGCCGGATTGTTCTACTTAAGTTCATCGTTATACATTATTCTAGTCCCAATTAGCCTGTTCGCCCTTAGGGGAAAAATTGGCTGGAGGGAATATTTCACTTCATTCATTGGCTTTCTGATCCCATGGATTTACACCTTTTCATCGTATTTTATTTTTGGCGATATCTCAAAGT
>JACCEE011684214.1_pt1 | contig 17354 bp, 14 predicted proteins | sample 7449931 | NCBI WGS metagenome assembly JACCEE01 (sample SAMN15323457, study PRJNA562643) | freshwater metagenome | isolation source: river surface water | place: USA:Blue River Watershed | collected 2017-08-19 | reverse complement strand
TAGCAAAATGCAATCTGTTGATTTTCAGATAACATTAAATTAACATACTGTGTTCATAACTCAAGATAGAAAATAAGAAGTTTTTTGCGGTAGAAAAGAAAAAAAGTGTAATCCAAAACCGAGTTTGAAAATCCTAATTTAGTTTCGGTAATTTTTAGAAAAGTTATGAATACAAAAAATAGGTTTATTAACAGATTTTGGAAATTTACTTATCTACAAAAAGAATGGTTTTTAGGTTATCAACTATTGTTAATTAAAATTAATAATCTCTTTATTATTAAATATTTAACTATAAAAAAAGCTGTTAACAACTAAAAATAACTACTTACAACTTCATTTCAAATGCTTTTTTTAAAAATTTATACTAACTATTAACACACTATAATAAGCATTAAAAAATAAATTTTAATTTCCTTTTCTTTTTGTTATTTTAAATAGATGTTGACAACTTTGAAGTTTTAAAAAAATATTTTTAAGAATAATTAACCTTTTTATTAAAAGTTATATTTTTAATAAATCTGAGTCTTTAAAAAGGTATTCTAATTTCTTATTTGTAATTTTAGACTTTTAAGAAAAGAAATATGGGAAAGCGTTTAAGAAAACCGCTCAAAAAAGAGAAGACTTACTCTGAAAAAATTGTAAAAATACTGTCTCAAAGTGCTAATAAAGTATTTAATTACAAGCAAATAGCAGCTAAATTAGATTTAGACGATACACAAAGTAGAAATCAAATTATAAAAGATTTAAAAATTTTAGCTGCACAAAAAACAATTATTGAATCAGAACCTGGAAAATATTTAATTAAAGCGGTTAGTCAAGATTATTACGAAGGTAAAATTGATATGACAAGCCGTAAAACAGCTTATTTTATTTGTCCTGATTTAGAAGAAGATGTTTTTATTCCAACTAATAATTTAAACAGAGCTTTAGATAAAGATACGGTAAAAGTGTATGTCTACAACCGTAGAAAAGGGCGTCGACCAGAAGGAGAAGTAATTGAAGTAATTGAACGAAATAAAACTGATTTTGTTGGGGTTATTGATATTCAAAAGAATTTTTCTTTTGTTTCAACTGCGAATCCAAAAATGTACACCGATATTTTTATTCCAAAAGACAAAATAGGAGAGGCAGAGCAAGGAGATGTTGTTTTAGTTCATATTGAAGATTGGCCTAAAAGAGCCGATAGTCCTTTTGGAAAAGTAATCAAAGTACTTGGAAAACCAGGAGAACACGATACAGAGATTCATGCTATTTTAGCAGAATATGGTTTACCGTCTGAATTTCCTATTGAAGTAGAAACCTATGCTCAAAAAATAGACACTACAATTCACGAAAGTGAAATAGCTAAGCGACGTGATATGCGCGATACTTTAACTTTTACCATCGATCCAAAAGACGCAAAAGATTTTGATGATGCGTTGTCTTTCAAAAAGTTAGAGAATGGAAATTATGAAATTGGAATTCATATTGCCGATGTTTCTTTTTATTTAGAAGAAGGTACTATTTTAGATGATGAAGCCTATCAAAGAGCTACTTCGGTATATTTAGTAGATCGAGTAGTACCAATGCTTCCTGAAGTATTGTCAAATTATGCTTGTTCTTTACGTCCACACGAAGAAAAATACACTTTTTCGGCAGTATTTGAAATCAATGAAAAAGCACAAGTAGTTAATCAATGGTTTGGAAGAACTGTAATTTTTTCTGACCAACGTTTTGCTTACGAAGAAGCCCAATATATTATCGAAACCAAAGAGGATACTATTCCGCAAGAAATCTCGATTACAGGCGCACCGTATCAAGTTTCAAAGGAAATTGTTGATGCTACATTAAAATTAGATGCATTAGCTAAAATTTTACGTAGAAATAGAATGAATGAAGGTGCTATTTCTTTTGATAAAGTGGAAGTAAAATTCAACTTAGATCAAGAAGGAGAACCTGCTGGAGTGTATTTCAAAATCTCAAAAGATGCTAATCATTTAATTGAAGAATTCATGCTTTTAGCCAATAGAAAAGTGGCTGAATTTATTGGTAAACAAAAGAAAACCTTTATTTATCGTATTCATGATGAGCCTAATGAAGATAAATTAATTGCAATGCAAACTGTTATTGCTAAGTTTGGCTATAAAATCGACTTTAGAAACAAAGGCGATATCTCTAAATCGTTGAATAATTTATTGAGTGAAGTTGTAGGTACCAAAGAACAAAATTTAATTGATACTTTAACTATTCGAAGTATGAGTAAAGCGAAATATTCTACGGATAATATTGGTCATTACGGATTAGCTTTTGATTATTATTCGCATTTTACTTCACCTATTCGTAGGTATCCGGATGTAATGGTGCATCGTTTGTTGCAGTATTATTTAGATGGTGGAAAATCAGTGGATGAAGAAACTTACGAAACCAAATGTTTACATTCGTCTACCATGGAAGGTTTAGCTACGAATGCAGAGCGTGATTCTATTAAATATATGCAGGTTAAATACATGCAAAATCACCAAGATCAAGAGTTTTTAGGGGTGATTTCTGGAGTAACCGAATGGGGAATTTATGTCGAAATTATCGAAAATAAATGTGAAGGTATGGTTCGAATTAGAGATATTAAAGAGGATTATTATACTTTTGACGAAAAACAATACGCTTTAGTTGGTGCCACTTCTCATGGTTTATTACAACTAGGAGATGAGATTTATGTAAAGGTTAAAAATGCCGATTTAGTTAAAAAACAATTGGATTTTCACTTTATCAGAAGAAACGAATAAGTTTATTTTAAAAAACAGTATTATGAAAAAATTACTATGTATTTTATTATTAATCAGTTCATTAACCTATTCTCAAAATGAGAAAAAAGTAGGTGATTTTCATAAAGTAACTGCTTTTGACCAAATAACAGTGGAGTTAATTGCTTCAGAAGAGAATAAAATTGAGCTTTCAGGAATTAATTCAAATGAGGTAGAAGTAGTCAATAGAAATGGGGAGTTAAAATTGAGAATGCCATTGACTAAATTATTGAAAGGAAATCAAGTGAAAGCTAAAGTATATTATACTGATTTAGATGCAGTTGAAGCTAATGAAGGTGCACAAATTTCGAGTGAAGCTGTTTTTAAAGGAACTACTTTTGATATTATTGCAAAAGAAGGCGCTAAAATTAATCTTCGTTTAGAAGTATCAAAATTAAATGTAAAAATTACAAGCGGAGGTATAGTCAACACAGAAGGAATTGCTAAAAATCAAGATGTTTCTGTAAATGCAGGCGCTATCTATGAAGGAAAAGAATTAAAAACTGTTCAAACCGTAATTAGTATTAACGCAGGTGGTGAAGCAACAGTTTTTGCTACAGAATTAGTAGATACTAAGGTAAGAGCAGGAGGTCATATTACTGTGTATGGAAAACCAAAACAAGTCAATCAAAAAACAGTTATTGGTGGACGAATTGAAATAATAAAATAAGTAGTTTAAACCCAAATCTATGCTAATGATAAACGATATTTTAACTGGATTACCTTGGGGAATTTTCCTCAGTTTTATGATAGGTCCTGTGTTTTTTATTTTAATAGAAACCAGTATAACCAAAGGATTTCGAGCTGCTTTAGCTTTTGATTTAGGAGTTGTTTTTGGAGATATTTTTTTTATTGGAGTAGCTTATTTAGGAAGTTATCGTTTGATTGCGAGTTTAAAAGACAAACCTGCTTTGTTTATTTTTGGCGGAATTGTAATGGTTACGTATGGCATTATTTCATTTGTTAAATTAAAAAAACAAGCTAAAATTCAATACGAAGCTATTGATGATGAAATCATTAAAAAAAATTACGGAAGTCTTTTAGCAAAAGGATTTTTCCTGAATATTATTAATATTGGAGTGCTAGGATTTTGGTTAGCCATTATCATTTCTGTAGGACCAAAATTAGAAATGCAAACTCCTAGAATGATGACTTTTTTCACTTCAGTAATTGTAACGTATTTACTGATAGATTGCTTAAAAATTGTTTTGGCCAAGCAGTTAAAATCAAAATTAACACCCACTAATATCCTTAAAATTAAAAAAGCAATTAGTATTGTTTTAATTGTTTTTGGTGTGATTTTAATTTCTCAAGGTTGGTTTCCAAAAGAAAAAGAAATGGTTAAAAATGCCTTGGAGAAGATAGAGTAGGGACTTTTATTTGAATTACTTCATACCTCGTTATGACACATAAAAAAACCTCCAAGTTTCCTTGAAGGTTTCAGAGGCATCGTCCGGATTCGAACCGGAGTAGGAGCTTTTGCAGAGCCCAGCCTAGCCGCTCGGCCACGACGCCATTGTTTAAACGGATTGCAAATGTAATACAAAAATTCCAAAAAGCAAATTCCAAATTCCAAATAAAAAGAGAATGCCTTTTCTTTTGGTCTTTCAATTTTTGAAATTTATTAGCGCGTTTTACTCATAACAATGGTAACCGCTTCTACATCACCACCAATAGGAGGATTTATTTTTGAAACTTCAACCTCAATTTTTGTAATAGTTGGCGCTTCATTCATAGCACGAACAATGATTCTATGAGCTACATTTTCCAATAATTCCGCTCTAATTGCCATTTCTTCAACCACAATTCGGTTCAATAATACATAATCTACGGTATCACTTAATTTGTCTGATAGTGCAGATTGTGTTAAATCGGTTTCAATTTCTAAATCTACTCGGTAATCTGAACCTATTTTTGATTCTTCAATTAGACAACCGTGATAAGAAAAGGTGCGTATATTTTTTAGTTTAATTTTGCCCATTATTTGATGAAATAAAGTATTTTTTTCTTGCGTTAAAAGTACAAATTCTTTTGTTTTTTTAATGGAATAAATAAATAAAGAACCCTATTATACCTAGATTCCTCAACAATTTTGATAACTTTGCCGTTCAAATTTCAATATAATGGCTGCAGAAGAAAAATCACTTCATTTTATAGAACAAATCATTGAAGATAGTATTGCTAATGGTTTTCCTAAAGAGCAATTACGCTTCCGTTTTCCACCCGAACCTAATGGTTATTTACACATTGGCCATGCCAAATCTATTTGTCTTAATTTTGGTTTAGGTTTAAAATATAATGCCCCAGTTAATCTTCGATTTGATGATACGAATCCTGCAAAAGAAGAGCAAGAATACGTAGATGCTATCAAAGAAGATGTAAAATGGTTAGGTTTTAATTGGTCGGAAGAATTGTATTCTTCGGATTATTTTCAGCAATTGTATGATTGGGCTATTCTTTTGATAAAGAAAGGAAAAGCTTATGTAGATAGCCAAACTTCAGAAGAAATGGCTGCTCAAAAAGGAACTCCAACGCAACCTGGTGTTGATGGACCTTATAGAAATCGTACGATTGAAGAAAATCTTCAGCTATTTGAAGGCATGAAAAATGGAGATTTTCCTGAAGGTAGCCATGTTTTGAGAGCCAAAATTGATATGGCTTCTACGAATATGTTGATGCGTGATCCATTGATGTACAGAATCTTACATCGTCATCATCATCGTACTGGTAATGACTGGAATATTTATCCAATGTATGATTATGCTCATGGTGAAAGTGATTATTTAGAACAAATTTCTCACTCTATTTGTACTTTAGAGTTTGTAATGCACCGTGAATTGTATGATTGGTTTTTGGATCAAATTTATGATACGAAAAAAGTAAGACCACATCAATATGAATTTGCTCGTTTGAACTTGAATTATACCGTTATGAGCAAACGAAAATTATTACAATTAGTTCAAGATAAAGTAGTTAATGGGTGGGATGATCCAAGAATGCCTACTATTTCTGGTTTACGTAGAAGAGGGTATACCGCTGCTTCTATTCGTAAATTTTGTGATACGATAGGTGTTGCTAAACGTGAAAATATTATTGATATTTCTTTGTTAGACTTCTGCTTACGTGAAGATTTGAATAAAAAAGCACCTAGAGTTATGGCTGTTTTGGATCCTGTAAAATTGGTCATTACTAATTATCCAGAAGACAAAGTAGAGTGGTTAGACGCTGAAAATAATCAAGAAGATGAAACTGCTGGTTTTAGAAAAGTTCCTTTCTCACGTGAATTATACATTGAAAAAGAAGATTTTCTTGAAGTAGCTCCAGCCAAATTTTTCAGATTGAGTATTGGAAATGAAGTACGTTTAAAAAATGGTTATATTATTAAGGGTGAGTCTGTTGTAAAGAATTCCGACGGTTCTATTAAAGAAATTCACGTCACTTATGACACGGATTCTTTGAGCGGAAGTGGGACTGAAGCCAGTAAACGTAAAGTAGCTGGAACACTTCATTGGGTTGCTATTAATTACGCTATTGAAGCAGAAGTTCGTTTGTATGACCGTTTATTTACTGATGAAGCACCTGATAGTCATAAAGAGAAAAGTTTTTTAGAATTTGTAAATCCATCATCTTTGCAAATTGTAACTGGTTATGTGGAACCAAGTTTACAGGAAGCGATTTCTGGTACTCATTATCAATTTCAAAGATTAGGTTATTTTTCTGTGGATAAAGATGCAACTGCTTCAAAATTAGTGTTTAACAAAACAGTTGGTTTGAAAGATGCTTGGGAAGAGAAAGACAAAAAAGAAGCAAATCTTTTGATGAATACTCAAAAAGAAATTAACAAATACGTAAAAGAAAAAGATGATAATGTAGCTTCTACTTTGCTAGCTTCCATTGTTAATAATATTGAAAGTATTGATAATTACAGTTTATTGACTCAAACAGTAACCAAGAACATCAAAAATGATAATAATGCATTATTGTTTTCTAATTTAATTTTGAAATATTCAAATAAAGTATCTTTTAAAGATATTGAATCTGAAGCGTTACAAAAATTGTATACCATGTCTCTAAAAAGTCAATCTACTTTGGTTCGTGAAATCGTTATTCATAATTTACAGAATGATGTTGTTCATTTGAATCAATTTCAAACTTTAATTTAAGATTTTAAAGTATAAGTTTTTATTATAGAAAGCATCCTTTATTGGGATGCTTTTTTATTATTTATAATTTCTATTATAAATTAAAATTTTATTATTTTTTATTATTACAAATGACTTTCATAAATTGATTTTAAGACATTTTTTTTATTTCTACGACTCAATTTATGTCTTTTAAATTTTATTTAAAATAAAAGCTTTATTTTAATTTTTACTCCCTTTTTTAATAGTTTATCACTTTGTTAACTTTGTTTTGTTAATAAAGTAGTATCTTTATAATTAATAACACTAATTTTTAAGTATCATGGCAAGTAACACTGGAAATACGATTTTAGCACTTTTAACAGGAGCTGCTATTGGAGCAGGAATTGGAATTTTATTTGCTCCCGACAAAGGAACTAATACACGAAGAAAAATTCGTGAAGGAGTTGATGAAGCTAAAGAAAATTTAAATGAAAAATTTTCTGAAGTTTCTGAAAAATTAGTTGAAAAGGCTTTTTTAACAAAAGACAATTTTGATGAAAATTTTGAAAATTTTGTTTCTAATGCAAGTCATAAAACAGAAGAGCTAATTACCTTACTAGAAGAAAAGTTAGCTGCTTTAAAATTGAAGAATGCTAAATTTCAAAAATAATTTTTTCTATTATGGCATTAGACGAACTTAAAGAAAAGACAGAAGACATTCAAGAGCAACTTCAAGCATATATAGAAAGCAATGCGGCTTACTATAAACTTTGGGGCTTCAAAGTAACGATGAAGTCCACAACCATGATTCTGAAGTTTTCTTTAATACTTCTATGTTTCTCAATGGTTTTATTGTTTTGTTCTATTGCAGCCGCTTTAGCTATTGGTACTTATTTAGAAAGCAACGCTTTAGGTTTCTTAGCTGTAGGCTCTTTTTATCTTTTAATTACTTTTGGTTTGTTTTTGATTAAAGATAAAATTGTTGAAGGACCAATTTTAGAGAAATTTTCAGAAATCTTTTTTAACGATTAAATTATGGAGCAAAAAAAATATTCATCTTATGCAGATATTGATCGTGATTTAGAAATTTTGAAATTAGAAAAAGAAATTCATTATCAAAAATTACTATTGAGTGTTAAAAAAACCAAAGAGAGTTTTGAACCACAAAATATAATTAATAGTTATTTAGGTTCTTTTAAATCAACCATTTCTAATAATTATGTTCAGATATTACAAACAGCTTTACCGTACATTATTGGGTGGATTATAAATAGAAAAAGAGGCCGTTAAGCCTCTTTTTTGTTTATACTTCTTCTGAATTTGTTTCTTGAGTTTCTTCAGGTGGTTGCGGTTTCACAATTTCTTTTGGTTTAACGCGTTCTGTTTTTTTCATCATTTGTCCTACTTGACTCGAAGCAGAGAAGGAGGCAATCATATTATTCAACATATCACTTCCGGCTTGTGGAGAGTTTGGTAATAATATTAAGTTAGAATTGGCATCTGCACCTATAGCTTGTAAGGTATCATAGTGTTGTGTAACCACAATTAACGCCGAGGCTTCTTGAGAATTAATACCAACATTGTTCAAAACTTCGACACTTTCTACAAGTCCACGAGCAATTTCTCTTCTTTGATCCGCAATACCTTGTCCTTGTAATTTTTTACTTTCAGCTTCCGCTTTTGCTTTGGCTACAATTCTTATTCTTTGTGCTTCTGATTCAAATTCCGCAGCTGTTTTTTCTCTATCTGCTGCATTTATTCGGTTCATGGCGTTTTTTACTTGAATATCTGGATCAATATCAGTTACCAAAGTGTTGATAATATCGTATCCGTAAGTAGTCATGGCTTCGTTTAATTCTCTTTTTACAGCTATTGCAATATCATCTTTTCTTACGAAAACATCGTCTAGAATTAACTTTGGAACTTCGGCACGTACAACATCAAATACATAAGCTGTAATTTGATCGTGTGGAAATTCTAGTTTATAAAATGCTTCATAGACTTTATCTTGAATTACTTTAAACTGTACTGAAACTTTCATTTTGATAAAAACGTTATCCTTTGTTTTGGTTTCAATCAACACATCCAATTGTTGAATTCTTAGATTTACTCTACCCGCAACTCTGTCAATAATTGGAATTTTGAGTTGTAAACCTGAATTTCTGATGCTTGTAAATTTTCCAAAACGTTCAATAACTACTGCTGTTTGTTGTTTCACAGTAAAGAAGGAAGACAATAAAATTAGTAATCCGAAGACTAGTAACACAATTAAAATAGGATTCATGATTCTTTTTTTAAGATTAGTTACTGTTTATACGTAAGAATACTTTTAATGTTACAAAAAAAATAGCTCTCCAATTGGAGAGCTGTTTTTTATAAAGTTGTAACTGCTTTTTGAATCCTTTTTATCGTTTCTTCTTTCCCTATTATCTCTACAATATCAAATAGGTGAGGGCCTTTAAGCGCTCCAACTAAACTCAATCGGAAAGGTTGCATAATTTTCCCCATTCCAATTTCATTTCTAGTCATCCATTCTTTTACAATAGTTTCAATAGTATTTGAAGTAAAGTCATCTATTTCATTTAGGACCTCAATCAAATTCTTCATTAACTGAGGAGTTTCTTCTTTCCAATTTTTAGCTGCCTTTTCGTCATAAGCAGTAGGTTCTTCAAAAAAGAAATTGCTTAATTCCCAAAATTCATTTACGAAATGAGCTCTTTCCTTGATTAAGGAAACGATTTTTGTTAATTTATTGATTTCTATTGCTTCTATTTTTCCAGTTTGCTCTGCAACAATTGGTAAAAATTGTTTTGCCAATTCTTCATCTGACTTTTGAATTAAATACTGATGGTTGAACCATTTATTCTTTTCAGGATCAAATTTTGCACCCGATTTATGCACTCTTTTTAAATCAAATGTTGCAGCTAATTCCTCTAAACTAAATAGTTCTTTTTCGGTTCCATCATTCCATCCTAATAAAGCCAAAAAGTTTACAACAGCTTCTGGGAAAAATCCTTTTTCTCTGTATCCTGATGATATTCCTTCTTCCGTTTTCCATTCTAATGGAAACACTGGAAATCCCATTTTATCACCATCTCTTTTAGATAATTTACCATTTCCAATTGGTTTTAGGATTAAAGGCAAATGAGCAAATTCTGGAGCATCCCAACCAAAGGAACGATACAGCATTACGTGTAACGGCATTGATGGCAACCATTCTTCACCTCTAATTACGTGTGAAGTTTCCATTAAATGGTCATCTACTATATTGGCTAAGTGATAGGTTGGCATACCGTCACTTTTGAACAACACTTTATCATCGAGTAAACTTGTTTCAAATTTTACTTCACCTCTTATAATATCACTTAAGTGTAACGTTTCATTCACCGGAGTTTTAAAACGTATTACATATTCTTCACCATTTGCGATTTTAGCTTCAGTTTCTTCTTTGGACAATGCCAATGAGTTATTCAAAGTTTCTCTATTACTATGGTTGTAAATAAACGTTTTTCCTTTTGTTTCAAATTGTTTTCTTAAAGTATCCAATGAATCAGGAGTATCAAATGCATAATAAGCATTACCTGATGCAATTAATCGATCTGCATATTGTTTGTACAATTCTTTTCTTTCGCTTTGTCTATACGGTCCAAATTTTTCATTTTTTCCTACGGTTTCTACAGGTGCAATTCCTAACCATTCTAAAGCCTCCATTATGTATTCTTCCGCACCTTCTACAAAACGGTTTTGATCTGTATCTTCTATTCTTAAATAAAATGTACCATTATTTTTTTTTGCAAATAAATAATTAAAAAGGGCAGTTCTTACACCACCAATATGTAATGGTCCTGTTGGACTTGGTGCAAATCGCACGCGTACTGGTTTTGACATTTTCTTTATATTTTTTTGCAAATATACGATTTTAGTATCCTCTATGATTTTACATGTGTTATATACCATGCTTTTGATTGTCTTTTAACTTTTTAATTCATATAAAATCGTACTTTTATAGGTTATATCATCAATTTTAATTATTGTGAATACATCTACTATCATATATCAGAAATTAGAAGCTTTTATAAAGAAGTTTTACACTAATGAACTTTTGCGTGGAACATTATTATTCATTGGTTTTGGTCTTTTGTATTTCTTATTTACGCTTTTTATTGAATACTTTTTATGGTTGCAACCAGCGGCTAGAACGTTTTTGTTTTGGACATTTATCCTTGTTGAAGTTTATTTGCTAACTCGTTTTATTGCATTTCCAATTTTTAAACTTTTTAAGTTGAAAGAAGGAATTTCTTACCTTGAGGCATCTAAGATTATTGGTAGTCATTTCCCAGAGGTGAGTGATAAATTACTTAATTTTCTTCAGTTATCACAGAATTCAAACGCTGGTTCAGAACTTTTATATGCTTCAATTGAACAAAAGTCTCAAAATTTAGCACCTATTCCATTTGGTAGAGCTATAAACTTTGGTGAGAATAAGCGCTATCTTCCTATAGCTTTAATTCCTTTAGTTTTTCTTTTACTTTTTTTTATTTCTGGTAACAGTAGTGTTATTTCTCAAAGTTTAAATCGTGTTATTCACTACAAAGCATCTTTTATTAAGCCCGCTCCTTTTAATTTAGTTATTCTTAATCCTAATTTGGTTGTACAACAGAATAGTGATTTTGTTCTTAAAGTTAAAGCTGAAGGCTCAATTTTACCTGAAAACATTCTTGTTTTTATAGGGGATGAAAGTTATTTTATGGAGAACAATGGCTCGGGTATTTTTCAATACAAAATCAATTCTCCTTCAGAAACTGTTGTTTTTCATCTTGAGGCTAATACTGTTATTTCACCCGATTATGAGTTAAATGTCGTTTCTGTGCCTACAATTTCTAGTTTTGAAATGAAGTTAACTTTTCCCAATTACTTAAAAAGAAAAACTGAAATAATCAAGGGTACTGGTAATGCGGTTATACCCGAAGGAACTCTAGTGGAATGGAAAATTATTGGTTCTTCAACTGAATCTATAGTTTTTAATTCAAACAAAATATCCTCAAAATTTGTAGCTAATGATAATTCTTTTGTTTTTGCTAAAAAAATAAATCAAAATACAGAATATCAAGTAATTACCTCTAATAATAACCTTAAAAACTTCGAAAAATTACAATATCAGATAGCTATTGTTAAAGACCAGTATCCTACGATAGATGTACAACAAGCTCCCGACAGTCTTAAGGTTGATAAGAGTTTCTTTATTGGTAAAATTGCAGATGATTATGGTTTTTCTAAACTTCAAATTGTTTATTATGAAAAAGGAAAACCTGCTACTGCCAAACGTGGAACATTAACTACTAATTTAGGAGTTTTTGATCAATTTGTTTTTTCTTTTCCTGGAAATTTAAAAGTTAATCAAGGTGTTGCTTATGATTTTTACTTTGAGATTTTTGACAATGATATACTTCATAACTTTAAAAGTGTACGTTCTTCTGTTTTTAGTAATCGTATAAGTACTGAGATTGAAATACAGGACGCTTTAATAGAAAATCAAAATTCTAATTTGAATAGTCTTGAGAAGACTTTAAAAAATCAATCTAAGCAGTTTATGGATATTGATAAACTAAATAAATCAGATAAAGAAAAGAAAGATTTAGAGTTCAAGGACCAACAAATGATTAATGATTTTATCAAAAAGCAAGAAGCACAAGATGAGTTGATGAAATCTTTTTCTGAAAAAATTAAAGAGAATCTCAGCCAAGATAAGAAGGATTCTAATGATAAAACTAAAGAGTCATTAGAGAAAAGATTAGATAAAGTTTCGGATGCTTTAGATAAGAATAAGAAATTATTAGACGAATTGAAAGCGTTAAATGAAAAGTTAAATAAAGAAGAACTTCAAGATAAGTTACAACAATTTAAACAATCTAGTAAAAATCAAGTTAAGACTTTAGAACAATTAGTGGAATTAACTAAGCGTTATTATGTCGATAAAAAGGCCAATCAAATAGCAGATAAGTTAGATAAGTTATCTCAAGAAGAAAAGAAATTGTCTGAGGATTCGAATCCTAGTACAACCAAAGATCAGGAGAAGATTAATGAAGAATTTAAAGCGATTCAAGATGAATTAAAAGAGTTATCCAAAGATAATAATGCTTTAAAATCACCATTAGATATTCCTAATACTAATGATTTAGAACAAAAGATTAATAGTGATTTGAATAATGCAAAGGAACAGTTGAATAAAAAGAATGCTTCTAAAGCTAAAGAATCTCAAAAGAACGCTTCACAGAATTTAAAGAAAATGAGTCAGTCAATGAAGCAAGCTATGGAAGGGGGGGAGCAAGAGCAATTGCAAGAAGATGTTAAAATGCTACGTCAAGTTCTTGATAATTTATTGGCATTTTCAAATTCTCAGGAAGATGTTATGAAACAGTTTAAAGCTACTAAAGTGGGTTCCGCTACATATAATAAACATTTAAAAACACAACAAACACTTAAGACGCAATTCAAGCACGTTGATGATTCACTGTTTTCTATGTCATTACGTAATGCTAAAATTGCTGAGGATGTCACAAAAGAAATCGGTAATGTTCAGTATAATATAGATAATGCAATTGATAAATTAGGAAACGGCATAGTATCTAAAGGTATTTCTCATCAACAATTTAGTGTTGCATCTGCTAATAAACTTGCAGATTTTTTAAGTGAAATACTTCATAATATGCAAATGGATCTTTCTGGTATGAGTAGTGGAAATCCAAAACCTGGACAAGGTAAAGGTATGCAGCTTCCTGATATTATTTCCAAACAAAAAGGTCTTGGTGATAAAATGAAGCAACAAATGAAGGGTGAGGGTAAAGCAGGTGAAGGCAAACCGAAACCTTCTTCTAGTGGTGCCACTTCCAAAGAAGGTGATGAAGGTTCAAGTGGAGAAGGGGATGCTAAAGCTATTTTAGAAATCTATAGAGAGCAAAAACAATTGCGTGATGCATTGCAAAATGAGTTGAATAAAAACGGCATCAATGGTGCAGGACAAAATGCATTAGAACAAATGAAACAGATAGAAAAGCAATTATTGAATAAAGGTTTTAAAAATGAAGTATTGCAACGTATTCTAAATCTCAACCACGAATTGCTTAAACTTGATAATGCTTTACAACAGCAAGGCCAAGATACAAAACGTCAATCTGAAACTAATCTTAAGTCTTTTTCTAATCCAGCTAAACAGCTTCCAACTAACTTACTTCAATATATAAATAGTATAGAAATATTAAACAGACAATCACTACCTTTGCGCTCCAATTTTAACCAAAAGGTTCAAGAATATTTTAATAAAAATGATTGATTTTAATTACGAACTAGAGTTTACTCTAGATGATGAAGCGGTTTATGCTTCTTGGCTTACAAAGGTTATAGAGTCTGAAAATAAAAAGTTGGGTGAAATTAATTACATTTTTTGTGATGACGAATATTTACTTGCTATAAATGTTGAGTATTTAAATCACGACACTTTAACAGATATTATTAGTTTTGACTATTCATTAGGCAATGAATTGAATGGTGATATTTTTATTTCTATTGAAAGAGTTAGAGATAATGCTAATGATTTTAATGTTTCATTTAATGAAGAATTGAAACGCGTTATGGTTCACGGTATTTTACACTACTGTGGATATAAAGACAAATCGGAGTCCGATGAATTAATAATGCGCCAAAAGGAAGATGAAAAAATACAACTGTTTCACGTGGAACAGTAATTTATAAACTCTCTTTTATGTTTCACGTGAAACATTTTTTAAGTATGTTTTTTTTGTTTGTTCCACGTGGAACCCAAACACAGGTTTCATTTGTAACTGAAGTATAGGTTTCACGTGGAACATTTATAGATTTTAATATTAGTATTATGTTTTTAAATGAGTATGATGTTATTGTGGTTGGTGCAGGACATGCAGGTTCTGAAGCTGCTGCCGCCGCCGCAAATTTAGGTTCTTCGACTTTATTGGTTACAATGAGTCTTCAAAACATTGCTCAGATGTCTTGCAATCCTGCTATGGGTGGAATTGCGAAAGGTCAGATTGTTCGTGAAATTGATGCTCTTGGGGGATATTCTGGGATAGTTTCTGATCGTACTGCAATTCAATTTAAAATGTTGAACAAATCAAAAGGTCCTGCAATGTGGTCTCCTCGTGTTCAAAGTGACCGTATGCGCTTCGCAGAAGAATGGAGAATGATGTTGGAAGGCACCCCTAATCTTGATTTTTATCAAGAAATGGTTAGTGGGTTAATTATTGAAAACGGACGAATAAAAGGAATTAAAACTTCTCTTGGAGTTGAGATTCGTTCTAAAGCTGTTGTTTTGACTAATGGTACTTTTTTGAATGGTTTAATTCATATTGGGGAAAAACAATTTGGTGGTGGTAGAGCAGGGGAAAGTGCTGCTTATGGTATAACCGAAGATTTGGTAAAAGTAGGTTTTGAATCTGGAAGAATGAAAACCGGTACACCACCAAGAGTAGATGGTCGGTCTTTGGATTATAGTAAAATGAATGAAGAAAAAGGTGATGCGCGTCCTGATAAATTTTCTTATTCTGATGTGACTTCTCCGCTTACTCATCAGCGTTCTTGTTATATGACGTATACTTCAAATGAAGTGCATTCTATTTTGAGAGAAGGTTTTGACCGTTCTCCAATGTTTAACGGACGTATTAAAAGTTTAGGTCCTCGTTATTGCCCTTCTATAGAAGATAAAATAAATCGTTTTGCGGATAAAGAGCGTCATCAACTTTTTATTGAACCAGAAGGATGGAATACATGTGAGGTTTATGTAAATGGTTTTTCTACTTCTTTACCCGAGGATATTCAATTTAAAGCATTACGTTCTGTTGCTGGTTTTGAAAATGTGAAGTTTTTTAGACCAGGTTATGCTATCGAGTATGATTATTTTCCACCAACGCAATTAAAGCATACTTTGGAAACTAAACTTATTGATGGTTTATATTTCGCTGGACAAATTAATGGGACTACTGGATATGAAGAAGCGGCTTCTCAAGGATTGATGGCTGGAATTAATGCTCATTTAAAAATTAATGAGAAAGAACCATTAATTTTAAAAAGAGATGAAGCTTATATTGGTGTTCTTATTGATGATTTAATTACCAAAGGAACTGAAGAGCCTTATCGTATGTTTACTTCTAGAGCAGAGTATAGAACTTTATTGCGTCAAGATAATGCAGATTTTAGACTTACTCCTTTATCTTACGGGATTGGTTTGGCTTCTGAAACAAGATTGCGCCGCATGGAGCACAAGCTAAATGAATCGGAAAAAATGGTTTCCTTTTTCAAAGAAACGAGTGTTACTGTTGCTGAAGCAAATCCAATTTTAGAATCCAAAGGAACTGCGTTGATTTCTCAAGGGGATAAAATGTTTAAAGTGTTTTCACGTCCACAAATAGATTTAGAAGATATTTTAAAATTTGAGAAAGTGCAGCAATACGTTCAGGATAATAATTTGGACCAAGAAATTTTAGAACAAGCAGAAATACAAGTTAAATATTCTGGTTACATAGAAAAAGAACGTAATAATGCAGATAAGCTTACACGTCTTGAAGAAGTAAAGATTCCTGAAAACTTTGATTATTCAAAAATAAAATCGATGTCTATTGAAGCTAGACAAAAGCTGAGTAAGATACGTCCAATTACAATCTCTCAAGCATCACGCATTAGTGGAGTATCTCCTAGCGATATATCTGTGCTTTTAATCTATATGGGCAGATAAAATTTTAATCGAATTGTTCCACGTGAAACTTAAATAAAAAATAATGGCATTACTTGTAAAAAGAGTAATGCCTTTTTCAGCAATTAATCAACCTCAAATGAATTTAACTGATAAAAAACATTTTCTTACTGTAAAAGATTTTTCGGTTTCTAAAGAAATTTTTGATTTGCATCACGATGCAACTTTGGATATGTTAGTTACCTATCCACAACCAGAATTGGATAAATTAGGAAGGTACTACGAAAGTGTAGATTATATTTCGCATACTGACTCAAAACGTAGTTTATTTGAAAAAGCCTATCATTTTGTAAAAGGAATTGCTCTAAAAAATAAATTGCAATTAATTAATGCAGAACAAGCATCAAAAGGACAGCTTTTGGATATTGGTGCAGGAACAGGTGATTTTTTATTAGTAGCGAAAAATAATGGATGGAATACGATAGGTATCGAACCAAGTGAAAAAGCGAAAACTATAGCAATTACAAAAGGAATTTCTTTTGTACCCGATACATCGTCTTTAGCTTCGCATAGTTTTGATTGTATTACAATGTGGCATGTTTTGGAACACGTTCCTGATTTAGATTTTCAAATCAAAGAATTAAAGCGATTATTAAAACCTACGGGGACTTTAATTGTTGCTGTACCCAATTTCAAATCATACGATGCAAACTATTACCAAGAGTTTTGGGC
>JACCEE011860912.1_pt1 | contig 17369 bp, 13 predicted proteins | sample 7449931 | NCBI WGS metagenome assembly JACCEE01 (sample SAMN15323457, study PRJNA562643) | freshwater metagenome | isolation source: river surface water | place: USA:Blue River Watershed | collected 2017-08-19 | reverse complement strand
TTTTTTGGGGAGTGGGAAGGTTATTTATTCAATGTTGCCAGTGCAAGTTAAGGTAAATGCTCCGTCTGCTAGTGATCCATTTTTAAAAAATGTAACGTCTATTGTAGTTGAGGAAACGTTTGAGACGTTACAGCCAGTATCTTGCGTGTCATATCTAGCTGTACACTGACAGTTAAATACCGATGGTAACTTATTCGGCACATTTGGATTAACTGTAAAGCTATATACGCCTGCACTACTTCTAGAATTTGTAGAGATCCAGCTACCTCCGCTCAAATTATAGTATCCGCAAGGAGCGGCATTACAAGCTGTTTCAGCATTCCCAGCACCTATCCTTGCGCTCTTTACAATTGGAAGATTTACTATTTGAGGCATCGCTATTTGTGGTAAAACTGGAGTTACTGTCAAAATTTGCTGTTGTGAAGAATCGAAGTTATTCACAACTAAACAATCTCCTCCTCCCTGTGTTCTCTTTATAATCACGTTATAATTTTTATCGGTTATTGATGAATTTTCAAAATAGGCATGAATCGAAGAAATGTAATCTGTTCCTTTCGATGAGTCTGCACAAGACATGGCAGTATAGTTTTCGGTAGTGCCATCAGTAATTCCGAATAAGCAGCAAGTGGTTGAAGCCGAATAGCTAGCATACATAAAAGAGTTAAAACTAGCTAAAACACCACCTATAGACTGAGATGATATTTTTAACCCAATTTCATTAGAACCAGCATTTTGAGCAGCCCCCTTGTTTATTCTGTTTGCATCTCCACTTCCATTCGTTGCCTTAACTGTTGAAGTTGAAGTCGTAGAAAATAAACCTGAATTTGTCCACAATGTTGATCCAAATTTATTTGAGCTGTCCGCTTGCACGACTTGTTCAGAAGATGAGGGAAAACGATAAACGTCAAATGATAATGGTGTATGATTAGCTGATTGGTTTTCTAAATAACAAGTATTATTAGTCCCTGCCTTTGGTTGAATACTTATAGTTACGTTTGATCTTGCAGAGGTAACAGATAAATGACCTGTTATATTACTCGATTCAATTGCTTTGTCAGTCGTCGATGTTCCATCCAAATAATAATTTACAATCGAACTCCCTAGCTCTGTAGCACCATCATATAAACGATTCAAGCATAGTGCAGTTGCGGCGGTCGTAGTACCAGCATAAAATCCACCTCTAACAACAAATAAATATTCGCCGACTGGTAATGATCTAATATAAATTTGCGGTAACTGCCCAGGATTAGAACTTTCTGCAATTGCTTCTCCCATATATGCAATCGTGTTATTATCGCAGTCGGCGTCCGCTGAAAAATCTCCAAAGGCTGTACTTGTGTAAGGACCCCACTCGCACCCACTTGTTGTTTGCCATTTTCTGCTTGCCCATAAACTAGCTTGGGAAGTGTTACCAATATTTCTATTTTCTCCACTATAAACGTCGTCAATGTAAATTGTCTCTGTCGAACCGTTAGTTATTCGCAAACTATAAGCTGTAGCAACGTCAGTACAAACAAAAGTAATTCTAGCTTTTGCGAAATCACTCGATGAACTTCCTATCGATAACTCGTTTATTAAGTTTGCGCCTTGATAGACTTGAGCTTTCCAAGCTGCGGTTGATCCACTGGTTTTAAAATAAAAAGCATACTCACAATCATTTGTTCCCTTCTTTATAGTAACTGCTGGCGCGCTAACGTAATCAGAATTTGCAGAAGAAGTAAACGCAATAGCTCCTTTACCTGTTCGCTTGTTTGCTGCTGTAGTCGTTGCTGTTAAAGTTCCACTACCAGTTTCACTCCACCCATAAAGTCCTTGCTCTGCTCCTCCATTATATTGGACATTGTCAATTGGTACAAATGTTTTTTGTAGATCCGTAAACTGTGGGAATGCTTTTACTGCGAACAAGCACAGTAAAAAAATAATTAAAGACTTAAACAATCTCATAATAAAACCCCTGTATTAGATGGAATAATATAACTTTTATCTGTATTAGTTCCTGAACCCCTATAAAGCTCTAGTAATATTGTATCGAATGGATTAACCGCCACTGAGTTAATAGTTCCATTGGCAGCACTTAGATCAAGCGTTGTCCTAATTTCCCTGTCTACCGCTGTCATAGTTACTGCTGTATTAGTACTAACGTGTCGATTAGTTGTATCAGTCAAACTGTCTAACCCATCTCTTAACAATGTCGCTCTCGATGTCATCAAGATTGTTCCTGAACCTGTTGGAGAGTGGATTTTAAGTTGCATATTTAATTGGTTTCCAGGAACGAATGAACGTGGAACCGTAAAAGATGCTCTTATCAAGTGTCCTGAAGTAGTATCGAATCCATATCTTTTCACTCCCTGAATTGAATCTTCTAGAGCTGCATATTCTGAATCATTAAACCAATCAATAGGCAATTGCCTTACAGGAGAAACTCTTACCCAGTTTCCATTAGCAAAATCGGTGGCGAATGTTCCTGAAGTATGTAAGATAGTGCTTCGATACAAATAGCGATCTGTTGAGTTGTAAACGATCACGCTTGCAGAGTAACGAGTTGCCGTTGTCCAGGTCGGAATCTCGCTTATCGTGCTGTTGTAGTCTGGCATTGTAATAATTCTAGTCTGACCTGTACTTAATCCGCTTGCTTGAAATGTAATAACTTTTGTAGGATCAAGATCATCATAAATTTGGAATAAGTTATCTGGAAAAGTGTTAACTGAACCGCCTGAACCTGAACCACCACCAGTCGTGTTGGTTGCTCTCCAATCAACAAAGTTTTCACCTGTTGACGTTGTCCTTATTCTTGACTTAACAGCGTTAGCATATCCATCTGCTGTCTGATAAATGAAAGTAGCAATCGATTTTATCTCTGCTGGGACGATACCAACAGATTGAATAGTTTGAATTTCAGTGAGCGCCCCAGTCCTTGCAAGTGCAACAGTCGCATATTGATTCTGCCCCAAGAAAACTACCACTCTTTCACTTGTCGTATTTGCATTGATTACAAAAACATGGATTAGAGCAAAGTTTAAGTTTCCTACTTCTGCTAAAGTCCAGTTACCACCAGTTAGGAAATTATATGCCATCCTTCCCGAACCAGTTGTGATTACTGGGAAACCAGCGTTTGAAGTCCTCCGTAAAGTTGGACTAGCTGAAGTGCCAGCAAGATAGTAAATAGGATAGCCGACAGTAGATAGAATAGAATTAGTAGAATAAAATAGATCCTCATCTCTGAATCCTCCTGCATCCATTCCAAATTGTGCATGAGCGGCCAGCGCTCCGGTTGCATCTGCTGTGATTGTATTAGGAGCTAGACCGAATAAATATCTTGCTCCAAAGGCAGCATGCGCCCATGAATGGACAAGAGGTGGAAATTCCATATCGTGAAATTCGTTTGCAACATAGTTTCCAGTTTGATTGGTTTTATCCCAATAAACATAAGCAACAGTTGTATAAGTATTTATTGCACTAATTATCTGGGCATTAGTTGGGTTTAATATGCTAGTTAAGTTTGAACCGTTGTAATAGATAAAGTGCAACCCCTCATCGTCTGTAATCTGATAAGAGTCTGTCGCTTTCTCAATCTTTTCTCCCATTTGATAAAAATGGAAAGTTGGATTAACTGCGGTTAGGGTTAGGGTTCTATTTAAGTCATTAAAAGACAAAGTTGCTGGCCCATAGGCATTTGACCAACCAGTTTTCTGAAGTGTTTCGGTGGTGTAGTTATTCACTGTCGAGGTAACTATGATGGCCCCAGTAGTCGCATCGACTTTTGAGACATAACCAACGGCCACCGCAAAGTTCCCATCTGTCGGTTTGGTGGTTGTGAACGTCCCTGCTACTGTAGGGCTTAAATACAGCAAGTCTCCGGCGTTATATGCTGTAGTATCAAGGTCATTGACAACGCCTGCTCTAGTGACGATTCCTGAGCTTCCAGTGGCTATGTCGGCGGTGACAACTCCAATAATTCTACTTTGGTCATAAGTAGATGCTATGGCCTTGGATATTTCTGGTAGCCCAGCGCCTGCATTGGCCCCAGATATGTAAACAGGGGCACCATTCAAGATTGGCGCTCCTGTATTGTTAAAAACTCTTATGTGTGTTTCTTGTCCAATTTGGTTAGAGACTCCTGGTGTGCTTGATCTGTATGCCAAGCATCCATTTGTGTAATCCCAGTAGACTTCGCCACCACTTTTAAATTTTAGTTGGTCTTTTAGTAGTTTCACAAAAGAACCATTAAAGATCGCTGACGGCATCTTTGTACTCCTTTAGAGTAGTAGGTTTGTTAACCTAGAAAGTTAATTGCTATGTAGCTGCTAGTGATAGCAGAGTTTTTCATGTGTCTGAGAGAAATTCTCGTTGCTGCTGGAATGTTAACCTCGATCTCTCCACCTCCCAGAGCAAGAATACAATAAAGAACTTCAGCGCCTACGCCTCCGGTATAAAGTCCTATATACTCTCCGATATCATCGACAGAAATAATCTTTCTGCAATTGGCTGCCAATGAAGATACAACTTGTAATGGAGGATTAGCGCTTGCAGGGATATTAGACAAAGAAACATCTAGGAGGGGAGTAGTATCAATTTGATCGATTACTCCAAGCTTTGCACTTCCTGTACTTATCGACGTTAAAATTGCTTCTTGCTCTGTTGATAAAACAGTAGATAAAGAGGCCGCGCTTGCTTTCTGCCCTAATGTTGCTGGGAGTTTCCCACTCATGCCAGTTAAGATGGCCTCTTGCTCTGTAGATAGAACAGCGGCCAACGAAGTAGCACTAGCCTTTTGTCCCAAAGTAGCTGGCAATCTATCTCTGATGGCCGTTTCAATTACTATCTGGGCATCCTGTTTGGCCTCTGTTGCTGACCCACCACCTATAACCGCTGTGTATGTTTGCTCTGGTAAAAAATAATCACTCATGGTTATGCTCCTACAGTTGTTCCAATAACTTTAATATTAACGTCAATCTGTCCTGCGTTTCTAACGATGTAAGGCCTAATATATTTTCGATTAGGATAGCTTACTCGCACAAAGTGTGAACCGCTGGCCGCGTTCATAGTTATCGGATTAGTTTGGTAGTAGTCATCCCATGTAATGCCATCGTTTGAATTTTGAATCTTCAAAACAAAATCGTTGGCCACTCCATTCGACCAATTTACATAATAGTCTATGATGTCTAGTTGCTTTCCAGAGGTCTGAACCCCTGCTTTGTCTGCTGCCAATGCTGTTTCGTTAACAACATTGATTTCCTCGGTAGTGAGTTTTCGACTCATTAGTTGCCTCCTGTGAGAGTTAAAACCTTGTAGGGTTATGCCCTATTAGTTATTCTGTCCATTTCGGTTTTCATCTGTCCAGAATAGTTTTTCATTTTCTTTGGTCTTTCGGCCATCTGTTGTTCAGTTTGCACGTTTGGTGTTTGCATTTTCATGAATAGACTACTGTTTAAGTTAGGTAGTAGATTTATTCCAAAATACTCTTTTATTTTTTGTTTTACTGGTCTTGGAATTGTTCTTAAATCAACTTCTGATAAATGCTCTACAACTAATTCATTTAAATAATTGAATGTTGTAGGATAAACATCTCTTAAAGTCTCAATTGCCATTGGTGATATGTCACCATTCATTATAGAATCAAGTGCCTTTGCTGGATTAGTTGCATACTTATAATATTTTCTAAACTTAAATTCTTCTGATCTGCTTGGCACATATTCATCAATTTGATTGTCTGCATCCGCTGGAATTTTAGACTGTAGGAAATTTGCCATCCTGACATAAGTATCAACATAATTTGCATATGTTTCAGGCATAATTAAGCTTACAACTTCGTTGTCATTAAATACACCAGCTTCTAAGTTATTAGCATTAGCAATTATTTTGTCAGCGTTATCTTTAGCGCTTTGATAAGATAACTCATCGTCGTCAGTAGTAGACTTAACTTTTATTATTGTACTTGGATCAAGTATGGCCCTAGAAGCTTCAATTAATCTTCTTGATTGTTCTTTTCTAGTTTTACCAATTTCTTTTAAAGCTTCTGAGTTCATTTCTAAAATATACTTATTAGGCCCTTCTCCAAATTCTTCCATCATCATTTTTTGAATGTGATGAGGTTCTATTATTCCCTTTATCTTTGATGCTTTCTTTAATATTTTTCTTGCTATTGATGGTCCATAATAATCGACTAAACCACCAATAACGCCACCCATGGCAAAAGTTATTCCTGCACCTGTAGCACCAGCGAAGGGGTATGCCAGCAAACCAGTGAGCGCACCAAAAAATCCTGCATTCCTGAAACCACCAGGAGTATTAGGCCTTTTATTAAATGCTTCTCTAACTTTTAATTGTTGAACAAGTGAAGTCAATTCAGGATCGGTTAGCTTAGAGACATCGTTAAAAATTATTTTTATATCATTAAAAGATTTGCTTAATGATTTCTGAACTTTGCTAACTGCTTCTTCTTTAGTTGCAAATGGTTTTAGTGTTTTTAGTTCTTTTTCTGTATTTAATAGAGCGGTTGCTGATTTAAATCTTTCATCAGATAAATTTATTCTCTCAAGTAGTTTCCTTAACGCTGGTGATTTTTCTACTGTTATTCCACTATTAACAATTTTATCAAAATAATCTCTAAGAGAAAGATCGCTTCCTTGAAGATTTTTTATTTTGTTTAAAATCTGTTGATCTTGTAGAAGAACGCCTAACTCTTGATTTTCTGGAAGTTGCTTTAATATTTCTCTTTCTAGTGGCAAATCTTTTCCACTAACGAATTTAGCTTTTCTAGACATATCATCTAGCATCGATGTTATTCTATCGTATGTGTCAGTATGGCCTCCTAGATCTAAAATATATTTAGTAAGATTTCTAGGTTTACCATGAGCAGCCTTTTCTAGTTGAGACATTATAGCGTTTCTATCGCCCATTTGATCGTTAAGGATTTCTAGTAAGTCCCTCTTGTCCTTGGCATCAATCATTCTGGTAAAATAATCGTCACTAACAGATGGATAAACTACTCTAGTTTTTAAAACATCATCTATATAGCGCCTAAATCTTTTCAAGATTGCGTCTGAAGTTTTAGTGCTAAACTCACTTCTGGTTCCATAAGTAGTTGCTTCATCTAGTTTTTTTAATAAAAATTTTAAATCAGTAAAAGAAGCTAGATCATCGCCAAATTTACCTTTTTGTATTCCCTGAAATTTTTTTAAGTCTTCTTGAACTTCTTTTATAATTTGCAATGCTGCCTTATCTGGGCGAGTAATTGTAGCAAGTTCACCTTTTTTAAGTCCTTTCTTAAAATATGGTTTTGTATATCTATCTAGAGCAGACAACAAGTTTTTATATGATAAACGAGGGACTCCAACAGCATCTGCCTCGTCTAATAACTCATAAGCATAATCTGAAGATTCAACAAATTTTTGCTTCAATAAATTTTTATATTGCTGAAACTCTTCTGCCACATCCTCATCAATACCTAACGATGCTTGCTTTAATTTTTCATTTGCTATTACTTTTTCAAATTGATTATCAATTTCTTTGATTCTTTCTTTCACAACGCTAGGATAATCTTTAAATTCGGCCTTTGCTTGCTTAAGTGCCTCATCAACATTGTTATAGTTTATTCTTCCTTCGTTAAGTGCATTTTCAAGTTCCTTATATCGATCGAATATCATGTCTCCTAATTCTTCAGGATTCTTGGCCTTCTCGAAAAATTCAGGATTCATTAAGTAATACCTTGAGGACATGGGATCAGCACCGAGGAACGCCTGGAACTCTGTTCCTGCTGGTTCTGTTACTGCACGAACTAACTTCTTCCCAACTTTAGCGACAGGAGGGATTAGAGCGCCGATAATACCACCAGTAACAAATTCCTCTTTCATATTTGAGAAAAGGGCCTCTGCACTGAATGGGGTATCGCCTAGATATTGCTCAGAAATGTAATTACTCGCTCCGTAAGCACTTCCTTCAACCGCTGTACCAATGGCCTTGGCGGTCATTTCTGCACCTGTCTTGATGAGTGGGCTTGATATGGTTCCTGCTTCAATTGATTTCAGTGTGGATTTTGGCAGTAGCGCTCGACCTACCATGTTTTCCAGCGCTAAGCTTCCTTTGGTGAGCGCCCCTACTGGGGTAAGACTTGCGGCCCTTCCAATCAATCCGGTTCCACCTGTAGCTAGAGCTGGGCCGACTAATCCGGCGACCTCTCCGGCCGCTGACCAGTATGGGTTATATCGCTTAATCTTCTCTATTTCGGTCTTATCAATGCCAAACCCTTCAGAAAGGATCTTATCCCCACCAATAAACATAAGCGAACGGAGAAGGCCAAGCCCGAACGCCTGGGGATCTTTAGATTCATATTCATCCTCTTCGATTATAGCGTTATGAAGATCTCTATTTGGTAGCTTGTATCCTTCTTCTAGAGCGTTAAATATTGAGCTTCCTTGGATCTTAGATATTTTACCGTCTGGACGGACAACATCAAAAACATCTGAACCTCTCACAGTGTGAGTTCTGTTCAAAAGGGCCATTTCCAGTTGCTCGCTATCTAATTCCTCTACTTGATTAGTTTTTAAGTTTAGTGCTTGCATCTATCATCTTTCCTTTACGGTTCCAGGTGGAAGCTCTCTTATTGTTGTTTCTCCTAATTCGACATCTCCATAAAGATACTTTCTACCACCTGGACTACTGATAATTAGGTTCTCTTTAATCCCTGGCATACTATTTAGTAATGGAGTTTCTTTCATATTGTTTTTGATTAGATCTACAATCTTATCAAAGTTAATTGCGGCCTGTGATGGTGTATCAGTTTTCTTTGGTAGATAAGGTGAAACCATAGCATCAAAGTCACTGTTGGAAACTTTTTCACTCATGATCTCTTTAATGCTTGGGAATAAGTCTAGGGTAACTTTAAAATATTTATAGTTATCGGAGAAAGGATTCGCCAGGCTAGCTCTTTCATTCTTTAAGATATCTACAATCCTCTTTTTTGTATCATATAAACGATTTACAGTAGCAACTTGCTGTTCAACAATTCCCCTCTCTTTAAAAGCGTCAGCTCTCTGTTCTTTAGGAACAGCATTTAATAAAAGATTTCCTGTAGAATCCATAAAAGGATTAAGCCCAGTTCCTTCTTTATCCTTCTCCTTGCTCATTAAACCTTTTGCGGCTTCAATCTGTAATTCAATCGCTTTTGCCCTTGTAGCTGCATCGGCCCCAAGATTTTTATTGTATTGTTCAGCAATTGAGTTTTCAGCATTCTGCTTATGAACTTGTATTTCTGATAATAACTTAGCTTGTAACTCCAATGCTCCATTAACATTTTGTTTACTCTTATTCTTTTGAATTAAGTTCTCTAATTGAGTGGCCACTTTACCTTTTTGGATAGCCGCCAGAGCGTTTTGAGCTGCAAGCATATTTCCAAATTTATTAGAGAGTAATCCTAGAGCGCTTTTAGTTGTATCTAGTCGACGATTTAAGTCTGCTTTCTGTGCCTCAATATCGTTTTCAATGGCCCTTGATATTGTATCATTTGCGGCCTTAGCACTTTGAGGAGTCATAGAGGCAAAGATTAGACCTAAACCCATCATGATTTTAGATGGAGTCGAGGCGTTTTTCCAAAAACGGCCAGTGTCTATCTTGCTATCAGGATTGTTAATTAAATCATCTAGCTCTTTCTTCTGTGCATTATACTCTAGATCATATTTATTTTTTAAATCATTATATTCTTGCTCTTGCTTCAATGTGGAATCAGCAAGCTCTTTATTAACTCGATCCATATCTTCATTAAATATTTTATCTGTTTCTTGTGCCCTTTTTGGCAATTCCTTAATCATCTGCTCTTGTTCGCCAAAACCTAATTGCTTAGGAGTCTTAAACTTGCTTGCCGTTCCCTCTAGTCCCTTGGCCCTACTATATGCTGCCTTCAACATAGAAGCACCATCAGTATTGTTTTTTAAGGCCGCTGCTAGTTGTGCAGACGGTGTTGATTCTGTTGCTGTTGTTGGAAATTGAACGAGTGGAGTTCTTGGTCTTCTCTCTCCAACCAAAGGAGGAGAAACCCAATCATTTTGCTTTTGCTGTGTTGGAACTGAACCACCTGGAACGGTAGGAGTGACATTAATTCCACCCCTGGCGGTTTTATCTGGGATAACTCTCATGAAAGGTGATTGCCTAACCCATGTATTAGCATCCTGAAGAGCAGGAACTTGCTGTTGTGGAACAACAGGAGGGGGAGAAATAGGTGCAGGGTTAACACTCATATTCTGATTCTTAGGAAGTATATTTGCAAGCGCATCTAAAAAATCATTGTTAACTGTTGCCATTTTAATAACCTCCCATCTTATTTTGTTCTAGAATGCCTTTTCCTAAATCCTCAAGCATCGCTCCCCTCACAGATTTTTTTTCTTCGGGGCTTAAATTTTCCCACCACATTGCAAGCATTTCCTGAGAAACATTACTACCAGACTTTCTCATTGATCTAAATTGGTCAAGATTGCTGGATAACTGTCCTTCTTCTAAGTTTGTTGGACCGAAATATCCTTTTTCCATCATTGATAATTCTTCGGCCTTCCTAAACTGACCATTTTTTTCAGTCCTTGCCTTGGGCGACTCAGTCCTGCCCTCACCTGATGATTGAAACTTATTTGAATATATTGGCTTTTGAAAACTTTCATAAGACTGAGAAACACCTTTTCTCTGTCTTTCAAGATCTTTACTCAAATAATCCAATTGTTCTTGAGTAAAGGAAAGCTTAGGAGCTAATTGCTCTTGCTGTACGTTTTGACGGGCAAGGTCTTCCATGAACTGCCTCTTACTCATCATCTGCTCTGCTGAACCTTCAGGATTATATATCTGAGGACCAGTAGGAGTCATAACAACATTAACTTTTTCTTTTGGTCTACTGTATGCCTTATCAAACATCTCTTTCTTCATGTTATGCCCTCGCAGTCTCAAGAAGCTTTAAAAACGCCTGACTCTTATTTATATTATCGTTTAACTGGCTTTTATATTCTTCGCTATTTTCAAAGATCTTAAGAAAATCCTCAATGTTATTTAATCGATCATTGTTTAAAGCATCAGCGGCCAACATAGTTGTAGCATTTGGCCTAACATATTTTCCTTCAGGAGTATTAACAACCATCCCTTGACCTGCTGGTGTTCTTTCTAAGTCTTGGGCCATAATTCCGGCCTGCTGAACTCCTGGTTGATCTTTGTACTCATAAGAATAAGGGGAAAGAGTATCTAGCATGGCCTTAACATCTCCTTGTCCTGGTGAGATATTTTGCTTTAAATTTATATCACTCTTTCCAGCGGCTATAGTTGCCCCTGCTTGCCCAAGTCCTCCTATAATCGCTGCTTGTCCTTGTCTTGCTGCTTGGAGTGCCCCAGTTTTTCTTCCCTCATAATCAGCAAAAGATTGCTGTTTCAGTCCTTCTAAACCTATATTTGCTTGCTGCTGAACATTTGCTTGATTAGCAAGAGCATTTAATAGATCTTGTCTCTCTTGCTGCTTCATCCCTGCGGCCCCTGCCTGTGACCTTAACTGTTGTTCTCCAAGCTGTGCATTTATCTGCTGACCTGCCTGAGCTGCTTGGTCTTGAAGTTGTCTTGCTAGTAAGACAGGATTCTGAACGCCTCTTGTGGAGGCCATTTGAGAAGCAAGAGCGGCCTGATTTTCTTCGGCCGCTCTTCTTGCATTCATTAGATCGGCTTCAGAAATATTTTTATAGAACTGCTCTGCTTGTCCAGGAACGTTCCCATAGTATTGTCTTTCTAGTTCAGTTAAAAAAGCTTGCTGCTCTGGTGTTGCTGCAAAAGCCGCTTGATTAGGATTAAATTCACGACCAAAATCGGTTGGTTTTCCAGATAAAGTATCCATAAAACCAGTTCCAGGGCCAGAACTGCCCACAAGACCAAAAGTCCCTAAGTTAACTAAGCTACCAACTCCACTTCCTAGATTGCTAAATAATCCCATTAGTACTTCCTCCCATCTGCTAGATCGTGCATCCCTTTTTTCTGTCCTAACCTTAATGATACGTTTGAAATTTCACAGCTCTGACCTGTTCCACGTGGAACGTCTGAAACTTCTATTTTGCAAGCTTGGCATTTTTGCCGAGCTGGTTTTATTCTATATTGATAGTTTTCGTCGGTTATTAGTGGATAAATTGTGTAAGTGTCCACGTCTGAATTTTCGTAATCGTAGTAAACTTTCACGGTTAAATCATGATCGGAAAAATATTTTCCTAGAATCATGATTTCATATAACCGTTGCTCATTCTGAGCGCCCGACATTTTCACCCATGGAGTAACTACTTTCATCGAGTAATTTACTCCGTCATTTTTAAATAAAGTATTATCTCTCTTGTAAACTAAAGAGTTTTTAAGATAATATATTGTTCCGTTGTGATCGATTAAATCATCTAGGACTTGATCTGATGTCCACCATTTTCCCTGAGCATAATCAAAGATTAATTGCCTATTAGTGGTTTGAAAGATAACCCTATTCTCGTCTGAATCATCAATCGCTTTTACGATAGTCTCGCTATTATAGTCTTCAACAGGAGCGCCGATATATTCTAATTGTAATGATCTATTGAGTAGATAGATTCCTTTTGAACTCTTAAACATTACACCTTGGGGAACTGTAACGATTGATCTAGCGTCCACGCATCCAATGGATGAACTAATTAACTCTGGATCGGTAAAGTTGTTATTCTCCCCTGCAAAGTTTGGCCCCGTACCCTGTATACCAAGTATGCTTCTATCTTTTAGAATAATTATCTTACCATCTAAGTTAGCAAGGCCAACGCCGAATCCACTTCGAGAGAGGAGACCACCATCAATTCTAAATGATAAGTTCTCATTGAAGTTTACGCACTCACCGAATAAATATGGTTGTGAATAGAAAACTACGTTTTTATCTTCGGATGATAGAGCAAACACACGGCCATTTGCTGTGATCATGTGGGAGACTGGAGGAATTTGTTCGTTGGGAAGTACTCCGCCGTTAGTATATAAAAAGTCAGCATTTCCATTATAAGGATTATCATGTGGATAATAATTGTCACTAGATCCATAAAAATATTTATGTAATTCTGCAAATGTAGGAATCCTTTCATATATAGTTCCGCTAGATGATGAAGTTTTATAAAATGCGGCAGATATTTTTCTATCATCTAATGGATACTGTCTAGAAAGTGTAGAATCACTTAATGATCTAAAATATATGGTTACATTCATTGTTGGATTAACTGGATTTGCATACCTTGGTTGAGAATACGCTGGTGAAGATCTAGTAATCTGAGAGTTAGCGTCAACAGATTCTAAAATATAAGTATAATCAAAATCATCTGCTGTTGATATTAATCCAGGATATGAAGGTACTGGCAGAAAAATAGTAGGAGGTAAAATATAGTTATTGGAGAACAATAATCTTCCATCATATTCTTTAATATTTAAACCAGAAAACATAATATTTTCGCCCATCTTAACGCTATAAAATGGTTTATCTAAACATATTTTTACCAGTTGAATACTTGAAATATAACGTATATTAGGTCTAAAGTCTGAATTACCAAACGCCAATAATCTGTCATAAAACATTGAGATAAAAAATATCTCATTATTTTTAATTATAGGACGTTCTAAATAATTAAACGCTCCTACAGGTGTAAAAGAATTACTTTCCATGGAGTCATTGCTAGCATTTTTTTGATTAAAAGCTCCTACTCTTCCAACAGACATTAAATTTATATCTACTGAATATAAACAATATTTAGTCTCATATAAGGTCATAATTTGACCTATAAAAAAAACTTTATTTGCATAACTTGAAATAATGAATGGCTGAGATGTTAAGTCTAAATATTCATTAGATATAAAAGTAACAATGTTTGTTGAAATATCTAAAATTGCGATAGACATATAATCAACTTTAATAGTAGTTAAAAGCATGTCGTTTATTTCATTATATGTAGAATTACCTATTACTAGAATTTTATTATTTCCAGCATACATAATTCCAGGTCTATTATATTTAATCAATGAAGCATCAACTATGCCTGTAAAAATTGCTTTCTCTAGATATGATAATAAAAGATTAATCGAGTCTATGCCTATTACTGCAATATCGTTATTTAACTTGCAAAAACTAATATAGATAATATTATTATTAACTGTTATTGAAAATGGGCTGAATATATATTTAGAAACAGGTTGGATGACTAATGTTGTAATATTCCCATTTATATCTGTTTTAGTTGTAAGCAAATTCTCATCACCTATTGTTCTATTTACTACAAATAATTCATCATCAATAATTTCAGTATTAAATGATATAGACTTCTCATCATTAGTCCCTGTATTATATAAATTAACTTCATTTATGAATGTTCCATCCACATTCATTACACGTACATTGAGCCTACCATAATTATTAACATCGTTTGTGTATACAAAATAAGTTATGAATAGAACTGGATTAGATTGATCTACAATGTTTACTTTTGCCTGTAAGATACTTGAAGCAGTAGTATTTTTATATGAATATAATTCTTTAGTTGTTCCAGTTGTAGTATCTTCTATTAAAACTTTTAAATAGCTATCTACTGGGCTATCAGTTAAATAACTTACTACCCTTATATTTTTAGATTGTAGATCGCACATTGAAGGTGATTTACTATCAATTTTTTCACCATAAACACGCTCTCTTTCAACATACGCTGGTACAGTTTCTAAACCATTTTTCTTAACCCATTTATTATTAATAGTTTGATAGGAATAGATATCATTTGTGCCAGCTCTTCCCATCGCTAATATTTCATTTTTATAGCTAAATATTTGAGTAATACTTTTTGTACTTAAATCACTCCCATCATCACAAAGAGAAGAAACTTTGGACGATCCAACTTTTTTACTTATAACTCCAATCTTATCCAGCTCAACATTAACAAGTTCTAAGTTGTTTCCGAGCGGAAGCATCCTAGAATCAATCTTAGTATTGATACCACCATCGATAACAAGAGGAAGAATTACTTTTTCTAGTGCCATATTAAAACACCCATATTTTAGCGCTCACGTTTCCGCTCGCTTGTAGAGTTAAAGTTTTTGTTAGATCTTCAGAGGAGTTTGATACTTGCCAAATTACTGCATTAGCGTCCTGAGAAAGGATTAAATATCCTGCAATCTTTCTACCTAGTTTATGATCAATTGCTTTGGCCGTTGCGCTGAGACTTATTAAATCTGTCGTAACTCCATTAGAAGTTTCATTTACAATCCGACCATTTAACATTATGTTGTTTTTTAGCTGAGAAAGTACCTCTTTTATCGAAGTGTTTGTTTTCTCTATGTTGAAGTCACTAGATATTTGTTTTTTAAACTCCGTTAAAATGGCCATTTTTCTTTCCTAACTAATAAAGAATATCGTCATATAAATCAATCTCTTCAACCTCGATAATACGTGCTTTCTCGGCTGCATCTCTATTATGCTTCATTCTAGTAATCTGATCTTGAATAACTGCTCTATCTCTTTCCAAGTCTGCTGTGTCTGTCTCTTCTTTTCTGCAAGCTTTGATTGCAGCATCTATGATGATGAACTCTTCCCACCCATTGAAACCTTGTAGCTCATCACCATCTGCGACTAAATTTGTCGCTAGAGGGACATACCATAATTCTAAAGTTTGCCCAGAGGTAGGGATAGGATAAAGAACAAGCTTGTTGCCTAGTATCCTGTATCTAGAAACATCGTAACCGTAGACCGTGAAAGGATAGCTAAATCTATTCTTATTCTTGAATGAAAATTTTCTCATAGTCTTTCGCTGCATTGGCGAGTTGACTATTTCTAGCTGAAGAAGTTTATAAAAGTCGGTAGGGAGTGAGTATTCGTTTACATTAACAGTAATAGAAACTGTCGTAGACTTTGCAAAGTATTCATCCTCATAAGCAGCTACAAGCATATCATAAAGAACGTCCTTGCTCTTGTTAATATACTTATTCCACATTGAATCGCTTACAAGTGAGGAACCGACCATGTCAGCTCTGTCCTTTGCTTGATTCCTTAATTCTAGTAAAGTAATGTTTCCGCTCACTCCCTACCTCCTTATCTAGTATTCTTCAGATTCCATTTCTTCTACTGGGCCTTTTTGAAGTCCAGCGCTGAACTTGTACATTAAACCTTTTAAGCAAGCTGCGAGTGAAGCAGGATCTTTTCTATCAATAGCTGCAATCATCTCTTCGGCAACTGCATCCATTTCATTGTAAGAGTTATCCTCTCCATTCATGTCAACTTCTTTCTCGTTCTCTCTAGGAAGAGAACCAACTATTAAGGTGGCCAACTTCTTTCTATCGTTTCCCATCATTCCCATCATGTTACACCACCGCGGTATTCTTCACGACGATGTCAATTAACATCGCTGAAGGGTTAGGGATAGTTGTCTCTGCGCCTGCACTCAGACTATAGAAATTAATGTATGCCTTCCCAGAGGTTGGATTCATGTCGTAATCTTTAATCTGGAAAGTGAAGTCTCTAGCTGTGGCATCGTCAAGAGTTACTTTGAATCCTCTGAGAGCAGAGAATTTATTTTGTAGCTCAATCTTATAAGTACCAACAGCAGTTAACGAAACTTCATGAGCGCCACGACCATTAGAAAGAGTAAGTGGAGTTGCACCAACGTAACTAGCACGACAGAAAATCGATTGAATCCCCTGTTCTAGTGCTTGCTCTTTTACAAATGTTCTTCCAGCAAATTGCATAAAAACCTCCTTAAATTACAGTTGTATTTTTAAAAGAGGCCTCAACCATCAACTTAGTATTTGATGGAACTGTAGTAGCGACACCACCAGTTAGAGTATAAAAGTCAATGTATGGGGTAGCAGCGGCCACCTGGTCGGCTTTTATTTGAGTAGTGAAGTCTCTAGCAGTTGAATCAATCAAAGTTGTGTGGAGTGATCTTAGGTAAACATATCTATCTTCTAGATATGCTCTAATAGTTCCAGCCGCGGTTAGAGTAAAAGAAGCGAAACCATACTTATTGTCGTAAGTAAAATCGGTTGCCCCTGAAAAAGTTGCAACTAATCCGTCGCCCTCTCCACCGTCTGCAAGATCTGTGGCATCTCCTCCGGCCGCGGTCTGGTCGTTCCTTAGAGCGCCTAAATCTGTAACTGTCACTGCTTTACTAGCGACCGCACCAGTAGTAATCAGCTCGGCAAGCTCGGCGGTAGTTAGACCGACAGGAGTATTTACACCGTTAGCAAACAAGGCAACTTCTCCATCACCCTCACCACCATTTGCAAGGTTAGTGGCATCACCACCAGTTGCAGTCTGGTTGTTTAACAATGCCCCTGCATCTGTAACAGTTACAGTTTTTCCTACTACGGTTCCACTATTGATTAACTCAACA
>JACCEE012476214.1_pt1 | contig 17370 bp, 24 predicted proteins | sample 7449931 | NCBI WGS metagenome assembly JACCEE01 (sample SAMN15323457, study PRJNA562643) | freshwater metagenome | isolation source: river surface water | place: USA:Blue River Watershed | collected 2017-08-19 | reverse complement strand
TGATTGGTAATCAAAGGTTCTTCTACACTACGTGGTTCACCGTATTGTGTCAGCTACGAGGTAAGACGAAGAATTCATATTACGACAGCTTCGCCTTCAATCAACCGAACAGTATTATGACAGAAGAGCTTGCTGATCTGCTGTCAACATTCCAACGAACACAAATAAGATCGCGGATGTCTGTTATTTTAGCTAACGCTAGTGACTCGTTGCATCCTGAATATCTTCTTCACAAAGACGAGCCCGTGTATCACAACGTCAGGATTAATATCCCGCTGACGGATACATCAGATCACTTTTTAAAGATTGAGGATCAAGAGGTTTGTTTTGAGGCTGGTAAAGCCTATACGTGGGATACACATAAACCGCATCGTGTTTATGGGATGAGTGCGCAGCCAAGGGTAAACCTTGTGTTAGGGTTCAGTCCTTGGTTTGATTACGTTCCGGAAGATGATGTGTGGGTAAGTAATCAATACTATGGCGAGATACATCCTCTTGAGATGGTGAGGACAGGACTTGTTTCGACTGCGGTTGTACAATAGCAGGAGGTGGAGTCGGGGTTCCATCGACCACTTTCTGTATCTTTCCCGCTGACCACCAACCAAACGAAGTCATGAAACCGATGATAAAGTAAGTAGTATACAACGTGCTTACCTCCGACTACATGCATTGCCCGTTGAACAATAACTGATAAGCTCGACGAACCCCCATAGTACGCCAGCAATTGCAACAAACCCAATAAGGCTGACAATTGCAAGCTCTATCATATCTTGCATCTTTCTCTTACGCTTCTGTTCAAATTCCTTCAGCTTTCTTGCTTCGTGCGCAGCCTCAATCTCCATTTGTCTGGCACGATCTTTTATCTTATTCCAGACATCGATCTTATTAGCTTGCATGAACAACAGCTGTAGCTGTCTTTCGAACTCTTTTGTCTGCTCAAGTGCAAGTTCAATTTCAATAGCCGTAGCCATGTATGACTTGTTATTTTGAGTCTTCACTTGGACGACAGCTTTTGTTGCTGTCGTCTTTGCATCAAAATACTTGCCCAACACCGGCCCCAGTGATGCGACATCATCTACTGTCTTGGATACTTTTTTAATTAAAGCAACAGCGGATTGTATCCCTGCTAGTGCGGTTATTGGATCGATCATGTTTTACTTGTTTGCAAGTGGGTTATCGATAGCCTTTTGAATTTTGTTGTCGACTTCCTTCTTCAGGTTTTCAACATCACGGCTAATCTCACGACGAGCTTCAGCCATTTCCTTACGGATGGCGTTAACTTCTGTACGCGCCTTGTCTAGATCTTCACGAACATCCTTACGTGCTTGACGCATCTCAGCTTCTGTTTCGCGTTGTGCTTGCTTCACACTACGTTCAACTTGTTCTGTAACAGTCTCGTTACGGCGAATGTCGTTCTTAAGATCGGTCTTAATATCACGTGTGTAATCAGCAGTCTTAGAGCTGTTTTGCTCAATGACAGCAAGACGCTTATCAAACTCTGATAGGTCAGGTGTGATGTACTCAGCGATCTTCTTCTTCATGCCGATATAGTCTTTGTAGACTTCAAATGCGCCATAGAGACCACCGAGTAACGATGATACAAGCGTAAATGCTACCATCAGTTTGGCTGGGGTAAATTCATATCCGCCAATACTGATAACAGTATCTTTACTTGCGTACTGCTTTACAGCAGCTTCTGCTTGGTCAATCTTTTCATTGACACTTTTAATTTCTTCTCCCATTTTCTCTCCTAGTTATTTGTATTGTGAATCAACCATTTGTTGCCATCTCACTTCATTGGCACCGCTTAGACGACGTTGTGCGTTGCGGTTGTCCACTGCTGGCTTATGGTATGCTCTTGCAACCTCAGCCGACATTGTATCAGGAATGTTTGCTTGCTGGTATCCATTGAAGCCTGGAACATAACCCATCAAACCAACTAATAAACCTTGTTGTGCTGTTTGCGCTTCAAGTGTTGCAGCTTTACCAGCATTCTTTGCAATCTCTACAGCCTTAGCTGCGACTTCTTTTTTTGCATCAGCTTTGTTGTCACCGGACTTCTTTTCTACTTTAGCTACTTCGCTGTCTGTCTTTTTCTGATCCTGCGCTCTCTCTTCTTGCTTAGCAGGAGGAGGTGGAGGAGGAGGAGCAGCAGCTGCTGTTGTAGCATTTGCAGTTGGCGAGCCAGCTGGTGGCGGTGGAGGAGCAATGACCGATGTTACAGAAGTCATCGATGTAGCTGAAGTTGTTGAAGGCGTACTCAGAACACTGTCAACGGTAGAATTAACAACGGTGACTTTGGCAGGATCAGCCTTGGCAACTTCAACTGTCGTTGTCAGTTGTTGGTTAACAGCTGTAGTTACAGCAGGGTCAAGATTTACAAGATACTTGATCGCATAAGCCGTAGCATACCCCTCGCAGCTTTTATCGTAGAGTGAATCTTTTAAACATTGTTGTTTAAGATACGCTTCCGCATATCCTGGACAGTCTGTTGCATAAAGAGGATTTGCCGTACATTGCTGTGTCTTATATGCAGCTGCATAACCCTCACAATCAGTAGCGTACAAAGCATTTAATGTGCATTGTTGTTTCTTGTATGCTGTTTCATAGCCCGGACAGTCAGTTGCAAACAGCGGATCAAGAGTACACTGCTGAGTCTTGTATGCAGCCGCATAGCCCGGGCATGATGCATCGTAAAGCGCATTGATGGTACACTGTTGTGTCTTAAAAGCTTCCGTGTAACCTGGACACGTTGCATCATACAAAGGATTTGCAGTACACTGTTGTGTTTTGTATGCCTCTTGGTAGCCGGGGCAATCAGGTGAACTTAGTGGATTGGCAGCACAAGCATCAACAAGATATCTCAATTCAATTGACGGATCACGGACACGAGGACCATAAAACCCGGCCCAGAATCTGTTATCCTTGCCGGTCCATTCCATAGAGAAGCCTGATATTGTCGACGAAGAGTGATTTTGAGGAAACCATTGCGTTCCGGAGAACGTTTGAAAGTTCTCGGAATCTCCAGTCGTTTTCTCGTTGTATGTGTAGTTGTACGTCTGTAGTGCGGTACCGTTCAACGCCTTCAACGTGAACTTGCCACTTAGCGTGCCCGTGTTCATGTCGTTGTTATTGATCTTCCAGGAGTAGTTGTAACCACCAATAGCAAGACCAGCATTCTGCAATGCTTGATTGAACGCGTAGTTGTAAGCTACAGTCTGCTGCGTGTAACCAAATATGATTGTATTTGTTGAAGCGTTATACGCAGGGACATTACCACCAGAGAATCCACCAGCGGATCCAGGGACGGTGTTTGTCCACGCAGCGTTTGTTCCCGATGGTATTAGGTTCGGGGACGTATCGTACGTTACATTCGGTGTTGGTTGTTGATTACTTGTCGTCTGTTGCGCTTGGGCGGAACAGGTTAGTGAACCAATTACCAGAAGAACCGCTAGTATCTTTTTCATTTACAGCCTTAAGAGATCCAGGTTTACGTTGTGGGTTGTTGTCCCACTCTTGCTTTGCTGCTTCACCGATCTTACCAGCGAAAGGACAAGGTGTACCAGCATCCATCATAGCCTGGAAGACACGTTCGTCTTGACACATAGTTGCAACAGCAGCAACCTTCATACCCATATCAAACAGGGTTTTGGACAGCTTCAAGCGTTCACAGTTCATATCACGGGTTGTGAAACCGGATGAAAAGCCTAGGATTTGTGTTTGTACAGCACCAGAAACGCCAACTGTACAGAGATCTGAGTTGATCGACGTTATTGCAGGAGCAATAGCGGACGGTGGTGGTGACTTTACAGTCGTTTCACTGATAGAGTTTGATGTGCTTCTCGATGTCGAGTCAGTCACTATTGGCTCAGCCTGTGCGCTAGCCCATGTCGAAAACATAACAAAAAGCACCATAATAGGTAACTTTTTGAACATTTTTTATTCCTTTTTATACTTGTTGACCTAACCATTGCAATTAGGTACAATACGCAAATGCTTAAATTTAACGAAACTCCAGACGGTTACATCTTCAGCTTAGATAATAAACACCTAGCAGTAGGTGTGTATGAGCAAGGTGTGTTCCATTTACTACACGACGACCAACTTGTAACATACAGCAACGCTATGCAGGCGTTCTCACATTTACGTTCTATTTATGAACCCTCCGTTGCTAGTCCAAAGACGATGGAATTGTTTTTAACACCTTCACGCCCTATTGACAATATGTCAAAGTACAGGGATAATGTAATTCTCAAAGACATGCCTTCGGAGGTTTTTCATGCCCATCTTCCTAGTTAACACCCTAAGTACCTTCCGTATGATGTATGCTATTGAAGCGGAGACGCTCGAGCATGCAATGGATGAAATCGTTATGAACGAGCACGATCATAAGTTTGAAGAGTTCACTCAGCGCTGGCTTGGTGAACAGATTATCGATGGTCGGCAAATAACGTACGAAGAACTTCTTGTTATGATAAACAAGATGTCTACAGACAAAGACGAACAATGCTCTCACTGGATGGGAGACAAACTAATTCACAAGGTTAATTATGAAAATTCAGGTAGTAAGTGATATCCATCTCGAGTTTGGTCCAATTAGTATTGAAAATACTGGTGATACAGACGTTCTAATCCTTAGCGGTGATATTTGTGTAGTAAACGATCTCCGTACCAAAGACGACTACAATATCCGAGGTGAACATGATAAGTCTAATCAATTCCATACGTTCTTTCAAGAATGCTGTGCTAGATTCCCTCATGTCATCTATGTCATGGGGAACCATGAACATTATCACGGTGATTTCAGTACTTCTATTGGAGATCTCCGTGATCGCCTTGGTTATCTGGTCAATCTTCACATCCTAGAGAAGGAAAGTGTGTTAATCAATGATACATTGTTTATCGGTGGTACGCTATGGACAGATATGAACAAAGAGGATCCAATTACTCTTGCTCATATTCGTGGTGTAATGAACGATTACAGAATCATTGAAGACAGCTCTGAGATTGTCAACTACAAGACGTTTGTCAATAAAGACAAGCCTGTCGGTATGACTGATGATGAGTGGATGGCAAAGGATTACATGGACCGCGTTGTTGCAAAGTTTGCAACTCGTCCTGCTAAGTTCTCACCGGAGAAGTCTGTCGCTGAACATAAGGCAATGCTTGCTTTTATTAAGAGCGAATTGGAGCGTGTAGGACCAAGTGCAAAAGCCGTTGTTGTTGGTCATCACTCTCCATCGAAACAATCGACAAAGCCTCGTTATGAGAAGGAAGTGATTGTGAATGGAGCGTACAGCTCAGACCTGTCTGAGTTCATCCTTGATCATCCACAAATCAAATTGTGGACTCATGGACACACTCATCACGAGTTTGACTACATGATTGGTACAACGCGTATCTTCTGTAACCCGCGTGGATACATTGGATACGAAGGTCGCGCTGATGAGTTCGACTTCAGCAAGGTCGTAGAAATATGACCGACTGGAATCAACGATTCATGGATCTCGCCCACCACGTCGCGGGTTGGTCAAAAGACCCGTCGACGAAGGTGGGTGCCGTTATTGTCAATGACAAGAAGCAAGTTATCAGTATGGGATACAATGGTTTCCCAAGAGGTGTACATGATTGTGAAGAACGATATAATGACAGAACTACAAAGCTTCAATTTGTCGCTCATGCGGAGCGCAACGCTTTGGACAACGCCTATGTTGATGTTGATGGCGCCACCCTTTACTCTACCCTATACCCTTGCTCTGAGTGTGCTAAGGGAATCATTCAACGTGGAATCAAAAGAGTAATCACTTCAAAGATTTGGTACGATCAACAAGCTACTCGCTTTAACTTCGATGTTTCAGAGACCATGTTTCGCGAAGCAGATGTAGAAGTATGTCTGTTGTAAACTACAACGACCTCAATACAAAGGGATATGTTGTTGTTCCAAACGTAATCGATCAACAGAACATTGATCGTATCATTGCTGATTACAAACAAGCAAGGGATTTGTTTGACCGAAAGAGTACGACAAATCACAACTACAACATGCTGTATGGTAACCCACATAAGGTTGCGTCGAAGTTAGCACCTATCGTCGACAATATCAATGCAGCGACGGGAATGGATATTGATATTATTGCGGGACTTGGTAGTTACTTTGATAGTTCAATCTTGACGTTTGGCTGGCATCAAGACCACGAGCCTTACTTTATGTGGCAAATGTCTGATGCGTATGTTAATTTTTGGATTCCGTTGATCAAACCTAGTAGATCGAAAGCTGGTCTCTGTATCGTACCATTCGATGCCTTGAAAGATAAAACATCGCAACGTTTTATGGACGAGAAGATCCTCAATAAGGGTGCGCGTACGTTCAGGTACTACAATAATAAAACACACGTCATGGATGCAGATCTGGATCAAGAATTCTCTTTTGATGTGTCGTTAGATGATATAAAGGTCGTTCCAGAGGTCGGTCCAGGGGACGCGATCATAATGCGCGGCGACACAATTCACCGCACAGACGGCACACACTCACAAAGAGTTGCAATTAGTATCAAAGCATTGAACTGTCGCGATCGTGTTGTCACAAGAGATAAGTTTTTCAACAGCAGTCCATCAAAAATGGAAACCCTATCAAAAAACAAAAACGATTACGAAGCTCATATCCGTAAATTTGTTGATGAGGGAGTTGATTCCTTCCGTATACGTGAACTGTTTCCCAAAGCCCCGATTCACTATTCGGCAGTGAAGCGATAGAAACAATCAATTGGCTTTTTGACTTGATGCAAATATATAATAATGGAACTGATTAAAAAGGAGTTGAAATGTCAGTAACTATGAAAAACTTGGAGAGTGCGTTGGCCGGTGAGTCAATGGCTCATATTAAATACCGCTACTTTGCGAGGATTGCTCGTGAAGAAGGATTCGAAGATGTTGCAAAGCACTTTGAGCATACCGCTGATCAAGAAATTAAGCACGCTTGGGGTCACCTAGAGCTTTTGATTGGTAAGCCCTCCACCAAGGAGTGTTTAGAGAAAGCTATTGCTGGTGAAACTTATGAGTATACGGAGATGTATCCTAAGTTTGAAGAAGAAGCAGAGCAAGAAGGCAATGAGGATGCTTTGCTAGAAGCAAGACACCAAGCGGCCGAAAGCAAACAGCACGCAGAGGAATTCAAGAAGGTTCTTGATCTTGCTGAAAAGCGTTTTGCTGCTCTGGCTAAGGTTGAGCAACGTCACGCTGCCGCATATCAAAAAGTATTGGAGGCTCTATAATGTCTGAAAGAATCTACGTTTGTGTTGTTTGTGGTCACCAACTATCCGAGGCCGACTGGCTCAGTCTGCCAGACGAAGTCAACTGCCCTGAGTGTGGTGTTTCCAAAAACGACTACGTCCTAATGGAATAAGAATATAAATACCTCATCCCTCGGGATGGGAACAAGGTAGGAGGCAACCTTGTAAAACACCTTCGCCCGCTACGCCTTCGGGGTAGCAAATTTTAACTCGCTTAATAGGAGAACATTATGTTTCTAGGCAATACTTCGTTTAAAGAACTCGATAAATTTTTTGTAGGGTTCGATGACCACTTTAATCGCATCGCAAAGATGCATGACGATCTAACAAAGAACGTCCCCAACTATCCTCCATACAATATCAAAAAGACTGGTGATTCGACCTATGTGATCGAACTAGCCGTCGCTGGCTTTGCCAAACAAGATATTGAGATTGAGCTTGCTGATAACAAGATGATTATCAAAGGCAATGTTCAGAATGAAGATGAGAACGTCAATGACTTCCTTTGGAAAGGCATTGCTGCTCGCAACTTTACTCGTACGTTTGCTCTTGAAGATCAAGTCGAAGTTAAAGATGCTGAAATGATCAATGGCATGCTAAAAGTGTTTCTGGAGCGTATCATTCCTGAACACAAGAAGCCAAAGAAAATTGAAGTCAAAGAAAAGGCTTCAACTTCTAAGAAGCAATTACTTACAGAAGACCCACAAGGTCGCGACCTGTAATTAACCGTGCCGGCCCCCGTGCCGGCTATTATTTTGTTCAAAAGACATATGGGTATAAACATGCATAAACATTTAGAAGCTCTTGGTGGAGTAGAAACACCATCCTTAAAAGATTTTTGGTCGTGGGTGAAATCGGCCTTTACCGTTTCATATCAAGACGAAATTCATTCTTATCTCGCCGAATCTACCGATCACTGCGATCTGGAGCATCGTATGCGCGCTCTTGCACAGAGAGGAATGATATGATTAAGAAGATTGCTAAAAGCATTTGGAATTTCTTAGTTGAAGTCGCAGAGCGTCGTGCAGCAATGTACGAAGGTAAGTACTATAACGGAATGTACTAAACCTAAATAGAGGAAACATCGAAAAGTTCCTCTCATGCAAAACTTTCAACTCTTTATTGAACAACGTTCAACAATACAATACCACCGGCAACTAAATCCAAAGTTTTGGGACAGTAAGAAACGACTCGATCCAAAGGTGCGGTCAAAGTTGCTTGAGATTGCGCGTACGTGGCAAACGTTCGCTAACATAAAGAATGTCATCATCTCTGACATAGTGTTGACCGGTGGCAACGCTAACTATAATTACACCAAGCATTCAGACTTAGATGTTCACATCATCGTTGACTATTCCAAAGTCAGCTGTGAAGATGCAATGGTGTTTGATTACTTTATGTCAAAGAAGTCACTGTGGGCTGCGTACCACTCAAACATTAAGGTTCGCGGTTTCCCCGTCGAACTATTTGCTGAAGACAAAACAGCAAAGCCACGCCCAGGTCAAGGCGTGTTCTCTTTGATAAAAAACAAATGGATACAGGAACCACAGCCGCTTGCGTTTAGACCACGTACGGACGGACTGCTTCAGCAAAAGGTTGCCTTTTACATGAAAGAGATAGATAATATGGTCGCTGGTAAGCAGAGTATCAGCTCAGCCAACGACCTTAAAGATAAACTGCGCGTCATGCGTGCAGCAGCAATTGAGCAAGGTGGTGAGTTCTCTTTTGAAAACCTAGTGTTCAAAGACCTCCGCAATAGAGGTTACTTGAACAAGTTGTCTAACTATTTGACGAAGAACAAAGAGAAGCAACTATCATTGAAGTAAACAGGAAATTATATTATGAGCGCAAACGTAACTGAGATTGAACAGAAAGTCATTGAAATCATTGCATCGTTCAAAAAGGTCGATCCAAAGATTTTTAGTCGTGATTCGGTCCTGAACGAGGACATGGATATTCAATCACTCGATGTTGTTGACATTCTGATGGATCTTGAAGACATTTACGGTATTGAGTTGATCGATGATGACCTCCTGGCTAGGTCTGAAGACAATCCAATCACTGTCGCCATTGTTGCGGAATTCATTGTAAAGAAAGTTAACGATAAGTGAGATTCTACACACACGTTGCACGTGTAGGTGAGAAGCTGCTTGTTCGAGGTTATGAAGATGGTCGGCGACTGAAAGAGGTTGTCGATTATAAACCATACATCTTTATTACATCGAACGCGGAATCTGACTACAGAACACTTGACGGTAAGTCCGTCTCTAAATTACATCCCGGCTCGATGAAGGATACTGCTGACTACATCAGCGAGTACTCTGACGTCAATGGTCATGGAATCTACGGGGTGCTTCCATACGTTTATCAATACATCAACGATCAGTACCCGAATGAAATCGAGTACGATCCAAACCTAATATCAGTCGTCACACTTGATATTGAGACTGAGTCCGAAGGTGGCTTCCCTAATATTAAGACAGCCAACAAAGCACTAACAGCAATCACGATCCGTAGAAATGATCGTGCAATGACATTCGGTATTCGCGAATACAGAACGGAGAAGGATTACGTTACCTATATCCAATGTCGTGATGAACGTGATATGATCATGCGGTTCCTCGATGTTTGGAACACGCCTGACTGGTCACCAGATGTTCTGACTGGGTGGAACGTTGAGTTCTTCGATATGCCGTACATGATCAATAGGATCGAGCGGATGTTCGATGAGAAGACTGCTCTTCGTTTGTCTCCGTGGTCGAGATGGGAAAAGCGTATTGATCCAAACGCCCCACGTGATCTTCCACCGAATGACCCAGATCGATTCATGCGTATTCCGATGGGGATCTCAATTCTCGATTACATGCAGCTGTACAAGAAGTTTACATTCTCGCAACAGGAGAGCTTTAAACTTGACCACATTGCATTCATTGAATTAGGCGAGCGCAAGCTGGATTACGAAGCACTAGGGTTTGATTCTCTTGATGCGTTCTACAAGGGCGACTTCCAGAACTACATTAACTACAACATCCGTGACGTGGATCTTGTATACCGACTTGACCAGAAGATGAAGCTGCTCGAGCAAGTATACGCTATTGCATATGACGGAAAGGTTAACTACATTGACAGCCTAACAACAGTAGGAATGTGGGACGTGATCATTCACAACTACCTACTGAGTAAGAACATTGTCATACCAATGAAAGAGGTTGGTGACAAACCTCGTCAGATTGAGGGTGCTTATGTTAAGGATCCTCAAGTTGGTCTGCATAAGTGGGTTGTATCGTTTGACTTGAACAGTCTGTACCCACACTTAATCATGCAGTACAACATCTCACCGGAGACGTTGAAGGGTCAGATGTTCGAGTACGACCTTGCTGTCACAACGAAGAGTGTTGATATGTTCCTCGATGGTGATATCGATAGAGTTCGTGATGAGGAAGAACGTGCACGCATATACGATAATATTCAGAATGGTCTGATGGGTCTTGGTGGACAAAAGCATTCGCTGAAGCTGACAGAACATCTCCTCCAATACGAAACCGTACGTGAGGTGTTAGAGAAGTACAACGTAACAATTGCACCAACCGGTTGTCTGTTCGATAAGACGGAGCGAGGGTTCCTCCCAACGCTGATGGAGACGATGTACAACGATCGTTCTGCTTGGAAGAAGCGAATGCTTGAAGCGAAGAAGATGTATGAGAAGGACAAGTCCCAGAAGTGGGAGAATGAGATTGCACGTTGTCACAACATGCAGCTTGCAAAGAAGATCCAGCTCAACTCAGCTTATGGCGCTCTCTCTAATCAATTCTTCCGTTGGTTTGACAACCGTCTTGCTGAGTCAATCACGAAGGCTGGTCAATTGTCTATTCGTTGGATGGAACGTGAGATCAACAAGTACCTCAACAAGACGTTGAAGACACAGGACAAAGACTACGTTATCGCCATTGACACGGACTCGATGTATGTGACGTTGGATGGTCTAGTTGAGAAGGTATACGGACCTGCTGCCGGCACGATGGATGTTAAGCAGTTGGTTGACTTCCTCGATAAAACAAGCCAACAGATACTTGAGCCGTTCATTGATGAGAAGTATCAAGAGCTTGCTACTTACGTTGCTGCGTATGAGCAGAAGATGAAGATGAAACGTGAGGCGATTGCTAACAAGGGAATTTGGACCGGTAAGAAGCACTACATCCTTAACGTGTATGATCTCGAGGGTGTTCGTTACGAAGAACCAAAGCTGAAGATGCAAGGCATTGAGGCTGTTCGCTCATCCACACCTTCTTCATGTCGTGAGAATATTAAGAAGGCTCTTACCGTGATTATGAACCAGGACGAGCCAGCTATCCAGAAGTTCATTCGTGATTTCCGAAAAGAGTTTAAGAAGCTTCCTTTTGAGGATGTTGCCTTTCCTCGAAGCGTACGCGGATTGATTAAGGACGATATTAGAGGTAAAGGTGGTGAGATTATCCAGAAGGCCTACGATACGGGTACTCTCAACTTCAAACCAAGTACACCGATTCACGTGAAAGGTTCTCTGATATATAATCATCTGATTAAGTTGCGCAAGCTCGATACACGTTACCCGTTAATCGGTGACGGTGAAAAGATAAAGTTCTGCTACATGCTCGGCTCTTCGCCTCTACCACGAACGCTGGATAAGAACCCCGTCATTGCAACACCTGGTAAGTTGCCAAAAGAGTTGAACTTGGACAAGTACATCGATTATGATATGCAGTACGAAAAAGCATTCGTGGAACCAATTAAAACAATCCTAGACGCCATAGGATGGAAGGAAGGAAATGACCAACAAACCCTCGACTCTTTCTTTGAATGAAGAAGACGACTTTGGTTTTACCATCGTTGATGAGACCGAACTATTGAAGAACACTGTATCGGAATACGATCTCCGTTTGGAAGAGTTGACAGACAAACTACAATTGATGTATGATGCAATTCTACCTCTTCTCAAAAATTTGAGTAAGAACCCTGACCAAGAGATTATAAAATGGCCTGACCGCAAGGTTAAGATTCTTGAATTCAAGAAGCGTTTGGAGTCTATTGGTGGTATTGATATAAAGGTTAAATCGTTATGAATGATTTTGAGACGCATCCTCGTGGCACATTTGATGAGATAAGGGCTTCACGTAAACTAGCAAGAGCAATTGAGCAGCTTACGGTGCAATACAGCCCTAGCATCATTCCTGTTGATATTTGGCTGGCGTATCAGGAACTGTGTGAGGTTTATAATAAACATATGATGAATGGAGATGTATGAGTGATTTTCTTCGCGAGTTGATTAAGGAGTTGAAAGATGAAGATACTTCTTTGGCCGTTGACGGCGCTGGTAGTGCTGAGTTTGGGGGCTTTATTGATACTGGTAGCTTCGCTCTCAATGCTGTTCTCAGCGGTAGCCTCTTCGGTGGCGTCCCTGATAATAAAGTTACTGCTTTTGCAGGAGAGTCCGCTACTGGTAAAACTTACTTCGTTCTCGGGGTCGTCAAGTCTTTCCTCGAAAAGAACCCAACAGGAGCAGTAGTTTACTACGACACGGAAGCTGCTATTACAAAGCAGATGATGAGCGATCGCGGCATTGATACATCACGTGTCATTATTGCTGAACCAGATACAATTCAAAAGTTTAAGACGCATGCGCTTAAACTGATTGATGCATATGAACAAAAGGACGAGAAGTCGCGTCCACCTATGATGTTTGTTCTTGATAGTCTTGGCATGCTTTCAACTTCCAAGGAGATGGAAGATAGCTTGGAAGGTAAAGACACTCGAGACATGACAAAGGCCCAGATTATCAAAGCAGCATTCCGTGTGTTGACTTTGAAGCTAGCAAAGGTTAAGATCCCTCTGCTAGTAACCAATCACGTCTATGAACTTGTCGGTTCGTACGTGCCAACGAAGGAGCTAGGTGGTGGAACAGGACTCAAATACGCGGCTAGCACGATTGCTATGCTCTCCAAGCGTAAAGAAAAAGATGGAACAGATGTCATCGGGAACATCGTCAAAATCAAAATGTACAAGTCCCGACTCTCAAAAGAAAACAGCCAAATCGAAGTGTTACTTACTTATGCCGAAGGGCTCGATCGGTACTATGGCCTCCTAGAATTGGCAGAGAAGCACGGTATCTTTAAAAAGGTATCGACCCGCTATCAGATGCCAGACGGTACGTCTGTGTTTGGTAAAAACATTAACGAGAATCCGGAAAAGTATTTTACGGATGATGTGTTGCAGCAACTTGAGTTGGCTGTACAAAAAGAATTTAAATATGGAGTAAGCGATGAGCAATGAAGTAACAACGACCCAGCAAGACCCTAATGCAAAGAACGTGATCAACTATGAGCCGTTGTTCCCTGTACTGACAGCATCTATTAACCTTGACCTCGCTGTTGAGGACATGGCATCAGATCTGTTTGCGCTTGCAACGGATACTGTTAACTGTGAAGGTGGGTTCACGACATACACGACTGGCCAGAACATCGATCACATTCGTGGTATCAACGACGTTAAACAAGCAATCTATGGCGTTGCTTGTGCTATGGGTCGTGAGCTCAAGATGGAGCTCAACTATGACAAGGCATCTATTCATGTCTGGGCAAACGTAATGCGTAGAGATGGACATGAGCCAGTCCACAATCACAAGCGCGGTGTGTTCTCTGGTACGTTTGTTGTCCATGCTGATGAGAAGGATAGTCCTCTTGTGATTGAGAACCCAACAGAGGGGCTCCGTATGCATGAAGGGTTTGTTCGCCCACAAGACTACACAGCATTCACTGCACCATCGATTGCAATCAACCCTAAAGTTAATCAGTTGGTGATCTGGCCTTCGTGGTTGTATTATCAGGTTCCAAAGATGCAGACGTCTGGTCCTCGTGTCACGTTTGGCTTCACTGTTGACTTCCTACCGCCAGGAGTTTAAATGGTTGAGGATCTAATCCTTTCAAACCTTATTTTCAATGAAGGATATGGCCGTAAGGTCATTCCTTTTTTGCGGACTGCGTATTTTAGTGACAAGACAGATCGCGTACTGTTTGAACTCATTAACGCGCACGTAGATCAGTACAATACATTTCCTGATAAGCTAGCCCTCCGTCTTGGCATTGATCAGAAAGAAGGCTTGTCGGAAGATGAGTCCTCGTTCCTGGCACAACGCGTTGAAGGGCTCAGTGACCAGGTAGCAGAAGTAGATTGGTTGGTTGATCAGACGGAGAAGTTTTGTAAAGATCGTGCAATCTACAATGCAATCTCTTCAGCAATCACCATCCTAGACGACAAGACTGGTAAGATGTCACCGGGTGCTATTCCTTCCCTACTCGAGGAAGCACTTGCTGTATCTTTTGATACCCATATTGGCCACGACTTCATCGAGGATTCGGAGAGCCGGTTTGACTTCTATCACAAGAAAGAAACGCGTGTCCCATTCGACATTGAATACCTCAACAAGATTACAAAGGGTGGTCTGCCACGCAAGACGCTGAACGTTGTCTTGGCTGGTACCGGGGTTGGTAAGTCATTGTTCATGTGTCACTGTGCCGCATCAAACCTTGTCGCTGGTTTGAATGTCCTCTACATTACAATGGAGATGGCAGAAGAGCGGATTGCAGAACGTATTGATGCTAACTTGTTGAATGTGTCACTTGATGAGCTGACGATGCTGCCGCGCGAATCGTATCAGAAGAAGATCGACCGTCTCAAGGAGAAGGTTGTTGGTAAACTGATCATTAAAGAATACCCAACCGCATCTGCTGGGTCAGCAAACTTCCGTCACTTACTTAACGAGCTGAAACAGAAGAAGAAGTTCGTTCCTGACATCATTTACATTGACTACTTGAACATTTGTAATTCAAGTCGTATCCGTCAAGGTGCGAACGTCAACTCATATACATACGTTAAGGCGATAGCGGAAGAGTTACGTGGACTAGCTGTTGAATTCAACGTGCCAATTGTATCTGCAACGCAAACAACCAGAACAGGCTACACAAGCTCTGATCTCGGACTTGAAGATACATCAGAATCGTTTGGTCTACCAGCAACGGTTGACTTCATGGTTGGCATGACATCGTCTGAGGAACTAGAAGGCCTCAACCAGATTATGTTTAAGCAGCTTAAGAATCGTTACGCAGATCCGAGTTTTATGAAACGGTTTGTCGTTGGCGTCGATAAATCCAAGATGAAGCTTTATGATGTTGAACAGAGTGCTCAACAAGACATTGTTGATGATGAGCCTTTGTATGATAAGAGTCAGCAACAGAAGTTTACAAAAGATGTGTTTAAAGGGTTTAGTTGATGTTGTTAACAAAAGTTCTTGCATGGTCCGTTCTCTATCCAATAGCGTTGTGCGGCTTTGCTGTTTCAACATTATTCACAGTCATTTCCTTTCTCTTCAACTCCCCTGTCGATATTTGGTTAATGATAAGTAATACGATTGATGAAGAGGTTTCTGACACAGGAAAGCAATGATTGTCATCATAACTGGTTGCAAAGATCCAAAGGTACGCGAGGAGGTGCATAATGCATGCATCTTCTATGCTGAGCAATTGCTTTCGCGGCAAATGCTCAGACACATCGTTGTCGAGATTGATTTTCTTAGACGGATGGAAAATCTTGGCGATTGTACGGTTTCTTATTATAATGATTGGTATAAAGCACATGAATTTGAAATAAGGATAAAGAGAAGCCGCAGTATTAAGAACATTCTTTGCACGTTGGCACATGAGATGGTGCACGTTAAGCAGTTTGCAAAGGGTGAACTTAACTGCGATCAAACACGATGGCACAAGCAGAGTGTTGATTCTGAGGAAGTAGGTTACTTTGAACTCCCGTGGGAGATTGAAGCCTCAACGTTGGAGCGCGTACTTTACCATATGTACATGGAACAAAAAGAATAAATACATGGAACAAAGTAAGACATTCGTTTCTTTCAAACCGGCAAAATGTCGGAATTGGATCCTACAGGTAAGTCAAAGCAAAACAGGTATGTGTATAATAATGCATCACCTGTACACGCGTGATACACGTGTTGCTTTTGCAAAAACAAAAGAAGAAGCGTCAATGTTCGTTTCAATGGTTATAGAAAAAGAGGAAATGTAATGGCTGTACAACTAGAAGAAATACGCGACGCGTTCAAATCATATCAAACGGATAAAGGATTTGTCCACGGATACGATCAAATGTATAGTGTTGTCTTTGACACGATTGGTAACCCTACGAGTCTGCTTGAGATTGGTTTCTATAGAGGGTACTCTGCCGCTGCATGGAAGCACCTGTTTCCTGAAGCCACTCTACAGTTCGTCGACAAGAAGCAACCTGTCGAAGTAACGCCGCCAGCCGCTGACCTTCCACTTCTTATTATGGACTCAGCACGTACCGCTATTACGGAAGCGCTAGGTCAGAACTTTGACGTTGTCATTGACGATGGTGATCACCGTCCCGATTACCAATGGCAGACATTCTTGAACCTATTGCCACGCTGGACAAAGGCGTATATTATTGAAGACGTCTTTACACGAGAGAATGTTGAGTTACTCCGTAAGCGTTTGAAGAGTAAGGGTTTTGACAACATTCACTGCTACCAATCAAAGTTTAAAAACGCCAAGGTCCGTATCAACGGAGAGATGGTGCAGGACAGCTACTACGCTATCGTCGTCTATCGATAAACATGCTCGACATCCAGTGGAAGGGGAAGATAGGCTACGGCGATATCGTTTCCCCAATATGTTATGCACATAATGTTTCTTACAAGCTAGACACACCTGTCAGCTTGACATTTCGCTGGTCGTCTGACTCACAACAAAAAATACACCCACAAGATCCAGAGCCTCTTTGGATCCGTGCATCTTACATACATGAGATGTGTGAAAAGAATGGCACGCGTGTAGAGGTACATCATCGTTTCTCCGATCCCCTCGATATCAACCATACCAACTATGATTGGGATGTTGTCGGTAAAGATCCGTTCCACAACTACTGGCGTCCCTCATATGCACATAAGCAAATGGGAAAGTATGTAGTTGTCAACTCAACAACAAATAACGTTGTGTCGTTGAAAGACTACGGTAAACCATGG
>JACCEE011818493.1_pt1 | contig 17372 bp, 10 predicted proteins | sample 7449931 | NCBI WGS metagenome assembly JACCEE01 (sample SAMN15323457, study PRJNA562643) | freshwater metagenome | isolation source: river surface water | place: USA:Blue River Watershed | collected 2017-08-19 | reverse complement strand
GTTTTTGGTGATGGTACCCAAACTCGATCATTTTGCTATGTAGATGACTTGGTTGAAGGAATCGTTCGATTGTTGAATTCAGACTATTCCGGTCCAGTTAATATTGGAAATCCAGAGGAAATTACCATCAATCAATTTGCTGAAGAAATTCTTAAAATTACCCATTCCGATTCCCCAATTCAATACCACCCCCTCCCAATTGACGATCCAAAACAAAGAAAACCTGATATTTCATTGGCACGCTCCATCCTGCATTGGGAGCCAAAAGTGAACCGGGAAGAAGGATTACGTAAAACCCTTGACTACTTTACCAAACAAATTCACGATCATTCATGATTCAATCATTTCATAAAAGGATTCTTGTGACAGGTGGCTCCGGATTTATCGGTACCCATGTAGTCGAAGAATTGGTGAAGAATTATGCCGATTATTTGGTGGTAAATTACGATCTATTAACCTATGCGGGGCACGAAGAAAACAACGAAGAATGGTCAAAATGGGCCAATTATCAGTTTATTCAGGGAGATATTCGAGATATTGAGTCCCTTCAAAGTGTATTCTCAACCTATCAAATTACCGATGTAATTCATTTGGCAGCAGAAAGCCACGTGGATCGTTCCATCGAAAACCCTTTGGATTTTGTAACCACCAATATCATTGGTACGGTGAATTTACTCAACGTATCCAAACAAATGTGGGGTGAAAATGCAAACCGAAAGGAGCATTTATTTTACCACGTAAGTACCGATGAAGTTTACGGGGCACTAGGAAATGAAGGTTTTTTCACCGAAGAAACCCCATACGATCCCCGTTCACCTTACAGCGCATCCAAAGCGTCTAGCGATCATTTCGTGAGGGCGTATTTTCATACCTACGGACTTCCCATTGTTATTTCAAATTGCTCGAATAATTACGGTCCGAAACAACATCCCGAGAAATTAATTCCGGTAACCATTCAGAAAATCATTCAAAACGAATCAATTCCCGTTTACGGAAAAGGTGAGAATGTTCGTGATTGGTTGTGGGTAAAAGACCATGCCAAGGCCATTGTAACACTTTTTCATCAAGCGGAGTCGGGTGAAACCTTCAACATTGGCGGAAATAACGAGTGGAAAAATCTCGAACTCGTTGAATTACTGTGTGAATTGATGGACGAAAAATTGAATCGCCCCACAGGTGCATCGAAAGCTCTGATCACCTTTGTAACAGATCGAAAAGGGCACGATTTCCGCTATGCGATCGATGCTTCTAAACTCGCTCAAAAGGTTCAGTTTACACCTACTGGAAATTTCAAAAAGATGTTGTCTGAAACCATAGAATTCTATTTACCATGATAAAAAAACAATTCGTTCAGGCGTTGATGCTTCTCATCGTTTTAGGCTTATCATCGTGTTTGCCCAATTCTCGATATAATTATCTCATCGAACCATCCAAGGCAAAAAAACAAAATATTCATTTGGCGAAAGCAGATTCAACCGTATACCAGTTTAAAATACCAGCGTTGAGTGAATATCGCATTAAAGCTGGCGATTGGTTGATCATCAACATTAAATCCGACCAGTATTCGCTCAACATCGATAAAGAATTTTCAACGGGCAATAACACCCGACAAATGGGTGGAAACCAGTTGCAGGGAACGGGAGCTTATTTCTTTTCTTACTTGGTTGATTCTCTTGGTAATGTAAAGCTACCCTTGGTTGGATCGGTCAACCTTAGAGGAAATACCCTCAATCAAGCTGAACAATTGATTGAGCAAGAAGTAAGGAAATTCTACAAGACTTCCGACATTTTTGTTCAGGTGAAAAATGCGCAACTTTACTATTCCATCATTGGTGAGGTAAGTATGCAAGGATTTTTTCAAATGCAAGCCAATTCCTTGTCACTTCTAGAAGCCATAGCGTTAGCAGGTGGACTCACGCCGGTGGCTAATCGCTCCTATGTTCGGCTTATTCGGATGTACGATGGTCAACCTAAAATGTATTCCATCAACATCAACGATTTACGTTCATTGAGTCGCCCAGAATTTTACATTCAACCTAAGGACATCATCATTATTGATGCTTTGCCTGTTCGACAAATTGGTTTATTAAATCCAACATTGAAGGAAGGCGCATCCTTGTTCTTCTACCTAACCTCCTTTTTAACCTTCTTTAAACTTATCTAAATGCAACAAGATCCCAAAAGTTCATTCGAAGAAAAAGAAGAAAATTCGTTAGATTTTAAACTTTTACTCAATAAATTGGTTGGCATTTGGCCCATCATTTTATTGAGTTTGCTGTTTTCGCTTTTGGTTGGTTTCGTCATCAACCGATATTCCATTCCGAATTATTCCATTCGCGGAACGGTTATTATTTCTGATCGACAAGAAAATCAACAAGGTGTTGTTCTATTAAACTTTAATGGCATGCTCAATACCGGGGAGGCGATTGAGAATGTTTTGAGTGTGCTCAAATCAAGAAAAATAACCGAGAACACCATCGATAAAATCGACTTTGGAATCAAATACTACACGGTTGGTAAGGTTCAAAAGTTTGTTGAAATTTACAAAAATAACCCCATCAAAGTTGTTTTTGATTCCACTCATTTGCAAGAATTAAATGGTTCTTTCAAGGTGAAAATTGTCGATCAGAATTCGTTTCTTTTAGAGAAGGTAACCAATGGCAAGTTGTTTTATCCGTCGACCCAAACCGAGGAATTAAGTCGGAAAACAAAAGTGAGTGGTCTCAAGCCAAAGAAGTATAAGTTTGGTGAAATCATTGAAACGCCAAGCTTTAAATTCATCGTTCACAAATCCAATTCGCCAGAAGAAGTTACCTCCAATGAGGTCTATTTCATGTCGTTCAGTCGACAGCAATTGATTACGCAGTATTTGGGAAAGGTTTCATTTAATCGCCCGAATCGTAACGCCAACATTATCGAAGCTTCCATGGTTTCTCCCATCCCTGATAAGGATATTATTTTCTTGGAGACGTTATTACTTACGTTTCAAGATATGAAACTGAACGAACAGCGTGAAAGTGCGATCAATACCATTCGATTTATTGATGAGCAATTGGAAATTATTTCAGATTCTTTGGGCAAGGTCGAGGGAGGAATGGAGAATTTCCAATCTCAAAATATTTTTTCCGCTACAACAAACGGCGAAACCTACATCATGCAGAAGTTGGCGAGCATGAATGAACAAAAAAGTAAGGAGGTTTTGAAAGTTCGTTATTTGGATTATTTGAAAAGCTATTTGAAGAACAAAAAGGAGTATACCGACATGGTTTCGCCATCATCGGTTGGTATCGAGGATCCGGTTGTTCTTGAGTTATTGTCGAAAATAATCGCTAGTTCGGCTGAATTTCAATTGGTAAAGGAGAGCTTTTCACCCAAAACTGCCATTTATCAAGAAAAGTATCAGGTGATTTTAACCTACCGCAATAGTTTGTTGGATGCAATTTCAGATTACTATTCGAAATTAAATTTTACCATTTCTGACTTATCTAGGGAAATCGCCAACTTAGACCAACAAGTCCGTTCCATTCCCAATCAGAATAGAAAATTATCGGATTTGGCTCGTCGATTCGGGGTTCAAGAGAACATGTACAAATTCTTATTGGAAAAAAGAATTGAATATGGAATCACCAAATTTTCAGCTATTTCTCCGTTTCAAATTTTGGATGCTCCTAAAATTGGTGAAGTCATCTCTCCAAAAAAGGCATTTAACTATTCCATTTGCTTGATCATCGGATTGTTATTGCCCATTATTTTGTTGGTTATCCTTGACTTCCTCAATAACAAAATCAATAGCGTTGACGAACTTAATCGAGCGACGTTGATGAAAAATATCGGGGTTATTTCGCACAACAATAAAAACCATCCTCTGGTTGTTCAAAACTTCCCCAAATCCATGATTTCGGAAACCTTCCGATCGCTTCGTACTAACATCAATTACTTCGTTGGGAAGGAAAAATTCAAAATTCTTATTACATCGAGTATTTCTGGAGAAGGAAAAACATTTTGTGCAATCAATATTGCAGCTGTTTATGCCATTGCTGGAAAACGCGTTGTCTTGTTGGGATTTGACTTGCGGAAACCAAGGATTAACAACGACTTTGAAATGATCAATGATATTGGATTAACCAATTATTTGATTAAAGATATTCCATTGGAAAAGGTCATCAAAAAGACCGAAATCAATAACCTTGATGTCATTCTCTCTGGACCTGTTCCTCCAAATCCTTCCGAATTGATCATTTCCCCCAAGGTAACCACCCTGATGGAAACCCTACATGAACAATACGATATCATTGTCATTGATACGCCTCCCGCAGGATTGATCACGGATGCTTTGGACCTTACCAAATTCTCGGATATCAACATGTACTTGGTTCGACAATCGGTAACCGAAAAACAAAACTTAATGTTCATCAATAGCCAAATTGAGAAAGGGAATATCGATAAAGTGTTTACGATTTTCAACGATTTCGACATGCGTCGTACCAATAGTTACGGTTATGGCTATGGATATGGCTACGGATATGGCTACGGTTATGGCTACGGATACGGCTACGGTTATGGCTACGGATATGGCTACGGTGGTTATGGTTATGGTTACTATGAAGAAGACTATCAAAAACCAAAGACGTTGAAAGAGAAATTTTTGGGATTATTTAATTTAAAAAATGGAAACGATGGATAAAAATATTGCAGTTATTGGCTTGGGATATGTCGGATTGCCATTGGCCGTAGAGTTTGGAAAGAAATGGAGAACCATCGGTTTCGATATCAATCTCGATCGAATTCATGAATTAACAAATGGCTTCGACCGAACATTAGAAGTGGATGAAACCAATTTAAAATCTTCAAAGCACCTATCGTTTACCAATGATTTGGAACAACTTAAAGAAGCTAATTTCTTTATTATTACCGTTCCTACCCCCATCGATAAAAACCGTCGTCCCGACCTTACCCCTTTGAAAAAAGCTTCCGAAACCGTTGGTAAGGTTTTGAAGAAAGGCGATATTGTGGTGTATGAATCAACTGTTTATCCCGGTTGTACTGAAGAGGATTGTGTACCTATTTTAGAACGAGTAAGTGGATTGAAGTTTAACGTAGACTTCTTTTGTGGATATTCTCCCGAGAGGATAAATCCCGGAGACAAGGTTCATACGGTAACAAAAATCCGGAAAATCACTTCTGGATCAACCCCCGAAATCGCCGAAATCGTGGATCAAGTTTACCTTTCCATTATTGAAGCCGGAACGTATAAGGCCCCTTCCATCAAAGTTGCTGAAGCGGCAAAAGTCATTGAAAATTGCCAACGCGATATCAATATTGCGTTCGTGAATGAATTAGCCCTTATTTTCGAACGAATGAATATTGATACGGTTCAAGTGCTTGAAGCCGCAGGAACCAAATGGAATTTCCTTCCTTTCCGTCCAGGATTGGTTGGAGGGCATTGCATTGGTGTGGATCCCTATTACCTTACCTATAAAGCGGAAGAATTGGGTTACCATCCTGAAGTGATTTTATCAGGCCGTCGAATCAATGACAACATGGGTGCTTGGGTGGCCAATAAAGTGGTGAAGTTACTCATTCATAAAGGCCACACCGTAAATCAAAGCAATGTCTTGATTTTGGGAATGACGTTCAAAGAAAATTGTCCCGATATTCGAAACTCAAAGGTGATTGATATCATTCATGAGTTAAAAGAATTTGGAACTAACGTGGAAATTTATGATCCATGGGCCGATAATGATGAGGTAAAACACGAGTATGGTGTTGAACTTACCAAAAATATTGATAAAAAGTACGACGCTGTTGTTTTGGCCGTGGCTCACGATGAATTCGAATCCTTTGACCTTTCGAAAATTTCCCATTCAACCACCGTGCTTTTCGATGTTAAAGCCAAGTTATCCAAAGAAATAATCGACGCTAGATTGTAATATGAAAGTGTTAATTACAGGAACAGCCGGATTTATCGGATTTCATTTGGCTGAAAAATTGATTCATTTGGGTCATGAAGTTGTTGGATTAGACAATATCAACGACTATTACGATGTTCAATTGAAATACGATCGATTGGCATTTCATGGGATGAATCCGCAGTTGGCCTCAGAATTTCATCAAATTCAAACCAGTAGCATTCATCCAAACTACCAATTTGTTCGAATGAACCTGGAGGATAAGGCTGAAATCATGAGCCTTTTTGAACAACAACGCTTTGATGTGGTTGTAAATTTGGCGGCTCAAGCCGGTGTTCGTTATTCGCTCACCAACCCTGATGTTTATATTTCCTCGAATGTACAAGGATTCTTAAACATCTTGGAAGCTGCGAGAAAATATCCTGTTAAAAACCTGATTTATGCATCTTCTAGCTCGGTTTACGGATTAAACAAAAGCATTCCATTCAAAGAAAGTGACTCTACAAGTCATCCCATTTCGCTGTATGCTGCATCCAAAAAGGCCAATGAAATGATGGCGCATACGTATTCTCAATTATTTGGCATTCCAACGATCGGATTAAGATTTTTTACCGTTTATGGACCTTGGGGTCGACCCGACATGGCTTTGTTTTTATTCACCAAGGCCATTACTGAAGGAAAGACGTTTCAAGTTTTTAATCATGGCGAAATGAGTCGCGACTTTACCTACGTGGGCGATATTGTGGAATCCATTAAACGATTGATAGATACCCCAGCTCAATCAGATCCGCTTTGGGATCCTCAACATCCTAATCCAGCTCACAGTTCTGCCCCGTATCGCATTTACAACATTGGGCATAATTCTCCAGTACAGTTGATGGATTATGTTCGTAACATTGAAAAGTATTTGGGATTGGAAGCAAAAATCGAATACCTTCCCTTGCAAGATGGCGATGTGCCCAATACGTGGGCCGATGTCTCTGAGCTGATAGAATCGACCCAATACAAACCTCAAGTAAAAATTGAAGAAGGAATTGATCAATTTGTGAAGTGGTATACCGAATATTACAAAATTGATGTAAAAAAGGCTTAGGATTTTCACGAAAATTGCTTACTTTTGCAGAAGAAAACACGAAGAGGGGACCGAATGTCCCCTCTTTTTTTCAAATGCCTGAGTTAAATAACGTTCTAGAATCATTCATTCAACAACAATTGTTGGAATCCGACCTTTTTTTGGTTCGATTGGCGATTTCGTCCGATCAAAAAATTATTCGTATTTTGGTTGACGGAGATGCGGGAATCAACATCGATCAATGCACACAGCTTTCGAGAGCAACCGGAACCTTTCTTGAAGAAAATGACTTGATTCAACACGCCTATACTTTGGAAGTTTCATCTCCTGGTGTAAGTGAGCCGTTAGCTTTCGGTCGTCAGTACCACAAGCACATCGGAAGAAGTTTGTGCGTTGTAATGCCTTCCAAAGAGAAGATAAAAGGATCGTTGAAGCAGGTTGATGAAGATGGTTTCATCCTTGAAATCACCACCAAAGAAAAAGGGAAAAAAGCGGTAACCACCGAACAAAAAATCCTTTTTCAAGAACCCGTAGAAGTAAAAGTAGAAGTATCATTTAAATAAGATTGCCATGCGTAGCGAAGAATTGATTGGCTCGTTTTCGGAATTTAAAGAGTTTAAAATGATGGATCGCGTCACCATGATGCGTATCCTGGAAGAAGTTTTCCGTACCATGTTGAAGAAACGATACGGGACCGACGAGAACTTTGACTTAATTGTCAATACCGAAAAAGGTGAGATTGAGATTTGGCGAAATCGTGAAGTTGTCGACGATAACTCCGAAGATATTTGGGACTTGGATAAAATTCCTTACACCGAAGCCATCAAGATCGACGAGAGCATTGAAATCGGTGAAGAACTCATCGAAGAAGTAAAGATCGAGCATTTCGGACGTCGTGCCATTTTGGCCGCCAAGCAGATTTTAGCTCAAAAGATCATCGAATTAGAGAAGGATAATCTTTATCAGAAATACAAAGACCGCATTGGAGAAATCATTTCTGGTGAGGTTTATCAAGTTTGGAAAAAGGAAATGTTATTGCTCGACGATGAAGGCAACGAACTGATTCTTCCCAAAACCGAGCAAATTCGTGCTGATTTTTACAAAAAAGGTGAAACCGTTCGTGCTGTTGTTTGGAAGGTGGAAATGTTGAATAACAATCCTCGAGTAATCGTTTCTCGTACAGCTCCTTCTTTCTTAGGCAAACTTCTCGAGTTGGAAGTTCCTGAGATTTTCGATGGATTGATCGTGATCAAAAACATTGTTCGCGAACCTGGCGAAAGAGCCAAAGTTGCCGTTGAAAGTTACGATGATCGCATCGATCCGGTAGGTGCATGTGTGGGCATGAAAGGAAGTCGTATTCATGGCATCGTTCGCGAATTACGCAACGAATCCATCGACGTTATTCCATTCACGACCAACACTCAATTGTACATCACACGAGCCCTTTCCCCAGCAAAAATTTCGTCCATCTCCTTGGATGAAAATCAAAAAAGAGCCGATGTATACCTAAAACCCGATCAAGTTTCTTTGGCCATCGGTAAAGGTGGACATAACATCAAACTTGCTGCGAAATTAACCGGTTATGAAATCGATGTGTTCCGCGAAAATGATGAAGGTGATGAGGATATCGACTTGGATGAATTCGCCGATGAAATCGAAGAGTGGATCATCGATGAGTTGAAAAACATTGGTTTGGATACTGCAAAATCCGTTTTGGCCATCGATCCTTCCGATATCGTTAAACGTACCGATCTCGAAGAAGAAACCGTAGCCGAAATCTATCGAATCATCAAAGCTGAATTCGAATAATTAACCCCCATTTCCCCCAACATCCAAAAAGAAAACGTATGTCAGACGAAAATAAAGCGCTCAAGCTCGCAAAAGTCGCCAAAGAGTTCAACATCTCTTTGTCATCAGTCGTTGAATTTTTGACTGGTAAGGGATTTGCGGTAGAGCGGAACCCTAATTTCCCCATCGATAACGACATGTATCGTGCTCTTGGAAAAGAATACGGGAAAGAAAGAGAACTTCGGGAACAGGCCGACAAAATCCAAATTGGTGTAAATCGCAAAGGAGCGAGTTCCATCGATACGCAAGAAGATGCAAAATCCAATGCTGATGCTTCCGATGATTCAGAAGTTATTCTGATCAAAAATTTGAATGAACCAATCAAACGAAAGTCGGAAGAAGAAAAGATTGAAGCAAAAGCACCAACCCTTTCTGGTCCGAAAGTTCTCGGAAAAATTGATTTGTCAGGAAAGAAAGCTGAACAATCAGAAGAAGCTCCAGCACCGGTGGAAGTTGAAAAACCTCAACCAGCACCTATCCCAGAACCGGTTGCAGAGGTTGTTGAAAAACCAGCTCCAACTATCGTTGAAAAGACGGTTGAACCAACTCCTGAAAAAGTTGAGACTCCCATCGTTGAAGCTCCAAAACCTCCCGTTGTTGAAGCCCCTCCCGTTGTTGAAGCCAAAGCTCCTGAAGTGGTTCCTGTGGATCCCAATGCCGTGGTAAGAGCAAAAGCTGATAAGCTTTCTGGTCCTGTGGTGATGGGTAAAATTGATTTAAGTCAATTCGCCAAAAAACCAAAACCCGTCATGTCGGCAACGGCAAACGGCCAGGTAACCAACGACGATAAGAAAAAACGCAAACGTAAGAAAACAGGACCTGATGGAGCTACTGCTGCACCAGGAACAACCGCAGGAACGCCAAATACAGGAAATCGTCCGTTCACCCCAGGTGGAGGAAATCGTCCAAACTACCAAGGCGGAAACCGCAATCCGAATTACAAAGGAAATAACAACCGAAATCAACCCGCCGCGGCTCCTGCTCAACCCGTTGAACTCACCGAAAAGCAAATCCAAGACCAAATTCGTGCTACCATGGCGCGGATGGCCGGCGGAAAATCCAAGTTCGATAACCGCGCCAAAATGCGCCGCCAAAAACGCGATGATGCCGCTGAGGAATTCCGTCAGGAAATGGAGAATCAGGAAAGAGAAAATAAAATCCTGAAAGTAACCGAATTCCTAACCACCTCCGATTTGGCAAAATTGATGGATGTGTCGGTGAATGAAGTCATCTCTAAAGTGTTCATGCTGGGCATGATGGTATCCATCAACCAACGCTTGGACGCTGAAACCATCTCCATCGTAGCTGAAGAGTTCGGATTCGAAGTGGAATTCCAATCGGCAGAATCCGATGAACCCAATTTGGAAGAGGTTGAACTTGAAGAAAATAAAGTAACCCGTCCACCCATCGTAACCATCATGGGTCACGTTGACCATGGTAAAACATCGTTGTTGGATTACATTCGTAAGGCCAACGTAATCGCCGGTGAGGCTGGAGGAATTACCCAGCACATTGGTGCCTACGAAGTTACTTTGCCCGATGGACGTGAAATTACGTTCTTGGATACTCCAGGTCACGAGGCTTTCACGGCCATGCGTGCGCGTGGAGCTCAAGTAACCGATATCGTGGTAATTGTCATTTCAGCCGATGATCAGGTCATGCCTCAAACCAAAGAGGCCATCTCTCACGCTCAAGCAGCGGGAGTCCCCATCATCTTTGCCTTGAATAAAATCGACCGTCCAGAAGCAAACCCCGATCGTATCCGCGAGCAACTTGCTCAGTTGGATATCTTGGTGGAAGAATGGGGCGGAAAATACCAATGTCAAGAGATTTCAGCTAAAAAAGGAATGAACGTTGAGTTGTTGCTCGAAAAGATTCTTTTGGAAGCAGATATCCTCGATTTGAAAGCTGATCCTGCCATTCGTGCATCAGGTACCGTGATTGAGGCGATGTTGGATAAAGGGAAAGGAATTATTACCACGGTTCTTATTCAAAAAGGAACCTTGCGTGTTGGAGATCCCATTCTTGCCGGTTCACATTTCGGAAAGGTGAAAGCCTTGATGAACGAACGCGGCATGCGAATCAAAGAGGCTGGACCTTCTACCCCGGTTCAAATTTTAGGTTTCCCCGCAGCACCTACAGCAGGTGATAAAATTTTCGTTCCAGAAACGGAGGCCCAAGGAAAAGACATCGCTACCCGACGCAATCAATTGTTGCGTGAACAGGGAATGCGTACCAAGAAACACATTACTTTGGATGAAATCGGTCGTCGTTTGGCCATCGGTAATTTCCAGGAATTGAAGTTGATCATCAAGGCCGACGTGGATGGATCGGCGGAAGCATTGGCCGATTCGCTCGAAAAATTGAGCACCGAACAAGTACGCGTTTCCGTGATTTACAAAGGCGTAGGTCAAATCTCAGAATCTGATGTTCTTTTGGCATCGGCTTCCGATGCGATCATCATTGGTTTCCAAGTACGTCCTTACCCTCAAGCGCGCAAGTTGGCCGAAACCGAAGAAATCGATATCCGCAATTACTCTATCATTTACGATGCCATCGAAGAAGTGAAGAGCGCCATGGAAGGCATGTTGGCTCCAACCTTCGAAGAGAAGATTGTTTGTAACGTAGAAATCCGTGAAGTTTTCAAAATTACCAAGGTTGGTTCGGTTGCCGGATGTATGGTGTTGGATGGAAAAATCAATCGAAATACTAAAATCCGTATCGTTCGCGACGGTGTCGTTATTTATTCTGGAGAATTGGATTCCTTGAAACGTTACAAAGACGATGTGAAGGAAGTTGCCTCTGGTTACGAATGTGGTCTTCAAGTGAAGAACTACAACGACATCAAGGTGGGAGATATTTTGGAGGGTTACGAACGCATTGAGAAAGCAACCAAGTTGGCATGAGTTACCGAGTAAAATTTGGGGAACAGGTTTTTTCGCTTATCCGCGAAAATGACCAATTTCTTCTGAATGGAGCACCTGTTGGAACCGATGTTGTTTCATTAGGTGGAAATCACTATCACATCATCGTTGGAAACAAGGGTTATCGAGCTGAATTAGTTAATCGAGAAGGAAAGCAATTCTTCTGGAAAATTAACCAGGTACTTTACCCCATTGAATTGCAGGATCATTTGGATCAGATGCTCGAAAAATTAGGCTTCGATTCATCTTCAGCAAAAAAAATGAATGAATTGAAATCTCCTATGCCTGGTTTAGTGCTCAAGGTTTTGGTTGAAGCTGGTGAAGAAGTGAAAACGGGAGACTCCTTGTTGGTTTTAGAATCGATGAAAATGGAAAACCTCATCAAATCACCCGGCGATGGTACCATTTCTGAAATAAAGGTAGGTGTAGGACAAACCGTTGAGAAGGGTTCGGTGATGATCAAATTCCTTTGAGGCATTTCAATTGAAAAACAAAAAAGGTTATAAGAGCCCTCCCATGGAGGGTTTTCTTTTTATTCATGCGTGTTGGAAGTAATTTTACAATCATTTTTTTCTTATGTTATCACTGGATCAAATCGGACTCGATTTTGGAGGAAGAACGTTATTTGAAGAAGTAGCCCTGAGGGTGAATCAAGGCGACCGTATTGGCTTGGTTGGCCGCAACGGAATGGGGAAAAGTACCTTGTTGCGCATCATTGCGGCCCAACAAACACCCACGAAAGGCGTTGTTTCCAAACAAAAAAACCTTAAAATTGGCTACTTCAACCAAGATCTTCTGGCTTATGAATCCGATCGATCTCTCTTTGAAGTTGTTGCACAAGCCTTTGGATCGGCTTATGATTTTTTGTTGGAATTGGATGCCCTATACAACAAGGGAACCGATTTTACCGAAAAAGAAACCGATCGCATGTATTACCTGCAAGAAGAAGTGCAGCGATTGGATGCTTACCGAATTGAAAGTGAAGTAAAGAAAACTTTGGTTGGATTGGGCTTTACCGATGCCGAGATGGAGAAAACCTACCGACAGTTTTCAGGCGGATGGAGAATGAGGGCCATGTTGGCCAAATGCTTGTTGGAACGCCCGGATTTGTTGATGCTCGACGAACCGACCAACCACTTGGATTTGCCGGCTATTCAGTGGTTAGAGCAATTCATTGCCCGTTACGAAGGTGCCGTCATGATTGTTTCCCACGATAAGGCCTTTTTAGATGGATCGTGCAATCGCATTTGGGAATTGGATCGGCAACGCATCACCGATTATTCGGGCAATTATTCCAAGTATGAAATAACCAAAGCTGAACGATTGGAGTTGTTGATGGCCCAGGCCAAAAACCAAGAGGCTTGGTTCAAAGAACAGATGCGATTTGTGGAGCGTTTTCGATCCAAGGCGTCGAAGGCAAGAGCGGTGCAAAGTCGCATCAAATTATTGGATAAGGTTGATCGCATCGAAGTGGAAGATGGTCCGAGTCGTTCGTTGGCTTTTAAGCCGGTAGCTGTAGAACGGGCCGGAAAAGAAGTCGTTCGTTTGAAGGGAGTAAAGAAAGCATTTGGAGATAAAGTCATTTTCACGGGTGCTGACGCAGTTTTGGAGCGAGGTGATAAAGTGGCTTTAATCGGCCCCAACGGTCAGGGAAAGTCCACCCTACTGAAAGTGATCAGTGGAGGAATGGATTACTCCGGGGAATCGATCTTGGGGCATAATGTTCGTTTTTCGTTTTATGCTCAGCATCAATTGGATGTTTTGGATGCGAAAAACACGATTTGGGATGAAGTGACTCGGGGTACATTATACAGCGATCAGGAAAAGAGAAACTTATTGGGCGCCTTTTTATTCGGCGGTGACGATATTGATAAGCGAGTGAGTGTCCTGTCGGGTGGCGAGCGAGCCAGGGTGGCGATGGCCATTGTGATGGCGCAGGGGGCCAATTTTTTAATGTTGGACGAACCTACGAACCATTTGGATATTCCGAGTGTGGAGCAATTGGGCGATGCCTTGCAGGCCTACAATGGAAGTTATGTGGTGGTAAGCCACGATCGCGATTTTTTACGTGAAGTTTCGAACAAAGTGTGGTATTTGGATGGAGGAAAAATCAGGGTATTCGACGGTGGATATTCAGAGTTTGAGGAGCTTTATGGAGCCGAGTTTTGGGCAACAAAATCAAAGAATATTCAAAATAGTGAAGTCGTTTCAGAGAATACTAAAGTGACGGGTTCAGGAAATAATTCCGAAAAAAATAAAAAGGTTAAAGATTCGGAAAATAAAAGTTCAAGTAAGAAAGATGCCATTGAACGAACAATTAATCAGATTGAAGAGCGCATTTCTGTTCTAGAAAATGACCTGATTCAAAACGCCAATAACCCCGATTTTAGCCATTTAAAAAGCATAAATGCCCAGCTTTTGGAAGCTCAAAATTTGCTCAAGGCTGCCTACGAAGAGTGGGAAAGATTTTTGGACTAATTCAACAAAAAACAGAATAAAAAAGTTAAAAAACGATATTGGTACTACATGACCAATGTGTGTTTAATTGGTGATAAAAAATAACATACTGCCCTAGTTTTGAATTCAACAAAACGTCGCAGTTATGTACACATTAAACACAAAAGCGTTGATGGCCGCCGTCGCAGCAGCCGCCACAACAGTAGCAGCAAAAGCCGCTACCCAGCAGGTTCAGCGTCAGAACGACACTGAAAAAGTTCAAACCACACACGCACACGGATCCGCTCATGCGGGTCGTGTGTATGTTGTAGGTTCGGTTCAACAAGCGCCTACAGCCGCTATTCAAGCGCGCTGGTCAGAACAAGGAATTAAAGTTCTTGGATTCTTGCGCGCTAATCAGTACTTCATTTCTTTCCCAGAAAGCATGAGCGCCAGTCAATTGGCGAAAGCCGGAATCATTCGCACTCGTGAATTCTATGCTTCAGAAAAAGTAAGTGCTGCTTTTTTGAACCGTTCAATTCCTGCTTACGCTGTTCGTGGTAACATGACTGCAAGCACCGTTGTTCTTTTCAACGGCGTAGACAAAAAAGAAATCAAAGAAAATTTATCTGCTCAAGGATTTACGTTTGAGGCAGATGTTACTCCAGGTAATACACTTCAATTGGTTGGTACTATGGAACAATTGATGGACTTGGCCAATGAATCTTTTGTACAAGCCATGGATTTTGTTGCTGGACCAGCACAATTGGAAGATCTTTCAACTCGAATTGCTACTCGTTCCAATGTTTTATTAGGTGCTTACCGCACTCAGCGCCGTTTAAACGGTTTGGGTGTTGAAATCGCCAACGGTGATTTATCTGAAATTTCCATGCATCCTGATTTTAAAGGACGCGTGTTCAATGCATTCACGGGTTCTGTTCAGAATTCTCACGCAACCATGTCGGCCGGTGTGATCGGTGGCGCAGGAAACATGAATCCCTACAACATGGGAATCGTTCCTCGTGCAAGAATGACCAATTACGATGCTGCTAACAACCTTCAGCTCTTGAATACTGGAATTAATTTCCAAGGGAACAATACCATCATCACCAACACGGCTTATGGAACAGGTTGCAATACCGGTTACAACATCGAAGCTTACTCCATGGATCAGATCGTTAACATGTACCCTCAGGTTTTGCACGTATTTAGTGCTGGAAATGAAGGAATGAATACCTGTGGATCTACTTCTCCTCGCGGTTTTTCGACCATTACAGGTGGATTTAAAGCTGCTAAGAACGTTATCACGGTAGGTAATGCTTGGTTGAATGGTCAAATTGATACATTCAGTTCCAAAGGGCCAACCCGTGATGGTCGTGTTAAGCCTGAAATCGTTGCCGTTGGTAATGGACAAATGACCCTTGGATTGAATGGTTATCAAGCTGCTACTGGAACTTCAGCTGCATCGGGTGTTGTTACAGGTATTGCTGCTCAATTGGCTCAAGCTTATCGTACAGCAAACCGCAATGCAAACCCTCCTGCTGCTTTGATCAAAGCTATTTTGATGAACACTGCAGATGACAAAGGAAATGTTGGTCCTGATTATACCCATGGATTTGGAATGGTTAACGCTTGGAAAGCCATTGAAGCCATTGAAGGACGCACTTTCCGCGAAGGCACTTTGAACGCTACAGGTGATTCTATGGTATTTACCTTTTCTATTCCTGCAAACACCCAACAAACTAAATTGATGTTGTATTGGCAAGATCAAGAGGCTCAGGCCAATAGTGCTAAAGCCTTGGTGAACGACCTTGATCTAACAGCAAATCGTTTCAACTATTCAGAAAATTACCAGCCTTTGGTATTGAATCCTACGGCTAATCGTATCACTGCTGTGGCTGCACCTGGAGTTGATACCTTAAATAACGTAGAGCAAATCGTCATTGATACGCCTTCTGCGGGAACAATTCGAGTGGTAGTATCTGCATCCAACTTGGCGTTGGGAACCCAAAAATTCTACCTAGTTTACACCAACTACAATAATTCAGTTCGATTTGCTTATCCCTTCGGTGGAGAATCGTTAACTCCTTATACCAATGAAATGATTACTTGGGAAGGAATCGATGGTGCTGCATATTATAACTTGGATTATTCCGTAAATGGAGGTGCCTGGACTCCAGTAGCTAGAAACTTATCAGGAACAACCAAATCATATGCTTGGAATGTACCTAACTTCAATGCTGGTCGAGTAAAACTAAGATTATCTAGCGATAAAGGTTTGGTTTACTCTGGTGAATTCAGCGCTGTTCTTCGTCCAACAGGATTGAAAGTTGATTGGTTCTGCAGTGATTCTGCTCAAATTTCTTGGGAACCACAAGCAGGTGCTACGGGTTATGCCATCTACAAATTGGGCGATTATGTTATGGATTCTTTAGGAACAACTTCCAATAACCGTTATGTGATCAATACCATTTCTCCCAATATCGACCAAGTTTTTGCGATCAGTGCAATTGGACAAAATGATGGATTATCCATGCGTACCAATGCCGTTATTCGTTCTGCATCAGCTCCTGTATGTCCTTCCATTGTTGATTTAAGTGTATCTGAAATTTTAACTCCTGCTTTGGCTTCCATTGCTTCTTGCCAAGGAACTGTAGCACAGGTTAAAGTGATGGTTGTAAATCGTGGGGTTCGTGCAATTCAAAATGCGCCAATCGATTTGATGATCAACGGAAATGTTGTTGCGACCGACACCATCCGCACTTTGATCGAAAGCTATGATTCTATTGAGTACACTTTTGCTTCCAACATTCAAATTCCTTCAACCAACTTTACTTTAGCTGCAGACGTTCGTGGAGCTGGTGACGGAGATGTAACCAACAACCAATTATTGAAGAACATGACCATCAAGGCTACGACTGCGACTACATTGCCTTATGTAGAAAACTTCAATACTCAACCATTGCATACCTCTAATCCTGCGACGATTCAATTTGCTTTGGTGAATGGTTTACACAACGAGAACAATGGTTCTGCTGATCAAGTTGACTTCCGCGTATTCAACAAACAAACACCAACAGCCTTCACTGGTCCGTTAACTGACCGCTCTGGAAAAGGAAACTATGCTTACTTGGAAGCTGATTTGGCTAACGGTAAAACTGCAATTTTAACGACACCTTGTTT
>JACCEE011821641.1_pt1 | contig 17374 bp, 6 predicted proteins | sample 7449931 | NCBI WGS metagenome assembly JACCEE01 (sample SAMN15323457, study PRJNA562643) | freshwater metagenome | isolation source: river surface water | place: USA:Blue River Watershed | collected 2017-08-19 | reverse complement strand
GTCACCTACTCAGGTTGGGAAGTAGTGAAAGAAAGCAAAAATCCCCATTTACCTAGCTTGTTGGGGTGCCACGGAGAGGCAAAATTGGGTTATTTCAGCCAGCAGCTTATGGGTGAAAACCTGCTCCGGGTCGATCGGGTGGAGACATGGAACTCGGAGGCGGAGCGGGATTTTTGGCTGGCGGGGGGGTTTAGGTCTTTGCTCGCAGTGCCGATGCAGACGCGCTCTGGGGAAATCGGCGTGTTATGCTGTGGCAAGGGTAATGGGGAAGCTGGTTGGACTGATGACGAGGTGGAGTTACTACAGGCGGTTAGCACCCAGTTGACGATCGCCATCCACCAAGCCGAACTTTACGCCCAAAGCAGCCAAGCTGCTGCCACCGCCGAGTCTCGGGCTCGAGAGCTACAGCAAGCCCTCAAAGAACTGCAAGAAACCCAAGGGCAGCTAATTCACAGTGAAAAAATGTCAGCCCTGGGGGTGATGCTCGCCAGTATCGCCCACGAAATCAACAACCCAGTCAACTTTATTTACGGCAATCTCAGCTACACGGAAGAGTATATCAGACAACTGCTCGATCGGATTGAGCTGTACCAACAGGAATACCCCCAGCTCACCCCCGCTCTGCGAGAGCAAATGGAATTCAGCGAATGGCAATTTCTCCGAGAAGACTTGCCCAAACTCATCTCCAGCATGAGGCTGGGGGCAGAGCGCATCCTGGAAATCGTCAACTCCCTGCGCAACTTTTCCCGCTCTGACAGTGGAGAGATGAAACCCGCCGATATTCACGCTGGCATTGATAGCACCCTGGTGATGTTGCAGCATCGATTGAAAGCAAAACCCGGGACAGCGGCAATTGAAGTGATTAAAGAATACGGAGATTTACCCAAGGTGTCTTGCTATGCGGGGCAATTAAATCAGGTGTTTATGAATATTCTCAGCAATGCCATCGATGCCTTGGAAAACCACCCCCAACCCCAAATTACCATTCGCACCTCCGTTGCCCCCCAGACGATCGGCATCGGCATTAGGGACAACGGACCGGGAATCCCAGCGGCAGTGCAACAAAAACTGTTTGACCCCTTTTTTACCACGAAACCAGAGGGCAAGGGTACGGGACTTGGCCTTTCCATCAGCTACCAAATTGTCGTGGAAAAACACCGAGGAGTGTTGAAATGCACATCCCAAGGTGCAGGTACGGAGTTTTGGATTGAGATTCCCATCACCCCCGCCACCGGCAATGTTAGGGAGTTGAATGGGGGACCGAGGGCAAATGCCAGCTATAAATCCCTGGGTGAGGGGGAGGAGGAAGAAGTGAGAACCTTAGCCGCCTACCCGTAGGGTCTCTCAGCCGATCGCCCCTACGACTTCACCAATACACAAAGGCTTTAATTAGCAGCCAAAGTAAATTCGCCCCTTTCATCGCTACCGAATTTTAACAAAAATTATTCGGCTTTAATCTAGTAAGGGGAAATATAATTTCTATAGGCTGGAAATTTTACCTCAACAGTAAACTGGGAAACCGACCAAACAATCAGCGCAGCGGGTAGGTAAACTGATGGCAGAAAGTGTGGCGATCAAAAAACTGTTATCTCGGAGCGATCTAGCGGATGTCCTCAATGGTATTGTGCGGGGGATGGATAGCAGGATATCGATTCTGGATCTGGGGGGAAATCTCTTATGGGGTGAGCGGGCAGAAACCGGGGTGGAAAAATATCCTGTGTGCTTGCAGGAGGAGACCATCGGCTGGGTAGTCGGGTCGGAAAAAGCCGGATCCATAGCGCGGCTGCTGTCCCATTTGGCGGCGAAGGAATTGGAAAAGAAAACTCTGGCGGCAGAAGTGCTGGATAAATATCGGGAAATCACCCTCCTTTATAATATTTCAGAAAAAATAATTGCTAGTTTGGATTTGACCGAAGTAGCACAATTAGTGGTGGAAGAAGCCCGGAAATTTGTGAAGGCAACCAGTGGGGCGGTGCTGTTAATCCGGGAGGGCAGCAGGGTGGCGGAGAGCATATTTTCGTTTGGGGAAGAATGGGAAGCTGAGCAGAATACCGAACAAACTTGGTATGGTTGGGAGGGGATTGTCTCTACAGTGGTCTCTACAGGCAAAGGGGAAATAGTTAATGATGTGACGGCAGACCCCAGGGTAGCGACGGAGGGGGTATGGTTTCAGTCATTGCTCTGTGTGCCATTGAAAACTCGGGAGGTGGTGGTAGGTGCGATCGCCCTCGGTTCCTCAAAACCCGTGACTTATATGGCAGAACAGCTCAAACTCAGTTCTACCCTAGCATCTCAAGCCGCCAGCGCCATTGATGCTCTCGTCCATGAAAATAAACTGCGAGAAAGCCGCCGGGAGGCCCTGCTGTTTCGCCTCGCCAGCCAAATCCGGTTATCTTTGGACTTGAAAACCATCCTGGCAACTGCAGTCACGGAAATCCGCACCCTTCTGGGATTAGACCGGTGTCTGTTTATGTGGGACCGCTCTCCAGATATGGACAGCAACCCCAACCATCGTTTGCAGACACGAGGGTTGATGCCTCATTATCCTTATTGGGAAGTGGTTCAGGAAGCAAAACACCCGAGCTTACCTCGGGCGCGACAATGGTATGCAGTTCCTGCACTGGGGAGCTTGTCGGCGCAGATGCGACAGTTGGAAATCGTGCGCATTGATAATGTGGAGGAGGCACAAGAGCGGGTGATGCGGCAATTTGTGTTGTCGCTCAAATGTCGATCGCTCCTGGTGATTCCCATTCAGACCCGAGGTGGCGAAATTGGGGCTGTCGCCTGTGGTTGCACCGGGGTCAGGTTTTGGAGTGGTGATGAGGTGGAGCTGTTACAGGCGGTAGGGACTCAGTTGGCGATCGCCATTAACCAAGCGGAACTATATCAGCAAAGTTGTCAGGCAACCGCCATCGCCAAAGCCCGGTCCCAAGAATTACAACAAGCCCTCCTCGACCTGCAAAAAACCGAGGCCCAGCTAATTCAGAGCGAAAAAATGTCCAGTTTGGGGATGCTGGTGGCTGGGGTGGCCCATGAAATTAACAACCCTCTCGGCTTCATCAGCAGTAACCTGGTCCACGCCGCTAACTACACCGAAGACTTGCTCGTGGTGTTGGCAGCATACCAGGAGGAATATCCCCAAACCCCGTCGCGAATTCAGCAACTATTTGAGGACATCGACCTGGAGTTTCTGAAAGAAGACTTGCCTCAGTTGCTTTCGAGTATGCAAATGGGAGCCGATCGAATTCGCCAGATTGTCCTCACTCTGCGGGTATTCTCCCGCACCGATGGCTCGGAGATGAAATCGGCGAACCTCCATGAGGGGATTGATAGTACCCTCGTGCTGCTGCAAGACCGGTTGAAATCCAGAAACGATGCTAGCGCAAAGCCTGACGGTGTTCGGCCCAGCATCCAAGTCATTAAACAATACGGGGCCATTCCCCAAATCGATTGCTACGCAGGACAACTCAACCAAGTGTTTATGAACCTCGTCGCCAATGCCATCGATGCGATCGAGGAAGCCACCGATAAACATCCCCCAGTCATGGCTGGGCGAGTTCCCACCATTATGATCAGCACCCAACTCAGCGATCGCCAATTTGTCTCGATTCGGATTGCCGACAATGGCCCCGGTATGACGGAGGAAGTCCGCCGCAAGCTGTTTGACCCCTTCTTCACCACCAAACCTCCTGGCAAAGGCACCGGTTTGGGACTGTCTATCAGCTACCAAATCATCACCGAAAAACACCGTGGCACCTTGGACTGTATTTCTACGCCCGGTAGAGGCACCGAATTTATCATCCAGATCCCCGTGCGTAGCGATCGGGCTGTTAATTCTCCCACAGAAAACAAAATCACACCCCGGTCAATTTCTGAATTGCCCCTTCGGCGCACTCAAAACCAATAATGGATTTTAAGCAAATCTTCAAATTATGATGCTACATTTATGGTGTAATAGCTATATTAACTGGTAAAAATTAAGGGTTTTCAGTTAAGGGGATCTAATTGCCAAACATCACCTTGATGATTGGCGTAATGCTCTACGTGCAATTGTAATCAATAGGGGAGAGGCAGCAAATGAAACCGGAATTGAAAGGCTACACCATTAAGGAAACACTCCACGTCGGCGCCAGCACCGCCATTTATCGAGGCCAACGCCAAGACGGACTGCCAGTGATTATCAAACTGCTGGGGGCAGTCTATCCTAGTTTAGAAGATATTTCCCAACTCAGAAACGAATATGAGATTGGCAAAAGCCTAGAGCTAGAAGGGATAGTTAAACCCTTAGAGTTATTAAATTATGGCCACGGCTTAGCCCTCATCTTAGAAGACGTAGGGGGAGAATCTCTCAAAAAATATGTCCAAGAGCATGATGTAGGCATCGGAGAATTCTTAGAGATTGCCATCCAGCTAGCAACGGCATTAGGAAAAATCCATGAGCTGCGGATAATTCACAAAGATATTAAACCGGAAAATATTATCATAAATCCGCAAAGCCGCCAGTTAAAAATTGCCGATTTCAGCATTGCCTCCAGGTTGGAAGAAGAAAAAAGCAGCTACACCAATCCCAACCAGATGGAAGGCACAATCTCCTATATGTCGCCAGAACAAACCGGGCGGATGAACCGCTCCATAGATTATCGCAGTGACTACTACTCACTGGGCGTTTCATTTTATGAAATCCTCACCGGACGCCTGCCATTTATCTCCGAAGACCCGTTAGAATTAGTCCACAGCCACATTGCGAAAAAACCGCCATCTCTGCGGGAAATTAATCCCGAAATACCGGCGGCCATTGAAGCCATCGTGATGAAATTGATGGCAAAAACCGCAGAAGAACGATATCAAAGCGCTCTGGGGGTAAAATTAGACCTAGAAACCTGCTACCAGAAATGGTTAAGCGGTGTCAGCCTAGAAGGATTGATTCCGGGAATGGGCGATCGAGCCGGACAACTGCTGATTCCCCAACAACTATATGGCCGCCAACCAGAAGTAGCCCAACTGATGGCCACCTTTAACCGCGTCAGCAAAGGCGCCAGCGAAATCATGCTGGTCAGCGGCTATTCAGGTATCGGCAAAACCTCCCTAGTCAACGAAGTCCACAAACCCATAGTCAAAAGTCGCGGTTACTTCATCGCCGGAAAATTCGACCAGTACAAACGTAATATCCCTTACTCCGCGTTAATTCAAGCATTTGGGGAATTAATTCAGCAACTGCTCGCCGAAAGTGAAGCATCAATCCAAAACTGGCGGGAGAAAATTGCCGCCGTCGTGGGGGAAAATGGCCGCGTCATCACCGATGTCATCCCCGAAGTAGAATTCATCATTGGGCCGCCACCAGAAATCCCGCAGCTTGGACCGACGGAATCCCAAAACCGATTTAACCGCGTCTTTCAAAAATTCGTTGGTGTCTTCACGGCTCAAGAGCATCCTTTAGTAGTGTTCCTGGATGACTTGCAATGGGCGGATACCGCATCTTTAAAACTAATTGAACTGCTGGTGACAGATATCGAGAGTAAATACCTCCTATTGATTGGAGCTTACCGCGATAACGAAGTCAGTCCCACCCATCCCCTCATCCAAACCATCGGCCAAATTCAAGACCAGGGGGAAATTGTAGAGACTGTTTTACTCGGACCATTGCAGTTAGAACACGCCCAGGAATTAATCGCCGATACTTTACCAGCATCTCACCATAACCAAAACAGCGGCTGGCCAGAAAAAATCGCCGCTTTCGCGGAGTTGCTCTTCAACAAAACTCAGGGTAATCCCTTTTTCCTCACCCAACTGCTGAAAACCCTCTACCAGGAAAAACTGGTGCAATACGACTTTCAAGCTGGGGAGTGGCAGTGGGATATCTCGGAAATCCAAGCGGTGGGCATTACCGATTATAACGTGGTAGAATTGATTGCCCGGAATATGCAGAAAATGGGCGAAGCAACCCAGGAAGTGTTACAACTCGGTGCCTGTCTGGGCAACCAGTTTAACCTGGAAACTTTGGCCATAGTCCATCAAAAATCCCCATCAGCCACAGCAGCAGACTTGTGGGAAGCACTGCAAGCGGGGTTGATATTACCCCTGAGTAATGCCTATAAGATTCCCATGTTGCTTAGAGAGTATGAGACAACCCGCCAGTTAACCGATAATTCCCGCACAATTGCCTATCGGTTTTTGCATGACAGAGTACAACAAGCCGCCTACTCCCTCATCCCCGAAGCCGCAAAACAAACCACCCACCTGCACATCGGGCAACTGCTCCTGCAAAACACCAATCCCGATGAACGAGAAGAAAATATCTTCGCTCTGGTGAACCAACTCAACTACGGTATTGACATCATCACCGAGCCAGAAGAAAAAACCCAACTCGCCCAACTCAACCTCATCGCAGGCAAAAAAGCCAAAGCCGCCGCCGCTCACGAAGCCGCCGTGCGGTACTTAAATGTCGGACTGGCATTATTATCACCAGATAGCTGGGTCACGGACTATAACCTCACCCTCACACTATATACCGAAGCCGCCGAAGCGGAATACTGCAACGCCAATTTTGAAGGGGCACAGCAGCAAGCCGAAGTCATCCTGGCAAAAGCCACCTCAGATCTAGACCGGGTAAAAGTTTATGAGCTGAAAATGGAGATGTTTACATCTGGGCAGCAAAACCTAGCCGCGATCGATACAGGGATGCAGGCGTTGCAGATGCTAGGGGTATCTTTGCACCCGGGAATGCAGCTCCAGAAATTGCCCAGTCTGGATGAATTAGACAACTGCCCAGAAATGACCGACCCTCATAAACTGGCAACCATGCGGGTGTTGATGAATTTGTTATCCCCGGTTATGATGGCGAAACCCGAAATGCTGCTGCAAGTTATCTTAACCCAAGTCAATCTTTGCCTAGAAAGCGGACATTCAGCTATAGCCGCCTTATCTTACAGTTGGTATGGGATGCTGCTATGCGGCTCCCTGGGGCAGATAGAATTGGGATATCATGCTGGCCAGTTATCCTTGAAACTTTTGGATAAATTCAATGCCACCAGCTTGAAATGTCGCTCATATAACATGATTTACGCTTTTATCACGCCTTGGAAAAGCCACATCAAAGAAAACCTGCAACCATTACAAGAAGGCATCCACAGCGGTTTGGAAACGGGCGACTTGATATATGCCAGCTATTCCATTGTCAACTATTGCACCTATTTATTTCTCCTGGAAAATCGGCTAGAAACAACTTTACAGAAGCAAAAATCATACATCAATTTGCTTCTGCAGCTCAAAAATAACCTATCCAATGCAACCAACAAAATCTGGATGCAAGCCAATTTAAACCTGCAAGGTGTAAATCACCATCAGACAGATTTAATTGGTGATATGTTTGATGAAACAGCCATCCTGCCTAAGTTACATGCGGCTAATGATGGGTGGTCGCTGTTTAGCTTATACCTGGCCAAAAGCATCCTCTGCTGCACCTTTAAAGATGTGGCCGGAGCCATTACCAACATTTCCAAATCTCGCGAATATGTGGCATCTGTGGGCGGATTCCCCCACGCGGCTACCCAGAAATTTTACCATTCTCTGGCGATGCTGGCACACTATCACAGCGTCACCCCCAGCGAGCAGGAACAATACCTGCAGCTAGTAGCCACCAACCAAGAGCAAATGAAAATCTGGGCAACTCATGCCCCGATGAACTTCCAGCATATGTATGACTTGGTGGAAGCTGAGAAAGGCCGGGTTTTAGGGGAAATCACTGCCGCAATGGAATTGTACGACAAAGCCATAGCTGGCGCCTATGAAAACGGCTATATCCATTATGAAGCCCTGGCCAATGAAAAAGCTGGGGAATTCTATCTCGCTTGGGGACGGGAGAAAATCGCCAAAACCTACATCACTGACGCCTACTATTGTTATGCCAAGTGGGGAGCCGCCGCCAAAGTCCAAGACTTAGAAGCGGAATATCCCTACTTAATCGCGATCGCCAGCCCCACCGTCACCCCCAACATTGACATCCACAAAACAACTCATACCACCGCCGGGACTGCCACCGTTCTCGACTTAGCCACCGCACTGAAAGCAGGACAAGCTATATCTGCCGAAATAGAACTGGACAAACTCCTGGCCAAATTGATACACACCCTCATAGAAAACGCCGGAGCCCAGAGCGGTTCTCTCCTCCTCGCCGACAAGGATAATTTAGGATTAGCCGCCGTGGGTGCCATAGACAAAATCCCCACAATTTATTTGCCTCTGCTGAGCTTAGATGCGAGTTTAGACTTGTTGCCCGCCACAGTGATCAATTATGTGCGACGCACTCGCACGCCATTGGTGTTAAACCGCGCCAGCAGTGAGGGAATGTTTGCGGAAGACCCCTATATCCAACGCCAGCAGGTGAAATCTCTTTTATGTACTCCCATCATCAAAGGCGGGAAGCTGGTGGGCATTCTGTATTTGGAAAACAATCTCGCCGTGGGGGCATTTACGCCCGATCGCCTGGAATTACTGCGAATGCTCTCCGCTCAAGCCGCAATTTCCCTGGAATTAGCCCGATCGGTCAGCGAAGTGCAAAGCACCCTCGCCTACCTCAAAGCCATCATCAACAACATCGCCGATGGTTTGGTGGTGACGGATGCAGGAGGAAACATCACCCAACACAACCCCGCTTTGATAAAAATGTTCGGGTTATCATCCCCAACCATCACCGGTAGTAAATGCTCCGAAGTCGTTAGCCCCCAAATTGGCGAACTCCTTTACCAAACATCCCACAACCCCCAAGAAGTCCTGAGTGCCGAAGTCGAACTCACCCAAGGGCGCATTGGCTCAGCGGTGGCTACAGCCATTATGCCAGAAGCGGGAGAAGGGACTTTGGGCAGCGTCACCATTATCCGTGATATCACCGCCGAGAAAGAAATCGATCGGATGAAAACCGATTTCATCTCCACAGTTTCCCACGAACTGCGCACCCCCCTGACCTCCGTGGTGGGATTTGCCAAAATCATCCATAAAAAACTCACCGATAAAGTAATGCCCGCTTTCACCGAAGGAGATAAGAAAACCCGCAAAGCCTTGGAACAGGTGGGGGACAACATCCAAATCATCATTTCTGAAGGCGAACGCCTCACGGCATTAATTAACGATGTCCTCGATATCGCCAAGATGGAAGCGGGTAAAATTGAGTGGCATTTTCAGCCATTGGCGGTAGGGGAACTTATGGAGCGAGCAGCGGTAGCTACCTCCTCCATCCGCGATGCCGCCGGACTGCAATTAAGCCTAGATGTGGCGCCCAATTTACCCGAAGTGGAAGCCGACAAAGACCGACTGCTGCAAGTGCTGATTAACTTGATTTCCAATGCCGTCAAATTCACTCCCGCAGGCAGCATTACCCTGAAAGCCTTTCAAACACCGGGCGAAATTATCTTCAGCGTTATCGATACTGGTGTCGGTATCGCCCCAGATGACCAAGAGAAGGTGTTTGAGAAATTCAAGCAGGTAGGAGATACCATGACCGATAAGCCCAAAGGCACCGGTTTGGGGCTGCCTATTTGCAAGCAAATAGTAGAACACCACGGCGGGCGCATCTGGGTAGAAAGTGAGCCGAAAAAAGGCAGTAACTTCTCCTTTGCCCTTCCCATCAAAGACTCCTCTACAGGCGGCGCGGTAACATTTAACATTGATACTCTGGTGCAGCAATTAAAACAGAGCATTCCCCCCACCCCAGAAGCCGCCGCCACCACTACAGCGAAAACGATTTTAGTGGTGGATGACGAAGCACATATCCGCTCTTTGTTGCGCCAGGAGCTGGAGTCTCAAGGGTATGTGGTGCGGGAAGCCGCTAACGGTATGGATGCCATTACTCAAGTGAAATCACAAAAACCAGATTTGATTATCCTGGATGTAATGATGCCTGCGATTAATGGTTTTGATGTGGCGGCGGTGTTGAAAAATGACCCCACCACCATGACTATTCCCATTATCATCCTTTCCATTGTAGCAGACGAGAGCCGGGGTTATCGTTTGGGGATTGACCGTTATCTGACCAAACCCATCAATACGGAAACTCTGCTATCAGATATTGAGTTGCTTTTGTCTCAGGGTGGTTCTAAGAAAAAAGTCCTGGTAGTGGATGAGGATGTGAATGCGGTAAAAACCCTGGTGGAGGTGTTGGAAGCGAAGGGGTATGGGGTAGTAGAGGCGGCTGACGGGTCGGAGTGCATCCAGAAAGCCATCGAGCTTAAACCGGATTTGATTATCTTAGATTCGGTACTCTCCCGGCAATATGATATTGTCAAAACCCTGCGGTTTGAAAAGGGTTTGGAAAATGTCTTCTTTGTCTTGCTCTCCTAGGGTAAGCCCAGAAACCGGGTTTCTCCAATCAACCCGGTTTCTCAATCCCAAATTTTTTGAGGAACATAAATTTTGATGACCAATAATATCAAGTCTGGTTGGTGAATATTTGCCAGAGGTAGCACCCGGAGGAGATGGGGAGACGGTTGCTCTGGTCAACAGGTTAACTATAGTCATTTCAAATAAGAATGATACATAAGCCACGGGTGCATCTCACTTGGTAAACACCCCTTCTCCCTGTTTGGGAGAAGGGGTTGGGGGATGAGGGCAAATTTTCCTAACTGAGATGCACCCTAAGCCACGGGGGACACCGCCACGGGTTTCAACCCGTGGCGACGGCGGTGGCGATTGGCAATCTATGCGAACGGACTTGATATAATTTATTTACCAGGTCAAAAAAATTTGGGATCATGCCAAAAGCCTTGAATTGTATTATCAGCTTGAATGTAATTGAGGGGGATAAAAATTATGGAAAATTTAGGGCATAATCTGTTCATAGCAGGTTCGTTTATTCCGCACGGTCATTGCTATCTGTGGAATCAGAGTTTGGTAGGGCTGCACGTACTGTCAGACGGGATGATTGCACTGGCTTATTACTCGATTCCGTTGATGCTAGTCTATTTTGTGTGGCGGCGGCAAGATATTCCCTTTCCTTGGATATTTTTGCTATTCGGTGCCTTTATCATTTCCTGCGGCACCACCCATGTGATGGAAATTTGGACTCTGTGGCATCCAGATTATTGGTTGTCAGGCATAATTAAAGCTTTGACTGCTTGGATATCGGTTTTTACCGCTGCGGTTTTGGTGCCGTTGATTCCCCAGGCGCTATCTTTGCCTAGTCCGGCGCAAATGGAGGCGGCGAATCAAGCGCTGCTGGTGGAAATTGGGGAGCGCAAGCAAGCGGAGGCGGGTTTAAAGGAGATGCGCGATCGGCTCGAAGAACTCGTGCAACAGCGCACCGCCGAACTGGCGAATGCCAAAGCCAATCTCACCGCCATTATCGACAACTTAGCCGATGGCCTTTTGGTGACAGAACCCAATGGTGATATCATCAGATACAATCCCGCTTTTACTCGGATGTTCGGTTTTGACCAAACCCAGATCCTCGGGAAAAACTGTAGTGAAGTCACCAGCAAAGAACTCGCCGATATCATCGGCATAAACCGGGAAAACCCCCAAGATATCTCCGTAGCAGAAATCAAATTAGCAGCTAATCGCATCGGGCAATCCCTGACTACCACTATCTTCCCCAATCCATCGAAACATCCAGATAATAATGCGGCTTCGATTGGCGCTGTGACGCTGATTCGCGATATCACCGTCGAGAAAGAAATCGACAGGATGAAAACCGATTTCATCTCCACAGTTTCCCACGAACTGCGCACCCCCCTGACCTCCGTGGTGGGATTTGCCAAAATCATCCATAAAAAACTTAGCGATAAAGTAATCCCCGCTTTCACCGAAGGAGATAAGAAAACCCGCAAAGTCCTAGACCAGGTGGCAGAAAACATCCAAATCATCATTTCTGAAGGGGAACGCCTCACGGCATTAATTAATGATGTCCTCGATATCGCCAAGATGGAAGCCGGTAAAATTGAGTGGCATTTTCAGCCATTGGCGGTAGGGGAACTGATGGAGCGAGCAGCGGTAGCTACCTTCTCCATCCGCGATGCCGCCGGACTGCAATTAAGCCTAGAAATAGCTCCCGAATTACCAGAACTAGAAGCCGACAAAGACCGGCTCTTGCAAGTTTTGATTAACCTCATTTCCAATGCGATCAAATTCACGCCATCGGGTAGCATTACCCTGAAAGCCTTTCAAACACCGGGCGAAATCATCTGCAGCGTTATCGATACTGGTGTCGGGATTGCTCCAGATGACCAAGAAAAGGTGTTTGAGAAATTCAAGCAGGTGGGAGACTTGATGACCGATAAACCCAGGGGGACTGGTTTGGGGCTGCCTATTTGCAAGCAAATAGTAGAACACCACGGCGGGCGCATCTGGGTAGAAAGTGAGCCGAGAAAAGGCAGTAACTTCTCCTTTGCCATTCCCATCAAAGGTGCCCCCACAAGGGAAGGGGTAACATTTAACATTGATACCCTAGTGCGGCAATTAAAACAGAGCATTTCCCCCTCCCCAGAAGCTGCCGCCACCACTACAGCGAAAACGATTTTAGTGGTGGATGACGAAGCACATATCCGCTCTTTGTTGCGCCAGGAACTGGAGTCTCAAGGGTATGTGGTGCGGGAAGCCGCTAACGGCATGGATGCTATCACTCAAGTGAAATCACAAAAACCAGATTTGATTATTCTGGATGTAATGATGCCTGCAATTAATGGTTTTGATGTGGCGGCGGTGTTGAAAAATGACCCCACCACCATGAGTATTCCCATTATCATCCTTTCCATTGTAGCTGACCAGAGCCGGGGTTATCGTTTGGGCATTGACCGTTATCTGACCAAACCCATCAATACGGAAACTTTGCTATCAGATATTGAGTTGCTTTTGTCTCAGGGTGGTTCTAAGAAAAAAGTGTTGGTAGTGGATGAGGATGTGAATGCGGTAAAAACTCTGTTGGAAGTGCTAGAAGCCAAAGGATATGCCGTAGTGGAGGCGGCTGATGGGCCGGAGTGCATCCAAAAGGCCATCGGGCTTAAACCGGGTTTGATTATCTTAGATTCGGTACTCTCCCGGCAATATGATATTGTCAAAACCCTGCGGTTTGAGAAGGGTTTGGAAAATCTCTTTTTTGTTTTGTTATCCTAGGTGAGAAGGGAGCGGGGAGTCTCCCCCTCCTCCTGTCACCCTAAAGGGTCGATCGCATCGCGCAAACCGTCGCCAATGTAGTTGATACTCAGAACAGTTAAAAATATGACTGTACCGGGAAAAATTGCCATATGGGGGGCGCTGTCTAGGTAATCTTTTGCTTCATAGAGCATCCGTCCCCAGGTGGGAACGTCTGGGGGGAAACCTAAACCTAGAAAACTCAGGGTAGATTCGGTGATAATGGCATTACCAACGCCGAGGGTGGCGGCGACAATTACCGGCCCGATCGCATTGGGCAGAATATGAACCCAAATGAGGCGCATAGGAGACGCACCTAGGGAACGCGCCGCCGCCACATAGTCCATTTGCCGCACAGTTAAAAACCCGGCTCGTACTAGACGCGCTACTGGCATCCAGTTTAAGCCCCCAATGACAAAAATAACCAGATAAAATATGCCCCATTCTGGCCCAGCAACCGCTTTGATGGCATCACGAAATAGGTAAACTACTAATAGTAATAAAGGGAGCTGGGGTAAGGCTAAACATAAATCGGTGATGCGCATGAGGATAGTATCAATAATGCCGCCGCAAAAACCCGCCACGGCGCCTATTCCCACGCCGAGGAAGATAGCAAGGGCGATCGCGCTCACCCCCACCGCCAGAGATATCCTCCCCCCCCACAACACCCGCGCCAATTGGTCTTGACCCAAATCATTCGTACCAAACCAATGTTGCCAACTCGGACCGAGGGACGCCTGGGTAAAATCAATCTCATCCCCCGGCACCCCATACACCAACGGACCGAGCAACAAACTGAGGATGATTATCGCCAGCACCCCCATCCCCACCACCGCCATTTTGTCCCGGCGAAACCGCCGCCACACATCTCCCATTTTCCCTCAATACTCCACCCGTGGGTCTAATAAACTATACAAAATATCCGCAATCAAATTAAACACCAAAATCAAAATGCCGTAAATAAAAGTAATCCCCATCACCACCGGCGTATCACTCCGATAAATAGAATCAATCAACAACGCCCCAATTCCCGGCACTCTAAACACCTGTTCCGTCACCAACGCCCCCGTAAACACTCCCGGCACATCCAGCGCCACCAAAGTCACCACTGGAATCAAAGCATTGCGTAAAACATGACGAAAAATCACCCTCATTCCTGACAATCCCTTAGCATAAGCAGTGCGCACATATTCCTGGTTTAGCTGTTCCAAAACCGATGCCCGAATAAACCGCATCAACCGCGCCGCCTGATACAATCCCAACACCCCCACTGGGAGGATACATTGCTTCACCATTGCCCCAAAACTCGCCCAATCCCTCACCTGTAAGGTGCTATCATACATCGAAGGCAACCATTTAAGCTGGACACTGAAAAGCAGAATTACCAGCAACCCAGTAAAAAATGTAGGTAAAGAGAACCAAATCAACCCCAAAGTCGTAGTAATTTGGTCTATAATAGAATAGCGCTTTATGGCAGAAACTATCCCCAGAGGAAATGCCACCAATACTCCCACAATATAAGCCGAACCCACCACAAACAGGGTGGCGGGCAAGCGTTGGATAATCAGCTCGCTTACCGGACTGCGACTGTTAAAAGAATAACCCATATCCCCTTGCAAAAATGCCCCCACCCATTTAAAATAGCGAATGTAGATAGGCAAGTCTAAACCTAGGGATTTTCTGATATTTTCCCGCACTTCCGCCGTCAGAGAGGGATTAGTGGCAAATTCTCCTAATGGGTCTCCCGGCGCCAGAGCCAAAACGGTAAAAATTACGGCACTGATGGCAATGAGAGTGGGGATGGAAATTAACAGGCGTTTGATTAGGTAGCGGTTCATATAGTAGTTTTTAATTCTTAACCGTGGTGTGGGTATGATATCCCAGAAACCGGGTTTCTTGCGGATAATCTTCGTCGAGGTACGATATCTCTCGTTTCAGAAACCCGGTTTCTACTCCAGCATTGGTTGGGTTTCGTTCCTCAACCCAACCTACTAACCAAGGACAAATGACAAATGACAAAGGACAAATGACAAATGACCTTAATTTTGACGTTGCCAATCCTTAATATTCCAGGTATTGCGGTCCCAGGGAGTTAAATCTAACCCAACGATACTGTTATTTAAAGCAATGGCATCGGCGCGGTTAACCAGGGGGATAACTTCCACATCTTTCACTAGCATATCGTTCATTTGAATAAAAAGTTGCTCACGCTTTTTCGGGTCTAGTTCGGTTTGGGACTTTTGCCACAAGGTATCATAGGCTGGATTGCAGTAACGAGCAAAGTTTTGCCCTGACCAGTTATTAGATTTTTGGGCAATCTCTTGGCAGGTGTATGTTTTCATGTAATCTCCGGGTTCGGGGCTGTTGTTACCTGTGGTGTACAGTTCTAGGTCAGCAGAAAAACGCGCTATTGTGTCTGGGTTGGCGGGGTCGGAGCTAAAGAAAATACTGGCATCAATAGTTTTCAGCTCTACCTCTATCCCTACTGTCTTAAGGGACTGTTTGATAATTTGCTGGGTTTTTTGTCGCACTGGGTTGACGGAAGTTTGAAACACCAGTTTCATTTCTACCCCATTTTTATCCCGAATGCCGTTATTATTGGTGTCTTTCCACCCCGCCTCATCCAGCAGCGTCGCGGCTTTTTGCGGGTTGAATTCATAGCTAGTATTGGGGGAGTTGTACGCGGCTGGGGCTACTAAAAAATTGGCCGTGGCTTTGCCGGTATCGCCGTAAAGTTGGCTGACAATGGTTTGTCTGTCGATCGCGAAGTTTAAGGCTTGGCGGACTGTTTTATCGGTTAAAAATGGATGGGGAAATTTCACATTAGACCGCTCTCCCTCTGGGGTGGAGTGGTTGGGGTCGCTGTGGTTGATGTCGATGCGCTCAACTAAGGGGCCGAAGCTGGTAATTATTTTGCCTTTACCTCCGGTTTGCATCTGTTGTAATACTTGGGGTTCTATTTGCAAATTAAAGGCATAATCTGCTTCGCCGGTTTGGAGGACGGAGCGAGCAGCGGAGGTGGAGTCACCGCCGCCTTTGAGCAAGAGGCGATCGAACCCCAAATTAGCCGCCTCTCGGAATTCCGGGTTCCGCTCATATACCGCCGTATCCCCCGGTTTGAATTCTACCACCCGATAAGGCCCAGTCCCCACAGGCATCAGATTCCCTGGCGCTTCCCTCGCCTTCGCTCCTTGATATTGCTCAAACTGGTGGCGCGGTAAAATCATCCCCTCTGCACCGGTGAACGGCAAAAACCAAGCGGGGTTTGGCGCTTTAAAAGTGATTTTTACCGTGTAGTCGTCCACCGCCTCCACTTTGGCAATATTTTCATACACCCCAACACTGTTCGCCGCCACATCCTTGTTAGTGACAAATTCATAAGTAAACACCACATCTGCTGCTGTAAAAGGCTTGCCATCAGACCATTTCACTCCCTGCTTGAGTTTCCATGTTACCGATGTGGCATCAGCAGCTAGTCCCCCATTCTCTATAGTCGGCTTTTCCGCTGCTAAAAACAGCACCATTTCCCCATTTTTGTCAAAACTAGCCAACGGTTCCAAGGTAATGCGCGCCGCTTCAAAATCCTTATAACCATTGGAAAGGTGCGGGTTAAGGATAGTAGGCGCTTGCCAATACAGCAACCGCAGCTCTTTTTGCTCTGTCGCTGGCGGTTTTGGGCTTTGGGGCGCACAGGCGCTCAACCAAGATATAATTGGCACTATGATTAGGGGTAATATTGACTTTGAACCTTTTCTCACAGTCTTCCTCCTTTGTCATTGGTCCTTTGTCCTTGGTCATTGGTCCCCAGGAGAAAAAACCGGGTTTCTTAACCAAATCCTCTTGTTTAAACGGAGATTCTGCGCAAGAAACCCGGTTTCTGGGAGACAAACAACCAAGCAATTTTATCATTTTTTAGTCAAAATCGGATAAATTCAGATGCGGCAGGAGTATAATAAGTTAATTAGAGATAATATACCCGATATTATCCGCCAACAGCAAGTAAATTTTGCTACCAAAATTCTTTCTGAGGAACAATATCGGCAAGCCCTCCGTCAAAAGCTGCTTGAGGAAGCCGCCGAAGCGGCTACCGCTAATGATGAAAATTTAGTCATGGAATTGGCAGATTTATCAGAAGTGATAGATGCTTTAATGGCAGTTTATGGCATTTCCCCGGAGACGGTGCAAGAAACCCAAAATCAGCGCCGTCAAGAGCGGGGGGGTTTTACCCAGCGCTTGATGTTGTTATGGACTGATGATT
>JACCEE011974489.1_pt1 | contig 17375 bp, 8 predicted proteins | sample 7449931 | NCBI WGS metagenome assembly JACCEE01 (sample SAMN15323457, study PRJNA562643) | freshwater metagenome | isolation source: river surface water | place: USA:Blue River Watershed | collected 2017-08-19 | reverse complement strand
GCTCCACAAGGTGACCGTGACCACGAATCTGGCCTCGGGCGGAACGGTGACCAGGACCCGGCTCTACCCCAAAGGCGCCACCGTGACCCTCAAGGTGAAGCCCGCGACGGGAAAGACCTTCCAGTACTGGATGGGACCCGACTGGAAAAGCGTCGCCACCAGCCAGCGCCACACCTTCGTGCAAGACACCCTGGAACGGACCTTCACGGCGATGTTCCAGGGCGGATCGAGCGCAGCGAGCCCCGTCTTGCGCCCACTCCCGCTGCGGCTGGTGGGACGGAAATTGGTCGGCGCCGCAGGGATGGATCTGCGGATCGTGGACAGCCGCGGCATGGTGGTCAAAGCCGCCAACGGCGAAGCGGATGTCGTGGATCTGTCGGGACTGCCCGCGGGGGTGTATTGGGCGAGGTCGACGCGAGATGGAAACATGGGATTCCCGATCTCGCTCGACTACTGATCCTGCCACCGAAGCGCCGACCGACGAGGGTCGGCGCATGCAGAATCCGTCAACTATCTGGCCAACGGCACCAATTCCGACTTGGTGCGACCATCCACGCTTGTTCGCAGGATCCCGACTCCTCGGCTGGACGGCAAGGCGAACCGATACGTTCCCGCCGGCAGGAATCCTTCCGGTTGGATCGATTGAATCCTTCCGTCAGGAGAGATGAGATCCACCCGTACCTTGGAGCCAGCCCGCATCTCCAGCGTCAATTTCCGTCCAAACAGACTCCAGGCATCGGGCCTTGGCATCTTCGATCGAACGGAAACGTCTTCGGGCGAAGATTTGAACCAGAACACGCCATCGCGATCCACCACGAACAGCCCGCTATCGGAACTTCCACCGCCAACTCCGACAGCTCTCGACGAGCACCAGAGCGCATTCGCCGCGTATCGAAATTCGGATGCGTTCCGTTTCACCGCACCTTGGCTGGAAACAGCCCAAACCCCTGAGTCGTTGAATGCCAGGATCGTATCGCGGTAACGAACCATCGCGGCATGGTTGCCGCCATTGTAGAACTTGATATCCGGCCTGGTCGGGTAGAAATAATCGGTGCTGGCAAAGATCCCATCTTCGCGGCCGCCTCCTGGAAGGGGCATAAATGTGGATGCGTTCCTCGCTGCCCTATTCGCTTTTCGACTCCAACCAGAATCCGTCTCGATATTCACCGTGTCGGAGCCTTCGCGCCAACACACGAATCTGCGATCGGAGGTCAAACCCCAGTGCTGACACCACTGGCCTTCCGGCACAGCCCCCGACTTGCGCCCCCAGGCAAGTCCTGCATCCTGGCTCACGAACACGGACTGGCTGTCCCCATAGAACAGTGTTCCGCTTCCATCGGCGAACAGATCACCGATCCAGCCGCTGCGAGCGACAAGCGACCAAGTGGCCATGTCGATCGACCGTTGCAACCGGTATTCCCAGCGATGCGTCGCGGAATCGAATGCATCCTGTTCGACGACAAGAGTATCGCCCACCACTTCGAATTCTTGAATCGAGTCCCGCAGTTTGCTCCAAACGCCTCCGTCCCATCGGTAAAGCGCTTTCGCCCCGTATGACGGCGCACCCAAGGACGCGCGCAGGACGAAAATCGAACTCAATCCCTGACGCATTTTGGCAACCGACCCGGAAAACATCCAATCCGGCTGTCTGACAAATGTCGAGCCTCCATCACTGGAGCGGAGCAAATCACCACTCTGCATCTTCCACTGAATCCTCGGAGGGCCATTGGGTACTTCGGTGCAGATTTCGACCTCTGGAAACCAGGTTTTCCCAAGGTCCGGACTCTGCCACCATGCCGAATCCGGGACTCCTCCGATCGAATCCACGAACAGCCCACGAAGTCTCCCGCAACCGAAGCGCAGCTGCCGCAAACCAGGATCCGCACTCGTGGAACTGTCCCAAGTCGCACCATTATCCCTGGAAACCATCAGTCGATGGCTAACCTCGGAAGCAGCAACGATCGTGTCGCCAAACATGTTTTTCCGCGAGAAATAGGTCGGCATGGTGAGCCAGGTTCTACCCGTATCCGCGCTGCGCTTGGTCGCATAAACATCAGCCCAATAATTGGTATCCGTATAAAACCACCCAGCTTGAAATAGCGCCCCGTGGTTTACGAAGAATTCCCCAGCCGTGTGATCTTCGAGAAGGTCGTTCGTATTCTGCCATGCTTTGACTTTCTGCCCCAATGAGTCTACGGTATCCCGCGCCACCACGAAGGCATACACTCCCCCGATGGATTGCAGGTTTCCGAAAATCAGGCCATCCAGACCCAAAAAATCGCTCGGAGGCGGGGCATTCTTGGTCCTCTTGATTTCCATCTTCGTTCTGCGGATGAGGTCATAAATTGTCGTCCCCCCGGAACTATTGAAAATCAATCTTCCCTCAAGAAGATGAACGTAATCAGTGGGTATCTGCGATACCGGAGCTGACTCCCAATTGGAAGCAAAATGAGTTTTCCACCAACAGTTCCATTCACCACAGGCAAACACGACGCTGTCGTCGTAGAGTACCCGACGGATATTCCCATCGGGGATCATCGAGAGCCGTGTCCAATCTTCACTCGAGCTCCAGCCCGCACATATCGCGAGCGCCAAGAGGATCGATCTGATTCGCATGATTCCTTTCCGGAACGCAGCAATGAGCGCGTTCCTCACCAAGGTTGGATGGAATAACAGGCCTGGGAAGCAGCGGACCTTTCCGTGCCCCCTTGGATCGAACGTGCTAGGACGCAGGATGACGCGCCTAGCCGTACCTGCCCGGTGGAGGCGATCCAGTTCTTCCCATCTGCCAGCACTTCGAGCTTGTCGCCCAGGATCGGAGCCACGAAGCGGATCTTCTGCAACCCCGTGTAGTCGCCCTGACGCAGCAGGAACACTGGCGGCAAAGGCTCTTCGGAAAGCCGGATGGCGGATCGGATACGAGTACCCGGAAGCACACCCGCGACATTCTGGAGGACACTCACTTTCCGATCGTACACTTGGACCTGTTCGATTTCGGCAATCCCGGCATCGAGGCCTACGACCAATTCCACGGATCCTGCAGGGATGCACGAAAGGATGAATCCACCCGACGAATCGACCTCCGCGACGCCTTCGAATCCTCTGGCCGCGACCAGGGTGCCGGGAGCGACCCCCGGGAGCGTTCCACGGATGCCTCCGGTGGCATAGATTCCGATGGCGACGAATTCAGAATCCCGCACCTCGAACGTCACGGCCCCCGCGACATTCACTGTGCCAGCTCGTACGGTGTATTCGCCGGAACGCAGCGACCGGATGCGACAATATCCGCTGGAATCCGTCCATGATCGCGCACCTTCGGGCACATTCCCCATGGTATCGATGGCGGTCCCCGATGTCCAACTTGCTGGGCGGACGACAACTTCTGCATTCGGTACCGGAGCGCCCGTCGAATCCGTGACGAGAACCAGGGCCTGGACCGCGTTCCCATGGTCGTCGGCTCCTCCGGCAATTCGGTTTTCGTCCATCGTGCAAGCGCAGAACAAGGCCATCGTGGCCAAGGCGGCGGGGATCCAGGATCTCATGTCTCGCCCCCTTCTTCGGCCAGCGGGAACAGCTGGACGTTCACTGCGAACACCCGATCGCATTCGGGATGGTCCTGCGCGATGCGGGCGATACGCTCCTTGAACTCCTTGATCTCCTGGCGAACCTGCGCGAACGCCGAATGCGGCAGGCCCACGATCAGGGTGGATACATCCCGTTTGCAGACCGGAAGTTCGTCGATCGAGGCCAACCCCAACTTGGCGTATTCTCGATTTCCAGCCCGCACAGCCAGCGAATCGACCTCTCCACCCGTGGAGATGACAGGATCCGACTGCACCCAATCGCGCCCTTCGCGCCGCAGGAATCCAAGTCGTTCGAGAAGCGCGATCCCCTCGCGGACTTCGCGCGCCTTGATCTGTGGCCGTACGCACTTGGCCATGGCGGCCCAATCGTCGTTCCAGATCCTATGGACGGCCAGCTCCCGCAGAACCGGGTGGTACCACTTCGAGTAGTAGTCGTATCGGTCGAGCGGAACCACCGCAGCGTGGACCTTCCGACGCAATTCCCGCATCCTGTCCAGGTATTGCTGCTTGGATGCTGGGTCCATCGCCTGGTTGAACCTCACCAGTGCCCCGAAAAACGCGGCATCGAGATCGGTCAACCCCAGACCCTGGACGAATTGCGCGATCGAAACATCGGTCAGATTCCGCTTGCCGTCGATGACCTCCTTGAGGAACGACGGCGAGGTGAGCCCTGCCTTCTGGCAGAATTGCCGATGGCTGAAACTCTTCGACCTTTGCTTGCGGTCTTCGTAGAAATCACGCAGGAATTGTCGGTAGTCCGTGTACGCTTCGACTCTGTCCACACCCACATCTTAACGCGATTCCGACAGAACGCGTCAGGAATGCCGGATGATTCCGTACATTTTTCGTGTACAAGCAGCCACCTTCCGTCGAGCGGGAAAGCAAATCCTGTCCGTTCTTTTGCCGGCAAGATCCGTCCTGGATCCAGAACCACCTTGCGAAAACATCTTGGCATTTCCTGTCATGTGGACATTCGATCCGCTGGAGGCATCCCATTCCAAGGCAAGGCTCCCCGTTGCCGCTCCCCTCTCCCCTGCACGCCCCCAATGGATCAATTGTGCAGAGCGCAATCCGCTCCTGCCTCAAATCCAGGCTGTGGCCGCACTCGCCTGCAAACAACCCGTGCCGCAGCCCAACAGCTTGAGCACCCCAGAAGCGATGCCTCGCGAGGCAGCCGGGACGCGGATGTTGAACGGCCTTCAACACCTCGATTCGACACCAGCCAGCCAAACCGGCGGAAAATATTGATCTTCCGTCCGTACGACGGACTCCCGGGAAGGACCCATCCATGAAACCCACGATCTTCGCGTCCTGCTTGGCGCTCCTGTCGGCGGCATCCGGAACGTTCGCGGCCCGCGACATGGAAAACCTCGACCGCGGTCTGGTCGCCATCAAAACCTCGTCGGGGGTGTTCGTGAGCTGGCGGGTGCTGGGCACCGATGATGCCACCACCGGATTCAACCTCTATCGGGACGGATCCAAGGTGAACTCGAGCGTGATCGTCGGAGCCACCAATCTCGCCGACGCCGCAGGGACGGCAACCTCCAAGTACGTGGTGAAGACCGTGATCGACGGACTCGAGGTCGAGTCGAGCACCCCAACAACTCCCTGGGAAGGTCTGACCAAGCGCATCCCCCTGGATGTCCCGACCGGCGGAACCTCACCCGATGGGACTGCTTACACCTATTCGCCCAACGACGCCAGCGCAGGCGACCTGGACGGCGATGGGAAATGGGACCTGGTGTTGAAATGGGATCCATCCAACTCCAAGGACAACGCCCAAAGCGGCTACACCGGCAACGTTTTCCTGGACGGGATGTCCCTGGAAGGAGAGCGCCTGTGGAGGATCGACCTCGGACAAAACATCCGCGCAGGAGCCCACTACACGCAGTTCGTGGTGGCGGATTTCGACAGTGACGGCAAGGCCGAGATCATCTGCAAGACGGCCCCCGGCACCAAGGATGGAACAGGCAAGCTTCTGTCGACGGGTCCGGCTGCATCCGACGACGACACCAAGGATTACCGCACTTCCAGCGGATTCGTGACCGCCGGACCGGAATACCTGACCGTATTCAGCGGCCTGACGGGCAAGGAGCTCTCCACGATCGACTACGTGCCTGGTCGCGATCCCGCCAACGGATGGGGCAAGACCTCCGAGACGACAAATCGCGTCGACCGATTCCTCGCGGCCGCGGCCTGGATAGATGGCGTCAAGCCCTACGCGGTCATGCAGCGGGGCTACTACGGCCGCATGGCTTTGGCCGCATGGGGATGGGACGGTGCGACCCTCAAGCAGCAGTGGTACTACAACGCCGCCACCTCCGGCAAGGAATGCTACGGCCAAGGAAACCACAACCTCTCGGTGGGCGACGTGGATGGCGACGGCAAGGACGAGATCATCGAGGGCTCCTGCGCGATCGACCACGACGGCAAGTTCATGTACCGGACCGGCTTGGGTCACGGCGACGCCATGCACCTTGGAGACATCGCCCCCGAACGGCCTGGACTGGAAGTCTGGACCGTGCACGAGGACGGCGCGGTCGACTACTCCCAGGAGATGCACGACGCCAGAACCGGCGGAATCCTGTGGGGAACCGACGACGTCGGCGATACCACCGACAACGGCCGCGGGCTTGCCGCGGACATCGACGCGGGGAAATCCGGATACGAGATGTGGTCGGCCGCGTTCCCGGGCTTTTGGGGCCTGGACGGCAAGCAGGTGTCATCCAGCAAGCCGACCACCAACTTCCGGATCTATTGGGACGGCGACCTGCAGGACGAGCTTCTGGACGCGATCGGCAAGACGCCTTGCTCGATGAGGATCGACCACTGGAACGGCTCCGGACTCGATCGGCTCGTTTCGACCGACGACCGCTGGGGAAGCCACGTGGGCTGGACGAACAATTCCACGAAGGCCAACCCCGTCCTGGTGGCCGACCTGCTGGGAGACTGGCGCGAGGAAATGATCCTCCGCGAGAGCGACGACAAGGCCATCATCATCTACTCCACCGTCACCCCCACCACGCACCGGCTCTACACCCTCATGCACGACCCGCTGTACCGGGCGGGAATCTCGTGGCAGAACACCGCCTACAACCAGCCTCCCCACCTGGGATTCTGGCTGGGAGCGGGCGTGGACAAGGCTCCCAAGCCCGACATCAAGCTGGTCGGTAGAATTCCGTCCGGCATCGGGAGCCGCGACCCGCTCGCGCATTCCGGCACCGGGATCTCGGCGCGACGCATCGGCTCGAAGATTTCCATCCAAAGCCCGTGGAACGAACCCGCCACGCTCCGCATCGCGACCCTGGATGGACGGATCCTGTCTGAGCGAAAAGTCGCCCCCGCCGCGTCGTCGGAATTGGATGCACCGTCCGGCGACAAAGGAACGCTGGTCGTCTCCTTGCGCGACGCGTCGGGACGCGTGGCGAGCGCGACCGTCGCCGGGTTCTGAATCGCCCGGGCACCACGCCGCGATGGACGGCACGAAAGACGTCCCCCGTGGACACGGAGGTCGTTTTTCGTTTTCATACCGTTGACGGATCGGCCCAGACAGCGTGGATCCGGGTTCGGTCGCACAGAAACGATGGGCCGACCACCAGATTGACAGATTCCGCCATCACCAAACATCCACAGGGCGGACTGCGATTCAGCGAAGGAGCGGCAAGACCAGGGGCCGCGAAGATTCGCCGCCGATGGAGACACGTACCATGTCGCCGCCTGCGCCGCCACGCAGCCCAGAAGGAGAGCCGCCTGCGCCCGTTTCGGGTTTTCACGGTGCTTCATGTTCCGTTCTCCTTCGATCGTAGAAGTTGCCTCCAGGCGAATCCCGGCTAGTCGCAGGTTCCGGTGCACGGCGAAAACGCGCCCGCCGTTCCCGTCACCGTGACCGGCTCGGAAACCAGGCTGCCCGACGTCGCGGTGAGAGTGACGCTTCCTGCCGACTTCATCTGGACCATCGCGTAGCAGGCCCCCTTGTAGGCCTTGCGCACGTTGCCCCGGTACGACTCCGCGCTGGCGGGATCGGCGTTGTCGACGGCCACGATCGATCCGGCTGCGCCCGAAACCCGGAATGCGACGGAACCTGTCGCATTGGACACCTGGTTCCCGCTGGCGTCCACGAACGCCGCGCGCACGTAGGCGATGTCGTCGAAATCCGTCATGATGCTCGGATGATCCACCGCGAGGACCAGCTTGGCCGCCGCGGCCGTGGACATCCTGGGTTTGGTCGGCGCCTTGGCGGCCCACACGTTGGCGAAGGAGTAGCCCACGTCCTTGATCTCGCTGGTACGGTCGACGAATCCGAAGATGGTCCCCGCCCCGTCGTTGCCCATCGCCGTGGGCCAGGAACCTTCGGCCTCGCCCATGTACTCGGCGCCCGTCCAGATGAATTCGCCCACCACCTGCGGGTTCTTCTCGAAGAAACTCGTCCACAAGCTGGGAGTCTGGCCCATTTCGGTGGCGATGCCGGCCTTGCGGGGACTGGCTCCGGTGATGGCCTCCAACAGCTCCGCGTTGCGGTAGTTCACGCCGAACACGTCGAAAAGGTCGATGGTTCCGGCCGCACCGGGATAGTCCCCCGCATCCTTGGGGCGGAACAGGGCCTGGGTGACAGGACGTGTCGAATCCAGCGAGTGGCAGAGGTCGATCATGGCCTTCGTGTGCGGGAGCCGGGTGGCCAGGGCGTCGCGGATCTCGTTGCCGATGCTGTAGATCACGATGCCGGGGTGGTTGCGGTCGCGCTTGACGATATCCGTCAAGTCGACCTGGTACCACTGCTTGAAGTAGGTGGCGTAGTCGCCGGCCATGCCGTACTTGTGGCCCACCCAAACGTCGAAGAACTCGTCCATGACCAGAAATCCCATGCGATCCATGAGATCGAGAACGGCGGGATCGAAGTGGTTGTGCGAAGTCCGGATGGCGTTGACTCCAAGCCTCTTGAGGACCGCCAGGCGCCTCTGCCAGGCGCGGATGGGCGTGGCGGTCCCCAATCCACCCAGGTCGTGGTGCAGACAGACGCCCTTCATCTTGAGGCCCTTTCCGTTGAGGAAGAAGCCCGTCGCGGCGTCGTACTTGATGGTGCGGATGCCGAACGGCGTCGACTCGTTGTCGAGCACCGAACCATCGGCGACCACCGACGCCTCGAGCGCGTACATGTTGGGAGCCTCGGTGCTCCACAGCTTGGCGTTGGCCACCGGGATGTCGAGCGCGAAGTCTGCGCTGCCTCCGGCGGGAATGCTCTTGGCCGCGGTGGTCACCGCAGCGGTCCGGGTCCCGCCGGGCTCCACCAGGTTGGCCTGGATCGAGACGGTCCTGGCCGTCGCCCCCTGGTTGACCACCGTGGTGGTCGCATGGGCCGAGGTGGTCGTGGGAGTGCGCACGAAGGTGGCCCATTTGTCGAAATGGACAGGATCCGTCACGATCAGCCGGACATGCCGGTAGATTCCGGCTCCCGCGTACCACCGCGACGCCATTTGCACGGAATTGTCCGCCTTCACCGAAATGACGTTTTCCGTCGCACCGAAGTTCGCCGATCCGGTGAGCTCGTAGCGGAAGGTGACGTAGCCGTTGGGGCGCGTACCCAGGAGTTTTCCGTTGATGTAGACCGAACTGTTGGCCATCACGCCATCGAACTCCACGAAGATCCGTTTTCCGGACATTTCGGAAGGCAGGGTGAAGTGCTTGCGGAACCAGCCGATGCCCGAAGGCAGGTAACCACCGTAGTCGCCGGCGCTGGCGTTCTTGTCGAACGGACCTTCGACGCTCCAGTCGAAAGGGACATCCACTTTGCGCCAGGTTCCGTCGGCGAACGCGACCTTGTCGGCACCCGTGGCGTCGCCTTTGTTGAAAAGCCACCCCGCGTCGAACGAGGAGATGGTCCTCCCCGCGGAAGCGGCCGGCGTCAGGAGGATGGTCGCCGTGTCGCCGACACCGTCCCAGTCGAGCGTGTCGGGAAGGTAGCCCGGGCATGTGGTGATCAACTTGCTTCCGACGGCGAGTTGCCTTGCCGCCTGCGATCCGGAGGAAACCGCCCGCACAGCCCCCTTGGCGCCGTGCTGGTTGTCGGCCAAGGTGAAGCGCAGGGATTGCGCCCCTTGCACCCCCACGATGCGGCAGACGTAGATGCCGTCGGGAATCCCCCCGACGGGAACGACCCAGGAGCCTTGGGCCAGATGGCCATGGAACGGACGAGAAACGATCCGACCGGAAAAATCCAGGATCTCGACAGAAATCGTCCCGCTGGTCGGATTGTCGAGGACGATTCCTTGGCCGACGACGAAACGGGCGGGCCGAAGGATGGCGCGGGAGCCCACCACTGCCGTCGTCGACAGCGAATAGCGGCCCTGGGAGTCCGACGTATCCATCGATCCCGTGGACAGGAGCTTCACCACCGCACCCGCGACGGGTCGCTTGGTGCTGCCGTCCTGAACGGTTCCGGAAAGCGAGGTCTGGGCGTTGGCCAAAGCCGAACCCAAAGCGAGCAACAGGCTCGTTGTCGTCTGGATCTTCAAGATGCGTCTCCTGGTTCGATCGTCGTCGGTGGAGCGAGTTCGCGCCAAGGCCGCGTCGGGAAGGAGGTTCGATCGTCTCATGGCACCAATCTCCGCTGGTCCAGCACGATGCCGTCCCGCACCAGTTCCACGACACGGACTATTCTGGCAGACCCGTCGACCAGGCGAGCCTTGATGAGGCCGCCTTCTCCTACGACCATCCGGGAGGCGACCAGGCTTCCGTCGAGATCGACCACCTGCAATTCCATCCCCAACTGGGGGTTCGAGACACGCACCGCGATTTCGCCGTCCACGAAGGTGGCTCCTTCGATGCGGGTGTTCATCGAGCGGACCCTGGAGATCATGGACCTGGTGGCCACGGCGCTGTCCGGAACCTCGTAGGCTCCGAGAAACGGACTGAAGGGGAGACCGAAGCCGGCGTACGAGTCGGGTTTTGACGGATCGAAGGTGCCTAGATCGTCGGCGACGAATTTCGCGAAGTTCAGATCGAGGCGTTTCACTTCGCTCGCCATCGCCTTCGCGAGTTCGTAGCCGCCGTAGTCGTTCCAATGCGTACCATCCTTGAGCGCCGACGTTTGGTTGGGAACAGTGTTCGCCGCGAAGTAGGTGTAGGCCTTGTTGGCATTGGAGGAACCCAACGCTTGGATGAACTTGGTGCTCAGTCCGGTCAGATCGATGTAGGCGACGTTCTGCTCCCTCGCGACAGCCTTGGCGGAATCGGGAAATGCGCCGTGGGTGTTGACTGCGGTACCGCCGCTGAACGACAAGCGCGCCGTGGGCGACACGATCACCGGAATCCCGCCCTTCGCTTTGATCTGGGTGATGAATTTCACCAGATAGCCCTTGTAGGCGGGAGCGTCGTAGGCTTTCTCGTCGTTGTGGCCGAACTCCACGAAGACGTAGTCTCCCGTCTTGAGCGAGGCGAGAACGTTGTCGAGACGGCGTCCTCCCAGGAACGAAGACGCGGAAAGCCCGGATTCGGCCTGGTTCGAGATCGACACCCCGGGCTTGAAAAAGCGCGGGAAATTCTGGCCCCAGGTACTCCAGGGTTCTTGCGGCTGGTCGACGACGGTGGAATTGCCGCACAGATACACGGTGATGTCGGTGTCCACCGGAGCGATCTCGAGTGCTTGGATCACCGGGCGATTGCCGTTGAATTCGATCGTGAGACGGTTGTCCAGATCGACATAGCTCTTCTCGCGATCGGTGACGCCGATGCGCGTCCTGGTGCCGGGCACCGTGTCCGAGCGACGGTTGACATGAATCGTTCGCGTCTCGATCTTGCCCGCGGCGATGTTCCAATCCTCGATCATCAGGCGGCGCTGTTCCGCGCGCACGGTGGCCCGGACCGCCGAATCCTGGTCGCCCATGGTGATCTTCGCTTCGTAGTTGCCGCGCGGCAGCGCGACGGAGAAGAAGAACGCCGAGTCGGCCGGAGCGTAGAACGGAAGACCGCTCCAGTTGAACGCGTTCTTTTTGGCGGTTTTCCCCTTGATGCCGTCCTTCTTCGCGTTGTATTGGACCGCCTGCCCATCGTCGAAATCGAAACCGTAGCCGGTCGCGTGGTTGTACTTGTAGGCCGGGGCCACGGTGATGTACCCGGCCTTCGGGACGGATCCGAAATTGAACTTCCAAGTCGTCGTCGCCGCGGACGCTCCCGAAATGGCGGCGATCACCGCCAGGCAGAACGCTTTTGCCGTGTCGGATGGTCTGGGCATGCACGATCCCCGGTTGGACGAATTTTCTTGGAGCCTGGATCCCGCAACAAGACCGGGCGCGCTGCCCGCCATCTCGTTCGCCTCTGTCAATGGATCCAGGTTGAACACCAGGAGACAATAGGGGCAAAACCCGTCGCCCGCGCCCATTCCATCCACGGATGCGTTGAAACGGCTTCAACGCCCGCGAATACGGGGCCCCAAGAAGGGACACGACGGAACAATCGACGGATTTTGTCGGAGCGTGCCATCGCCACCGATGCCTGGTCGCGATGAACGGCGCGCAACGGCGCCGCTCGACCCGAAAGCCGTTTTCCGTTCCAGGGTTCGATCCCTCGCCCCTCCGGAACCGGCCTCGACATCGTTGAACCCCGTTCAACGCAAACTCCCCCGTCGGCAAGGAACCATCCTCCTGCGACGGCGAGGGCCCCTAACATGGAAAGGAACACGGACCCCACCCATCCAGCCAAGGATCGACAGCATGTCCAATCCGCTTCTGCCCATGATCGTCGGATCGCTGCTCGGCGCGCGCCACATGGAACATCTCGACCGCGGCCTGGTGGCGGTTTCGCAGGGCGGCGGGAAGACGTTCCTGAGCTGGCGCCTGTCGGCCACGGAGATCGATTCGGTTTCCGGATTCGACGTCTACCGCGACGGGACGAAGATCAACGCTTCGCCCATCGCCGGTGGAACAAATCTTGTCGACGCGGACGGCGGCGCAGGAGCCTCCTACACTGTGCGGGCGATCCGTTCAGGCGTGGAACAGCAGGCCGGTCCAGCCGCCAGGCCCTTGGCGCACCCCTATCTGGAAATCCCTCTGCAGATCCCTCCCGGAGGAAAGACCCCGACGGGCGACGCCTACACCTACAGCGCCAACGACGCGAGCGTGGGCGACCTGGATGGCGACGGCCAATACGAGATCGTGGTCAAGTGGTACCCCTCGAACGCGCAGGACAACGCCTTCGCCGGGTACACCGGGAGCACGATCCTGGATGCCTACAAGCTCGACGGAACCCGGTTGTGGCGCATCGATCTGGGGCGGAACATCCGTTCGGGCGCCCATTACACGCAGTTCCAGGTGATGGATTTCGACGGCGACGGAAAGGCTGAACTCGCCTGCCAGACCGCCGACGGGACCATCGACGGCACTGGCAAGGTGCTCGGGGATCCCGATGCCGACTGGCGGGCCAAGGACGGATACACCAAGACCGGCGACGGCACCGGAAGCCGCACCTTGTCCGACGGCACGCGGGTGGCGGATCTTGTCGGACGGATCCTGACCGGCCCCGAATTCGTCACGATCTTCGCGGGCAAGGACGGCAAGGCCCTGGCCACCGCCGAAGTGGCCGCCAGGCGAGGCGCGCTTTCCGACTGGGGCGACCTCTACGCCAACCGCTCCGACCGTTTCCTGGCGGGTTCGGCGTATCTGGACGGCAACCTGCCCAGCTACGTCATGGGTCGCGGCTATTACGGGCGCCTGACCGTCGCCGCCTGGGATTTCCGGGACGGAAAATTGACGCGTCGATGGTACTTCGATTCCGACGACGGCAACACGAAGTACCGCGGACAGGGCAACCACAACCTGAGCGTGGGCGACGTGGACGCCGACGGCAAGGACGAGATCGTCTACGGCTCGATGGCGTTGAACGACGACGGAACGGGCATGTACACCACCGGTCTTGGCCACGGCGACGCCATGCACCTGGGCGACCTGGACCCCGACAACCCCGGGCTGGAAGTCTGGGAGGTCCACGAAAACGGAGGCGCCGCCTACGGCTACGAACTCCACGACGCCAAGACCGGAAAGATCCTCTGGGGAACGAAGACAGGAAACGACAACGGACGGGGCATGGCGGCGGACATCGATGCGACCTCGCGCGGACACGAAATGTGGTCGTCCGCCGCGGGTCTCTATTCCGCCAAGGGGACGCGATTGTCGGCGACCAAGCCCAGCGTCAATTTCCGGGTCTACTGGGATGGCGACCTGCAGGACGAAATCCTCGACGGAACGAGGATCAGCAAGTGGAACGGCAACGGCACCACGGGCTTGTTCGACGCCACCGGTTGCGCATCGAACAACGGCTCCAAATCAAACCCCATGCTGGTGGCCGACCTGTTCGGCGACTGGCGCGAAGAAGTGATCTGGCGCACCACCGACAACAAGGCGATGCGCATCTACACCTCGACCACCCCCACCGACCACCGGCTCTACACCCTGATGCACGATCCGGTCTACCGCAACGCGGTGGCGTGGCAGAACACCGCCTACAACCAACCTCCCCACCTGGGATTCTGGCTCGGCGCCGGCGCCGACAAGGCCCCGACGCCCGACATCCGTTTGACGTCGGGCGTCGGGATCCGATCCGGTTCGCGATCGGCCGCAAAGGGGCCCTACGTCCAGTGGATCGCAGGGAGGCGCGCCGGGCTTCCCGAAGGGATGAATCCGGGAGCCGGCTTCGAGGTACGGAATTTGTCCGGACGATTCCTGGCAAACGGACTCGCCGCCACCGATGGCGTCGTCCTGGATCGGAGCGTCCCTCCGGGAGCGCACATGCTTGTCCCCGTCGGACCTCGAATCGCCGAGTGACGGAGCGCAGCGACGGCCTTTGCGGAGGAGGCAGCGACCAGCCCAACGCATCGATCCCCTGCGCGGAAGCCTTCGCTTCGGCGCTTTTCCATTTCCTCCCGGATTCCATCAGCCAGCACCTGAAAACGGACACTCAATGAAAATCTCTCCGAGCCTTCTCGCCGCAGCATCCCTGACGACCGCCGCCAACGTGGTCCTGGACGACTTCAACGACCCGTACAAGGGCCAGACCCTGCACGGGTGGCGCCTGGGCGCGCCTGCCAAGGCGGGATTCTGGTACGGCTACAACGACTGGAACCACGGGAAAACCGGACTCGGGACAGTCATGATCCCCGACGTGGTCCACAACGACACGGGCTTCACCCAGGCGGTCGCGGACGATTGCGGCCAAGGTTCGCCCTGCCTGCATGTCAAGTTCGTCGGCGGGACCGGGTACGCCTATCCGTTCTCCGGGGTCGGATTCAATTTCCTGCAGGAAGGAACCGACGTCGATCTCACGACCATGGACTCGATCACCTTCCGCGCGAAGGGATCGGGATCCTTCCGGTTCAAGTTGATGACCAAGCGCATCACCGACGACCTCGATCGCAAGAACTACTGGGCCGACATGGGGACGACCTTCGACCTCTCGGCGGACTGGGAGATTTACCGGATCGGCATCAAGAACATCAAGCCGCAGGAGGGCGCACCTCTCGCGGCCAAGCTGACCTGGCAGGATTGCAGGGACCAGACCCGCAAGATCCACATCACCACGTCCCCCAGCTTCATGGCCAAGGACACGCTCGATCTGTGGATCGACGACCTCGTGATGCACGGCGCCACTCCGGCGGTGTTCGGCGGATCCTGGAACGAGGATTCCACTTCGGGGATCGAGACCGCCCGCTCGACGCGAGCGCCACGGATCGCGAGATCCGGATCGCGGCTGGTGTGGGACTCCCGCCAGGTGATGCGCCTGGATTTCGTCGACGCGAGAGGAAACATCGTCTTCTCGTGCGACGGCGGCGATGGATCGAAATCGTTGACCGAACTGCCTCGGGGTGCGCTGCTCGTCCGCGCGTTCCTGGCCTCGGGAGCGGTTGATCCGTCGAAAGTTGTCAATCTCCGCTGACCGCCCCCCCCGGGGCAGGGTCCGCAACCGCCCAATCGGTTCGCAAAAACTCCGGACATCGATGCAGCCTCGTTCGAGCATCGTTTCCGGATTTTTCGAATCGAACCCCATCTCCGATGCCGTTTTGCCGGGGCGCCGCCCGATCGCGGCGTTCATCGTTGAATCGGCTTCAACGAATCGAGAACCGGCCTCCCGATACGCGTCGCCTCAGGGTGCTCTCCGGCGATAGCTTCGACTCAGAGGAACCCAATCAACGAAGGAGGGCTCTCGTGAAACGATCGATTCGCATCGCATGCATCCTGGGACTCGCGCTCTGCGGCGCGTCCTGGTCGATTCCCCGCAACATCGAAGCTCTGGACCGCGGGGTCGTGGCGGTGAAGGTCGCCGACGGCGTCTTCGTCGGTTGGCGCGCCCTGGGGACGGATCTGGACGGACTGGCGTTCAACGTCTACCGCGGAACGACCAAGGTGAACTCCGCACCGATCACGGGAGCGACGAATCTTGTCGACAAGGACGGGGCCGCCGGTTCGGTGTACACCGTGAAGCCGGTGTCCGCCGGCATCGAGCAATCCGCCGACGGCAGCGCTTCGGTGTGGGGTTCGCAGGTACTCAAGATTCCGCTCCAAAGCCCCGGCGACAACTATTCACCCGGCGACGCGAGCGTGGGCGACCTGGACGGCGACGGCGACTGGGACATCGTCCTGAAGTGGGACCCCAGCAACCAGAAGGACAATTCCCAGAGCGGCGTGACCAGCAAGGTCTACCTGGACGGCATCACCCTGGAAGGCAAGCGCCTGTGGCGCGTCGACCTGGGCGTGAACATCCGCGCAGGCGCCCACTACACCCAGTTCCTGGTGGGCGACTACGACGGCGACGGAAAAGCCGAGGTGGCCTGCAAGACGGCTCCCGGCACCAAGGACGGCACCGGCCAATTCCTGTCCATGGGACCCGCCGCCGACGCCAACCACAGCCAGTCCTACGTGAGCGGGACGGGATACATCCTGACCGGACCGGAATACGTCACCATCTTCAATGGCCTGACCGGCAAGGAGATGGGAACGCTCAACTACAACCCCCAGCGCGGAAAGGTCTCGGACTGGGGCGACAGCTACGGCAACCGCCTCGACCGATATCTCGCCACCAACGCCTATCTGGGCGCGACCGGCAAGCGCGGCCTCAATCCCAGCATGGTCTTCCAACGCGGCTACTACACCCGCATGGCGGTGGCCGCCTACGACTGGGACGGAACGACCCTGAAGGAACGCTGGTTCTACGACTCGAACAAGCCCGGGAACAATTCGAACAGCCAGGGCAACCACAATCTGTCGGCGGGCGATGTCGACAAGGACGGGTTCGACGAGATCATCGAAGGCGCGAGCGCGATCGACCACGACGGCAAGTTCATGTATTCCACCAAGCTCGGCCATGGCGACGCCATGCACATGAGCGACATGGATCCCGACAACCCTGGCCTGGAAGTGTGGGAAGTCCACGAAGACGGAGGCGTCGCCTACGGCCACGAACTGCACGACGCCAAGACCGGCAAGATCCTCTGGGGCACGGACTTCGGCGGAGACAACGGACGCGGCATGGCCGGCGACATCGACGCTTCCTCGCCAGGTTACGAAATGTGGTCGTCGGCCGGTGCGGGCATCTACTCCTGCAAAGGCAAGCAGCTCGCCACCGCCAAACCCAGCGTCAATTTCAGGGTCTACTGGGACGGCGATCTGCAGGACGATCTCCTGGACGGCAACAAGGTCGACAAGTGGAACGGCAACGGCACCACGCGCCTGATCACCTTGCAGGGATCCGCTTGCAACGGCACCAAGAACACGCCGAACTTCAGCGGCGACATCCTCGGCGACTGGCGCG
>JACCEE010411072.1_pt1 | contig 17410 bp, 14 predicted proteins | sample 7449931 | NCBI WGS metagenome assembly JACCEE01 (sample SAMN15323457, study PRJNA562643) | freshwater metagenome | isolation source: river surface water | place: USA:Blue River Watershed | collected 2017-08-19 | reverse complement strand
GAGATCGTTCACCCGCCGCTGACGCTCGAGAACGGGGAGCCGTTGACCTTAAGTTACGTGAACTTTGTGTTCGTCAACAACGGGATCATTCTTCCGACCTTCGGCGGAGAGCTTGAGGAATTCGATTATCGCGCCGCAGAACGAATGCGCTCGTTGTTCCCGAAACGGGAAATCGCCTGTGTCGCCACGCGGGATATCGTTCGCGGCGGCGGCAACATTCACTGCATCACACAGCAGATGCCGAACCGGAGGTAATTTATGCGTAAGATCACGGTAGCCGCGACACAGATGTCTTGTTCCGGAGACGTCGCTTCCAATATCGCCAAAGCAATTTCTCTGATCCGGGATTCTGCCGCCAAGGGTGCGCAGATCATTCTCATTCAGGAGCTTTTCGAGAACCTGTACTTCTGCCAGAAGCCGATCGAGTCTTTCTACGACCTGGCGACCACCGCCTCCGAGAATCCCGCAATCCAGAAGATCCGCGAGGTTTGTCGAGAGTTGGGCGTTGTCGTTCCCGTGAGTTTTTTCGAGAGAGAGAACAATGTTTTCTATAATTCTCTCGCGATGATCGATGCCGACGGAGAGATCCTCGGCGTATATCGCAAGTCGCATATTCCCGACGGAGCCGGATATCAGGAGAAGTTCTATTTCTCCCCGGGAGACACAGGCTTTATGGTTTTCGATACGAAGTTCGGGCGCATCGGTTGCGGTATCTGTTGGGATCAATGGTTTCCGGAGGCCGCCCGCTGTATGGCTTTGCAAGGTGCCGAGCTGCTCTTGTATCCGACGGCGATCGGTTCTGAACCGATGGAGCCGGAAATTCATTCGCGCGACCATTGGCGGACCGTGATGCAGGGACATGCCGGAGCCAATCTCGTTCCTGTCGTCGCGTCCAATCGTATTGGAGAAGAATGGATTGAGGATTCGATGATTCGTTTCTATGGTTCGGCTTTCATAGCGGATCATACAGGGCAACTGGTCGTTTCAATGGATGAGACGACGGAGGGCAGTATCGTCGCAGAATTCGATCTGGACGAGGTCGCCAAAGCGAGGCGAAGCTGGGGCGTTTTTCGCGATCGACGTCCGGACCTGTACGGCGCTCTTCTGACACTCGACGGACAGACGACTCGCTGAGCCCGTTCCCGTCTTGCTGTTAATCCTGCAGAACCAGGTTCAACTCCTTCATCACCGCTTTGACACAGGGTGTGTAGCGGCTCTTGTCGGCGATCTCATAGAGAAGCTGGCGATGCGGTACAAACGCACTTGATCCAAGTTTGCGGGAAGAGAGCATTGCGGTCAGTAACATCGCGAAAACAATCTGATTCTTGGGCTCTTTATCCGCCAGAACGGCTATCATCGACAATGCGCTCTCCGGATCGGTAAGGATGGATGGATCACATTCATTCTGGCGAACGAGATATCGCAAGACCAATTCCTTCATCGACTTCAGATAACGGGGGATCATATCGGCAGGCGGCAACGTGTAGAGAAGTTCGCTCTTTGCGGCCGATCGCGCATTGTGTCGCTCAGAGAACACCGCGAAAATCTCCGACAACATGGTTAGGAAGGCATCCCCGAAGGAGATGATCGGCAGATCCGTCGCAACGACGCGCGCGCTTTGCTTCGTTCGATCGAGAACCCATGTGCGGATTCGAAGCACATTGTGATCCTGATAGATCGTTCCTGTGACCAGATAGTCGAGAGCCTCCTTCGAACAAAGGGAGAAAAGCCCTTGTACATCCGGCTCCAGATTGCCCCCAAACGGGCCGATCTCGCGAACAACGGGAAAAAGCGTGACCGGTTTGAAACCCGTGGTAAAGAGCAAGCGATCCGCGATCACGGCCGGCAAACTCACGGCCATCTCGTCCGGCGTAATCTGTCCGGGAATCGGCTCGGAGCGCCGTGAGGCAGGCGTCGTATCCGCATACATATACAGCCCGACCCTCGGCCGGTCAACGGTGTTCGGCAACAGGTCCTGAAGTCCGAGAAGACCTTGAGACCATACCGGCAGATCGAGCATTACCGGACGGGTAATCGGTGCGGAAACACGTGGTTCTTCGGGGGAGTTCTCCCCGGCCTCGGATAGCTTCTCTTCCGGAAGCGAAGAAACGTCAGACGTTACTGTCTCGCCATCGCCTTGAATTACCGATTTGTCCAAATCGGGGGCTGCTTCGTGTGACCCGCTTGTAATCTCCGAACCGCCTGTGGAAATGTGATCCGAAGAAATCGCGCCGTCGAATCGACCGGGATCGTCGCTTCCTGATGCCCCTGCCGGAGTAACGGAGGTCGGTTTCGTCGCCGCAGTCCCGGGAATGGCGGCAAAAGCATTCTCGAATCCGTCGAGATACTCCGAGATTTGCGGGTTCTCATAGGGCCGGATCCGCTCCAGGAGCGCAAGCCCCTCGTCTTTCCTTCCCGCTTCGCGCAACGCCTCGAGAAGATTGAGTCCGATGTACAGGTTATTGTTCTCGGGCGAAAAGAAAGGCAGCAGCAAGTCCGGCATACGACTTCCGAATCCCGTCCGTCCCAAATCGGCGGATATCATGAACAATGCATAATCGGGCGGTTCAGGGAGAGATAATACCGCGCCGTAATACGCAGCCGCCTCGTCGAAGCGGCCGGCTTCCAATGCCATTTTACCGAGATACGTCTGAGGAAGCCAACTGCCCGGCACTTCCGCGAGCTCCGCGAGAGCGGCATATTCTGCGGACGGGCCGCCTTTGCGGCCGGCAATCGTGAGAAGTTGCGGTAGAAGGTCTGCCCGGTTGGGATCCTCGGATAACATATACCATACTTGCGCGGGCGAGAGTGCGGAGTTCAACCCGGAGCTCTCCGGAGGCGTGTCTGGCGTCGCGGGGCTGTTGCCATCGCGATGTTTCTCCGGTCTCGCCCCAAGGGATTTCAACGCGTCAAGAATCTTCATTCGCATCTCCTATATTCCTAAAGATTACATGTCTTTCCGTCTAGATTGTATTCTTCTTCGAAAATGCTTGCAAGTTACAAACAGGTTGCGGACGTATCAACGCCAAAGCAGACGGTCGTTTTTCACGAGACTTACGTCAGAATTCGGAACGCATTTCGATGGAAGGAGATAACGCGGTCTTTCTGCATTTGCGACAGGACCGCCGACAACGCCGAACGTTCGACACACAGATAGTCGGCCATTTCGGAACGGTTGAACGGGATCGTGAAGGATGAACTTCCGGTTTTTTCGCGATACGAGAGGAGAAAAGACTCGACCTTCTCGCGCGTCGTGCGGCGACTGATACATTGAATTTTGTGATTAAGTGCGACATTCTTGCGCGCGACCGTATTCAGGAGATTCCAGATAAACTGTCGGTGAAATGAGCAAGCGTTGCCGCAAACCGTCGTAAGATATGTCACATCGAAAAAAAGAACCTCCGCTCCGCCGTCGGTGAAAGCGGTGACCGTGCTTGGCGACTCCGAGAGTGCGAAAACTTCGCCGAATAAATCCGGTGGTTCCAGAACCGCAATAACATTCTGTCGTCCTTCCAGATCCTCTGTCTGGATACGAACATCCCCGGAAAGAACGATGCCCATGCGCGCGGTATCCCCTGCGGTAAAGATTGTCGTATTGCGTCCGAACGCCTTCGTTTCCGCATGCAGGCAGGTGAGAAATGAGGGGATCTCTTTGCGATCCACGTCGCGAAAAAGCGGAGATCGCGTGAGTATCGCCGTGATTTGTTCCATTTGCATAGTCGCCTCCGGGTGTTGTTTTTCCAACGTACTTGGCGAGTTAAATGTACTATATTGGATCCAAGAACGCAAGATCACGAAACAAAAGAAGTGAGGATATAGATATGATCAGACAAATTATCAAGATTAACGAGGAACTTTGCAATGGATGCGGACTCTGCGCACAGGCATGTCATGAGGGCGCGATCGGCATGGTGGACGGCAAAGCGAAGCTTCTTCGTGACGACTATTGTGACGGACTCGGCAACTGTCTGCCGGTCTGCCCAACCGGAGCGATCACCTTCGAACAGCGGGAAGCAGCGGCCTTTGACGAAGAAGCGGTCGAGGCCAAGATGCGTGAACAAGCCGTTGAGAAACCCCAGGAGAAAGAAGAACATCATCATGGCGCTCACCACGCCCATGGGAATCATCTCCATACCCACGGTGACCATGCGCATTCCGGCGGTTGTCCCGGATCAAGAGCGGCTGCACTTCGCGGCGCATCCTCCGACGCAAGAACCGGATCTCCGCGGACGATTCCCGTGTCCAACAATACTCCGATCCCGGAGAAAGAGAATACTTCCGAGCTTCTCCAATGGCCGGTCCAGATAAAGCTCCTTCCGATTCGCGCGCCCTATCTGGACGGCGCGCACCTCTTGATTGCCGCCGATTGCGCTGCTTACGCACATGGCAAATTCCATGACACCTTCATGAAGGATCGTATCACGGTCATCGGTTGTCCGAAGCTCGATGAAGGAGATTATTCCGAGAAATTGACGGAGATTCTCCGCCAGAACAATATCGCCAGCGTACTGGTCGTTCGCATGGAAGTTCCCTGTTGCGGTGGACTGTCGAATGCAGCGATCACGGCACTCAAGAACTGCGGAAAGATGATTCCCTGGCAGGTCGTGACGCTCTCGACACGCGGAGAAGTCCTGTAAAGATCCTGTGAGAACGGATTTCTCGCAACAGAGACCGTGAAACCTCAGCATCTATCTTTCGCGCGACACAAATATTCGAAGCAAAAAACCTCCGTCTGACGGCATTTGCCATCACGCGGAGGTTTCTTATAAGCAGATAAACACAAGGGATCAGAAGCAGTTGCGCCGTTTGGCTTCCCGGTCGCAGTGTCCCTTGTCCTCGCATCCGTAGCAGATCTCGTTCATCAGGAATTCACCCTTCTCGAGACGGGAGAGATTGTCGAGCGTCGTGCGAGCGATCGCCTGCATCGCTTCCTGCGTAAAGAAGGCCTGATGCGATGTGACAAGAACATTCGGGAAGCTCATCAGACGGACCAGATCCTCATCCTCGAGGATATCGTTGGAACGATCCTCAAAGAAGTAGTCATCCTCTTCCTCGTAGACATCCAATCCAACGCCTCCGACCTTGCGATTCTTCACCGCTTCAATCAGCGCCGGAGTGTCCACAAGGCCTCCGCGTGAGGTATTGACGAGAATCACGCCGTCCTTCATCTTCGCCAGCGATTCCGCATTGACGATGTGGGCTGTCTGGGGTGTCAGCGGACAATGAAGCGAGATCACATCGGACCTGCTCCAGATCTCTTCCAGTGAAACGAAAGTAATATCGCTCTCCTTCGGAGGGAAGGGATCATACGCGATGATCTCCATGCCGAAACCCTTCATGATGTCGATCATCACACGGCCGATCTTACCGGTACCGACAATGCCGCAGGTCTTCCCGCGGAGGTCGATGCCGCACAGGCCGTTGATCGTGAAGTTATAGTCTCGTGTGCGGGAATAGGCGCGGTGCGTCTTGCGATTAACGGACAGCAGCAGCGCACAGGCGTACTCGGCGACCGCATAGGGAGAGTATGCCGGAACACGCATGACGTGAAGCTTCTTAAACGCCGTTTCGAAGTTGACGTTGTTGAAACCTGCGCAACGCAAAAGCACCGCCTTAACGCCCAGTTGTACCAGTTCTTCAATCACTTCCGCGGTTACCTGGTCATTGACAAAAACGCATACCGCGTCGCAACCCTTCGCAAGCTGTGCCGTCATCGGGCTCAAGCGGCTCTCGATGTACTTGATGGTGTAACCGTATTCCGTGACATATGTATCAAACCAGACCCTGTCATAAGGTTTCGTATCAAAAAATGCAATTCTCATATTCGTTCCTCCTTCGTCGTCATCCCAACAATGGTGAGATGCCCGTTTTTCTATATTCCATAATGGAAGCCGCCGTCTGGGGCTTCATGGATTTCTGGTAGTCAATGTATACGAGAGAGTCCTTCTCGGTGTTTCTTGTCTCAAGGACCTCGCAGTAGAAGAGTTGATGGGATCCGAGATCTCGCGCGTCGATCACCCGGCATCGGTATGCGGCAGCGACGTCGCGCAGGACCGGCAGGTCGCCCATCATGTCATACGGTACGTTCTTCCACTTATCAATAGTTCTTCCGCTCTGAAAGCCGAAGTTTGCGATCACAAAAGGATGTACATCCGCCGGCAGAACCGAGACGGTGAATTCCCGATTCTCCAGAATTAGATCTGTCGTCAGGTTCTTCTTCATCGAACTGTATATGATCGAAGCCGGTTCCAGGGTCACCTGAATCAGGGCATCAACGATGCATCCGCCGAAGCTCTCCTTCCCCGCCACACCGGTTACATAGAGGCCGTAGTTAATCTTATTAAGTGCTGCCTGATCCATATATCTCTCCTCCGTTACTGGGAGTAACAGAAATCTCCGTCGCCTTCACTCCCGTTTTGTGCTGCTATTGTAATGCCCGATCCGCAAAATCGATCGGCAACCCGATCGGGAACACGCGAACTTGTCCCGCGAGCTCCCGTCCTTTACCTCTCAACAATCCTGCTTTGGGCAGGATAAATGTCACGGTAAAATCAGCGGCGACCGCCTTGGGGTCCGCCTCCCCCGTATCTGAATCTACCCCGGTCGGAATGTCGATCGCGATCACGCGCGCACCGCGCTGATGACCCTGCTCGATCTTCGATGTGATCGTGCGTATCTGCGGCGGCAATGGTCGATCCACGCGAAAACCGGTGCCGAGGATTCCGTCAATGAGAACACAGGGCATCCCCGAGGTCCGATCATCGATCATTCGCGACACACCGCTCTTCAGCTTATAGGGTTCAAATTCTTCCACCGGTCGAATACGAATACCGAGAGCCATCGTCGCGTCCCGCAATGTCTTGATATAACCGGCGTGATTCGCACCCGGCGCGCAATCCCAGATCGTTACCGGGTAACCGCGGGCATACATCAGTCGAGCGACAACATAGGCGTCCCCTCCGTTGTTACCCTTCCCGGCAAAAATATGAATCGGAGTCGTTCCGGATCCGGCGATGACCTCGCATACATCGGCGACAGCCAGCCCTGCGTGTTCCATCAAGAGACTCAGCGGAATGCCAAACTTCTCGGCCGCGGCAATATCGACACGTCTCTGTTCGTCTCGTGTCAATGACTTCTTAATGCGGCGAACCGGTACGTACGGCTCCTTGGCTGGCGGCGGATTGAGTATACTCTTCTGCGGCCAGAACGGATTCTCCGGTATTCTCATAGGACAGCCTCCGGCGTTCTTCAAAATCACGCTTCAAACAATATCAAAACAGTGTGATTTCCTTCATTCTAGCATACGCAGAAGATAAATTTACATACGTCAAACAGGCGCAAAGGATTTTTTCGCATAACATCATGTATCAGAAGGCCTTCTTCGGGTTAATGCCTTATATACCGGGATGCAGAGCAAAGCGATTACCGTTCCGGTCGGAAGGCTCGCTGCGAGAAGAAGCGGAAGATACGAGATAACGGATAAGGTTCCGGTAAGGAAGGCTGCCGCGATGATCTGTCCGACATGATGTGCCGCGGCCCCCGCGACGCTGACGGAGAATATGGAGAAGAACCTTAACCGGGAGGCGACATACATCCCAAGGATCGCCGCGGCTCCCCCGCAGAGAGCCAGAAGAAACGCCGTGACGTTGCCGCTGAATACAAAGACAATCAGAGATCGGACCACAAGAACAACGAAGGCCGGTCCGGCGCCGTACATAAGTACCACAAGAAGGGTTACGATATTCGCGAGCCCCAGACGAAGGCCCGGAATCGGGAACCAACCGTCCGGAATCAACATGGCTTCGGCGAGCGATAATGCCAGTGCCAGAGACGTAAGGATCGCGAATCGCGTGAGTTTCAACGTTCGTCTCTCCATCATCATCACCGCACGACGATATCAATATCGTCGTTGGAAGATCCACTGATGGATGTCTGTGCAGAGCTTCCGGCATTCTCTCCGCTCTGTTCGGAGCGGATGGACAGAACGGCCCGATTCGGCAAACATACGACCGTTTGCCCGGGTAAAGTGATGATACCCGTATGTACGCAAACCTGATCGGGGCAATCCGATGCGGTCACCCGCGCCTGTCCGTTACCTGCACGAACCGTCAGCGAACCGCCCTCCAGAGAAAGTTGGTATTCCTGTTCAACATCCGCCGCCAGATCCGCACGCCAGACTTCCTTACCGTCAACCGTCAGTATCGCGTAAAGCTGCTCCCCGGTTGCCCCCATTGCCCTCCAAGGAGCGAAGACAAAAAGCGCAACAAATGCTGCCGCAAGGAGAACCGACCCATAGAAAACGATATCCATCCTACCGAAACGAAACGACGGCATAACGCGAACTCTATTCGGATCCGAAGGCTTACCGGCCATTTATATACCACCTTCCGTCGATACAATCACCGGTTTGTCACAAGATTCTCCGGTAACTTCGAAGTCGGAGACAAGATCTTCGCTCACATAGATGATCCCACTCGCGTCACAAAGAATCATTGAGAAATCCCTATGTTCCCGCCAGAATGCTTCCGCGCCCTCCCGTCCCATAACAAACAGTGCCGTCGACAAATAATCAGCGCGCAACCCTTCGGAACAAACAATGGTTACGGAAGTGAGATCACTGTCTGCCGGGCGACCGGTCTTCGGATCCATGATATGGATATACGTGACGCCGTCCTCAACAAAAAACCTCTCATACCCGCCCGAAGTTACGATGCTGGTCTCTTTACATGTCAGAACTCCCAAATAACTTGACGGATCCGACGGATCGGTGATGGCGACGCGAAAAGCTGATCCATCGGGCTTATTGCCCATGACCGCGGCATTCCCTCCAAGGGAGATCAGAGCTCCCGCACAGTCGTACTCGCGCAGGACCTTCTGAACCTCGTCCGATGCATAGCCTTTTGCGATGCCACCCACATCGATCGCAATTCCTTCAACGCCCAGGGTTACGGTTCGCGCCTCAGGATCTATCAACACCTTCGAAGAATCAACCAATGGTAGAAGCTTTGTAATCTCCGCATCCTCCGGTACGTAATAGCTGTCCTCTGTGAATCCCCACAGCGACATAATCGGAGCTATCGTTATATCGAAGGCGCCATCGGTCTCGTCGGACGCCGCAATCGCTCGTGTAAGCAAGGCAATCGCCTCCTCGGAAACGGTGACCGCACTGCCCGCACTTGCTTGATGAATCCGGGATATCTCACTGTCCTCCAGCGTTCTCGAAAAGATCTGTTCGATGGCAAGAACCCGGGACTTCGCAGCTTCGGCCGCCTCATTCGCCCTTGTCCCGAAAACGGTAATCTGCATAAACGTATCCATACTGAAGAACTCGATCGTAGCAGAGTTGGAGTTGGCATCCGAAGTCGCAGAGACGCTTACCGTCGTGTCCGACAAAAGATCACACGCGGTAACAGCGAACAAACTGCCAATACACAGAATACAAGCGATGATTCTACCCAGAGTCCGCATCTTCTTTGTGTCCTTCCTCCACGTCTCGTACATCAGTTGATCCGATGCCCCCTTATGCTACCACACATGATTTCTTCCCGAAAGAACACCTTTTACCCGGCTAACAGCAAGAAACCTGTAGGGGGAGCTACAGGCTTCTTAGAAAGAACGGCAAGATGGGGTGCCGTATACGAAAATTGTCACAGAAAACGGATTGATTGCCAATCCTACATAAATAGAGATACCCGGAACCAGTTCTGAAGATAAGTAAATTATATTTGATCAGTCGCTGTTGTGCAATATATCACGTCAGCGTATTTGTGTATATTATGCGAATTTTCTCTTAACAAAACGACAATACATTGTCAACAAGCCCCACAGGACTTGGACAGATCCCAGAACAAGCATTGACCACCAGAAAACCGAAGTGCTCTCAGCCATCTGCGCAGATGCCTCCCAGAAGGGAAAGGTGAATCCCTGACGCAGATATTGGGTCTCGCCTGCAGGAAATGTCATATCCCAGAGCCGTAACGGAGAGAATCGATCGGTATTGTCAACGAAGAGATAGTTCTTATCCATCTTACCGCTCATCTCGAAGGCAGATAAAACGTTTGCCATAGCGATTCCCGTAATTCGATTCGGCAGTACGGCCTCGTAACAAGAGATCGCAACCGAATCAAGACGCGGAGTGGAAGCCCCGGCGACGGAACCCGGCAGTTGCTCGCCCAACGCAAGCCCTGAATCATCTGCCGGGAGAAGGTAGGCGAGTTCGGCAAAAGGAATATAGGCACGAAGATAATCTCCTTGTGTCTTCTGATCAACCTCCGTCGATGCATGGCGTACGACACCGACGATGACATACTCTCGCTGACCAATCATCACCGACCTGCCGATAACCTGATAGGTTCCGAATAGTTTGAACGACAGTTCGGTATCCAGCACAATCTTCTTCGTGTCCAGCGTATCCGGCTGAATAAAAGCGCCGGACTCCATCTTCATCGGATGAATCACATAGAAGTCACCGCCCACTCCGGTGAGATTAACTTCGGCAGGAATCTCGGCTGAGACATCTGAAGCCAAACTCGTGACAGTAGCATTGCAGGAGGCCGAATAAGCGTCGATCCAAATCTTGGTTTCAGGTTCCTCTGTGTCCGGTTGATTTGATGACTCATCTTCCTTTTCAAGTCCGAAGGATGTTGCGATCGTCTTATCGAGAGCCTCACGGATTCGCTCGATTTCTGTAATACTCAGGCTGTAATCCGAGGTCAGATATTGATCCGGTCCGCCATCTATCTGTTTCTGTCCGCGAGCAAAGCAACTGACCTGGCGATACGTTATCCCGGAGTCACCGGACCAGATCTCCGCGGCAATCTGAGATTTCTGCGTATCCCGGATCTGGAACAGACGCACTCCGGATACAACACTCAACACAACACCGGCCGCCAGAAGGACATACGGTAGCGCGAGAAGAACTTTACGCGTTTTCGTGCGGGTATTCGACCAGAATGTTCCTAGCCCTGTAAGAATTCGCTCTTTATTAATGCTCACCTATACGCCTCCCGTCAGTCTTCCGCTAATCGAACCTGATCACCCGACTTGAAGGACTTGTCATTGGTTTCTGTAATAACAGCGGATCCATACTCACCCAGTGCATCCGGATTGATCGCCGCAGCCGTGTCATCTTGCGCGAGGATCGTCACCGGCACCTGCACGGCAATGTAGCGGTCACCCAAGGGACTGTTCTTGGTCTTTAGAATGTAAACAAACGTCTTGCCTGAATCTATATGAACAGCGGATAACGGAATAATACACTCATAATACTGGCTCCGATTATTGAGAGTAAGAGTAACTTGCTGCCCGCTAGTATACCATCCGCCAAACTCGGGATCCGCGTTGAGTTTGAAGGTGACAAGCCGGCTTTCCTTGGGGTTCGCTGGATCCGGCTTGATCGAGACGACGAACGCGTCATCCTCCGTCCCCCCCCAGCCGTTCTCATCCCGGGCTCCCATACCTACCACCATCTGTCCCTTTGTTACCTGTTCGATCGTATATGGCATCGAGACCTTAAATCCCTGCGAGACATCATCGATGACGATCATAACGTCTCCCTTGTTCGTTTCGGAATCCGCAGTGACATTGACTTGGGAGATGATGCCGGAAATCGGTGCAGTCACCGTCGTGGCCGTTAAAATCTTCGTCAGGTCATCGACCTTCTTCTGCGCGTCGACAATTGCCTTCTTGGCATTCTCATCATCCATGGAGTCCAGAATATCCTGAATCCCATCCGCCTTCTTCTTGTCTGCTAGAGCCTTAACTGCATCGTCATAGGAACGCTGGGCCATCTTTACCGTATCCGAAGCAATTTCTACCGACGGTAGACCTTGTGCTTCCGAAAGTTTGGTCTGCGCATCAATAACATTCTGTTCCGCAGTGGCAATCTCCGCCTCCTTAGCAGCAACGGTCTGCGCGAAACTCGCAAGGTCCGCTGATGCTGTATCATATACGACCTGAGCAGCGTCTACAGCAGCCTGATAGGGGGCCGAAGTGGCAACCGCCGTATCCAACGCAGACTGCGCAGCGTCGACTGCTGCTTGAGCCGCAGTGGTATCGTCGCCGGCGGGAATATTCGCGAGATTCGTCTTGGCGATCTCTAACTCAGCCGTCTTCTGATCAATAATCAGGAGATACGGACTCAGCGCCGTCTGTGCGGTGATCAAATTGGTATTCGCCGTACCGACAGCGGCAACCTTGGCTTCTTCGTCGTACTTAATAACGGTGAGTTCAGCCTGTTTGGTGGCAACGACGCTCTGTTTTGCCGTAAGGTCGCTCTGCGCAGCGGCGACGACGGACGTCTTGCTCTGTGCTGTCGTCAACACGGCCTTTGCCTCGTTCAGAGCATCGAGTGCGTCGGCAATCCCCCGTTCATCCAGAGAATAGTCGCGCGGAACATCCTGAAGGCCCTCGGTATACTGTGCCTTAAGAAGAGCATCCAAAGCATCCTGCGCCGCTTTGAGCTCCTCGTTGTCCTCCAGCTTGATTTCCTTGTAGGTGAGAAGAACATCGCCGGCAGTTACTTCTTCATACATGCCGGCTATGACCGTTTCAACCTTATGCGAGCCGTCGGCAGTGATCTTCGTCGCAGAAACAGCCTCGATCGTACCATCGTTCGAGATCGCCGTCGTCATCTGTCCCGGTGTCGAATAGACAACCGTCACCTGCGGCAACGAGTAATTATAAATTGTATTGGAAAAGAACAGAAGAAGGAACATGACCGCGAAAAAAATCACCGCCACTCGTATAACCCACTTCCTGTTTTTAAATTGACTATTCTCGTTCATTCTGACTCTCCTCCGATCGAATGATTCACCATGCGAATGTACCGGTGTTATTTTAGACCCGATTTCGAAATACCCTCAACCAAATATTGCTCGCCGTTTAAGAAAAGTAGCAGCGGCGGTACCATGAAAATAAATGATGCGGCAAATGCGATGCCTACTTCTCCGCTGTTAATCTCCGCCAGGAAGACCGAAAGCGGTTGTTTCTCCGGATCGGGCAGCAGAATCAACGGCTGCTCGACCATGTTCCAGTAATCGATGAACAACAGAATCGCCATCGCATACAAGGCGCTCTTACACATCGGCAGACAAATATGAATGAAGATGTGCCAGTCGCCGGCGCCGTCAAGCTTGGCGGCTTCTATATAGGAAGACGGAATCCGCCGCATATACTTCGTCAGAAGGAAAACACTGAATGTAGAGAAGATACCCGGAAGAATGATGGCCTGCACCGTATCGATGATGCCCAACTTATCTGCGATCAGATAATTGGGAACCAGCGTAACCTGGAAAGGCATCAGCATCAAGATGATGTAACAGAAGTAGAGAATCTCTCTGCTCTTACGACGGTATCGCGCAAAGCTGTACGCTGCCAGAGACCCGGTCACCATCTGGAATAAGACGATCGGAACAACCAGAAAGATCGAATTCCAGAACTTCGTGATATACATCGGGCTCTTGAAAAGTACCGTCGCATACTGCTCGATGCTAACCATATCCGGAATTAACTTGAGATGAGCTTCCTTCGCCAAATAGGTCTTCGTATCAGACATATTGCTGGAGAGACTCGAGAACACAGCGCTATAATTCGTTACGATCTCCTTGTTCGACATGAAAGAATTCAGAACAGTGAGAACAATCGGCAACAGGGCGAATATTGCAAACACTGCCGCTACAATGAAGAATACGGTTGTAGCGATCGTCGAGACAATCTTGTTGCGTTTGAGAAGACGAAGCCGGATATGATGAGCTGAGTCTTTCGGCAGGCGAATACCTGTGGAGGAATCGTTACCTGATAGTTTATCGATTGGGGTTGTTGCTGAAGAATCCGCGGTGGTTTGATCCTCGATCGTATCGTGATGAGTTGAGGCAGAGAATGCAGCCGCTCTTTGAGCAGCCGCTTCCTTCTTCACCAAGACAGCTTCGCGGGACAGATCTCGAGAACTTACCGTCGGGTCGACGTGAACCGGAGGAATTGATTCTTCATGCTGATGCTTCTTCATGCTACTCCTCCACCTCGCTTCCGAATTTACTCTCCGCAAGGAACAGCACACCGACAATGATAATCATAACCACGCACATGATGATCGCGCCGGAGGACAGCTTCTGGTAATTCAGATCCTGGAAGGCATTGTTCATGAAGTGCTGTAAGAGATAGAGTTCCTTGACCGGATGTGATCCTGTAAGCAGGTAAACTTCTCGGAATATCTTAAAAGAGTTGATCAGCGACATAATACCGACAAAAAATATCGTAGGATACAAATACACAAGGCTGATATGGAAGAATCGCTTCACACTGTTAGCGCCGTCCATCTTGGCGGAATCCATGAGTTCAGCGGGAACATTGTTGAGGGCGGAGAGAAATAGAACCATATTATAACCGAGGTTCTTCCACAAGAAGAGAATCAGGATCACAAGTCGACTCCAGTCCGACTTCATCCAATCGATCTTATCAAGCCCCCAGCCGAGTCCTCCGAGAAAGGAATTGAGCGATCCGTTGAAGCTGAATATTACCTGCCAGATCAGGACAATCGACGCTACAGGTACCATCATCGGGTTCAGAAGTGCGCTGCGGAAGAAGCTTCGCCCGGGAAGCTTCGTATTGAGGAGCAGAGCCAGAAGCAGGGCAAGAATAACCGCAAGAGGAACCGCCATTGCGGAGAACAACAATGTATTGCGGGATGCCTGAAGAAAGGCTTCATTTCCGATAATGTCCGTATAATTCTTGAGTCCGACGAAGGTCGAATTTGTGGCACTCCGCTGGAACGATGTCTGGAAAATCATCGCAAGTGGGAGAATAAAGAAGAGCATAACGCCCGCGAGACTCGGCGTCAGATAGCCCGTGAAGACGATCCAATCGCGTTTCTTTCTCTGACGGACACCCGCCTTCTTCTTGGCTTGTAAGAGGGCCTTATCTTGTTCGTTCTTCGCCATCGTTACGCAATCCTTTACTCTGTATAAAGAGGAGTCTTCCCTTACGTTCTCTTCTGATGAGTAAACATATCTCATCAAAAGAAAGTATAGTACATTCGGGAGCTTTTCGCGTGACTGTCTTGTCACGGAAGGTGTTTTCGTGCGTATTTGCTAAAAAAAGCCGGCGGTGAATCTTATCGAATCACCGCCGGCCTTAAGCTGCGGCATTATCTAATGTTACTTTCTCTCATTGATAATTGTCTCTGCACGATTCTGGATCAACTTCGAGACATCTTCCACACTCTTCTGGTCGTTGAAATAAGCGGGGACTTCCTCGAGAATGATTGCCTGTACCGCCGGATCCGTCGAAGGCATATTCGTAAGGCTATTCACGAGAGCGCGATAGGCTTCCGCAGATTCCTCCGTCATCGTAGTGTTCTCCGGCATACCCTCGTAGTAGTACATCTGCATGTTCTCATCGCCCTCGATAGCTTTCTGAATCTGATTCTCGAATGCGACCTTGTGAAAAGGAATCGACCAGTTCTCTGCTGCCTTGGTCTGAGCCGCTTCTGTAAAGAAGGTCTTAATGAAGGACCAAGCAGCATCAACAGAGGGAGAATCTGAAGAGATTGCGAACAAGGAATTCATCTGGCATATAGGTCCGCTCTTGGTAGACGAAGGAAAGCCTACCACTGAGATCGGTTCGCCAAAAGCGGCGGCAAATTGATGGAACGATGTCGGATCTCCGACCCATGCTTCCGTTAATGCAAGCTCTCCGTTTCGGATCAACGTCAAGTCATCAACATAATTTTCCCAGTTCTCCTCTGCATCATCGTCCTTACCGTAGGTCTTGGCGAATTCCAGGAGCGCTCGGAACTCATCCGTATCAAACTTCACATCACCGCTAACCGGATCTATGAAGCTCGCCATAGATGTGTTGAGAAGCAGTTCAAGAATATACGACTGTGTCATTCCATAGGGTGATAAAATAGTCATCCCCTCAGGAAGAGAAGCGGCAACCTCGTTGATTTCCTCGAAGTTCCATCCGGTACGATCACCGATCAGGCTCTTTGTTCCGGCTAAACCTCTGATATAACAGGCGGTTCCGAGCTTATAAAGCTTGTCTCCGGTAGAACATACAGTGAACAGGGAAGGCAGGAAATCGTCTTTCTTAAACGTCTCATCCTTCTCAATCAGGGTGTTGAGATCAACAAGAAGACCCTTTGACTCATATAATGTGAAACTCGAGTCACGACCGTACAGGATGTCCGGTCCGTCGCCGCTCACGATCTCCAGATTCATTTTGTTAATCATATCATTGTAGATCTTCATGTAATCTTCTTGATCCTCGACCTTGGAATAATCGACATTCGCTTCATAATCCTTAGTGATAATACGGTACTCAGTGCTTGTCTTATTAAATTCGTAGATATTCTTCGAGAGAATATTGTCATAGGAGAGTCCGATACCGCCGACGGTAATTATGATCTTGCCGGCATCCGGGTTTGTATCTTCCTTGGTCAGAAGAATCGCACGAACCTTCGACTTCATCGTCTCGTTGTCATAAACATTGCTGAAAATGATGAGCTTCGAATCCGACAGCATCACGATTCGGTCGTCGCCGTACAATTCGCGCTCGAAATTACAATCGCTCCAGGAGATAATCTCCTTTGTGGTCTTCTCCTCAAAGTCAACTTTGCTGATACCGGTTGTGGTCTGTACATACATGCCCTCCGGTCCGGCGAAGAAAGTGTTCATTCCAACGCTTTGAACGAAGCCCATATCCAACGGCTTACCGAGTTCTTTGGCTTCCAGATCTATCTCGAAGAAAACATAGGCATAATTGTCTTCCACATCGTAACCATCAACATAGATCTTTCCGTCCATCTCGAAGAATCTCGAATTGATGTTGTCATCCATAGCCTCGAAAATCTTCTTACCGGAAGCATCTGTGACATAGACCATCGCCTTCTCGCCCCAACCGGAGAAGTAGCGATTGCCTTCGTCGTCATATACAACATCATTCGGGTAGAAATTCTCCGGCAACTCAATTGCGACAGGAGAACCGACGATCTTGCCGGTCTCATCAATCGCACATTCATTGAAGATCTGCTCATACGATTCCGGATCATAGGAAGAAATGAGAGCGACGAGCGTTCCGTCCGCGCGTACACTTATCCTCATGATGCTGCTGTTCTCGTCAACAATCGACGACATATCCGACTGTGTCAGAAGCTCGCCTTCCTTCGAATACGCCAGGAGAATTGTCTTCGATGTGTATGATCCATACATACCTTCATCATACATGGACGCTTCCATCTGCTTAATTTCTTCTTCAGAAAGTTCATTCTCCTCTTCAGCAGCAGAAGTGTCTGTCTCATCCGCTGCAAGCGTCTCATCCGCAGTATCCGTCTCGTCCGCTACAACGGAAGACTCCGTCGCTTCTGTCTCATCGGAAACAGCTTCCTCGGAAGCCGTCTCGACAGCTACGGTCG
>JACCEE010405537.1_pt1 | contig 17425 bp, 9 predicted proteins | sample 7449931 | NCBI WGS metagenome assembly JACCEE01 (sample SAMN15323457, study PRJNA562643) | freshwater metagenome | isolation source: river surface water | place: USA:Blue River Watershed | collected 2017-08-19 | reverse complement strand
TATGATAATTTTAATAATATTAATAATGTTAATAATATTATTATATTAGACTTAAATAATATTTATATTGATGATGATAAAATTAATTATATTAATACATTTATGAATGTAACTAAATTAACAATTAATTGTAAAAAATGTGTATCGCTGGATAACTTAAATCTAAATGTTACAGAATTAAATTTATATAAATGTGATAAAATAAATTATAATTATCTAAATAAATGTACTAATTTAAAAAAATTAGTAATATCAGGTTATATTACTGATTATTTTTTATTAAATTCAGATACTTTAGAACATTTAGAATTATATTATACAAATATTAAAAAATGTAAATTAATTTGTAATAATTTAAAAAGTTTAAAAATTAGAGATAGTAATCTTTTATCAATTGAAGATTTAGATTTATTAAAAAAATTAGAAGACTTGGATTTACATTGTAATAAAATAAATAATTTATATGGAATTAATAATTTATATAATTTAAATGAAATTAACTTGTATAAATGTGAAGAACTAGTTTTATTAGAAAATGATTTATCAAATATAAAAAATATATCTATATATTATTCATTAAAAATAAATTGTTTAAAAAATTTAAATAAAGTAAAAAATCTAGATATAAATCATAATGATAATTTAAAAACAATAGATTTAACTAATTCTATAAATCTAGAAACTTTTGAAATTATGAATAATAATTTGCTAAATAATATTGTTGGAATTAATAATTGTATTAAACTAAAATATTTATGTATAGTTAATTGTAGTGCTTATTTAGATTTAAATTTAGATAATAACATAAATTTAGAAGAATTATATTTAAGTGATTATAATAATAAATTATGTTTGAATAATAATTTATCATTATATATTTTATCATTAAAAAATTTATCATTAAATAATATTATTGTTAACTATAATAATTTAGATTATTTATATTTAACAAATATTATAGTTAATAATAATATTTTAGATATTTCGAATTCAAATATTAAATATTTGAAAGTTAAAGACAGTAAATTTATTAATATTAATATTAATAAAAGTATTAATGAAATTAAATTACATGATTGTAATGAATTAGATTATATTAATAATTTAGATGGTTCAGATATAAAATGTTTATCAATTAATAATTGTGCAGATTTAAAAATAAATGTTAATCTACCTAATTTAGAATATTTTGATTATATTAATCAAAATACCCATAGTTTTACTAAAAAAAATGTATTGTTAGATTTTAGTAACTGTCCTAATATAGATACTATAGTTATTTCTGGTATAAATTTATACAAATTAATTTTATTAAATAATAATAAACTAAAAACATTTTCAATTACAAAATCTTGGATTGAAAATATTTATATTAATAATTGTAATCAATTAAACTATTTATATATTGATTCTGATAGTGAAACAATAAAAATTAATAATATAAATAATTTAGAACATTGTCGTATTATTGATAGTACTATTAATAATTTAGATTTCTTAAAAGATTGTAATAAACTTAAATTTTTAGTTTTAGAGTGTCCTAATCTGAATAATTTAAATGTGTTATATAACAAAAAATATTTATTAGAATTATCTATTGAAGAAATGAATATTAAAAATTTAAATATTATACATACATTAAATAATCTGAATAATTTAAAAATAGTTAATTGTAAAATTAATGGAAAAATATTTAATATTAATACAAAGTGTTGTTATAACCTAGTTAATAAATTTAAAAAATTATATAAATTATTATTCAAAAATAATTTAAATGAATATGAAAAAAATATTTTATGTGAATTAGAAAATGATTTTAAAGATGATATAGGAGATTGGAACTGTGGAGTAGAAGATTGGACCAATGAAAGAGATTAGAATAAAAAATAATTAAAAAAATATTATTTAATAAATTTAATTAACAAATGCAATCTATTTACGATATTGAGTATAATGTTTCATTAATTTATTTAGGAGAATATATTGATAATTATAATTTATTATTAATTCTAAATGATGCTCATGATAGATGTGATAATCATAATATAACAAGACTTTATTTTGGAAGAGTAAATTATAAAAAAAATAAAAATTTTAATTCAAATCAAGAATTATTAAATAGTTTATGTAAAAATGAAGATGTTGATTTTTTATATGATGAATCAGAATTTGAATTATTAAATAAAAATTTAAATATTCATTTACAGTTTGAAACTGTTTTATATAATAGAACATTAAATATTAATTTAGAAAATCAAGAAAATTTACTAGATTTGTTTTTACTTAAATTTAATTTTAATCAATGTGTTTGTGAAAGGGAAGATGATAATTTAATTATTACAATTGGAAATATTAAATTATCATTTTTTAATGAACAATTATCAGAAATTTCTAATTATAAATCTTTATTAGAAGCAAATATTAAAAATAAAGTTAGATTTAATAATAACAAAGTAAAGAAACTATATGAAGAAATTAAATTATTAAAAATAGAAAATGATTTATTTAATAATAACTTTGATATTTTGTTTAATAAGGTTTAATATTTTTATTTAATATAAATTTAATTCTTTCTTCAAAATTAAATATTTATTTTTATATTTTAAATATTTATTTTTATATTTATCATCATTATATTTATTTTTATTATAATTATATTTATTTTTATTATTATCATTATTATTAGATGGTTTAGATTTAGGTTTAGGGTTTGCAAGTTTAGTTTTACAATTTGTTTTTTTACAATTTATTTTTTTTATATTTTCTCTTTTTGTATTAATTTTTTTTATTATATCATTATATTCATTAATTTTATTAATTATTTTGTCAATAATTAATATCTGATTAATTATTATGGTGTCTGATTTTTCTTTTGCTAATAATTCTAATTTTTCTTTTTCTAATAATTCTAATTTGTCTGATTTTTTTGTTTCTAATAATTCTTTTAATTTATTATAATTATTATTTTGATTTAATCCTAATTTTTTAATATTATTATTAATAATATTTTTTATTATATTTAATCTTTTTATTTTTAATAAAATATATTTATCAATTTTTAATTCATCTTTTACAATAATTTTTCTTTTATAAAAATATTTATTACGAATATCAACATCATTATCATCATTATCACCATTATCACTATTACCATCATTATCACTATTACCACCATTATCACTATTACCACCATTATCACTATCATCATCATTATCATCATCATCACCATTATCATCATTATAATAATCATCATCATTATTATCATAATTATTATCATCATTATAATAATCATCATCATCACCATCATCATCATTATCATAACCATTATTATAATCATCATTATCATTATTATAATAATCATTATTACAATTATTACAATCATCATTAATACTACCACTATCACTATAGCAACTATCATCATCAATTATTTGTAAATAATTAAATTCAATTGTTTTATTGACAATATTATCATTATCAAATTCATATAATGAAACTGTATTTTTTTGTTCATTATCATAATCTAATTCATATTTACATTTGTTAATATAATTTTTATTATTAGTTTTATTTACATATGAGAAATACAGCCATAACAATATATTATATGAAATATTTTCATTTTTATTATTATTTATAAATTCATATATAGTCTTATTTTGTGAAAGTGTCAATTGATGTCCTAACATAGAATTAACTAATAATTCTTCTGTATCTAATACTTTTTGTGTAGGTAATGTTGCAATACCAGAATTATTTTCATATACAATAACATTTTGTTTATGTTTAATAATGAAAGTTTCTGTTTCTGTTTTTTGTGCTTTTAAAAATACTAAATTAAACATATATGCATCTAAATTATTAACAATAATAATTTTATTATTATATAAAATATATAAATTATTAATATTATTTTTATTTATTGAGAGATTGTCATATAATATAATATTTTGATTATCAAAAGGTAAAGGAACTTTATTACTGTCAATATATAATTCAACATCATAATTTATCGCTATGTTCCAATTTAAATTGAAATTTAATTTTTTATAATAAAAATTATTATTAACATCTATATTAACACCTGTAATAATATCAATATTTTGCAAAATATTATTTTTATTTTTATTAATATCTAAATCATCAAATTCAATAGTATGAAAATCAGCATTATTATTAATTATTTCCATTTCCATTTCCTTCTCTTTTTCTTTTTCAGAAATAATTTCTTTATTTACTTCATTAATATTAGTACCATTTTCCTTATAATAATCAATCATATTTTTTATTAACGATAGTATTTTATTATTTTCTTCCAATATTTTTTTGACATATTTTTCAATATTATCAATATTTATGTTATTTTTATATAAATATTTATTATGCTTATACTCTATTAAAATTTCTGTAATATCTTTATTTATATTACTAAATGAAATATTATAATATTTATACAATGATTTAATATTTTGTAATATTCTTTTATTATTGTAATCTGTTAATAAATATTTTTTCTCTTTTTTCTTAATTAAATTGTAAAAATTAGTTCTGTTTAATTTACTAATTTTTTCATCATCAGTTATAAAATCAACTGTTTGTCCTTCTTTTAGCCCTCTTAATCTAAAAACACCTTGAGCGATATCAGTATACATATTATTATTATTTATTGTTGCTAATCCTTTAGCATTAGCGGGTTGTTTAATATCAATACCTACAATATGTTTATTATCAAAATACACAAAATATTTTTTACCTAAATCTTGTTTTGAAATATCAACAATTGTATTATCTTTTAATAATATTTTTTTTGTATCATCAGAATCAATAAAAATATATCCTTCAAATATATCAGGACTAAATTTATTTTTAAGTTGTTTTACAATTTCTAATGAAGTAAAGTTATAAAAAAATGCTCCGATATCAATAAGACAGTCATAATTACCGGACTCAAGTATATAAAACATATCATTAATAAGATTATCTGATTTAGAATCTATTAATTTAATTTTACTAGATGAATCCGATTTAGTAATTGCTCCTTCTAATGTGCCAGTAATTGCATTCCTAATAGATCCTCTTGCCCCTTCATCTTTAATAATATCAGTAAAAATATTATTTATGTTTTCATTAGCACCTCCTTTTAATCCTTTTAATCCTAATAATGAATTAATATCAGTATCAATTAACTTTATTGATTCTCCATATGTGTTTTTCTCATTTGTCTTTTTATTATATATAATTTCATTAAATTTAAATGTATCTGTATTAGGATAATTTGGTAATAATATATTAACAGTTCCAGAAAAACCTATTTTCTTTACTTTATCAAAAAATAATATATCCATAAAAGAAATATTATATTGTTTCTCATAAATATATAAATCATTTATTATGCTGTAAATATATCGTTTTTTTAGTTTTTTATTATCATTAACAAACTCTCTTAATTTATCCACAATATTTTTATTAATTTTATAATTTTGTATATGTTTTTTAATATCGTCTCCTAACACAAGTATACTATCATCATATTCTATTATATCAATAATATATTTTATTATATTTCTTACTATAACATCATTTAATTCTGGTGTTTGTATATATGATAATATTGTTAATATTATTGTTAAATCAATATCCGAAAATAATGAATTTGATACAGGAGATAATACGGCTGAATATGGTACAGAATATATAGAAAATTTATTATTATGAGAATTATTCATAGGAAATCCATATTCAACATTAAATTTCATTTTTAATGAACGTTGTAAAGAATCAATAAATAATTGTGCTTTGTTATATGTTGATGTTTGTGATAAATTAGTTAAATTTAAATATATCGTATTATCATTGTAACTAAATTTATCAGATATTTCAATTTTAGTATCAGAATTAAATTTATTAAAATTATCAAATAATACATTTATTAACTCATTAATATCTATATTAAGAATATTTGTTATATTATATTTGTTTGATGTAATATCAATTTTATTATAATCACTTGTTAGAGGATTATACAAAGAATCAAATTCATCAATAATAAATATATTATTTTCATTATTATATATTTTTATATAACTTGGATTTTCAGATATTTTATTTTTCATTTTTGTGGCAGTTGTAAAATGATATCTATTTTTAAAATCATATAATATATAATTATATTTCATTTCTATTTCATATTTTGATTGTTTTAATAAATGATCAGGTAAAATAATAGTAATATTGTTATCTTTATTTTCTAATAAATAATTAATTAGTAATATAGGTGTAATAAAAGATGTTTTACCACTACCCATCAATAATTGTCTAATATTATAATAATTTTTATTATTTAATTCATCTATAATACTATTAATCATATCGATTTGTTCTTCTCTAGCATAATTACCAAATAATACTTCTATATTTTTAATAGCAATATTTTTTGATGATGATTTGTTGATTTCTTTTCCTTTTTCTATTTGTAATATATATTTCATAATATTTTCATATTGATTATCAATTCTTTTATATAAATGATGAATATCATTTATCATAAAAAATTTAATTATTTTATTTGCATTATCAATTGGACCATCTACTGTTATATATGATTTAATATCTTCTTCTGTACCGCCATATGTATGTTTTGGCAAATATATATCAGCAGATTTATTTTTATTATGAAAAGGATTACAAGATGTATAATTAAAAAATAAAGGAGGATTATAAATACCAGCATAATATTTATATAATATTCCATCCATATTAACAGATAATAAATTTTTAGAAATGTCATTAATTTCAAAAGTTAATACTTGATCTTCTTCAACAACTTGTATATCATTATTTGTCCAAACAGGAACATTTTTATTGTAATAATTTAAAAGTTCTTTTTTAATATGCATTTTAGGAAAACTAATTACACTATAAATATTATTATTATTATTATCAACTTTAACTATTACATATGCATAATTTATCATATTAATAAATCTAGTATATAACATATAATTAGTTTTATAATTAGCATTATGTCTAGTAACAATATCATATTTTTTATCGTCAATATATAAATAAGAAGGATAATAATCACTACTTTCATCTAGTTTTTTTACATTTACTAAAATATATTTTTCAACAAAATTATTATTTATACTAGCAGGTATTGCAATAAATATATCATATTTATCTTTATCTTTATTTACAAAAGTATATATTAAATTATTATCATAATCATTTTCATTAATAAATACTTTTTTATCAGATAAATAATAATTTTTTCCATTAATTTTAACATAAAATAATAGTTTATTATATTCATCATCTTTAATATATACCTCATCTTTAATATCTATATCACACTTTCTTTCACACTTATTATTATATTTCTCATTTTCATTATCATCAATATTAACATTATATTTTTCATATTTTTCATATTTTTCATTATCAAAATATATTTCATAATTTCCAAACAAATTTATTTTTTTGTAATCAATTTTTTTATAAATATCAATTTCATAATCTGAATTAATTATTACAACACAATTATCAAATATTTTATGAATTGTATTATTTTTATATTTATGTATTTCAGTAGTTTCAGTATTTTTAGTAGTTTCATTAATTGTATTAAATGTATATTTTATTAATAAATTGTCATCAGGTTCACTTTTTATTTTTGAAGCATTATTATATATTCTAATAATATCATTTAATGAATCTTCGCCTCCTTCAAGTTTTGTTTTCAAAGATTCAAAAGTGAATGAAATATTATTTTTAATATTATTAATTAAATTAATTATAATTGTGTCTTTAGTTTTTAATAATATATTATCTAAAAAAACAAAATCTTCATAATTTTTTTCATTATATAAATAATATAAACATATTAATACATATAATACATCTTCTGATATATTATTACCTTGATATAATTTATATATATTTTCAACAGAATAAAATTTTGTTTTAAATAAATCATATAATGATTTTATCAATGAATGTTTAATATAATTTAAACCAGTATAATTTCCTCCTTCCATATCATTTAATTTTTCTAAATCAGCATCATTCATACATATTAATGAAGTATATATAGTTATCAAATCTGTTCTTTTTAAAAAACTATTAAGAGTAGATATAATTTCTAAATTTTCTGTTTTTAAAATATTATATATTGTTGCCATTTGATTTATTATATCATTATTTTTACACATATGATTATAATTAATAGAATTACATATGTTTTGTATAATAATTTTATACATTTCCTGAAAACGTGTATTTTGTATTTTAAATTCCTCAGTTATTATATTATTAATCATAGCATCACAATTTTTATTTTCTTTGTTAATTTTATTAAATATTGTAATATATATGTTACCATAATTATTAACGTAATCATCAATTATACTACTATAGTTGTCATTAGTATATTGATATTTAATATTTTTAATAGCATAAATATTATTTATATATATCGAGGTTGATAATAATAATTTAACTTGTATTTTATCATCTATTACAGAATCAGGTAATTCCACATATTCAGATAATTTCACCTTTTCAGGTAATATTCCATTCTCTAAAAATGTTTGTAATATAAAGTATGATAGCATAAAATTATATTCAACGTTAAATAATGAATAGTTGCAATAAATGGTATTAATAAAATATGTAATATATTGTTCTGTGCTTACAAAAGTATATTTAGAACTAAGGTCAGAACTAGAGTTAGATTTATTATTATAAAATATAAACATAATTATATCATTCCACAAGTTAATGTCATAATTAAAAAAGTCTTCCAATTTAGATACTTTAATATTATCTATTTTTACATAATTATTATTAGTATTACAATTATCTTTTATTTTATATTTTAATGTTTCTCCTTGATTTTTAAAATATTCATTAACCCAGTTTTTATATGTTTCTTTTATATCATGTTCTCCCTCATTATAAATAATTGTAGGACATGTTTTTGAATATGAATTTATTATTATTTTCCACAGTTCAAACATTGTATTACAATCAAAATTAATTTTTTGATTTTCCGATATTTCTGAATTTTTAATTTTATTGTCATAATAAAGTTGAAACTTTGAAAATTTACCAATTACATTTTGTTTAAGATATATATCAAATTTGTTATATGTTTCATCATTATTAATAAAATATTTAAATGTTTCTAACACACTATACATTGAACACGAACCTGATTTTTGAGAATAAATTGTTTTATCGTCAAAATTATTTGTATTTTCGCCTAATCCTAATATATCTTTATACAGTGCTAAATATAACATATCAATATTCATCGAAAATATATAATTTTTTAATAAATAAGACAATATGATGATATTTCTTATTTCTTCGGCTTCTATATTTTCAACTTTTAATATGTGGTGTTCGTCTGGTTTTAATGTACTTATATTGTATAAATTTGAATATTCACCTGTATTAAAATGATATAAATTCCAAGTTTCTTTATCTTTATTTTTTTTTATATATAAACATGTAGCATGACCACTTAGATTAAAATTTGTATATTTATTAATAATTGAGTAATCTATATTTTTACTATCTTTTAAATTCATATCATTATTATTATATAACAATAATAAATTATTCGATTCATAATCTAACAAAGGATTATATGAAAATGGTATTATATATTCATTTTCTAGTGTTCCTAAATTTAAATTTGCTATAAATGTTGCTACTTCTTTAATTTTTAATAATTCTTCAAAATTATTAACAATTTTAACAGTATCTGATTTATAAACATATTTTATATCATTTTTATTTTCAAAATTAGAAAATAAACAATATATAAATGTTTTATTAGTAATATCTGATGATATGTGACCTAAAAAATTATAATAATTTTTAAAAAATGATAAACCATTTTCATTAGCGTCAGCAGTATGATTTTTTTTTATATATTTATTATAGTAATATTCAATATATTTAATTGTGTATTGTGGTTGTGAACCACTAGATTCAAAATCAGTTTTGTCAAATAATAAAAATAAATCTTGAAGGTTTATTTTATTTTTAAAATAATCTGCTTCAATAGATTTAAAATCATTATTTAATTGTTCTAAATAACTCATATATAATTTATAATATAAAAAAAAAATATAATATTAAAACTAAGTTAAATATATAAATATATATCATAATAATGATTTATATTTATATTTTAGAATTAGAAGATGGATGCTATTATATTGGTAGGACTAGTGATGTTAAGAAAAGATACAAATATCATAAAACAGGTAATGGTTCTGCTTGGACTAAATTACATAAACCAATTAGACTTTTAGAAGTTGTAGAAGATGCTTCACCATATGATGAAGATAGATATGTTAAAGAATATATGGCAAAATATGGTATTGACAAGGTTAGAGGTGGTACATATGTTAAAATACATTTAGATAAATTACAAAAATATTTATTAGAAAAAGAAATATGGAATGCGCAAGACAGTTGTATTAGATGTGGTAAAAAAGGACACTTTGTAACTTTTTGTTATGAAAATTATAATATTAATAATGAAAAAATAATATATCAAAATGATAATCAAACTGTTTTAGAAGAATTACCAACAATTGATGATATTTATTCTGGTTGTTTAATAATGTAAAAATATATTTAATTTGTAGATATACATTTCATAAAATACCTTAACACTTTACCTTCTAACCTTGTTGCATTACAATAAGAACCTGCTAAACAAGGTGTATCCTTTCCACAAAAAACACAATATTTTCTATGAATAATACTAGTACCATAAACAAATAATCCTCCACCTAGACTTAATAATCCTAACCCATATAATCCTAAATTATGTAATTTAAAATTCATTATTTAATTAATTTAAAATTATCTTTAAATATTATAAAATTATTTAAAGATATAGTATTATAATATAATGTCCTTCGGGACAATGCCCTTGTAGCTCAGTCGGTTAGAGCGCACGGCTGTTAACCGTGAGGTCGTAGGTTCGATCCCTGCCGAGGGCGTTGGATTTATTCCTATTATCCGTTTAGGATGATAAGAATAAATGATAAAAAATATAGTTTTTATCTAGTCATAAAAAATTTGCTGGTTTTTAGTATTAAAATATAAAAAAATTGCTGGTCTTTACTAGACTTGTAATTTTATTGATATGTTAAAAATCTAATTATATAAAAAAATTGAATTTTATTTATTTTAATAATAATTTTCACATATTATATCATATATAAATATAATGAATACTAATACTATTAATTCTGATACTATTAATTCTGATACTATTAATTCTGATACTACCACATTTGATGATATGCAAGATTTGTATACAACACCAACTTTGTGTGCACCAGTTATAATAAATAATGCAACACTAAATATATATATTATTAATGTAAGTATATTTGACAGAAACTTATTAAATATTAAATTAAAAGAAAAATCAAATAATTATAATTATATGTTAGTAGAAGGAAATTTATTAAATGAGTATTTAAATAAAACTTTTATAAATAATACAAGTGAAATTGTTAATAACATATATTCCTCAATTCCCTTTGAAATAAAAAATATAATGCAATCTTATAAGGATATTATAAATATTACATATCCTTATATTTTTATTACTAAAGATACATATGATATTTTAATTATTAAATCCTAACCCACCAACACCATTATTAGTTCTAAATAAATTATAATAAACAGAATATGCTTTGATTATAGCAGGGTTCTGATAATTAATAATTGAATTAAGTGTTAGTTGTAAATATGCATCATCAATTTTACTAAAATTGAGTGAACCTGAAGGTTGTAAATCTAAAGGATTTAATGAAAATGAATAGGTATTAATACCTTTTTGAGTTGTTTTAAATTTATTTTGGTAATTTTGTAATAATGTATAATATTGATAACTATCTATTTCCATTCTTTTTTTAGAGTTAATATATAATAATTCATTTTTAATAATATTATCACTTACATTAGAAAGTAAATCAGTATAGGGACTAGCAGTATAATTAAATAAATCATTAGAATTATAATTAGATAATAACATTGCCCTCCAAACAATTAATTTAGTTGGATTATATAATGGTAAATTATATATTACATTTGTTGAATAAACTGTTAAATCTGGTAATGTATTTATAACAGGAATAATATATTCATTAGAATTACTTAAGAATAAAGACCTTTCATAATTATCTAGATAAATATAATTAACTAATAAATAAGAGTTAACCATAGATGGTTTATTAAATTTAAAATAATCATCATCTTTAACAACAACTGAATTAGGTTTAATATTCATTTCATAATTAGTTTCATTACCTAATAATTTATATTGAGATGAAATAGATTGTGTAGTTGTTTTAGGTATATTAATTTTACCTTTAATAGGGTTATAATAAATTCTTTGTAAAATAGGGTCAAAATAAATAAATTCACCAACAATTTTAGAACCTTCATAATTTTGATAAAATAATTCACCTTTGTTATAAATACAAAAAGTATTTGTTGTAGTTATAAAATAAGATGGTGAAATTTTATAACATTTATCAATATTATTAAATTCAACATGTATTTTAACATCATTATTTAATAATGATACTAATGGTAATGCTAAACCAGAATCTAAACAAAACCAAAAAGATAAAGGTATGTATAATTTATATGATATTTTTGATTGTGTAAAACTATTCATACTAGAAACATTACCAATCATTTTATTATATCCATCTTTAACACTATTACTATTAGTTAATTCATTCCAAATATTAATCCAATCACCATAATGTCTATCTATAAAATAACCACCAATTTCAACTTCAATAAAATTAATTAATGCTAATCCTACTTTATTAACCCAAGAAAAAGTTTTTATAGTTGATGTGTTGCTTACAAAATTTTCAATTTGTATATCTGGCAGTTCAACATATAAATAAGTCATACTTAATAAATCAGCATTTTTACCAATATTAACAGTACATCTTCTACCAAAATCAGGTGTAGTTTTAAAATATTGTGGTGTTGGTTCAATAGCATAGTTTGTATATCTTTTATAAGCGACTTTAAAAAATGTAATTTCTGGTAATCCTGAAAAATATAAATTTTCTTTTCCAATAGATACTAAAGATAATAAACCTATACTCATTTATTTATATAAAATAAATAGAAAAAACCTTTTAAAATAGTTATAATAATAATATATTTATTATTATATCAATTTTTAATATATAATTATTTAGAAAAAATAAATAAATTTTTTAATTTAGTCTTACAATACCATATCTATTACCATAACCAGTTTGTGATAAAATACCTTTCATAAATAATATAAGACCAGATTGATAACCAAGAACTGATACTTGTGTTTTTGCATACGTTTTAAGTTCTTCTGTTAATTCTTTTATTTTAGTTTCAATATCAGTTAAATATTCTAATTCTCCTTTAGGTTTATTTAATTGTCTAAGTAAAGTATTATATTTTTGTAACTCATTATAAGTTTTATTAAAATTATTTTCTGCTTCATTAATTGCCGTAATTGCTTTAATAAGTTTGTCTTCATCATCTTTAGAAATCATTTTATTATAATCTACAAGTTCATTATTTAATACATCAAGTCGACTTTTATGATATTTTGCAGTTTGAGATGTTATTGATGATGCATCAAAACCCCACTGAATTTCAGTATTACCACCTCTTAATCTATATTTATTTTCTCCTATTGGTTGTTGTTGTTGTTGTTGTGCTTGTGCTTGTCCTTGTGCTTGTGCTTGTGCTTGTGCTTGTGCTTGTGCTTGTGCTTGTGTTAGTGCTTGTCCTTGTGCTAGTGCTAGTGCTTTATTTGCTGTGGTTTGTACGTCACGTGTTAGTTTATCTAAATCTGACATCATTTTTACTATCTGAGTATTCTTTCCAGATGCTTCTCTTTCATAATTGTCTGATTTGGCAACTGCATTATTTGCTGTTTCAAGTGCTTCAGTTGCTTTTTCAAGTGCTCCAGAAATGTCTTCTCCTAATGATTTCTTTACTGAATCATTAGAATCTTTAATAGAGTTTTCTAATTCTGTTTTTAACTTTAGTATTTTATCTGCTAATTGTTGGTCTGTTATATTTAATGTACTTGCTTCAGGTATTTTAATATTATCTAATCTTTGTTGTGCTGAATTTAATTGTGTTTGTATTTCTCCTATTTTTGTTTGTAAGTCTGATACACGACTATTTGTTTGTTCTAATCCTAAAGTAAGTTTTCCAGTTACTTCATCAAGTTTTGTTGTTAATCTGTTTTCAATATTTCCTAATTTTGAATCAGTTACTTTTTTATAGTCATCAATATCACCACCTAATCTTTTTACTTCTTTACTAAGGCTATCTACTAATTCTTTAACATCATTTGATTGTGCTTGAACATCTGCTTTTACTGCAGTAGCAGTTCTGATAACATCAGATGTCAAATCATCTACTTTTTTATTGGAATTGTTATTTTTATTGTTGTAATTAGTATTATGTACAATTGTATAACCTCTAGTTTTTAAATATGAGTCTAAGGGTAGTTTATTTAATGACACATTATTATTATTAGCATTATTTTCACCATTTACTATACTAACTGCAGTATTTAAATAGCGTACTAAATTATCATTTTTTCTAATAGCGGTTGCATCTTCTTTTGATAATTTCGCGTTGGGTCCTAATACTAAACGATTTAACCAATTATTTACATCCTCTAAAGCATTTCCTATATATACATTTTGTTCAAATTTAAGAGTTGTAAGATGATTATAAATTTCAGATGGTTTTAATTTTTTTAAATCTTCTGGGTTTAAAGTAGTAGTATCAAAAGATTCACATTTCTTTAAATTATCAAGCCCACATAAACCTACAAGTTTTTGTAAACCAACTTCTTCTCCTTTTGATACTTCTAGTTTTTGTTCTTCTGGTGCTTGTGTTGCTTGTGTTGCTTTGGTGTCTGCCATTGTTGTTAATATATAATATTAAATAGAAAAAAATAATATTATTTTTTAAATATTTTTATAATAAAAATCTTAATTATATTAATATGATTTTAAAAAATAAAATTTTAGGTCTTGAACTATGGGTATGGATATTATTAGGAATAATTTTTGTTTTACTAAAAAATAATAAAGAACCTTTTGCTGAAGAAAATAATACAGGAATAAAAATAGATATAAATAAAACTGAAAATGCTAATGTTGAACCTAAACAAAAATTTAAATTTTTTAATTTTAATACTACTTGGTGCGGTTGGTCAAAAAGATTTCAACCTGAATGGAATAATTTAGTTAATAAAGTTAATAATGATACTACCGAAATTAGTAAAACTATTAAAGATACTGTTGAATTTTTAGATGTCAAATGTGATAGCAATGAAAATATTGAATTATGTAATAAATATGATATTCCTGGTTATCCTTTTGTTCTTATTGAAAATGTTAATACTGGTGAAAAGTTTGTTTATAATAATGAAAGAACTGCTGGTGAAATGTATAAATTTTTAGTTAATAATATATATAATTATGTTAAAAATGTTTAAAATTGTTTAAAAATAAAAATTATTATTCCATTAATGAATAATAATTTTGATTTCCGAACTCTAAAATATAATTTATATGAATTATTAAATGTTAATAACACTGATACACCTTCAGATATTAAAAAACAATATTTAAAAATTATTAAAAACTTTCATCCAGATAAAAATAATTCGCTAGAAGAAGAAATATATTATCATATTATTATTTCTGGTAAAATATTAACTAATCAAGAAACAAAAGAAAAATATGATAATTTTTTAATTAATCAAACTAAATTACCTAGTGAGTTAAAAGATAATTTTAGTAATGAAAAAGAAATTTTTGATACTCCTAAAATATCAAATGATGAATTTATTAACAAAATGAAAGAAATTGATAGAAAACATAATTATGACCCAAATCATTTTAATTATGATATTGATACAAAATTAAAAGAAATAAAAAATAATAGAAATAATATTTCAATCCCTAAAGAAGATGATATTAAAGATACTAAAGATTTTATTAATAAATTTGAATCAAAAAAGAAAACTGGGGTATTTGACAATCAAATTATTAAATATGATGGTGAACCTCAAGAATTATCTTCTTTTGTTATAGGTGATACATTTACTAATTTAGATAATATTAATAAATTATATGTAGAAGATAATAATGTTTTTACTAATAGTTTTACTAGTTTAGACCAAGCATTCACTTTACAACCAATTATTAATATTGATATTGATACTCGTTCTCCTGAAAAAATATTAAGCGACAAGAAAAACTTGTTTTTTCAGAAATAAATAAACAAAATTAAATTTTATTCTTAAAAAAATAATAAATAATTTTTTAAGAATAATGATAAATAATAAATATTAAATTTTATTCTTAAAAATATAATAAATAACTTTTTAAGAATAAATAACTTTTTAAGAATAAATAACTTTTTAAGAATAATGAATTTTAGCACAATTATAACCTAATTCAAATAAATATTTTTTATATTTTTTGTCAATATTTAAATTAGTAATACCTTTAACATTATTTTTAGAATCTGACATTATAGTTATTATATTTTTATGATTATTAATTTTATTTTCAACAACAGTATCACATAAAATATCTAATGATTTTTTATAAATATCAAAAAAATTAATATTATTATTTTCAATATGATATTTTATAAATATTCCTATTGTATTATATTGATTACAATAATCAATAGGAAAACTATTAGTTATAGCACCATCTAAATAATATTCATTATTAATTATAACTGGATATAACATATATGGCATTGATATAGATATTCTTAATGCTAAAAATATATTCATATTAGGATGGGTAATATGTGAAAAACATACTTCAATACCTTTTGTAAAATTAGTTCCAAATATATATAATTCTTTATTATATAAATTATATAATTCAATAAATGTAATTGATGATTTTTTAATTTTATTATATAAAAACTTTTTTAATACATAAATAAATTTATAACCGTTACTAATACCTTTTTTATTAATAAAATTATCAATATTAGTATTTGGATTAAGTAATTTAGATAATTCAAATTCAAAAATAAATTCATATATTTCATCAATATTATAACCAATAATTAATAAATAATTAATTATAGCCCCGCCTGAAGTCCCATAATATTTTTTAATTTTATTTATATCAAATATATTTTCTTCAACATATTTTAATGCACCCAACATACTAATACATTTTGACCCCCCACAACTAAGACATAATGTATCTATGTTATTATTTATATTGTTATTATCATTATTATTATTATTGTTATTATTATTATTATTATTATTATTATTATTATTATTATTATTATTATTATTATTATTAATCAT
>JACCEE010039404.1_pt1 | contig 17433 bp, 15 predicted proteins | sample 7449931 | NCBI WGS metagenome assembly JACCEE01 (sample SAMN15323457, study PRJNA562643) | freshwater metagenome | isolation source: river surface water | place: USA:Blue River Watershed | collected 2017-08-19 | reverse complement strand
GCACTCTTGGTGGTCGATGCGTCGCAGGGCGTTGAGGCCCAGACAGTCGCCAATTGTTATACCGCTATTGAGCTCGGAGTCGAAGTCGTTCCCGTGCTAAATAAAATTGATTTGCCAGCGGCAAACCCGGAGCAGGCGATTCAGGAAATTGAAGATGTTATTGGCATACAGGCCGATGATGCGGTGCGCGCTAGTGCGAAGACAGGCGAGGGCGTATTAGATATTCTTGAAATGCTTATCGAGAAAGTGCCGCCTCCCAAGGGTGATCCTACTGCTGCGCTACAGGCGCTTATCATCGATTCATGGTTCGATAATTATGTTGGCGTCGTCATGTTGGTGCGCGTCATGAATGGCACCATTAGAAATAAAGACAAAATCCTACTGATGTCCACAGGAGCGACCTATCCGGTCGAACACGTGGGTGTATTCACGCCGAAGTCAAAAAACCTGGAGCTGCTCTCGGCTGGCGAGGTCGGCTTTGTGATTGCGGGCATTAAGGAGCTAAAGGCAGCCAAGGTGGGCGATACGGTTACCCATGCCGGCCAGGCTGCGGCGGTTGCCTTGCCTGGATTTAAGGAGATCAAGCCTCAGGTGTTCGCAGGGTTATATCCCGTGGAGTCGAATCAGTACGAGGCTCTGCGAGATGCGCTTGATAAATTAAAGCTTAACGATTCATCCCTGCAGTACGAGCCTGAGGTCTCCCAGGCTCTTGGGTTTGGATTTCGTTGCGGTTTTCTAGGGCTCTTGCACATGGATATCGTGCAAGAGCGCTTGGAGCGGGAATACAACATGGATCTGATCACCACGGCACCAACGGTCGTCTATCAGGTCTTGATGCGCGACGGCACTCTGATTGATGTCGACAATCCATCTAAAATGCCAGAGCCCTCAAAGATCGAGGAGATTCGGGAGCCGATTGTTACCGTCAAACTCTTCATGCCACAGGAGTATGTAGGTTCTGTGATTACCCTGTGCACGGGTAAGCGTGGAGTTCAGACCGCAATGACATATCACGGTCGGCAGGTCAACCTCACCTACGAAATCCCAATGAATGAGATTGTCTTGGATTTCTTTGATAAGTTAAAGTCTGTCTCCCGCGGCTACGCCTCAATGGATTACGACTTTAAAGAATATCGAGCTTCGGATGTGGTGAAGCTCGATGTCTTAATTAATAGCGATCGCGTTGACACCCTCTCGGTGATTGTTCATCGTGCAAACGCGGCACCTAAGGGCCGTGAGCTCGCCGCAAAACTAAGAGAACTCATTCCAAGGCAGATGTACGACGTTGCGATTCAGGCGGCAATCGGCAGCAACATCATCGCTCGCGAGAATATTAAGGCATTACGAAAAAATGTCTTAGCGAAGTGCTATGGGGGTGATATCAGCCGCAAGCGCAAACTCTTGGAGAAACAGAAGGCAGGCAAGAAGCGGATGAAGCAGGTCGGTACGGTCGAGATTCCGCAGGAGGCGTTTCTAGCGATTTTGCAGGTTGAGGATTGATATGAATTTTGCACTGATTGTCTTTGGGCTCTGCGTCGTGACCGGCGTTTTGTGGTTTGCTGATCGATTTCTTTGGCAGCCCAAGCGCGACCCGCAGGCGGCGCGTCCGATCTGGCTGGAATATACAGCCGGATTCTTTCCAGTCATCTTTGTAGTGTTTGTGTTGCGTAGTTTTATCGCAGAGCCGTTTAGTATTCCATCGGGCTCGATGATTCCTACTCTGCGGGTCGGAGATCTGATTCTGGTCAACAAGTTTTCCTACGGAATTCGTTTACCGATCATTCACACCAAAATCGCTTCAACGGGATTGCCGCAACGGGGGGATGTCGCGGTCTTTCGTTATCCCCAGGATGAATCGGTTGATTACATCAAGCGTGTGATTGGGGTTCCCGGCGATATCGTGCGATATGAAAATAAGCGGATTATCGTGAATGACACACCTATTCCAACCAAGTCGCTTGACCCATTTTTCGATTCTGGCCGTATCGCCTTGCAGTTTGAAGAGCGCCACGGGGAGAAGACCTACCGCACTCTAAACGATGACGACCGCATGGGAATGGGGTTTTTACCACAGTCGGGCGACCGTGGCTGCCAGGTCACAGACCAGGGCTTGCGTTGTGTGGTGCCGCAAGGCCACTACCTTATGATGGGGGATAACCGCGACAACAGCAGCGACAGCAGGGTCTGGGGCTTCGTCCCAGAACGCAATCTGGTTGGGCGGGCATTTTTCATTTGGTTTAATGCCGGAGAAGTAATGAGCGGAAAATTTGATCGATTGGGGAAATTTGAGTAACGCAGCCGGAGCAGGATCGGTTTTGGCCCAGTCCTCTACACCGGCCAGCGCGACGTCACCCGTTGCGGTGTCAGCGGTGAGTTCGTCGCGTCCACCGGTTGCGGAACTAGAAAAGCGGCTGGGCTACACGTTTAAAGACCAGGCGCTTCTTAAACTCGCGCTAACCCATCGTAGTTTTAGTGCTGCCCATAACGAGCGGCTGGAATTTCTTGGCGATAGTGTGCTGAATTGTGCGGTTGGCCATCTCCTATATCGTCAGCTTAAACAGTTCGACGAAGGCGATCTCTCCCGTGTGCGGTCGAATTTAGTACGCCAACAGGCGCTTCATGACATTGCACAGACACTGTCTCTGCATCAGTACCTTCACCTGGGCGACGGCGAATTAAAGAGCGGTGGCCTGAGGCGGCCATCAATACTTGCCGATGCGCTAGAAGCACTCTTTGGGGCGATATTTCTCGATTCTGGCTTTCATGAGGCCTCACGGGTGATCGATAGCCTCTATGCACCGATTCTCAAACAGGTCGATCCGAAGACCTTAGGTAAGGATGCGAAAACATTACTGCAAGAGTTTTTGCAAGGCTTGGGCCTTCCGTTACCGGCCTATTCTGTTGTAGCGACCCATGGGGCTGCCCATAGTCAGTTGTTTGAAGTTGAGTGTGCGGTCGCAAAGCTATCCATCACGGTGCTGGGTTCAGGCGCAAGCCGGCGGGCAGCTGAACAGGTGGCCGCAACGCAGGCGCTATTGGCGGCGCGGGCTGCAACGGCCAGTGTTCAGAAAAAATCAAGGCGTGCCAAAAAGTCAGAGCCACCACCACAGGCACCTCTAGTCTTTGACGACAAAAAACAGAAGTAGCGAGCATTCAACCATGACAATGCGATCGCACGAGGTGCGTCATCACTGTGCAGTGGTTGCGATTGTCGGGCGGCCCAATGTTGGCAAGTCAACGCTTCTAAACCAGTGGATTGGCCAGAAACTTAGCATTACCTCGCGTAAGGCGCAGACAACTCGACATCGAATTACTGGGGTGCTATCGCAGCCAGAACTTCAGATTGTATTTGTCGACACACCAGGAATTCAGCGCAAGCATAGTGCTGCGCTGAATCGTCAGCTCAATAAGACAGCACTCCAGAGCCTGGCTGATGTCGATCTCGCGCTCTGGGTGATTGAGGCCACAGGGCTTACCGCAGAAGATCGGGCTGTGCTCGATATGATTCCACCCGCGCTGCCGGTGATCGCCGTACTCAACAAGTCTGATCGAATCAAAACTGATCGTGAGCGTGCGGCAGCCTATGCCCTTGGCGATCAGTTGGCGGCGATGAAGCGTTTTGCGGCGCTCGTGCCTGTCTCGGCCGAGAAGGGCAGTCAGCTAGAGGCGGTCATTTCAGAGATTTCGAAACTCGCCCCCGAGGGCGAGGCGATGTTCGGCCCCGATGAGGTCTCCGATCGTAGCGTTCGGTTCCTAGCCTCAGAGATTATTCGCGAGAAACTCTTTCGGCTCTTGGGTGACGAGCTTCCCTATGCCCTAACCGTTGTGATTGATCGATTTGACGAGGCACCCTCTCTGTCTAACCCTGCACGTCCTCACGCAGAGATCTCAGCCAGTATCGTTGTTGCGAAGGCATCGCAGAAGGCATTGGTTATTGGCGATAAGGGTGACCGAATTAAACGCATTGGGTCCGAGGCGAGGCACGATATCGCGACGCTAATCGATGGTTCGGTGCACCTGGAACTCTGGGTAAAGGTTAAGAGTGGATGGGCCGATGACGCGGCTGCAGTCAAGGCTTTTGGCTACCAATAATCGTTTGAATCCCGTCATCCACTATGAATAGCCTGACCGATCTCGCCCTGGTATTGCATACGATTGCCTGGCGAGAAACAAGCCTAATTATTGAGGTGTTCACCCGCACACAGGGTCGACTGGGTCTGATTGCGAAAGGCGCGCGACGGCCACGGTCTGCCTTACGGGGTCTCTTGCAGCCGTTTCAGCCCTTGGAAATTCGTTGGGCCGGCAGATCTGAGCTCCGTAATCTTCTCGCCGCCGAGTGGGTGGGTGGATTGGCCCGACTCTCGGGCCCGGCCCTGATGCCTGGGTTTTATCTCAATGAATTAATGGTCCGACTCATTCCACGAGATGATGCGCACCCTGCACTATTTGACGATTACCTCGCGACCTTGGGGCTTCTCGCCAGGCACCCTGAGGAGGCCACAAATCGCGAGTTAACAGAGCCTATTTTGCGACGCTTTGAATGTAACCTGCTGCGGGAAATGGGCTACGCTCCTCTTTTTGATCGCGAGACCAGCAATACCGATTGTCGGGTCAGTGGTTCCCACCTCTATCAGGTAAACCCACACACGGGCATCTCGCGGGTGACAGAGGCTCAGCTGGGCGATGAAGACGTTTATCATGGCGAGACATTGCTTGCGCTTGCCCATGCTGGTGAGTCGATTGAGAAAGCGGTCAACGCCTTAGAAGACCCCCAAGTGGCGCTTGAGTCAAAGCGTTTATTGCGTGCGCTGTTGGGCCATCATCTTGGCGATGAGGGGCTGCAGTCGCGTCAGGTAATGCGTGAACTTGTGCGAATTTAGGTGTGTAGGCAATTCTCAGAATAAAGAAAGGACGACTTCATGATTGAGCTGGGTGTAAATATTGATCATGTCGCGACGCTGCGACAAGCTCGCCGTGGTGTCGACCCCGATCCTATCTGGGCGGCTGTTGAAGCCCATCTTGGTGGAGCCGACGGAATTACCGTGCACCTACGAGAGGATCGTCGGCATATCCAAGATGAAGATGTCCGCCGCCTTCGTACCCACACACAGATTAAATTAAATTTTGAAATGGCGGCAACCAAAGAGATGGTCGCAATAGCGTGTGCCGTCAAGCCCGAGATGGCGATGCTCGTTCCCGAGGGGCGTCAAGAGATCACCACCGAAGGGGGGCTTGATCTGATAGCGAACCGAAAGCCTCTCGCCGTCGCAATTGAAACGCTTCGCAAGTCTGGTATTACGGTAAGTGCCTTTGTAGATGCAGATCTCAAGCAAATTAAGATGGCTGCTGATCTCGGTATTCAGGTCTGCGAGATTCATACTGGGCCCTATGCGGCCGTATTTGATTCACAGGGCCGCGATGCCCAGGCACCCGCTGTCATCAAGGAGATTCATAAGATTGCGAAGGCGGGGGAGAAGATCATGGCGTTAGGGATGCGATTTAATGCAGGTCATGCGCTTAACTACTTCAACGTCCAGCCAATTGCCGCGTTATCGGGGGTAAGAGAGCTTCACATTGGTCATGCAATTGTCTCGCGTGCTGTATTTACAGGAATTCGGGAGGCTGTCCGCGAGATGAAGCGGCTTATGCGAGAGGCGGCCAATCGATGATTATTGGTGTCGGTACCGACACGGTGGTGATCGATCGCGTTCGGGCGATCAAATCCCGTTGGGGTGAACGGTTTGCCCAGCGGGTTTTGGGTCCTCGGGAGTATCAAGAGTACCAGCGCCGACAATCCCGTGGCGCGGGCGGAGAAGATCGGGCGGTACGTTACCTCGCGAAACGGTTTGCAGCCAAGGAGGCTATCGGTAAGGCCCTAGGGGTGGGGCTCTCGCATCCGATGTCATTACATGCGGTAGAAATTCTGAATGATGCGAAGGGCGCGCCAATAGCCAGCCCCCAAAAAGCGCTCGCTGATTACATTGCCTCAAAGGGTTATCAGATCCATGTCTCAATCTCTGATGAGTTAGATAACGCGCAGGCGCTCGCAATTGTTGAGGGTGCATCATGAGCAATCGACTTGGCCCATTGATTATTGATATAGAGGGATTTTCGCTCACGCCGCAAGAGCGCGAGAGGTTGGCGCACCCTTGGGTGGGCGGTGTGATTTACTTCACCCGAAATTATGAATCTAAAGCACAGATTCAGGCCCTGAGTCAGGCGATTCATGCCATCCCTCGGCCCTCCGGGTGTTCGCCGTTGTTAATCTGCGTCGATCACGAAGGCGGACGGGTTCAGCGTTTTAGGGAGGGTTTTACCCTGATCTCACCGATGGCCTCGCTTGGGGCGCTCTGGGATTCTGACCAAGAGAATTCTCAACTCGCTGCCTTGGCCGAGGCGCGGCGTCTGGGCTATGTATTGGCCAGCGAGCTACGCGCAGTGGGCGTTGATTTTAGTTTTACACCAGTGCTCGATTTGAATTGGGGCCGCAGCGAGATCATCGGTGAGCGCGCGTTTCACGCAGACCCCCGGGTGGTGAGCCAGTTGGCCAGCGGACTGATGCATGGATTGTCGCTTGCGGGAATGAAGAATTGCGCCAAGCATTTTCCCGGCCATGGCTGGCCGCTCGCCGACTCACATCTGGCATTGCCAATTGATGAGCGCTCTTTGGACGAGATTTTGCGAAACGATGCGTTACCGTATGCACGGATTGGGTCACCCACCATTAGCGCGGTGATGCCAGCCCACATCCGCTACACCCAGGTCGATCAGGCACCAGCAGGATTTTCTAAGATCTGGTGCCAGAAAATCCTTCGGCAACAGCTCGGCTTTGATGGCGTTATTATTTCTGACGATTTGTCGATGGCGGGTGCAGCCGTCTATGCAGATGTTACGGATCGCGCTCAGGCGGCCTTTGAGGCCGGTTGTGATGCAACGCTGATTTGTAATCGCCCCGATCTTGCCCAGGAGGCGCTTGATCAGTTGCCTAAGCGTCTCCCGGGATTTCTGAGTGATCCTTTAAGAAAAGGCCTTGAGTCGCTTCGCCCGTTGACTTGAGACCCCTCCACTGTTGGCCACGCCGCCCGACATGATGCTGCCCTTTGATCCCACTCTTGACCGAGACATTTACGACATGCAGTGCCGGCAATGCCCAAGGCTTGCAGAGTTTCTGGGGTTGGTGCAACAGGAAAACCCGAGTTACTTTTGTAAGCCAGTTCCGCCCTTTGGTGCAGAAAATGCTGCGGTCTTGGTGGTAGGTTTGGCGCCTGGAATGCATGGCGCCAATGCAACTGGGCGACCCTTTACGGGCGACTGGTGCAGTGATTTACTCTATGGAACCCTGCATCGCTATGGTTTTGCGAGTAAGCCCCAATCCCTATCGCGCGATGATGATCAGCGGCTGATCAACTGTCGGCTCACGAACGCAGTGAAGTGTCTACCGCCCGCCAATAAGCCCACCCCCGCTGAGACCAAGACCTGCGCATCCTATCTCGCGCACGAGATCGCAGCCTTATCGCCGCGGGTGATTGTATGTCTGGGTGCAGTTGCTCATGACGCAGTTCTGCAGTGTTTGGCGCAGCGCTTAGGCAAACTGCGACGAGCTGATTTTAAGTTTGCTCACGGCGCGGTCCACGCCTGTGGTGCTCTTCAGATCGTTGATAGTTATCACCCAAGCCGTTACAACACGAACACCGGCCGTCTAACGCCAGAAATGTTTGCAGCAGTTTTTGCTAAGGTGCGCGAACTTGTTGGCTGATCCAAAGCCCTTGCTGCGGTCGATGCCTAATCTTCCGGGCATCTATCGGATGGTCGGGGCCGAGGGGAAGGTGTTATATGTCGGTAAGGCGAAAGATTTAAAAAAACGCGTGGCCTCTTATTTTCGGGCATCAGGTTTGTCGCCCCGAATTGCAAAAATGGTGAGCCTGATTGAGTCGATCGAGATCACGCCTGTGCGCACGGAGGCAGAGGCGTTACTGCTAGAGAATAATCTGATCAAGTCGCTTGCACCAAAATTTAATATTCTGTTTCGTGATGATAAATCCTATCCGTTCTTAAAATTGAGCGGCCATGCATATCCTCGGATTTCTTACTACCGTGGGGCCCTCGATAAGCAGTCTCAGTATTTTGGGCCATTCCCAAATTCCTGGGCCGTTAAGGAGAGTATTCAGTTATTGCAGAAGGTCTTTCAGCTGCGCAGTTGTACTGATGCGGTGTTTTCTAACCGTTCACGGCCGTGTCTGTTGCACCAGATTCATCGTTGTAGCGCGCCCTGCGTGAAGCGAATATCGACAGAGGCTTACCAAGAGGATATCTCCCACGCAGTCCAATTCCTAAAGGGAGATTCGCAGGCCATCCTGGGTGACCTTGAAGCCAGAATGAATACCGCAGCCGAGCAGCTCGACTACGAAAAAGCAGCGGTGTTTCGTGATCAGATCGCTTCTCTTTCTAAGGTGTTAGAGCAGCACAATATGGAGACGCATCCCGATCTTGATTGCGATTTGCTAGGGGTTGCAACTGATGGAAAAACGATTGCTGTCAACCTAGCGATGGTTCGCGGTGGCCGACATTTAGGTGATCGGGCGCATTTCTCATCGGTATCAATTGATATCACTGAGAACGATTTAAACGAGCTGCAAGACGATGCGCTGACCGCATTTGTGTCTCAGCATTACGCCGTGCAGGAGCCACCGACGGTGATTGTTGTGAACCGTCCGGAGTGCGCAGCAACGCTTGCCGAGTGGCTAACAGCACAATCGGGTCGTGATGTCCGTGTGCTGCACCAGCCGCAGGGGAAACGTCGAGAGTGGTTAGAGCAGGTTGAGGCAAATGCACGGCTCGCCTTGGCCCGACGCGCCCAGGAGATGGGCTCCCAGCAGTCGAAAACACAGATCCTTGCGCAGACCCTTGGCCTCCAATCGGATAGCGATGGCGCTGAGGATGCTCATGATCTGCGGATCGAGTGCTTCGATATTAGTCATACCGGCGGACAGCAGACCCAAGCCTCGTGCGTGGTCTACCAGCACCATGATCTGCAGCCGGCCGAATATCGCCGATTCAATATAGCGGGCATCACACCGGGCGATGATTACGCCGCGATGCGTCAGGCCCTGATGCGCCGCTACGAGGCCATGGAGACGTTACCCGATTTGGTGCTGATTGATGGTGGCAAGGGCCAGCTCGGTGTGGCCATCGAAGTCTTTGAATCCCTCGGCCTTCAGACCGATGTTCTTGTGGGTGTTGCGAAGGGCGAGGGCCGCAAGGTCGGGCTAGAGACCCTTGTCTTTCCGGATGGCCGTGAGATTGCGCTTGGTCCTGACCACCCTGCGTTGATGCTCGTGGCAAGAATTAGGGATGAGGCCCACCGTTTTGCAATCACGGGAATGCGCGCGCGACGTGCCAAAGCCCAGGTTGGCTCCGTACTTGATGAGATCGAGGGAATCGGACCAAAGCGGCGACAGAAATTGTTGGCCCGTTTTGGCGGGCTTGCCGGTCTCAGGTCTGCCGGCGTTGAGGAGCTCGCAACCGTCGATGGAATCTCACGGGCAACCGCCCAGGAGATCTATCGCAGGCTTCGTACGTCATAATCCGCCGATGAACTGGAATATTCCGAACACTCTAACCTGGGCCCGCGTGATTGCGATTCCGTTATTGGTTGCGGTGTTTTATCTCCCGCTTGGCCTTTCTGAGTTTCAGCGTAACTGGATCACCACCACGATTTTTGTTGCTGCAGCCCTGACCGATTGGCTTGATGGATGGCTTGCTCGCAAATGGAACCAGACCTCGCCATTTGGGGCATTTTTAGACCCTGTCGCCGACAAACTGATGGTCTGTACGGCATTGGTTGCATTGATTGAGCTCGGCAGGCTTGATCCCATTATTGGGCTCATCATTATCGGTCGTGAAATCACGATCTCAGCCCTTCGGGAATGGATGGCCTCGGTCGGCGCCCGCACTAATGTGGCGGTCAATTGGATGGGCAAAGCAAAAACAATTGCCCAGATGGTTGCGGTTCCCTTTTTGCTCTACTACGACACCCTGTTTGGGGGCCTCATCGACACCAGGATCTGGGGCCTTGTACTGGTCTGGGTGGCGGCCGTTCTGACGGTGGTCTCAATGGTTGTTTACCTGCGGGCGGCCTGGCCTGAGTTGCAGAAAAGAGGCTAGTCGGGATAAAATTTAGGGCTTCGCTTGGCCTTTGCGCCGCTGCGATTGGCGAAGTACTAATGCGCGGGAGTAGCTCAGCTGGTAGAGCGCAACCTTGCCAAGGTTGAGGTCGCGAGTTCGAGCCTCGTCTCCCGCTCCAATTGTGTCGCTGAGCCCATCTCTTGGCGGGATGGCAGAGTGGTTATGCAGCGGCCTGCAAAGCCGTGTACCTCGGTTCGATTCCGGGTCCCGCCTCCATAAGTCCTTGAGATAGCGTGGCCCGAGCCATTTTTCCTTGCCCAACCACCTACCTTTGTACCCACTGAGGCGGCTATCCCTTACTCAACCCGGCAGGGGTTCGGTAGCTGCGCCTTCCACAGCTTTGGGTAGTCTATCGGCCCCCGCTTATACCCCTAGAACCCCACCTTCAAATCAGCCAATCTGATCCAACCAATCTGAACAGCGGCCCTACTTAGACGCCCCAACCTACGATTCTTGGGCATTGCTACAGGGGGGGGTGGGGCTGACCCGACTGATAACGGTTATCGGGATCTAAAAGCTCACATGAGAGGCAAGTTTATATTTCTTGAACAAACGACCTCGAAAATTGAGAGAAAATTGCCAAAATGGCTAGCCGTAACCCAATTTCCTTATGAACCATCAAAGCAAACCGCTGATAGTTTCCTTAGCCTAGCTTTGTATTAATGTGAAGGACGTTTATGCGTTCACTTAGAGTAAAAAATTCGTATGTGACGAAAGCATCCAATTTGGTGGCTAATAGTTTGGGGTTGGCTCTACTAACTTGGCTCTGTGTCACGTTTGCCCTACCAGTACATGCCCAGGTTCACGATTATGGAACTTGGAGTATCCCAGAGAATCCTAAGCCAACACCAAACAAGGAAACTTTAGATTTCTACCTTAAAAGATATCTGACTGACTATACAAAATTTGGCTCTTACGCCTCAGAGAGGGCTAAAGCACCAAGCCCCTTGGCAAGAGATATCCGGAAGGAAGAGCAGGTTGTTACTGCGTTAAAGGAAACATCATTGCTGAGCTACTTGCTGTATGAAAACGGCAAGATCGTCGTTGATGAGATCTCCCCCTCTGATCGGTTCGGTTCTCTTGTTAATCAGGACACTAAGTTCTTCTCTATGTCGCTAGGCAAGAGTATGGTGTCCTATTTGCTTGGCCATGCAGTGTGTAGTGGTGTTGTTAAGGGACTCGATGAGAAAGTCAGTGATTGGCCGTTGTTAGCTGGAACTCTCTACCAGCACGCAACACTTCTTGATCTCATTAACATGAGGGCAGGTGACCAGCAGTATGTCAGTGAACAAAAGGGATTTATTAATAGCAAGAGACGGCAGGCAAACCCCAATGTCTATTCCGTTAAAGCGAACCTCAACGAGGAGTTAAAGGATAGCGTTCCTGCCGCCGCTTCGTTTAACTATAATTCGATGGCTCCGAATCTGGTTCTCAATTACATTATTTTCCGCTCAGAGGGTAAGTTTGATGGGCTGATGAAAAAGATGTTTCAGGAAAAAGTGGGCACAGCGGACAGCGTCTTCTTTTTGAAGCAGCCTCGTGGCAATGAAGGCGATGGGTTAGCAGTGGCGATGTTTTACGCAAATCGTTATGACTATTTTCGTATCGCCAAGGCGATGCTTGACGATTGGCAGTCGGATACTTGCGAGGGTCGTTATTTGAAAGAGATATATAAACGTCGGATGGCTAAGCAAGGCGAACAGATGCGTACCAGTAATCCTTCAGGTCCATTTTGGTCTTATCGGGGATACGGGGGGTTTTTCCATACGGATTTTTATAACTTCAAAAGCAGTCGTAACATAATGTCGTTCCAAGGCTACGGCGGCCAGATGATTGTAATTGATTTCGATCAAGGTCGAATTGTTTCCACTCACGCAATTCATAATGACTATGATTGGAAGCGCCTTGTTAACGGCGTAATTGATACAGGAAGATTCCGAAGCGGATTTTGGAACTGAGTACTATCATTTTTTCTACTAGATCTAGCAGGCCGTGTATCGAGGGCGAGCTCTGTCAGCGCCCAGTCGGACCCGCCTGTAAAGATGTCCTCTAGTGGGATTTGTCATGCGCAGGGAAGTGCCCACTACAACCAGACCAAGAAATTTATTGCCTACAAGACCATGGATGAGTGTTTGAAGTCGGGTGGAAGGATACCGCAAAGGTGAAAAATTGTAATAGGCGTGACTCAACTGCCACATGGAGTATATTCAATGATAGGCATCGAAGTTGTTAATTGACCTCTCGTACCTGCTTATTAATGGGGCTTAGTTGAAAGCCAATCGAATAGATTATTCTTTCCAAACCATTTTTTGTGAGCCTCCTCTCGATACGCTAAGAGCACGACAATCTTTTCAGTATCGAAATTAATCTTTATTGTCTGCCCCTGGTGACCCATCATAAGCGCCGTTGCAGGCCGGGGAATCGGAAACTGATATCCGTACGACCAGTGTTCGTTCATTTTAATTTTGCGAGAGACGGCTTCCCTTACATAATTCTGAAGGCAGACGCTGCCTGATCTCCCTTTATAGAGGTCAATTACATGCTGGGAGATTCTTGCAAAGTCTCTTAAGCTAGCAAAAAAATAAGCACTGGCAAGTGCTTGATTGTCACGATCGAGATACCAAACGCTTCGATACTCGGGTCGTATGTCTTTCCAAAGCGTTTGCTGAAAATAGCTCTGATAATTCTGTTTTGTCGCTCCAGATACAATCTGACCTAGCGCTTCCGTATCAAGATTGTTGTATGAATACAATTGGCCTGACTGAAATTGTCCGGCGCCACTCCCGTAAGCTTTCAATGCCTCTTTGATAGTTAATCGATTTCGTGTAATCAGCCAACTTGGGCCGTGACCGTTTCGATCCCGGTAATCGCCATCAACCTCTAGGCCCTGACGACTTGCGCCGCTGGACATCATCAAAATTTCTCTTACTGACGCATTTCCCCAGGCGGTGCCTTTTAGATTTTCAGAGTATTTTTCTGCTCGATCATCCAGACTCTGAATCTTACCCTCGCACAATGCATAGCCAACGACAATACTAGTCATACTCTTGGCCATTGACCAACTGGGGTATAGATTGTCTTTTAACGCATTGAGCTGCTGTTCATAAATAATTTTTCTGTCGCTAATTGCAAGTGCCGCAAGTACGACTCTTGGCTCACTTTTCATAACCTCGTCTAAACGCTTCTGGATATCGGAATCTGAATTTATTCTTTCTTCCCAGGCGACAGAATCTTTGGATGCATCCAATTCCGAAACGTGACGTGAATGATAATTCCTCTTTTTTGCATCAAAAAAATAACTTGGAGGCTCATGGTCAGCGAACGAAAACATCGGTAACGAGCATAGAAATAGGCAAAAAGAGGCTTGTATTGTTTTGTACATAATTTTGTATAGTGTTAGCTGGAGTCTTTTCTGTTTTAATTAGTGGATCATACTTAGTTCTCAGTTGATGCATATTACCGGAGCGGAATCTGATCCTTCTTCTCAGAAAAATAGTTTCCCCAGAATATCTCTAACTGCCATCAATTTTGCTATCTATGCCTGCTGAGGGAGTCAAGGGGGTGCATGGTAGATTTTATCTCCCAGTCACTTCGCTCCAGGATTCGGTCATTTTTGACCAGACAACATCAGCGTATTTTGCTGGCACTGCAAAGCTATCGTGAACGGACAGGATAGGAATATTTTCGTTCATTGCCCACTTAAACATTTCCAGACCAATTTCACCCTCTAACTTCTGCATTTTGGCGCCAGTATCGTTATAGAAAATGTTTTTTGCATCAAGCCAGGGGTACTGCTGACAAAAGGCAGCCAACACACGTCTGTAGATCCCCAGCGTCAAGCCGTCGGTGGCACTGGCCAAATTACGCATCTGCCCACCTTTTTGGCGTTTGGATCGGCACCCCAAAACCATTGTCACGAACTGTTTAACGACGTCTCTGGTCGTATCTGTAGATTCGGCAATGGCCGTGTAAGGATCCTCTGGCAGTTGCTCGCCTACTAGTTTTGCAGCCATTCTTAGGTGGTTGGATTTGAAGTCCGGCTCGGCAATCGGTTCACCATCTAAGAGTGTGTTGATCCGGATGGGAAGACGTCGATTTACAATGTTCTGATAAGCGGTGTGAAGCCTGCCACCTCGCTCTAGGGACTCACTAAATGAGCGTGTTGTAGGCCCTTTTCTCGCCCACCAATGGCCAGCCATAAATTCGTTATAGCGCCGCAACAGCGCCTCATTTCCAGCCCAGAGAGACGCTTTGGGAGCTTTGCCTGACGGAAAGTCATTGAAGTAGTGATAGCAGGGGAGCTCAAGGCTTCCTGAAAACTCATAAAGGCAACTTGCGAAATACTCTAGGAGCCTAGGGGCGGGGTAGTACTGACTGGCCTTGCTAGGGACATCTGGTCGGTGATCCAAGAATCCTTTTCTACCAAGAACAATAAGATCCTCTTGTATCAGTACCTCAAGGATTGTTTGTACTCGCCTACGAGACAGTCCAAACGAGCCTAATCTCTGATCTTTTGCGTAATGCCCGTTACCACTCGGTATCGCTAGCCATTTAAAGTCATAGGCGGTAGCAACAAAGGCATAAAGAAGCAATCTAAGGTTCGCTCTAAAACCGTCAATATCCTCTTTTCTCTTCGATAGCGTTACTTTCGGTGTCAAATCATCAAGCAGTTTTCCTAGCTGTGTTTTACGCAGTCCAAAATCAGATAAACGATAGATCTGAACTGGCTGAGATTTGTCCTTGTCGGGATAGCCGTTAGCCATAAGCTGCTGGCTGAGAAGTAAGCTGTTCTTCTCCTCTGAAATGATTATGTGACTTGGTTTCTCGGGGGTGTACATGCTAGTGCTTATAGAGTCTCTTCTCTTCCTTTTTTTATTATTTATTATTATTATTCTTCTTCTTCTATCTCTTTCTGTTCTGTTTCTTCGCAGCCTTTTATTATCGTTTGTTGTTCTATTAGGTAAAGAATATAAAATAGTAGTTCTTTGTACAAAAATAGTTGTGTTTTATTGATATATATGCTATAATAATAGTATTCAATTTGTTAATGAATCATCGCCTCAGTCTTTGAGATAACGATGCCAACTTAGAAGCCGTCATTTGCGGCAGAAAGAAGGTATTCGTATGTCTAAAGCACTCCAAGCAGCTCAGCAGCAGCGCCTCGTAGTCAATAGCTCTAAAAGCATTAGAAACCCCAATAATTCAGGCCAGGCATACCTTGGTATAGGCGAGCCTTCAGCAGCGGTTTCTCAGCCCACAGAGGCACTGATCAGCCCCGATTTAGAGCATTCCTTAGCTGAGGCTAGGCAGGCCAGAGAAGCTCTGATAGGGCTGGGTAATGGCCTTAAACAGGACTGGCTTGATACAGACCATTGGAGAGCCTTGGCTGCCCAGAGGCAATATAGGCTGCCACACTGGTACTTACCTTTGTCGGCTGGAGGTATTGAGAGAGTGCTCAGAGATCTGGGCCTTGACCGAGACTTCTACCGAGAGGCTTTTGGTCTAAAAACCTATCAGCTTTACGTGGATAGGAATCCGTCTACGCCTTTGTGGGTCTTTGCTGGGCTCTGTCTAGAAGCCTCGCTACAAGATACCTGAGTGAAGTTCTATGCGCTGTAGCTGCTCATGATGACTCGATCAGCGCATAAACTGCTCTCATACAGCTCATCTTTTTATTGAGGGACCGACCTCGGTCATAGGTATCCTAGGGGGCTAGTTGCAACTTAGTTTCTGGGTCTATACGCCGTGTCATTCCAGTCACGCATGATGTTCCGGCGTTTCTCGAACAGGTCACTCCGTTGATAGGCCTGATAAACGGCACTTCCAACGCTATGCATCAGGCAGAGTTCTGCTAGCTCAGCTGGATAGTTAGTAGCCTCTGCAGCCCAGACTCGAAAGGTTGATCTGAATCCGTGCGGAACAGCTTCTCCTGAGACCTGTCCTGTTAGTAGCATCTTTCTCATTAACACGTTCAGTGCCATATCACTAAGCATCTTTCCGGCTGGCGACGGGAAAATCAGCGTTTGGTCAAGCTTTCGGGGTATGGAGCGAAGTAGGGTAATCATCTGATCTGTCAGCGGCACTCGGTGAACGCCACTTCTTGTTTTCGTGTGTTCAGTTGGGATCCTCCACTCTCGTGCGTCGAAGTCGATCTCAGGCCATCTGGCTTGCCTCACAGACCCACTACGGACAGCGGTCAAAATGAGGAACTCTAGTGCCCTTGCACCCATCCCACCACGATCAGAGAGTGCCAGCATGAATTGGGGTAACTCTTGATAGGGCAGGCTAGGGTAGTGCTTTACTTGGGCAATTCTTCCAGGGGCAGGGAGTCTCAATGACAGAAAGTTCTTCCAGCGGGCTGGGTTCGTGTCTCTTAAGCCTGAAGCAATTGCGAGGTCAAAGATTTTTTCAATTCGGCCTTGTAGGCGTTTAGCAGTCTCTGTTTTGGTTTCCCAGATTGGTTTGAGAACTTCTAGAATCTGCTCGGCTGTAACGTCAGAAACCGCTCTATCTCCGAGGGCTGAGTAAGCGTAGTTCCGAAGGCTTGCATGCCATTGTTGGGAATGTTTTGCATTTCTGTAGTTCACTGCGTGGGTTGCAAGGTACTGGTCCGCAATTTGTTTGAATGTGACATCTGTACTCCTATGGGCTTCAACTTTCACCCGCCTTTCATATTTGTGGTGCAGAGGGTCGACTCCTTGAGCACACAGATTCCTTACCTCTAGCGCCCGGCGGCGGGCTTCAGCGAGACTAATTTCAGGGTACGGTCCGAGACCTAGGTTTCGTCTTTTAGCACCGAAATAAACTCGAAGAACCCATGACGCTGGTGGCCGGACTCCCGGCTTATTGGCGGGCTTTATGTGCAGGGTTAGGCCCCCAACGCCGCCAACGAAGTGCACTCCCGGAGAGGCGCTCTTAAGATCCCTAAGACTCCACTCTTTTACGATTTTCGGCATGTATCAACTCCATCGAAAACCACCTAAGGTTGTACCTACGATTCATGGTTGGGCTGGCGTAGAATTCGCCTTATGGTTTTGTATCGAGCCTCGTCTCCCGCTCCAATTGTGTCGCTGAGCCCATCTCTTGGCGGGATGGCAGAGTGGTTATGCAGCGGCCTGCAAAGCCGTGTACCTCGGTTCGATTCCGGGTCCCGCCTCCATGTTCTGTTTCCCAGAGAATTCCAGCCATGTCCGACATCAAACCCAGCCTCCTAGACACTGACCGCCCGGGCGGGCTCCAGAGAGTCTC
>JACCEE012044518.1_pt1 | contig 17434 bp, 16 predicted proteins | sample 7449931 | NCBI WGS metagenome assembly JACCEE01 (sample SAMN15323457, study PRJNA562643) | freshwater metagenome | isolation source: river surface water | place: USA:Blue River Watershed | collected 2017-08-19 | reverse complement strand
TATCCCCATTAGGTTGCCAAATTGCCACAGCCCCCAATGGCTCTATAGCTTTAAAAAAACTTCATGCATACAAGTTCGACCTTGTGCTGCTGGATATCATACTGCCCGATATGGATGGCTTTGCCATAATTGATAAGATGCAGAAAGAAGAGGGGTTAAAAGATATTCCTACCATATTTATTTCGGCATTATCCTATAAAGACCAAGTTGTTACGGGTCTCAGCAAAGGTGCGGTTGATTATATTACAAAACCATTTTATCCCGAAGAGTTAATCCGCAGAATAAATGTTCACTTACGTCTGAAGGAAACTACAGAAAAGTTTATTCGCGAATTTGAGCAAAAAACAAAGGCAGAAAACATTGTTAACCAGCAAGATGAACTATTTCGCAACTATTTTAAAAACTCACCATTTATCCAGGTTATTTCCAACGTTGAAAGTGGCATTATCATTGACGTAAATGAAACTTTTGAGAAAGAGCTGGGCTACTCACGCGATGAAATTGTTGGCAAAAGAAGCACCGAGATATTCCTGAGCCCGAAACAACGAGATAAGATTATAAGGGAAATTGAGAAAGTTGGATTTATCAAAAACTGGGAAGTCACAATTATCGACAAAATAGGTAAGCCGCATACCGGAATCCTCTCCATTACTCGATATTCAAGTTTAGGAAAAAAATACCTTATAATTACCGGTATCGACACAACAAACCAACGTTTGCTCGAGAAGCAGATTGAGTATAAGGAACAAACGTTAAAGAATATTGCACTTAACATACCACTTCCATTCAGCTCAGCCAACAACGAAGGGAAAATTGAATTCTTCAACAGCCAATTTATAAACCTATTTGGCTATACTTTTGATGATATTCCTACTGTAGAAGATTGGTTTAAACATGCTTATCCGGATCCAACCAATCGTGATTCGGTAAAAGAGCGATGGATTAAATCACTTGCAACAGATAATGAAAAAGGACAAACCCAATCGGCAAGGCAAGAATACAATATCACAAGTAAAGATGGCAAAGTGCGCGTAGTGGAAATATACTCCATTAAGAATAACGAAAACGTTTACAACATCTTTAAAGATATTACTGCCGAAAAAGAGGTAACTCTTCAAATCAAGAAACTATCAGAAGCAGTATATCAAAGCCCATCAACTATTGTTATTACTGATCTTCAAGGTAATATTGAATTTGCAAATCCAAAATTCACGGAGATTACTGGATATACAGCAGAAGAGGTAATTGGCAAAAATCCGCGCGTTCTGAAATCCGACAAAATGCCAAAGGAATTCTACGATAATATGTGGAAAACCATTCTATCCGGCGAAACGTGGCATGGCGAATTTCTGAATAAGAAAAAGAATGGTGACCAATACTGGGAAGATGCCATTATTGCTCCAATTCTTGACGATAACAAAAAGATTGTAAGCTTTATTGCAATTAAGGAAAATATCACCGAAAAAAAGTTAGCACTTGAAGCACTCAAAAAATCTGAATTAGCATTAATGGAGGCAAACGCGACTAAGGATAAATTCTTCTCAATCATCGCACATGATCTTAGAAATCCCATTGGAGCTATTGGAGGATTGGCTGAGATACTCTTATCAGATGCAATTAGTCTTGATGAAGAGAAACGGATTGAAATTGTTGAGTCTATATACAGCAGCGCCACTACAACATTTAATCTACTGGAAAACCTTTTAAATTGGGCAAAATCGCAAGCAGGAAAACTTAACATCAATTGCGAATTTTTCTCAGTTGGAAAAAACATTAACGAAGCTATTGAGCCACTGCGTGAACAACTAAAGAATAAAGAGATATCACTCACAATAGAACTTGAGAGAGAACTTCAAGGCTATGGCGATGTTAATCTATTCTCAACGGTAGTAAGAAACCTTGTTTCAAACGCGATTAAGTTTACACTGACCAAAGGAAAAATAAGAATAAAAGCCATCAACCAAAAGAGTCATATTGATATTTCGGTAATTGATAATGGTGTTGGCATCGACCCCACCAACCTAAAAAACCTGTTTATGCTGGGCCTTAGTCAATCGACCGAAGGTACCAACAATGAGAAAGGAACCGGAATGGGGCTGCTTATCGTTAAGGAGTTTGTTGAGAAAAATGGAGGAGAAATACGGGTAGAAAGTAAACCAAACAAGGGATCTACGTTTACCTTTTCTATCCCCAAAGTTCCATTAAAGAAACCTTAAAAAAATCATAATGAAGTATATTGGTGCCCATGTAAGTGCCTCCGGTGGCGTAGAAAATGCCCCAAAAAATGCACACGAAATTGGAGCTAAAGCGTTTGCTCTCTTCACCAAAAACCAACGTCAATGGAAAGCGGCACCATTGACCCAAGACTCTATCAAAAAATTTAAAGAGGCATGCAAAACCTACGGGTACTTGCCTCAGCACATCCTGCCACACGATAGCTACCTTATTAATCTTGGTCATCCCGAAAAGGAAGCGCTAGAAAAATCACGAGAGGCTTTTCTTGATGAGATGCAGCGATGTGAGCAGCTTGGGTTGGATAGGCTCAACTTTCATCCGGGTAGCCATCTGAACCAAGTTGATATCGAAACATGCCTCAAAACCATTGCAGAATCAATAAATATTGCCCTTGAAAAGACAAGAGGGGTAATTGCGGTTATTGAAAACACAGCAGGACAGGGCTCTAACGTGGGCAACCGATTTGAGGAACTGAAAGCCATTATCGATTTAGTTGACGACAAATCGAGGGTTGGGGTTTGCATTGATACCTGCCACGCTTTTACTGCCGGCTATGACCTTAGAACAAAAGAGGGTTTTGATATCACGTTCAGCCACTTCGATAAAATTATTGGGTTTGAATATTTAAAGGGTATGCACATAAACGACTCGAAAAAAGAGTTGGCCACGAGAGTAGACCGCCACGAGAGCATTGGCAAGGGATTTATTGGATTCAACCTATTTGAAACGTTAATTAACGATGCTCGTTTCGACAATATTCCCTTAATCCTTGAAACGCCCGACGAAACGATCTGGAAAGACGAAATTGCATTGCTTTACAAATCCATCAAATAGCCTTGGAGGGGAGTTGTTGCAAAAAAAATAGCAACTCCCCTCGTAAATGGCTATAAATTAGCCGATATAAAAATTACTGATAAAATTCAGCTACGAATATTTGTTCATTACCCAATTTTCAATAACTTTGCGAAAACATTGAGTAATGGTTTTACTGCTTCTAAGCATACTATCATCTACAACAATTTTTGTGGTTTTTAAGCTTTCAGAAAGGCTTAGAGTAAGAACTCTCCCCATTATCACCATCAACTATACCGTAGCTACATTGCTCGGTTTTTTTTTGGCCAATAAAAAAGAATACAACTATAACATACTAGATCAAAATTGGTTATGGCTTGGCGTTATAATTGGTATTTTTTACATCGTAATGTTCTTTCTGCTTGCCAAGAGTACAAAAACAGCCGGCATCACCCCCACTACCATTGCCGCAAAAATGTCGGTAATATTCCCCATAGCCCTTTCCATTTCAATTGAACCAAACGATACTTTAACCCCGATAAAACTATCGGGGTTTCTTTTGGCAATAGTAGCGTTAATCCTGGCCACCTACCGCTCCGAAGCTAGAACCGGAGGATATCAAAAACTATGGCTACCCATTATACTTTTCGTTGGCATGGGTATAACCGATTCGCTGGTTAAATATGCACAGTCGGTATTTATTACCGACAACCTTACTGCAATATTTACCTCTCTCGTATTTGCAACTTCCGGGATAATTGGCTATCTCATTGTTTTATCAAAAGAAGAAGAAAGAATAGAACTGCTTCGCATTCGAACACTCTTAGTCGGAACAATTCTAGGTATTGCCAACTTTGGCTCGGCATACTTCTTTATTGCAATGCTAAACCACTCTACCCAATACAACTTCTTAACAAACTCTACACTGATAGGAATAAATAACGTTGGTATTGTAGTGGCATCCACGCTTATTGGCTTATTTATCTTTAACGAAAAATACAGTTGGATCAACAAAGTAGGAATAGCAATATCGTTTATTGCTATATACACTTTAACTATTAACATATAATGCCAGAGGATTTATATAAAACTATCTCTAAGCCTGCGGAAAGTAACTTCCGCGACCATGCCAGCAAATTCATTGGCTTTCTCTACCCCGTTCGAAGCGAGGAGGAGATCAAGCTACTCCTTTCTGAATTAAAGAAGCAATTCTATGATGCCACCCATCACTGCTATGCATATCGGCTAGGACCAAAGGGAGAAATTTTTAGAGCGAACGATGACGGAGAACCATCAGGAACAGCAGGAAAACCAATACTTAATCAGCTACTTTCAGCTGAAGTTACTAACATTTTAGCTGTGGTTGTTCGCTACTATGGCGGAACAAAGCTAGGTGTTCCCGGGTTAATTAATGCATACAAAGAGGCAACAAAAGAGGCGCTTAGCGCAGCTACATTTATAGAAGAAACAGTAAACAACCAGTTCGAGGTTTGCTTTGAATATGCTGCAATGAATGAGGTAATGCGAGTAGTTAAGGATCTTAATCCTGCCATTGTGGATCAAGAGATGAATCTCACTTGCCGAATGACTCTAGAAATTCGGCAAAGTCTCTCCCACTCATTAGAAGAGAAGCTGTCGAACAAAGAACGGATTACCATTAAGAAAATCAAGTAGTTTCACCATAAAATACGTTACACGATGAAAAGTAAGAGCCTTGTTTCCATCACCGACTTTAGTAAAGAGGAGTATATTAAAATACTCAATCTTACCGAAGAGTTTGAAAAGAATCCCAAGCAAAAGCTTCTTGATGGCTATGTAGTGGCCACCCTTTTCTTTGAACCCTCAACCCGCACGCGTTTGAGCTTCGAAAGCGCTGTAAACCGGTTAGGTGGCAGAGTAATAGGTTTTTCTGAGGCTGGCACCTCAAGCGTTTCTAAAGGAGAAACGATTAAAGACACCATTATGACTGTGGCAAACTACTCGGACCTCATCATCATGCGCAATCCAATAGAGGGCAGTGCACGGTATGCCAGTGAGGTTTCAAACGTGCCGATCATTAATGCCGGAGATGGTGCCAACCAGCATCCAACCCAAACTCTTCTCGATCTATATTCCATTAGGAAAACCCAAGGCACCTTGGATAACCTAAACATAGTAATGGTGGGCGATCTGAAATATGGTAGAACTGTGCACTCGCTACTTATGGCTCTTTCACACTTCAATCCAACCTTCACCTTTATCTCACCGGCAGAATTGCGTATGCCAATGGAATACAAGATGTTCCTTGACAAAAAGGGGATAAAATACGTTGAAGAAACAGACCTTCAGGAAAATATCAAAAACGCCGATATCGTATACATGACCCGCGTGCAAAAAGAGCGGTTCTCCGATCCAATGGAATACGAAAAGGTAAAGAATGCTTATATCCTTCGAAACAAAATGCTTGAAGGAACAAAGGAAAACATGAGAGTACTTCATCCACTACCTCGCGTAAATGAAATTAACGAAGATGTGGACCCAAACCCAAAAGCCTACTACTTTACACAGGCATTAAATGGGGTATACACCCGAATGGCAATTATGTGCTATATCCTTGGAATTAAGAAATAAGGTAATCATCTAAACGAAACAGTCATGAAGTCACTTAAACAGCTTAGCGTTAGCGCTATCGAAAACGGGACAGTTATAGATCATATACCGGCACAAAGCCTTTTTAATGTAATCACCATCCTTGGACTCGATCATTGCACCAACCAAATTACGTTTGGAACAAACTTGGAAAGCAAGCGACTTGGTCACAAGGCCATTGTGAAGATTGCCGATAAATACTTTGAAGATGCTGATATCAACAAAATATCGTTGGTTGCCCCTAGCGCTAAACTCAACATCATTAAAGACTACGAGGTTGTTGAGAAAAAAGAGGTGCAAATTCCCGACAGCATTGAAGGTATTATAAAGTGTGTAAACCCAAAATGCATTACCAACAACGATAAGGTTAAAACCAAATTTACGGTTGAATCAAAGGAAAATGTATCGCTCAGATGCCACTACTGCGAAAAGATTACCGACCAAGAACACTTTCAGTTCTTATAATCAAAGGCAGAACCTACAATGAAAAAGCTCCCATTTTCGGGAGCTTTTCTCTTATATAATTAGGAATAGGATTACCTCAAGCGATCCATTGATCGAACTAAAGCTTCATCGCTAGCAATTCGACGCAGAGCCAAGTATGTTAAAAGTGCAGCAACGAGAGGAAAAGCATCGACTACAGTATACTTAACTACCACCGACATTACTTCAACTCCTTGCGGAGCAGCTGCTTCAAAAGCCCATTTAACTTGGTAAACATAGTATGCCATAAGCCCTACTAACCCAATAAGAGCAATAAAATTAAAAATACAAAGACGAATTTGTATCATCCGTCTCTTGTAAAGAAAAATGGTTACCACTGAGATTAAGGATGTGATTGCGGTAAGAACAAGCAATGGCCATGTCCTTAAATAAATATTCTCGGCGCCTGCTGTTTGGGTTGAGAAGCCCATTATCCCAAAGGAAAATTCCTGCCCGCCAACTAGGAACGTTGCCAAGGGCGAGAAAAACCAACATAGCAACAAAAGTGATGCAGCTGCTAGGTATAACGTTTGTAATCTCTGTATCATTTTCAATTATTTTCGACAAATGTAATACAAACCTTCGTAATTTTTAAACCCCATCCATAATTGAAATTCGCTTTGTGCTAAGTAATATTTTTACTGATTTGATAATAATGAAAGGGTTTTACTATATTTACTGCTTGTTTTAAATCGAAAATTATGAGAGTAATTGAACCATCAGAATTGATTATCAACAAAGATGGAAGCGTTTTTCACTTACACATGCTTCCAGAGGATTTAGCAAAAGATGTAATTCTTGTTGGTGATCCAGGTCGTGTTGAACTTGTTGCAAGCTACTTTGACAAAATTGATTGCACAAGAAGTAACAGAGAATTTGTTTCTACCACAGGTTACTACAAAGGAAAAAGAATTACGGTTTTATCTACCGGAATAGGAACCGACAACATCGACATCGTAGTTAATGAACTTGATGCCCTTGTAAACATCTCACTAAAAGATAGAACTGTTAAAGAAAAACACACCAGCCTTAACCTTATTCGCATTGGTACCTCAGGAGCCTTGCAACCCGATATACCTGTTGGCTCTTTTGTTCTTTCCCAAATGTCTATTGGTTTCGATGGACTTCTGAACTTCTACGCCAACAGAGACAAGGTATCCGACCTAGAGATGGAGAAGGCGTTCAAAGATTATACAACGTGGAATACCCAATGTCCTAGCCCTTACTTTGTAGAAGCCTCTCCAATTCTTTGCAAGAAGATGAAAGCGTTTACAATTGAAGGCGTAACAATATCGGCTCCAGGATTTTACGGACCACAAGGAAGAGTTCTTCGTTTGCCTCTTGCCGATGGACAACTCAATGAGAAGATCGAAAGTTTCTCCTACAAAGGCCGTAAAATAACCAACTTCGAAATGGAAAGTTCAGCTATTGCAGGGTTAGCTAAACTTTTAGGACACGAAGCCGTTACTATTTGTGCAATTATTGCCAATAGAGTAACAAAAACCGCTTTCGACGATTACAAGCCATCCATTACTAAGTTGGTAGAAAACGTATTAGAGAGCATAGTTTCGGAATAAATTATGGAATCGGGAGCAATTAAAGCCCTCATTACACTTCTAGACGATCCTGATCAAGAGATTTTCGGCCCGGTTGCCGAAAAACTTCTTGGTCAGGGCGAAGAAGTTATTCCACTCTTAGAACAGGCATGGGAACATTCCCTAAGTCCACTGGTTCAGGATCGGATTGAGAATCTAATTGCCGATATACAAAAGCAAACAACGGAAAAGGGAATGTACGCTTGGACAAACTCCCTAAATCCAAGGTTAATTGATGGTGCCCTTTGGGTTAGCAGACTTGCCTACCCTGAATTAGACCAAGAACATACCACACTACAGATTGATAAAATAAAAAAAGATGTGTGGCTGGAGCTCAACCAAAACCTAACAGCACTCGAAAAGGTTAAGGTGTTAAACTATATCCTATTTGATGTTCATGGATTTGCCAACCACTCCTCCAACGTCTTCTCCTTACCCAGCTCCTACATACACCAGGTTATAGAAACAAAAAGGGGAAATCCATACTCGTTGGCAATTATTTACGCCGGCATCGCTCAAATGCTAGAGTTGCCTATTTATGGAGTTAATCTACCTCGAAACTTTCTTCTTGCCTATAAAGACCCTATCTTCTCTGCTATGGAGGATGCTCCAAACAAAAGTAAAGTGCTCTTCTATATTAATCCATTTAATAAAGGAGCAGTATTGAGTTACAAGGAGATTGATTACTATCTCGAACAACAAAACTATGAGAAGCGAGAGGATTACTACCTACCATGCAGCAATAAACAAACAGTAATAAGGCTTATTGAGCATATAGTGGCTTCTTATGCTAAATTAGGTTTGAATGAAAAGGTAGAGAGCATGCAGCAGCTAATCAAAATAATCAATAGGTAACCTATTTAAAAAGGTAGTTTTAGCTGACTATCGCTATTCATTCGCTTTTTCAACTCCTTCTCTAATATGCCAACGACCATAGGTTTACACCTACCACAACCTGTAGACGCCTTGGTAGCAGCCTGCACATCGACCAGCGATTCCAGCTTATGCTTTCGAATAGCCTTAACTAAATCGCTCTTAGTAACATCGTAACAGTTGCAAATCCTTTCCGCCATTTTTTTGTCCAAAACTAGGTAAAATGTTTCGTCTTAAACCAATAAAAAGATATAAATTTGCTTGCATATCGAATAAAAACGACTACTTTTGCGCGCTGTTATTTAATCATTTAAACGCTAAATAGCTATGTTAAACCAGTATGAAACCGTTTTCATTGCCACTCCGGTGCTTTCAGAAGCACAATTTAAGGACGTGGTGAACAAATTCCGCGGTGTTATCACCGAGAACGGTGGGGAAATAGTACATGAGGAAGACTGGGGTCTCCGAAAGTTAGCTTACCCTATCCAAAAAAAATCGACCGGGTTTTACCACCTGCTAGAGTTCAAGGCTCCTGGTGAGCTCATTGAAAAACTTGAAACTCAGTATCGTCGTGACGAGCGCATTATCCGTTTCTTGACATTCAGAATGGATAAATACTCAGTTGAGTATAGTGAGAAGAAACGTGCGAACAAACAGGAAAAAAAGTTGGAGGAATAAGCCATGAGTACAAATAGTTCAGAAATCAGATACCTTACCCCACCCACGGTAGAAGTTAAGAAGAAGAAGTATTGCCGTTTTAAGAAAAACAAGATTAAGTACGTAGACTACAAAGATCCTGAATTTCTTAAGAAATTTTTGAACGAGCAAGGAAGAATTCTTCCTCGTCGCCTTACAGGAACCTCTTTGAAATATCAAAGAAAAGTTGCTCAAGCGGTTAAGAGAGCTCGTCACTTGGCAATCCTGCCATTCGTAACCGATTTGTTGAAATAATTAAATTGGAGGAACTACCATGGAAGTTATACTAAAGCAAGATGTGCCTAACTTGGGACAGAAAGACGATATAGTAAAGGTAAAGGAGGGTTATGCAAATAACTTCCTTATTCCTCAAGGATTCGCCTCTTTCGCTTCTGTTTCTGCAAAGAAAGTGCACGCAGAAAACCTTCGCCAAAGAGCTCACAAGGAAGAGAAAATTAAGAACGATGCCCTCGAACTCGCTAAGAAATTAGAAGGCATGAGTTTAACAATCTCTACCAAAACTAGCACCACCGGCAAGATTTATGGTTCAATCAATACTGTTCAAGTTGCTGAGGCTATCGAGGCTAAAGGAATTGCGATTGATCGTAAACAAATCACCCTTACCGATGACCAAATTAAAGAGGTTGGTCACTACACTGCAACTATTAAGTTGCACAGAGAAGTTAAGGTTGAGATCAAGCTCGAAGTTATCTCCGAATAATCTCGGAATACTAAATACAAAAAAAGCTGCCTTATGGCAGCTTTTTTTATTTTGAATTAAACCCGATTACTTTACTGCAATTGTCTCTATTTCCACTAAAACTCCTAGCGGAAGTCTAACTACACCATATGCAGCCCTAGCAGGCATATCACGCTTATAAATAGACGCGTACACCTCATTCATTGCCGCAAAATTATCCATATCACTAAGCAACACGGTTGATTTCACAACGTCATCAAAGGTGTATCCGGCAGCCTTAAGAATAGCTTCAATATTCTTAAATACTTGTTCTGTTTGGGCTTTAATACCTTCCACAACTTTTCCCGTTGCAGGGTCTACAGGAATTTGCCCCGAAACATACAACGTTCCATTTGCTTCTACTGCTTGGCTATATGGGCCAACAGCCTTTGGGGCATCATCGGTATGAATTATTCTCTTCATTGATCTATATTATTAGTTAAGAAATATTCTGTTGACTATATTTGCCACAAAATTAGCGAAAACCATCAACCTTGCCAAGAAACGGAATCAATGAAGATTGTTATTGTTGATTGCTTCGATTCGTTTACCTACAATCTACACCACTACCTCGAAGAAATTGCAGAAGTGGTGCATTGCATCCCCTACTCCGACATTGATAGTATTCCATTTTTGGAGTATGATCGAATTGTATTTTCACCCGGTCCTGGCCATATTAGCGAATACCCTAAAATAATTGAGGTATTAGATAGATATAAGACCACAAAATCAATTCTTGGAGTATGCTTAGGGCATCAGATAATTGGAGCCTATTTTGGGTCATCCTTGACTAACTTACAAACAGTAGTACATGGAGTCTGTCGTCCGGCAACACAAACATCCTTTATCGATCCAATTTTTAACCACTTGCCTACAATAATTGATACTGCTAGATACCACTCTTGGGCAATTCAACTCAAAGAGCTTTCCGATAGTCTGATCCCAACAGCCATAGACAACACGTTGGTAATGGCATTCAAGCACAAGAATTACAACATAAGGGGCGTTCAATTCCACCCTGAGTCGATCCTTACACCTAAAGGTAAGACAATCTTAAAAAACTGGCTGAATTACTGCTAAAAAGAAAACGCCCCGAAGGGCGTTTCTTAATATTGTATCATACAACTATTGATTAGAATCGTTGGTCAAGATTATCACTCCACGACTTACGCTTATCATACTTTAGATCGCGCAAAACACCTGATTTCACATTGATGCGGAAGCTATAACTCTGGCGAGGGCCCATTGGAATCCAGTTGAAAGACATCTCCCAGCAGTGAAGATCCCTGCTTATACCCATATTGGTATAGGTAATTTGATTCGTTCGGAAATCCCAACCGGAAGAAAAGTTTACTTTCCACTTAGGCGTAAGACTTAACCCTCCGCTAAAGTTAACAGTTTGGTTTAAGGTTGATTTAAACGCAGGCTTTGAATAGTTTAGATTGTAGTTAAAGGAAATATTCCATGGCACATTGAAATTGGTATACGTAGACATTGGAATGCCATACGGGGTATCATTACTACCATATTGTTGCTGAAACGACTCAACTACAGGTGCATTTTCTTGCATTCCTGGTTGGCCTTGATTTTCACCCTTACCTGCTTTACTCGCAAATGATAAACTAAATGAGGTATTAAAACTAGTTAAACGACCTAGGTTCCCATTCTTGGTATACTCCCACTTATCCTCCAGAGTACCTTTATCGGTAAGTGAATAGGGGTTAATTACACCACCAAAATTAAGTGCAAACTCTTTCGTTAGTGAAACTCGACCCGAAAAATTAATTGGCGCTAACTTCATTGAATCTGCAAGTAGGTTATAGGATGAAGAAAAACGCAAATTGTCGAGAAGTTTAATTTTCTTGGTTTTTTGAGTGGTATCCTTATCGCTTCTTACCTTCATCTCAAGAATATTGTCAAGAGAAAAACCAACAGAGCCAGAGCGACTAGCAGATGGACCTCCATAAATACCATTCTGAAAGATGGAATACTTTTCGATTTTTCCGGTAGAATCGGCTACTTCACGGTAATATCCCCAATCAGGTGTAGAAAAATCCGGCTTGTAAGAGAACGATATTGAGGGAGTCATCAAGTGGCGAATTGCCTGAACCTTTGAATTTGAAGCAAACTGAAAGGTTCCATAAAGCTTTGTCGACATTCCTGCAGAGTAACTGTAATCCATTGCTCGAGCAAAACCGGGAATCGTATCTGTCTCTATCTGCTTTGTAGTTTCATTATAGTTCTTCCGTATTGATTCAAGATACCAATACTCTGACATCTGTAAACTTGGACTAACGGTCAAATACTTTAACAGCGAAAAAGAAGTTGAAACAGGCATGCTATGCTTCATTCCATTCTTCATATTATCCTGCCAGCTGCCTTTAAAAAGCATCTCCTCTTTGGTAGTATACTGATTTTGGAGAGTGGTATTATAGGAAATTCCAATCTTTTGAAAAACATTTGGTTTACCGGAAAATTTCTTCGATCGGAAAGGATAGATCGACGCCATGTTGAATGTAAACGTAGGAAAACCAATTGTTACAGACTCATCGCGAGTATTTTGACTATGGTTAGCACTTAGCGTTAAGCTAAATGGTGTTCCTTCGAAAACACGACTATATGCAATACTCGAACTAATAGAATTATTCAGGTAAGCGGATGGATTATAGGAGGCGTAAGTGTTATACTTGGATGTGGTAAAGTTTACACTTGCACTAAAATTAGAGTTTGGTTTAAATTTAGGATCTTGTGTATGATTCCAACGAATACTGTAAGTTCCGGTGTTCATGTAATCGGAATCACCCTTGCTTCCAACTATCAACTTTACACCGGAAAGATCAAACGAACCGGAATATTTATAGCGAACCTTATAAGCCGATCTCGCATTCAAATCCCATCCTCCAAAAGAGTAAATACTACCGGTTAATGCAAGATCAAACAACTCACTCATACCAAAGTAATAACCACCTTGTTGCAAATAAAATCCGCGGCTACTCTCCTCCCCGTAGCGTGGAATTAAAATACCTGAGTGACGTCCTTTTTTATTAGGGAAGAAACCAAATGGAATACCAATAGGATACAATGGAACATCCTCAATTACAAGATAAGCAGGTCCGGTAATAATCTGTTTGTTAGGTATTACCTTTGCTTTTGTTAAGTTTATATAAAAGTGAGGGTGATCAGCATCGCAAGTAGTGTATTTACCTCCAATTAGGTTAATCGAATTGTCCGGCATCTTCTTTGTCATCTGACTATGCAAGAATCCCTCACCCTGCTTTGTCACAACACCGTAAATCTTTGCCTTTTTTGAGTCAAAGTTATATCGAATCGAATCCATATTGAAGGTTTCGTTTCCTTCCTTAAACACAGGTTTTCCAGCAATTTTACCGGTACTATCGGGAGAGCCGTAAGCAAATGCTTCTTTGGTTTCCATATCAAACTCAATGCGCGAAGCCGTAAGTTCGAGATTTTGGTAGTTTACCTTAGCCTTACCGTAAAGAAATACCTTTTTATTATCCAACGAATAAAGAATAGAATCTACGGCTGTAGATTGAACAGGATCCTCAATTGGAGGTTTTGCCTTTACAGTTGTATCCTTAACGGTAGAGTTAGCCTTGCCAGGTTTATCTTGGCCATAAACTCTTGCTTGAGGTCCGGAATAGATGCAAAAGCCAACAATTATGAAGCAAAAAAGCCTTTTCAAGCGAAATTCGGTTTATTAATGAAGGAACGATAAAATATTCGTGCTATTTTTGTGTGAGCAAATACTATTGCTAAACGAAGGTTCAAAACTAGCTAAAAAATACAATTCAACCGCGAAATATAGAATGGTAACCCTTAAAAAATGTTATAATACTAAAACATTCTGGCTAATTATTGCCGGTTTATTGCTGATCTCGAATAGTTACAGCCAGGATTTGGTATCTAACTATCGATTAAAGAAGGTTGTGATTGATGCTGGTCATGGCGGCCACGATCCCGGTTGTATCAGTAAAAATCTCAAGGAGAAAGATGTAACCTTGGCTGTAGCTCTTAAGCTAGGAAAGCAGATTGAAACCAACTTTCCTGAAGTTGAGGTTGTTTATACTCGAAAAACTGACGTATTTATTCCGGTAGACGAGCGGACCAAAATTGCAAACAAGGCAGAAGCTGATCTTTTCATCTCAATTCACGTAAATGCGAACCCAAGCACAAAGCCTTTTGGTGCCGAAACATACGTAATGGGATTAAGTAAATCGGCCAATAACCTTGATGTGGCCATGCGTGAAAATGCCGTCATTACTTACGAAAAAGATTATTCTTCCAAATATGAAGGTTACGATCCAAACTCGGCTGAATCGTTTATCATTTTCTCGCTAATGCAAAATGCCTACCTAAGCCAAAGCCTTGAATTTGCCGCTATTGTGCAGAAGAAATTTGAAGAAAAAGCCAAAAGAAAAGATCGGGGTGTAAGGCAAGCAGGTTTTTTAGTCTTATGGAAAACATCTATGCCATCGGTTCTAGTTGAGGTTGGATTTATCTCTAATCCTCAAGAAGAGAAGTTCCTCATGAAAGATGATGCACACGACTCTTTAGCCAATGCAATTTTCCTCGCCTTCAAGAGCTATAAATCGGATAAAGAGCAATCGAGCAGTTTTGTAACTGCAAATAAACCCATTGAAATAAAAACGGAACCGGCAAACAACCCCGATACAAGCCTTAAGTTTCAAATTCAAATATTGGCTTCAAATAAGTTGCTAAAGCCCAATGCTCCAGACTTTAAAAAATATAATGAAGTGACCATCCTGAAGGCTGGAAACACTTACAAATATACAGTTGGAAACAAAAGCACTTATCAGGAAATTCTTGAGATGATGCCGGAAGTCAAAAAAATATTCCCCAACTCTTTTATCATCGCAGTTAAGAACGGGAACCAAATACCAATTAATGCAGCGTTAAAACAAGGTGTAAATTAGCATTTAATTTCTTGATAAAGCGTGCATTAGTTGTAAAACATTAAAACATACTAGGATGAAAATTGCAAAAGAAGTCAAAATAGGTCTATTTACAGTATTAATGATTGGCGCACTAATTTGGGGTATAAACTTTTTACAAGGACGACAAATATTCCAAAGCGACATAGTATACTATGGTGTATATCAACGAATAGACGGGCTACAGGAAACTTCGCCTGTTTTACTAAATGGCTTTAGGGTTGGAACTGTGGAGAAAATAAGCCTAACCGACGGTCAACCGGCAAAGTTGATAGTACAGTTTGCCCTCGATAAGGATGTATTGTTGCCAACGAATACCGAAGCACAAATATATAGTGCCGATCTTATGGGATCAAAGGCCATACGACTAGTTTCTACGACGGAATCAACGTATCACCACTCCGGTGATACACTTGCTACCTCAATTGAAGGAGACTTAAAAGAACAGGTAAGCATGCAGGTGCTTCCACTGAAGAGAAAAGCAGAAGCACTAATGGCAGATATGCAAGAAGCTATTGAGATGATTAAGCTCATCTTTAACGAAAAAACGAGAGAAAACCTTGCCTCCAGCATATCAAACATTAAGCAAACAGTTGATAACCTGGAAAATGCAACTGGAACCATTGATACTATTATGACGAACCAGAAATGGAGAGTTGAACACATTATCATAAATGCTGAAAGCATAAGCAATAACCTGAAGAGCAAAAATGCTCAACTTGCCAATATTATCAACAACTTCTCCTCTATTTCAGACACATTAGCGAAAACAAGTTTCTCAAGCACAATTGCTGAGACGAACAACGCACTTAGGAGTTTTAATGGTGTGATGAACAAGATATCGAGCGGTGAGGGATCATTAGGCCTACTTATTAAAAGCGATAGCCTCTACAATAATCTGGATAGCGCTGCAAAACACTTGGATATTCTTATTAAAGATATTAACAAGAACCCAAACAGATATATTCACTTCTCTGTTTTTGGCAAAAAAGACAATAAAGAAGTTATTAAAAAATAACCACATTCAATTCTTAATTCCCCACTTGAACCTGAGGCAACCAAAGAATTAGTTAACAAGTTATTAACACACAAAAACAATATAAGTTACTGATATTCTGAAAGTTATTTTTTAGTCAAAAAACAAAAAAAATAACTACACAGATAACAAGCAGGTTAAACTATATTTGAAAAAGTCAATAGGAAAATTGTTTTTTTTTGTGCTTTTTTTTTACAAAATTTGGACTGCCAAATAAAAACAGGGAAAATTTTCGTAAAACAATGAGTAAGCACGGGGAAGTGTGGAGTAACTGCCTGAGAATAATTAGGGACAATGTTCCGGCAGCAAGCTTCAAAACATGGTTTGAACCAATCGTTCCGGTAAAAATTGAGAATAAAATCTTAACAATACAGGTACCTAGTCCATTCTTCTATGAATATCTAGAAGAGCAGTACATTGATATCCTACGCAAAACGATAAGGAAAGAACTTGGTGTTGAGGCCAAGTTGGAATATAGCGTTGTTATGGATAACTCGGCAATGGTAGCTGGTACGCAAACACCTACCACCGTTAAGTTCCCAACTCAAAGTAAAGGAGACCTTAAAAACCGTCCCGTTTCGGTTTCCATGCAGCCATCCGGTGAAAACCAGATTAAGAATCCCTTTATTATCCCTGGCCTTAAGAAACTACAAATAGACCCGCAGCTTAACTCCGATAATTCATTTAGCAACTTTATAGAAGGCGACTGCAACCGATTAGCCCGGTCTGCAGGTTTGGCCATTGCCAATAATCCGGGAAAAACAGCATTTAATCCCCTATTCATTTATGGTAATAGCGGATTAGGAAAAACACACCTTGCCCATGCTATAGGTATTGAAGTGAAAGAACAATTTCCAGATAAGGTAGTGCTATATGTAAGTGCAGTACACTTCCAAAATCAGTTTGTAGATGCTATAAAGAACAATACAAAAAACGATTTCCTTCACTTCTACCAAATGATTGATGTCCTCATTATTGATGATGTTCATGACTTTGCCGGAAAGGAAAAAACTCAGGACACTTTCTTTCACATATTCAACCACTTACACCAAACCGGAAAACAATTGATACTAACCTCCGATAAAGCTCCAGTAGAACTTCAAGGGTTAGAACAGCGCTTGCTATCGCGGTTTAAATGGGGCTTGTCGGCCGATCTTCAGTCTCCTGATTTGGAGACTAGAATTGCAATTCTGCAAAAGAAGATATACAACGATGGAATCAATATCCCCGACGATGTTGTAGAGTACTTGGCAACCAACATAACTGCCAACATTCGGGAATTAGAAGGCGGTCTAATATCATTATTAGCACAAGCAACGCTCAATAGAAAAGAGATTACTCTCGATTTGGCGCGCCAGATGATCAATAAGCTGGTTAAAAAGAC
>JACCEE011026344.1_pt1 | contig 17437 bp, 15 predicted proteins | sample 7449931 | NCBI WGS metagenome assembly JACCEE01 (sample SAMN15323457, study PRJNA562643) | freshwater metagenome | isolation source: river surface water | place: USA:Blue River Watershed | collected 2017-08-19 | reverse complement strand
TTAGCGATTGTGAAATAAACGCTTACACTTGTACAAAAAACAAACATGTCTTTTTTTACAAGAATTATCAAGTGATTAACGTGCTTGTCCATACAGTTATCCACAATAAATGCGGATAACTATGGATGAATTTAAATCATAAGCAAGAGGTTATTTCGCTACTAGCAACGGCACACTGGCATTTCGGAAAATGGTTGTTGCAATACTGCCCAAGAAAAACTGGTGAATCTTGCTGTGGCTGAATGCACCAAGCACGATCAGCTGAATAGAATGTTCGCGCTGGTACTCTAGGATATTTTCTGCAACATCGCCATAACGGTATTCAAGCACGACATCGAGCCCTGCATCGCGGAGATATTGCTCAGGCTCATTCAGTACTTCAGGTTGATCGCCCACATACAGCAGATGACATTGCAACTGACGCAACAAATCACTTTGTGCAATCCGTTTCATCATTTTTTGACAAGTTGGGGAATATTCATAGGCAAAAATAAATCGTGTCGGTGGCGTAAACTTCTCTCCAACTGTAAGCACAGTTGATTTTGCACCACGAATAAAGTTTTCCACGTTGGTGCCTATTGGTTTATGGCGGTCTGCCGAGTGATCCCCTACGCGACCTATCACCGCAATATCATCTTCTTGCAGGATGTGGAAACTCTGTTCCAGAAAATCGCCTTTTTCCTGAATTTTGCTGGCGGTAATGCCGTATTTTTCTTGGATCAATTCACTGATATGCTTTAACAGATTATTACTGTAATCAAGTGCCAGTTCACTTTGCTTTTGTTCGAGTTCAGCTAGCTCCTTCAGCAACATGGCATTACTTTCAAAGCCGATGACACCGCTGATTTCCCCTAAATGATAGCTTGCCGGATAGTAGTCTAAAATCTGTAAGAGGACCAATTCACGTTGGGTTTGACTGGCAATCCATGCCGCAGCTTCTGCAATTGCATTAATACACGGCGACGAATCAATACAGGCAATCACTCTTTTCATTTTAATCTGCCTCTCTTCGGGCTTCAGGCCTTGGTTTTTTCTTATTTTTTAAATTAACACAACTTTTTTGCAAAGCAGTCGGATTTCTGTAAGAAAATTCCTAAAAGCGCATTTTTTGCTGTTTTTATTCACGCCAACGAATAAATTGTGCTGGATTTCCCGCCACAATCTGGCGCGACTCAACATCCTTACAGACCATGCTATTCATGCCAACAATCGCCTGTTCCCCGATATGGACACCATCTTTAATGCCGACATGTGCTCCAAGCCAGACATCTCGTCCAATTTCAATGCCTTGTGAGCGGACAGCTTGCTGATAGATGGGCTGTTGCAGATCCATGCCATGATCGAAGGCATATAAATGACTATAGGCGGCAATACGCACCTGATCATGCAGGATGATTCCTGCACGACCACCATCCAGAATACAGTGATGGTTGATCGCGACTTCACGACCAATCGTTAATGGACCATGCAAGGTACAATCTGCTGCAATAAAAGTGTTGTCACCAACGATGATTTTTCGGCCAGGTTCGGCAAATATATGCGCGAGCGGTGAGATAAAGCAGTTCTCTCCAATCTCTACGGTTTCCATTTCCATCAAATAAGCTTGATAGTCTTTTTGCCAGGCTTCTGCCCAAGCACGGTGTTTGGGCTTAAGTGAATAATATAACCACGGCATGTAATTCAGACGATGCTGATGCTGTTCACGATATTTTAATAGAGGATCAGCTTCAGTCATTTTCTTCATCTTCCATGATTTTTAACGGCTCACGACCACGCGTGATATCCCGAATTTTTAAAGCAAACGGTTCAATTTGATGGAGTTGCATCAGAGCTTCAATCCTCACCCCATCGGCTTCGTAGTGTTCCTGATAGTCGATTTGCTGCTGAGTCAATTCATACTGCAAAATGGCCCATTCATTGAAATGGCAATGAAATGTAACCTGTTTTTTCAGAATAAGCTCGATTTTTTCTGCCAGTTTCAAACATTGCCCTGCACAGCCACCATAAGCGCGAACCAGTCCACCCGTCCCCAACTTAATGCCACCATACCAGCGGTTGACCAAGACCAGCACATTAGTCAGCTCATTGCCTTCAATCGTAGCTAAAATTGGACGTCCCGCTGTACCTGAGGGTTCCCCATCATCATTAAAGCGTACCTGATGACCAATTTTCCAGGCCCAGCACTGATGTGTGGTGGTAGGATCTTTGTTTTCTTCAAGAAAGTCCTTCACCGCTTGTTCACTGTCAACAGGCACAGCCATCGCCTGAAAACGGCTTTTTTTGATTTCTTCTTCAAACTGAACAGGATAAGCAAGCGTAAAGGGCATAAGGTCAAATCAGCATACGGCTACAAAACGGTAAAATTATAACGTGTTTTGCTTTTTGCTTTTAAAATAAAAAATCCCCATGCAAACATGAGGATTCTGCAAAAATCGAGAACAGCTTAAACTGTAAAATCTTTACCTAAGTACACCTGACGGACAGTTTCGTTGTCCAGGATTTCTTGTGAAGTTCCTTCTGCAATCACAGCACCTTCACTGATGATATAAGCCTTTTCACAAATCGCTAGCGTATCACGAACATTATGATCGGTAATCAAAACGCCGATACCACGATTTTTCAGACCACGGATAATTTCTTTGATATCCCCGACGGAAATCGGGTCAACACCAGCAAAAGGTTCATCCAGCAACATGAATTTCGGATCAGCAGCCAAGGCACGCGCAATTTCAGCACGACGGCGCTCACCACCCGAGACACTCATCCCTAGAGAATCTTTAATATGGGTAATTTTAAAATCGTGCAACAGCTCGTCTAAACGTTGCTGACGTTGCTGTTTATTGAGATCTTTGCGGGTTTCCAGAATCGCCATAATATTTTCAGCAATGGTCAATTTACGGAAAATCGACGCTTCCTGCGGTAAATAACCAATCCCTTTGCGGGCACGCTCATGCATCGCGAGATCAGATAAATCCAGATCATCCAGATGAATCTCACCTTTATCCATCCGCACCAGTCCGACCACCATATAGAAACTGGTGGTTTTGCCTGCACCGTTTGGTCCCAACAGTCCAACAATCTGGCCGCTTTGCATGGTAAAGGAAACATCTTGCACGACCCAACGTTTACTGTAATTTTTTGCAAGATGCTTGATACATAAAGTTTGTGGTTGCTGAAGTGATTGTTCCATTAATCACGTGCTCCCGGGAAAGTCTTACTCGCTGACGGCGGAATAATAATTTGTACACGGCCTTTACCTGTACCATTTGTTCCGCCCGTTGCTTCGATATCGCCCTTGTTCATACTATAGCGTAAGGTTGAACCGCGAATACTCGCCCCATCCTGAACAAGATAAGCGCCACCCGATAAGGTAATAATACCCGTTGAGGCATCATAAACAATTTTTTGTGCCTGACCACGTGCCAAGCCTTTTTTCACATCAATCTGCTGCTGGAATTTTGCCGGACGTCCTGTAGCCGTAATTGTACTAATCTCACGATTCGCATTTAACTTCGCTACAATCGAATCAGCCTGCAGACGCATAGTGCCCTGTTCAATCACCACATTGCCGCTATAAGTCGTTACACCGCTTTGCTCATTATAGGTCGCACGATCCGCCACCAAGGAAATTTGCTGGTTACGATCCGATGGTAAAGCCCAGGCAGCCGTAGCAAACGCGGTCATGCATCCCACAAAAGCCGCTTTTTTTAGGAAAGCGTTGAATAATGATGATTTATGAACTTGGTGCATACTTTCCTCGAATATTAAAAAACTCGTACTGCCCTTCATTTAAATTGGCTTTAAGCCCCTGACTGATAAATTCAGCCTGTGGCGACTGCACCACAACCTGGTGATTGGTCTCAATCTGGCGGAGTTTTGGATAACCAGTCAGCTCATCAGTACGGAAATCCAGTTGTCCTTGAGGACCAAACTTGCGAGCAACCACATCTCCACTCAAGACAATTTTTTCATTGTCATTAAAACCATTGCCCTGTTGCGCAGAAAAAGTGGCATCCACTTTGCCCTGCTGATACAGGCTGGCATCCAAGTGTTGCAAATGCGAGGTTTTGCGCTGCATGTCTTGCTCAAGACGATCGATTTTTGCACGAATATGCAAATTGCCTTGCTCGTCTGTTTGAGTGAGTTGGATTCCCTGTGCGGCATAAGTCATATTACGGCCAGACTCAATGTCCAGTTTTTGACTTTTGCCACTGAAATAGTAATAGCCCCCACTCACGGTCGCAACGGTAATCGCTATTGCATAGAGAACTTTGGTATCCATAGGTCAGGCACTATTTCCATTTCAAAAGAGGCTTAAAGGTTTAATGTGGCACAGCCAAGTATTTTTCAAGCAATTCCTGATAAACACCCTTGGCTGTTAACAACATGTCACAAACTTCACGTACTGCACCACGTCCGCCCATAGCTTGTGTGACTAAATCTGCACGACGTCGTACTTCTACATGACCATTTGGAACAGTCACACTCATGCCGGCAATCGAGAAAGCTGAAAGGTCTGGCCAGTCATCCCCCATGTATAGACAGTCTTCAGGAAAGATATTGAGCTGTGCACAGGCTTCACGCAGTGCAACACCTTTATCTTCACGACCCTGAAAAATCAGGTCTACGCCTAAATCGGTCATACGTTTATTGACGATATGACTTTGACGTCCGGTGATAATGATCACCTTCATGCCCGCCTGTTGTACCAGCTTCATCCCCAGACCGTCACGAATATCAAAGGATTTAATTTCATCGCCGCTATTGGTTAAGGTAATAAAACCATCACTTAAAATACCGTCTACATCCAGAACCAATGCCTGCATATGACGTGCATGCTCTAACAATACATACGATGCCATGATTTAATTTACCCCTGCTTGAATCAGATCATGCATGCTAATGACTCCAATGACTTTATTCGCTTCATCCACCACAACAAACTGGTTAATTTTCTTGTCACGCAATAATTCCAAAGCTTCTACCGCACGTGCTTCCGCAGAAATTGTAAACGGTTTTTTTGTCATAACATCAGCAACCGCTACATTGATATCAAACCCTTGCTGACGGTCAATCATACGACGTAAATCACCATCGGTGAAAATACCCAATAAGGTGTCATGTTCATCGACTACGGTGGTTAAACCCAGACGTTTATCACTGATTTCGTAAAGCACTTTACTCATTGGCATATCCGGTCTGACTTTTGGCAATTCAGCCCCTTTATGCATCAGATGTTTCACATGCAAAAGTAAACGTTTGCCGAGAGCACCAGCCGGATGTGAACGGGCAAAATCTTCCGCAGTAAAGCCACGTGCATCAAGCAAAGCAACCGCTAAGGCATCGCCCAAAGCCAACGTTGCAGTGGTACTCGAAGTTGGTGCTAAACCAAGTGGACAAGCCTCAGTCAAATCACCCAGCGTCAAAGCAACGTCGGCATTTTGTGGCATCGGTCCAGTATCATTCGCGCTAATCGTAATCAGTGGCACACCAAGATGCTTGATTAACGGCATCAACATCATGATCTCATCACTTTTACCGGAGTTCGAGATCGCAATCAGTACGTCACCACGTACTAGCATTCCCAAGTCACCATGTCCGGCTTCACCTGGATGCATAAAGAAAGACGGTGTTCCGGTAGAGGCAAAAGTTGCTGCCATTTTACGGCCAATGTGACCGGATTTCCCCATTCCCGTCACGACCAAACGGCCTTGGCACTGCAAAATAATTTCACAGGCACGACTAAAACGCTCATCAATTTGCTCAGCCAATACATGCAAGGCTTGTTCTTCGAGGCGCAATGTTTCGCGTGCCACTTTTTGGAAATCGATCTGATTGGACATGTTCGATGAATTCAAGATAAACGTACCTTCACTCTTATTAGAGTCGCATAATTTCAATCAAAATATTGTGCAGAAGTTTAACATATCTACGCGAATCTCAGCTTTCAAAATATGAACTTTTCACAACACCATAAAAATACTGCATAAAACTTTGTGAAAAATGGAGCTTCAGTTATGATGAGTAACCTGTGTTTGAGCCTTTGAAGACCTTTATATATGCAACCTTTTGTTCTATACAACTCAGAGCAACGTAAAAAAGTTGAATTTGTACCTCGCGTCGAAGGTCATATCGACATGTATGTTTGCGGTATGACGGTTTATGATTACTGTCATATTGGCCACGCTCGAGTCATGGTTGCATTTGACTACATCATCCGCTTTTTGCGTAGTCAGGGTTGGCAAGTCAAATATGTGCGTAACATTACCGATATTGACGACAAAATTATCAAACGTGCCAATGAAAATGGCGAAACCATTCAAGCCCTGACTGACCGTTTTATTCAGGCCATGAATGACGATGCTCATCATTTGGGTTGCCTGGATCCGGATGAGTCTCCTCGCGCGACCGAATATATTGATCAGATGCAAAGCATGATTGGCACTTTAGTTAATAAAGGTGCTGCTTATCCGGCAGACAATGGTGACGTATACTTTCAGGTCGACCAATTTGCCAAATATGGCCGTTTATCGGGTCGTAAACTCGACGATATGCAAGCAGGTGCCTCAGAACGCGTCGATGTCGAAGTCGAGAAAAAACACCCGTTTGACTTTGTACTGTGGAAACATGCCAAAGAAAATGAACCGTTCTGGAACTCCCCTTGGGGCAAAGGCCGTCCAGGCTGGCACATTGAGTGTTCTGCAATGTCCACTTGCTGCCTAGGCAACCATTTTGACATTCATGGCGGTGGTAGCGATCTGCTGTTCCCGCACCATGAGAATGAAATTGCACAAAGCGAAGCGGCGACTGGCGAGCAATATGTTAATTACTGGATGCATGTCGGCTTCATCAATGTCGATGGCGAAAAAATGTCGAAGTCACTGGGGAATTTCTTCACCATCCGTGACGTGATGGAGAAATTCCATCCTGAAGTGATCCGCTACTTTATTGTTTCTTCACATTATCGTAGTCCGATCAATTTCTCGGATACCGCATTAAAAGAAGCCAAAACGACCTTGACTCGTTTCTATCACTCTTTTAAAGCCTATCAACAAGTGTATGCTGATCACAGCGTAGATACGCTTGATGAAAATTTTGTCGAACGTTTCAATGTGGCGATGCGTGATGACTTTAATACCGCAGAAGCAATTGCTGTACTGTTTGAAATCAATAAAGAATTGAACCGTGCTGTCAAAGAGCAGCAAGCTGAACAAGCAGCAGTGTATTACTCTACTCTACACCATCTCACCAACATTCTCGGGATTGTGCAGCATCCGGTTGAAGAGTTCTTAAAATCAGATATTGGTCAAGAAACTTTAGGCTTGTCAGAAGCTGAAATTAAAGATCTGATCCAGCAACGTATTGATGCAAAAAAAGCCAAAGACTTCGCGAAAGCAGATGGAATTCGTCAATCTTTGCTTGAGCAAGGTGTTGTTCTGGAAGATACCCGTCAGGGTACCATCTGGCGTCGTGCCGATTAATTAGACAGTCATGCAGAGAGAGTGTTGACAGTTTAATGAAACACTCTATAATGCGCGACATAGATTGCGGGAATAGCTCAGTTGGTAGAGCACAACCTTGCCAAGGTTGGGGTCGCGAGTTCGAGTCTCGTTTCCCGCTCCAAAATTCAAAAAGGCCTTATCACTGATAAGGCCTTTTTTTATGGATCGGTTTTGTATACATGCTTCACTTGCAACCTATCCAAACCTGCCCCTCAAGCCAAGTACGCTCAGCTTGAGGAAAACGAATCAACATCAGGCAAGATCAAAACGGTCTGCATTCATGACTTTGTTCCAAGCCGCAACAAAATCATGAACAAATTTCTCCTGGTTGTCATCTTGGGCATAATGTTCCGCATAGGAACGCAATACCGAATTAGAACCAAAAACCAGATCTACACGAGTCGCTGTCCACTTCACGGTACCGGTTGCACGATCAATTATCTGATACGAATTACGTCCAGTCGGCTGCCAGCGATAGGTCATATCGGTCAGATGTACAAAGAAGTCATTGCTCAAGACACCTACCCGATCGGTGAAGACCCCATCTTGGCTACCAGCATAATTGGTTCCCAAGACACGCATCCCACCCATTAGCACGGTCATTTCAATGGCGGTCAATCCCATCAGATGCGCACGATCCAGCAATAATTCTTCCGGTTGCGCAACATAATGCTGTTTTAGCCAGTTACGGAAACCATCAGCAAGTGGCTCCAACACTTCAAAAGATTGCACATCGGTTTGCGCTTGTGTCGCATCACCACGTCCAGGCACAAAAGGAACGTCTATGTCAAAACCGGCGGCTTTGGCAGCCTGTTCGACCCCCAGATTTCCTGCCAGCACAATCACATCTGCAATACTCGCCCCCGTCTCGGCAGCAATTTTTTCATAAATCGCCAGAACCCTAGTTAAACGTTCAGGTTCATTACCCTGCCAGTCTTTTTGAGGGGCCAGACGGATACGTGCACCATTGGCACCACCGCGATAATCCGAGCAACGAAAAGTACGTGCACTATCCCAAGCTGTCGCCACCATTTCAGCAATTGGCAAACCCGCTGCAGCAATTTTTGCTTTAACAGCAGCCACATCATAGTCACGGCGGCCTGCTGGAATTGGATCTTGCCAAATCAGGTCTTCAGCAGGTACTTCCGGACCGATATAACGGGTTTTTGGCCCAAGATCACGATGGGTCAATTTAAACCAGGCACGTGCAAAGACTTCATTAAAATAGGCAGGATCCTGATGGAAACGCTCGGCAATCTTGCGATACTCCGGATCCATTTTTAATGCCATATCGGCATCAGTCATCATCGGCATACAGCGAATAGAAGCATCTTCGACATCCGCCGGTTTGTCTTCTTCCTTGATACTCACCGGTTGCCATTGCCAAGCACCTGCAGGACTCTTAGTCTGCTCCCAATCATGGTTCAGTAGCATATCAAAATAGCCGTTGTCCCATTGGGTTGGATGGGTGGTCCATGCTCCTTCAATACCACTGGTAACGGTATCGCGACCAATACCACGTGTCGTGTGATTCACCCAACCCAAACCTTGTTCCTCAATATCAGAGGCTTCCGGTGCAGGTCCTAAATTGGCTGCATTACCATTACCATGCGCCTTCCCGACAGTATGTCCACCCGCTGTCAAAGCCACCGTTTCTTCATCATTCATGGCCATACGGGCAAAGGTCACACGCATGTCTTGTGCTGTTTTTAATGGATCTGGGTGACCATCCACCCCTTCAGGATTGACATAAATCAGCCCCATCATTACCGCAGCCAACGGATTTTCCAGATCACGTTGCCCTGAATAACGGCTACCTTCACTTCCAGTTGGTGCCAACCATTCTTTTTCAGCACCCCAGTAAATGTCTTTTTCTGGGTGCCAGACATCTTCGCGTCCGAAAGCAAAACCGAAAGTTTTGAATCCCATCGATTCATAAGCCACATTACCGGCCAAAATAAACAGATCAGCCCAGCTCAGTTTATTGCCATATTTCTTTTTAATCGGCCAAAGTAAACGACGGGCTTTATCCAGGTTACCGTTGTCTGGCCAAGAGTTAAGCGGAGCAAAACGCTGGCTGCCGGTTCCTGCCCCACCACGACCATCCGCAATTCGGTAAGTCCCAGCAGAGTGCCAAGCCATACGCACCATCAAACCACCATAATGACCCCAATCTGCTGGCCACCAAGCCTGACTTTGAGTCATGAAATCAGTCAGGTCTTTTTTCAGTGCAGCGACATCCAGTTTTTTAACTTCTTCACGATAATTGAAATTTTGTAATGGATTGGTCTTGCGATCATGTTGATGCAAAATATCTAGATTGAGTGCATTCGGCCACCACGCCATATTCGATGTACCACTCACGGTATGTGCACCATGCATCACCGGGCACTGACCTTTTGTTGTTGAATGTTGTTCACTCATATGCATCTCCGTTTATCGTTTTAATAAAGTTCTAAACTTCCCTCTGCGATGTGCATTCTATGGTTGTCAAAATTAAATGTCATCGCGCTTGAAACGTGCTTCACCTGAATAAAAATAGATCCGCCTGTAAGACAGTTTTTTTGTTATGCACGTGTTGCTTTTATTACACAAAACTCAAGCTATAGCTTGATCGTAACTGAGCCTTGGCTTTTTTGCTATTGTTTTGTTTGATTATGTTTTTGTCTATTGATGGGTATGAATTCATGATGACATCGCGCTAAAAAATCTGCTTTTGACAGCTCTACATGACCAAGCAATCACAACTGAGCGATGTTTGCATTCAGCGTTTTTTTGAGATCAATCTGCTTGAGAAGAAGAATTCTGCCGGAATTTTAGTCTGATCGGCTTCGAATCTGTAGAAATCGAATTCTTCCAGAAAGTTTGGGTTGAAATGCTTGTGAATAGAACAACGAGTCGGTGAAATCAATAAAGAATTTAGAGTGGCTCAAGCAAAAGAGCGTTATGCACCCTTTTGCTTGATGACTAGATTTACACTCAAGAGTTTAGCTTAATCGTAGTGCACCACACTACGGATCGATTTCCCTTCATGCATCAGATCAAAAGCTTCATTGATCTGATCCAGCCCCATGGTATGGGTGACAAACGGCTCTAACTGGATTTCACCTTTCATAGCATCTTCTACCATGCCGGGTAATTGACTACGACCTTTAACGCCACCGAAGGCAGTGCCTTTCCAGGTACGTCCGGTTACTAACTGGAATGGACGAGTTGAGATTTCCTGACCGGCACCTGCCACGCCGATAATCACGGATTGTCCCCAGCCACGATGTGCACACTCCAGCGCCGCACGCATGACATTCACATTGCCAATACATTCAAAGGAATGATCAACGCCCCAACCGGTCATTTCCACAATCACCTGCTGGATGGGCTTGTCATAATCTTTCGGATTGACAAAATCGGTTGCACCAAACTGTTTCGCAAGTTCGAACTTGTCAGGATTGGTATCAATCACAATAATACGGCCCGCTTTCGCTTGGCGTGCACCCTGTACCACCGCCAGACCGATGCCACCTAAACCAAAGACTGCGACACTATCACCTTCCTGTACTTTTGCCGTGTTATGTACCGCACCAATGCCGGTCGTTACACCACAGCCCAACAGGCAGACATGCTCATGGTTGGCTTCGGGGTGGATTTTGGCCAGAGAAACTTCTGCAACCACAGTGTACTCACTAAAGGTTGAACACCCCATATAGTGATAAATTGGCTGACCGTTATAAGAGAAACGAGTCGTACCATCCGGCATTAGCCCCTTACCTTGAGTTTCACGTACCGCCACACACAGGTTGGTTTTACCAGACTTACAGAACAGACACTCACCACACTCAGCGGTATACAGCGGAATCACATGATCACCAGGTTGAACACTGGTTACACCTTCACCCACTTCCACCACGACACCGGCACCTTCATGGCCTAGGATGACTGGAAAAACGCCTTCTGGATCATCCCCCGATAAGGTGAAAGCATCGGTATGACACACGCCCGTATGGCTAATCTTGATCAGCACTTCTCCGGCCTTCGGTGGAGCGACATCCACTTCTACAATTTGTAGAGGTTGACCTGGACCAAATGCGACTGCTGCACGAGATTTCATAGAAATATCTCCTAATGGTGCTACTTTAAATAGGATTTGAGGATTTTGCTGATCTCGACCAGCTCCTCCGCTCTGTCCTGCTCTGAGGTTTCACCCGATACCAGGGTGTCTTTTAAATGGATCTCGAGAAGCTCGGTCATCAAACCATTGGTTGCTCCGCGAATGGCACAAATCTGCTGAAGAATAGAAGCACAGGCGGTGTCGTCTTCTAGTGCTCGTTCTAGTGATTGAATTTGCCCTTTAATTCGGCGTACCCGTAACAGCATTTTCTTTTTGTCTTCTACTTGTTTCGGCATCATTGAATCCAATATCTATACTATACCCTAGTATAGTATTAATAAATGAATAATCCAGCCTTAAAATTGTTTCGAGTTTTTTCTCAAACATGAATCGTACGGTTAAAGCACACAATATTGTTTTAATGTAAGCAAAAGATTACAACTCAAAGCGTTTTTGTCGGCTTTGCTCTTCGTATCATTTTTTCTATATTTAAGTCATACGGAACAGGATGTTCCACAGACATAAAACAATAATTATAAGTCAAATGCAGGAAGCTCGAAAAAGAGTCCCCCCCAAACCCTAATACCCTCAAGCCCCTGATCTCAAGTCAGGGGCTTGTTGCATTACGACAAAACAGTTTTTCCCCCATACACCTAGACTAAAAAGATATGTTGCATGTGGCATTCCTCTAGTTTCACAACTCAACTGAGCTATAAAATTCTTATAAATGCGAATAGAAATTACTATTCCTCTCATTTTCTTCATAATTTTACGTTAAGCTTCCACAAAATTTCTCATATATGAACTCGCTGGATTGATTATGAAGTCTCAACGCATTGAAAGGAAAATCACGCCGCTGAGCTTAGCCCTCCTTGCCATCACCTCACCTGCGTGGGCAGCAGACACAGAAACAACGTCTTCGGCAACACCAACAACCGAATCTACTCCACAGATCCTCAAAACCCTGACTTTTCAGGCAAGCCCTGACAACCAGAACCAAGACATTAGCGCCGTCGCCAAAACGGTCGTGACGCGCGAAGAAATGTTGCAATATGGCGATCAGTCAGTGAGTGATGCTTTACGGCGTGCCGCCGGTTTCCAATTACCTGCACCCGGACAAGGCCCACGTGGCAATAGTGTAGCTTCAGGGATGCGCTTTCGCGGTGGAGGTGGCCCCACTTTCCTGATTAACGGAGAACCCGTACAAGGTGGTCCACGTGGTGGCATGTCGGTCGTCGACAGCATTACCACTGATATGATTGAACGGATCGAGATTGTCAAACAGCCTAGTGTGGCACAGGCTTCAGTTGCCTCTTCAGCGATCGTCAATATTATTTTAAAAGAACCGCTTGATGCTCTAATCAATGGCAATATTCGCATCGGTTATGGCGAAGTTGATTCTGGCCAAGAACAGGAAATGCGTAAACAACTCAGTGTACAAACCGATGGTCGCCAAAATGCCTGGAGCTATAGCCTGTCTGCCAATCAGATGTGGCTAGATACCACAGCGATGAGTCAGACCACCGATCACACGGGAAAAAGCACCGTGCAGAAACGTATTACTGACCGGGTGATGCAAATGCTGGCGCCACGTGTTGAATATAGTCTGGATGATGAACAGAAACTGGTGGCTGAACTGTTTTATCGTGACATGCAAAGTCAGGGTCACCGCAACGGACAATTACAGGATGATGACAACAGCAGTATAAGGCTAAACACGCGTTATGAACGCAATGCCGATCACGCTTCTGACAAAGTGCGCTTCTCAACTGAACGCCAGACAGAAACCCAATTAACCCGTTCTTTGGATCGTTCGGTCTATACCGATGAAACGATTCATGAGTATGGCTTGGCTTATGATGGCTTGCGCAAGCTGGATGATGACAAACAGATCAAATTTGGCACGGATTTGCGCAGTAATGAACTGAAAAGCAATGTGGCCGAGACACTGGATGAACGGCGATATGCTTTATATAGTGAGGGCAGTTGGCGTTTTACCCCACAACAAACCTTAACTTTTGGGGCTCGGCAGGAATGGATTCAACGCAGAGGACTGGTCGATTATGATGATCAGCATTTTAGTCCTGTCTTAGCACATCGCTTTGAATTCACTGATGCCTGGTCATTACAAACCAACCTGAGCCGTGCTTTTCAAAGTCCGCAAAGCAGTCGTTTAGCCCCCACGGTCAGCATCTCCACAGATAGCGATGCCGGTAGCCTGAATAACCCCGATCGCGGCGGCAATCCTACCTTAAAACCGGAGAGAATCACTGCACTTGAAACCACTTTAGGCTATAACACCGCATCAGGTGGTATGAATATGACAGCTTTCCAGCGCAACATTGTGGATTATATCGAAAACGTGATTGCTCTCGAAGGTGACCGTTACGTGCAGCGCCCTCAAAACCAGAGCAAAGCAACCGCTTATGGGGTTGAAATTTCTGGGCGTTATGCCATCAAACAAACGGCTGCAGGTCACGCTTTAATGCTGAATGGGCAACTTTCCAGCATTCGCGCTAAAATTGACAATAATACGACCGGTGAACGTCTGGCGAGCGATGTTGCACCGTACACTGCCAGCATGGGTCTATCTTATAGCTACCAGCCTTGGCAGCTCTCCACCAGTTTTACTCTGAATTACACACCGAAATTTACTCGTGCCTTGAACGATCAACCTTATGAACGTACCACCAATCAACGTGTAAATCTGGATCTCAGTGTAAGCAAGAAATTCGGACAAGGTTGGGGCACAACTTTGACGGCTCGCAATATTCTGGCAACAGATTACAAGGAATTCTTGACTCAACAATCCGATGGTACGCTCTATGAATCCCGAGTGAACTCTTCGATCCCAAGTGTATGGTTAACTCTGGAAAAGAAATTCTAATATCCCATTAAACCTCTAGCACCAAATGCTTGCATGAATACCCGCTCAAGTAAGCGGGTATTTTTAACTCTACTCAATAAATGGACCAAAACATAAGATTCAGCAGAATTCTGCACACATGTTTCTTTTGTAATGACAAAAGATACTGCTCACACATTTATTTACAGCTTAAACTTAAAGATGAGTTATTTATAACTTCCGTGAATGTTCTTTCAATTTATAGTTAGGTTCAGCAATTCGGCTGTGGCTAAGCATCTCAATCATCAAGAAAAAGTAGATTGCTCAAAATTTGACAAATCGCCAAAAAGTTCATTGTGATATTCATCACTAATAGCCAACTTAAATATAAATGTGATCACGATTCAAAAAAATTAAAACAAAATGCTTAAATTTAAGATATTTACATTCAATTATTTTTTAGGTATTTATGATTTTTAATACGAATTAAATATTATTAAATATGATAGAAAATTCAGTTGCCGTCAGTATGGGAGAAGTCGCTACCGACTTTTGTCCTACATTGAACAGTTGTGGCTATTTTGCCCGAGGTGCCTTTGCACTCGAAAATTTATGCGTCTTTAAATGGTTTGAAAGCCCTACAGATTTGAGTGATCATCTGCTTGAAATTGAAATGCTGATGTTTCAATTAGATCGTCGTCAATTAAAGGCACTCTATCAGGTAGTTTGGCCCATGTTGCATGATTTAACCCATGAAACACTCACCAGTGAATTACGTGAAGAAATCAACCGACAGTTCCAGGACATGTTGATTCTTGAATGGTGGGGGAGTTTTGAAGATTTAGCTTTCGGTTCTTCAGCCTTCGCAGGCAAAGTTCGTAAACATTTTCGTTTTCAGAAATTAGAATTGTCCGATGCTCCCTTGCATGTCAACGAACAAAACCAGTTTATTGAATATATCCGCTCTTACGGCCTGAGCAGATCACCTGGCTGGCAGCCTTGGATTAGGACTGAAAGAATATAAATATCTCCCGTTCAACTAAAAATTACAGCAGTTAAATACCTCATTTATTCAGGTAGATTACCCAACATAATCTACCTGTGTTCTTACAAAAATTCCTGAATGAGATCAATCACCTGATCTGGTTTTTCTGCATGCAACCAGTGTCCCGCCTGCTCAATAGTTTGCACTTGTGCCAAAGGAAACTGAGCCTCAATCGCGGATAGATACTGCTCCTGAACATATGGGGATACCCCACCTCGAATGAACAAACTTGGCTTTGTAAAAGCGGTTTGAGTTTTCCAAGACAGAATATCGGCATAATGCGCCTGGATCGCATGGATATTAAAACGCCATTTTCCAGCAGCAAAAGATTTCATTAAAAATTGAATGACCATGTCTTGCTGCAAATATTGACGCATAATGTGAGTCGCTTCAGCACGCGAACTGACCTGGGCTTGTTCCACTGCAAATAAAGCTTTGAGGATTTCATCATGCTGCCGTACCTGGTAAGCAACGGGTGCCATATCCAGAATAACCAGCTTTTCTACACGTTCTGGAATTAAACTGGCCAGCCGCATCGCCACTTTTCCACCCATTGAGTGACCAATCAGAATGCAGGATCCAATGTGAAGGACATCCAATGTTTCTCGGACATCGGCAGCCATGTGCGCATAGTCCATTTCTTCGGATTGTGGTGATAAACCATGATTACGCATGTCCAATTGTAAAACAGGATAGCGTTCCTTGAAGGCACGCGCGATCACACCTAGATTGCCAATGCTTCCAAAGAGTCCATGGATTAGGACAATGGTCGGTGCATCGGAAATTGCAGTATCAACTGCTGGCTGCAGATCATAATTTAATAACATGATTTGATTCTGTGTTCAGATTTTTCAGGGCTTATCATATGCGCAATTTTGCTCGGCACTCAATCAATCACGCTGATAATTTTTTATGTTTCAGCGAATTGAATCAATTTAAAAAGAGAGCTACCGGATTGTTCTTTTGTTAAGTTTTTGTTATATAAATTCTTAAATAAGAACTAGAACATCCATGATGAAATTTTCCTCTAATAATATCTTGATTATTCTATCTCTCATTGTCCTCGTTGCGACTTTCGTCATTCTGATCTATCGGATTGTAACGGCTTAATTCGAGTGACCCTGATATCGCAATCTTAGCGATCATCAGAATCATTCGGCTGACTCATCTCAAAACCTCATATAAAGGCATCGATCCTTTTAATCGTGATCCGATATTTCATAGATAAGATATAGCATCATTTGCGAATTTTAAATATCGCTCACGATATCGTTTTATTCCATATACCCTTTCGCGCAAATAGCAAGATGAAACAGTCGCTGCGTTTTTCATTCAGACGACTGCTTCATCTTCACACTATAGATTTGCTCTATTTGCTACTTAAAGCGCAAGTTGTTGCCAGATCTTTTGCAGACGTGTTGGGGATACTGGCATTTTGGTTTTCATCGGCTGTGAAAATAGGGAAATCCGCAGTTCTTCCACCATTGGGTACAACTCATCTTGCAGACGTTCCTCATTTTTAAAGTTGAATAACTTATCCATCCAAGGATCCACTTGCATAATCGCCTGTTCATCACGCTGTAAGTTATTCGGCAATCGCTCCAGACGGATCAGCAAGGCTTTCAAATAGCGTGGATATTCAACCCAAGTCCGAGCCTGTTTACAGTAAACAAAATCTTTCAGACTCATTAAATCCAGCTGATCCTCAATATCATCGATGCTGCGGCCAAAAATATCAGCATCTATCATCAATAATTTTCGTCGAATCTCTTGCCACTGGATATAAATTTCGCTCAACATCTTTAGAGCTTCTTGTCCCTGCGACAAGAAGTTCTTTTTCACTGCATCCAAGGTCTGTTGAAATTCTGCCGCATTGATCGGCAAATCCACCATGGCCAATTGCAAGGTAGCATAGACCAGCATCTGCTCCAGTTGAGCTT
>JACCEE011445625.1_pt1 | contig 17442 bp, 21 predicted proteins | sample 7449931 | NCBI WGS metagenome assembly JACCEE01 (sample SAMN15323457, study PRJNA562643) | freshwater metagenome | isolation source: river surface water | place: USA:Blue River Watershed | collected 2017-08-19 | reverse complement strand
TTTCTTCGCTGCCAAACAGTTTTTTAAAACCAAAATCCGTAAAAGGATTAATAAAAGTGCCTAAATGTTTATCGGTCATTGTTATGTGTTTTTGGGGGATGGGGTGAAATAGTTTATCAAAAATTTGCCAAGTCATTGTATTTGACAATTTTCCAGTCGTAGGTGTATGCTTTTTATTGAGTCTTCAAAAGCTCTTCCCAAAGCGTCAACCGCACACGAAAGATAAGCGGTATTTTTTTGCCTGCCAATTTTCTGTCATTCTGCTTCTATGGCATAATGATACTTGCTGGTTAGGAGTGGCATGAATATATTGAATCAATGCCGCTGCACTTTGGGCAGTTTTGAAGCTCCTAACTAGCCTCTTTGGAGGTCTAAATTTCAAAATAAACCAAAGGAATATCAACATGACACGGCAATTAATCACCGCCTCCTACAGTGAGTCACTCACCGTTAGCTTTACTACCGAAGCTTGGTTTGATGCTACGCAAGTCGCAAAGTCTTTCAATAAACAACCTAAAGAATGGCTGCGACTGAATAGTACAATCGAATACATTGACCAATTAATTGAATTTCAAAGAGGGGAAAATCCCACCTTTGATAAAAATCAATTAGTTATCGTTAAAAAAGGCTCTTCTGAAAACGGCGGCGGAACTTGGTTTCATCCAAAATTAGCCGTTCCTTTTGCCCGTTGGCTAGAGGCACGTTTTGCCGTTTGGTGCGATGTGCAAATCGAAAAAATCTTGCATTCACACAACGAACCTGCCAATTTCCCCGAATTTTTAAACCCGATTACCGAGCCTATTACGCTGGAAGATTTTAACTGGCGGTATCAAGTGATTAGCCGTGCATTTCAAAATCTACAAAATGCCAAAGTGGTGATTACCTTGCACGGCTCAGAATTATTAGTAGGGAAGCGTTTGGTAAAAACTAAACGCCTGTTTTAAAGCCGCGCACTTACAGCCGAGCCGGTCTTTTATAAAGGAGGCTGCGAGGGAACCTTAGATTTTAACAATACCAGTGGATAAAACGTATCACGCCAATAGATACCGCCTTGGCTGATAGTTAACCACGCAGACCGCCACAACGCCCACAGTGTGACCGTGGCGGAAAATAATAATGCGCAACTGATGTGCCAGCCTACTTTTGCTTTGTAACCCATGTAAGCTAATAAAGCGTGCATGATGAGTAATGCGCTAACATAGCCGAAAATGACAGAAGTAGGCAGGAAGAGGGTTGCCAAATAAGGGAAAACTATCACCAGTTTTAATAATGCGCTGACGGCGAGTAAATTTAATACCGAATAATTAAGCGTGGCAAAACTGTTTTTTTCAATGCCATGAATTAAGCCGGAAACCTGTTGTTGCCAACGTACTTGTAATAAATGTTCGGCGAATAAAAGCTGGCTGCGAAAACGGTGATGTTTGACTTCACGACCCAACGCTATATCGTCTACCACTTCAAGGCGTAATTGCGCAAAACCACCGATGCGGTCGTAACAAGTGCGGCGGATTAAATTAAACGCCCCTACGCCTGCAAAGGAACGGCTGTCTGGATTGGCAATCAAAAACGGATGCGTTTTCATAATAAAGAGTAGACCCATAAAGCGTAGCACACTGTTTTCCGCATAACTGCCGGGTAGAAAGCGCGGTAATAATGCCAGATGATCCCAGTTGCGTGTGATCACTTCTTGCATGGCGTAAGTTAAAGCAGTCGGCGCAAATACAACATCACCATCGGTAAACAGCAGATAGTCACCGCTGGCTTGTTGCGCTGCGCTGTGCATGGCGTGATTTTTTCCCAGCCAACCGTCTGGTAAGTCGGTAATATGAATAACCTTCAAGCGCGGAAAATTAAGTTGTAATTCATCCATGATTGCGCCAGTTGTATCGCGTGAGCGGTCATTTACCGCTAGCACTTCAAAGTTAGGGTAATCTAAGGCTAACAGTGACATTAAAGTCTGGCGAATTGCCGTTTCTTCATCTCGCGCAGACACGATAATGGATAATTTAGGGAATTGCGTTAACGGCGGTAAAGTACGAATGTGATTATCTAATTGATAATAAAGTAAAAAATTTATCGCTACGCCGGCGTGCCACAGCCAAAACAGTGCGATTAACCAACCGAGCCAATTTAAAACCGATAGCATAAACGTTATTCCTGTTTAAAGTGAGGGGCATAGTTGCCAATGTAATGTTTCATTGGCTTTTAACGGGGTAATCATAACGCCGTGATTGTTATAGTTGGCGGGAACTTGCCAGTCGCGTTTTTCTAACGTAATAGTGTGTGTATTACGCGGCAGACCGTAAAAATCCGCACCGTAAAACGCCGCAAATCCTTCTAGTTTATCCAGTGCATTCGCTTGTGCAAACGCTTCTGCATACAGTTCTATCGCCGCATGTGCGGAATAACAGCCAGCACAGCCACAGGCGTTTTCTTTGCTGGATGTAATATGCGGTGCGCTGTCTGTGCCTAAAAAGAATTTTGCCTCACCGCTGGTGGCGGCTTTCACTAACGCAAGACGATGTTTTTCGCGCTTTAAAATCGGTAAACAATAATAGTGCGGACGAAGGCCGCCAACCAGCAGCGCGTTACGGTTATACAATAAATGTTGCGGGGTAATCGTAGCGGCAATATTTTTACCGGCAGATTGAACAAATTGTACCGCTTCTGCGGTGGTGATATGTTCAAGCACAATCCGCAACGCCGGAAATTGCTGCATTAAACCGATTAATGTCCGCTCAATAAAACGGGCTTCGCGGTCAAAAATATCACAATCCGCATCGGTTACTTCGCCATGAATCAGTAAAGGAACGGCGTGGGTTTGCAGTGCGTCTAAAATCGGGTACAACGTTGCCAGACTTGAAATACCGGCATCGGAATTAGTCGTTGCACCGGCAGGATATAATTTAAAGGCAAAAACCTGTTCCGATTCTGCCACTTGTTTAACATCCGCAAGTGTCGTGTCGTTAGTTAAATATAAGGTCATTAACGGTTGAAACGTTGAATGCTCTGGCAGTGCCTGTAAAATTTCTGTGCGATACGCTAACGCCTGTGCAACGCTGGTGATCGGCGGTTTTAAATTCGGCATGATAATTGCGCGTGCAAATTGTCGCGCGGTATGTGCAATGACAGTGTGGAGTAACGCGCCATTTCTAACGTGAACGTGCCAATCATCCGGTTGTGTCAAGGTTAATTTGTGCATAACAATCACTCTTTTTTGTAAAATAGCGGTTATCATAGTGTAAATGATTGAAAAACTAAATTTTAGCCCTACGTCAAGGGTGTATTTTCTATAAGCGTTAAGGAGTTACGATGCCCATTTATGAATATCAATGCCAAGCGTGTGGACATGAGCACGAAGCATTACAAAAACTCAACGATAGTCCATTAATTCACTGCCCGGCTTGTACTGAGCCGGAGTTAAAGAAAAAGATTTCCGCTGCCGGTTTTCGCTTAAAAGGCGGCGGATGGTATGAAACCGATTTTAAAAGCGGGGCAAAGAAAAATGTTGCCGGTGAAAATGCTTCTAAAGCTGCGACAGCGACACCACCGTGTTGTAAAGGCGGGACTTGTCCAAGCGTATAAGCTAACGTAACCGAGGTATAAAGATGGGTTGTGCCGGTGCAAAACCCATCTTATCTTTTCAGCTAAATGGCTTTAAAGCGTTGTGATGACGCGCCGATTTTTATTCCGAATCCACTCGCTCCACGAACCGGCATATAGTTTAGACCCCGTTAATCCCGCCACTTCCATTGCCAATAAATTATGACAAGCGGTAACACCGGAACCGCAATAATGCACCACTTCGCTAGGTAAACGCTTATTAATCAATGTGTTAAATTGTTTTTGTAAAGTCTCTGGCGACAGAAATAAGCCCTCGCGGTTTAAGTTAAGCTGAAACGGGCGATTGAGTGCGTAAGGAATATGTCCGGCAACCGGATCAATTGGCTCTTGTGCGCCACAATAACGCTCAGGCGTTCTGGCATCAATCAGCATTAGCGCGCGTCGCGCTAGCGCATTTTCCACTTCAGCAGCAGTTAACCATGCAGTGTCGTTTAAATATGGGCGAAACACGGTAGCGGTAAGGCGTGGTAAGCGCGTGGTTAAATTAAAGCCTTGTTTTAGCCAATGCTGCACGCCGCCATCTAAAACCGCCACGTTATCATGCCCTAAACAACGTAATAACCACCACAAGCGTCCGGCAAACGCGCCGCCCGCATCATCATAAATCACCACTTGACTGTGGTTATTGACCCCCCAATCGCCCAGTTTTTTCGCTAATAAGGCAAAATTAGGCAACGGATGCCGACCTGTGCAGGCGGTAATTGCTGAAGATAAATCTTTATCTAAATGCACATAACGAGCATGCTCTAAATGCCCTAAACGGTACGCTTTGGCTCCTGCTTCGGTATTAGCAAGCGAAAAACGCGCATCAAAAATAAGCCAGTTTTTATCTTGCTGATGTTGTGCCAACGCAGCGGCAGAAATTAACGTGTGATAATTCATAGTGTTATCGCCTTTTTAGGATGGTTGTAGTAAAAATGTGACAGGTCAGTCGCCGCACAAAACAAGCTTGCCAAGATGGGTGCTGCTTTCCATTAACTGATGCGCTTGCGCGGCTTCTGCCAATGGAAAAGTGGCGTGAATGACGGGGTAGATTTTGCCTGTAGCGAGCAAATTCCACACCTGTTGTTCAAGCCGTTTAGCTAGCGCGGTTTTAAATGCAACGTCTCGCGCCCGTAAAGTTGCGCCGGTAATCGCTAAGCGTTTTAGCATAATCGGCAGCAAATTCACCTGTGTTTTAACGCCCGCTTGTACGCCAATTTGCACTAACCGCCCCGCTACTGCCATACAGGTTAAGTTACGATTAAAATAATCGCCACCAATACTGTCTAATAGTACATTCACACCTTGATGTTCGGTGAAAGCTTGCACGGCGGTGACAAAATCGTGCGTGCGGTAATTAATCGCTAAATCCGCGCCTAATTGTTGGCAAAACTGGCATTTTTCAGGTGTTCCCGCAGTCACTATCACGGTTGCGCCAAACGCTTTTGCTAACTGAATCGCCGTTGTACCGATACCGCTCGAACCGCCATGCACGAATAACGTTTCGCCGGCTTGTAACTGGGCAATATCAAACACATTACTCCACACGGTAAAAAAAGTTTCCGGTAACGCCGCCGCCTGTATTAAGCTTAAGCCATACGGAATCGGGAGCAGCAACTCGGCTTCGGCAACACAATAACCGGCATATCCACCGCCTGTGACCAATGCGCACACCGCATCACCCACCTGGAAACGGCTCTTGTCAGCCTTCATAGCAACAATGGTTCCGGCAACTTCCAAACCTAAAATTGCCGACGCGCCAGCAGGTGGCGGATACAGACCTTTGCGCTGCATAATATCAGGACGATTAACTCCCGCCGCCGCAACTTTAATCAACACCTGTCCAGTGTTTAATTCCGGCACGGGACATTCAATTAACCTTAAAGTCTGTGCAGCGGTAATTTCAATCGCCTGCATCGTTTTTGGTATCATAACTTCATTATTTACTTAGGAAAATCACCATGGATTTTAAATCCAGTTTCACGCATTTTATGTCGAAATCGCGTTTTTCGATAGTTGCTTTATCGCTGCTGATTGCGCTGCCTTTGTTTGCTCTGTTGCGCCTTGCTTTATTAAGTAAACAATGGGCAGAAATCGACAGCCCCCTATATCAAATTATCGCTGCTTTTTTATTAGGTATCATCAGCGATATAAGTTTTTTAAGTTATTTCTTAATTCCATTTATTTTATATTTATGGTTAATGCCACAACGGTTATATCAAAATCGCTGGCAAAGAGGATTTATCTATTTAATATTATTTGTCAGTATTTACGCATTATTATTTATTCTTGCCGCAGAATGGTTTTTCTGGGACGAATTCGGCGTGCGCTTTAATTTTATTGCCGTTGATTATTTAGTTTACACCACAGAAGTCGTGCGCAATATTATTGAATCTTATCCGTTGCCGGCTATTTTAAGCAGCTTATTTATCATCAGTAGTTTATGCTTTTGGCGTGTTATGCCATACGCGCGTTTAAGTTTTAACGTACAAGAAACAGCCGCGCGAAAAAGCAAAATTGCCCTGAGTTTATTCCTTGTGCCAATTATGGCTTTTTTTGCAATGGAACAAAAGTTTCACGAATTTAGTCGTAATAAATACTTAAATGAATTAGCTGCCAATGGGCCGTATCAATTTTTTGCCGCCTTTAAAAGCAGTGAATTAGATTATCGGCAGTTTTATAAACTTGCGGATGATAAGAATTTATCTTTTAAAATTAAGCAGTTAGTTTCACAACAAGGCGATAATGTCACTAATAATCAATTATATGCCATTAATCGCTTCATTAAAAAAACTGGTGCAGAAAAGCATTTAAATGTCATTTTAATTACCGTGGAAAGTTTAAGTGCCGAATATTTACAAACCTTTGGTAATACGGAAAATATTAGCCCGTTTATGGATGAATGGTTTAAACAAGGTTTATTGTTTACTAATTTTTATGCCACTGGAACGCGCACGATTCGTGGATTAGAGGCATTAACGTTGTCTTATCCGCCCACTGCTGGGCATTCGATTGTTAAACGTCCTGATAATAGCAAATTATTTAATTTAGGTTATGTATTTAAGCAGCACGGTTATGATACGGCTTTTTTATATGGCGGTAATGGTTATTTCGATAATATGAATGCGTTTTATGCTGGCAATGGCTTTCGCATTATTGATAAATCCAATTTAACTAAAGCGGAAATAACGTTTTCTAATGCGTGGGGGGTTTCTGATGATGTGATTTTTAATCGCACCATGAAAGAAGCGGATGCCGATTATAAAAAACAGCAGCCATTCTTTTTTCAAATTATGACCACCAGTAATCATCGCCCCTTTACTTATCCGGCAGGAAAAATTGATATTCCATCCGGTAAAGGGGGGCGTAATGGCGGGGTTAAATTTACGGATTACGCACTGCGCGAATTTATTAAACAAGCGAAAACCAAACCGTGGTTTTCTGATACCGTATTTGTTGTGGTTGCTGACCATTGTGGCGGCAGTGCGCGGAAGGTGGAGTTACCCGTTGATAGATATCATATTCCGTTGTTTATTTACGCGCCTAAGCATATTCCGCCACAAATTAATGCAACCTTGTCCAGTCAAATTGATGTTGCGCCAACGCTATTGAGTTTATTAAACTTTAGTTACGAAAGCTGGTTTTTTGGGCAAGATATTTTACAAATGAAACCGGAACAGGGGCGGGCTTTAATCGGTAATTATCAGAAATTAGGTTTGTTTAAAGACAATAAACTGGCGTTTTTATCGGTACAGCAGCAAGTGGATGTGGTCGTAGACCCGCTGGGAAAACATCTTGCGGTAAAGCCGGAAACACAAGCCGAATTAGTTGCAGAAACAATGGCTTATTATCAAGCAGCGGATTATATTTGGACGCACCGTTTAACGCGGTATCAATAAATACAGAAAAAATAATGTTTAAAATCCCCTATCCTTTGTAAAAATGAGGCGAGGGGATTTGTGGTGTAAGCAGTGAAAAAAAGTAAATTAGTACATTTATTGTTACAGCTTAAGGCACAGATTTGGCTGCACTGATAACCACTTCAATTAAGCCTTGTACAAAACTGTCCAAAGCCACTTTTGCCAGCCCTTCTTTTTTCAGGGTTTCAAGATTGACTAAATCATCTCTTGCTTGTAATAACCAGCGTAAATCATCTTCATCCATGTCGCCTTCTACCAGTTGATTTTTCCAATCTTCCAACTCAGCGTCATAACGATGAAAGAATTGTTGCCCGCTTGCAATGGCCATATCCACAGCGACACCACTGTATTGTTTAAACTCTTGCTCTGCTAAGGCGGTTAGCCCTGATTGCAAGTTGGCGACAAAATCACTTTCTGCCATATTTTTCCCCTAAATTCACTTTTAACTTTGGTAAGGTCATCATTTGGTAACGTCTGCTGGGTTAATTTTACCACTTTCCAGACCGATAATAGCATCAAAGCCATCGCTAATAACAGTTTTGGCACTATTAATAAAAGCCGGTTTTAAGGTTTTTTTCTCTTGCCAGCGTTTTAAAAATCCACCTAATAAATTGCGTTCAGGGTCTTTCATAATTGCCCATTGCGCTGTCGTAATTTCATTTTTAGGAATGCCGTTGGCGTATTCATAGCCCTGATTGAGAGAAAAATACAGCGCATTAATTTCAGTTTTATTCTGCTCATAAGGAGTGGTGGCTTTGTCCATTAAAGCTAACGCACTGACTTTAGTATTCACTGCATTTTTGTAAGATTGTGAATCAAATTGTGCAATCGATGTACAGCTTGTAAGCGTTATAGCAAAGACTAACAACAACAACCGAGATAAAAAAAGAGGGTAAACAGTTATCATAAGCAGGCTTGTGCGTTGAGGTAAGGTGTCGTATTTAAGCATAAAAAACAAGCGACTGACTACTGGCAGGCAGCGATTGTTGGTATCTTTTTTTTGATAACGTTCAGCCAATTTAGTAACACAGGTAATTTCGTTTTAATTACCGTAAAATACCGGTAAATTTTGCTGATTGATTGAGGGCGACTATGCGGTTAAATAATTGTTACCATTTAAAAAAACGGTGAAGATATTTTTAAATTTCCTTACTTTGTAATCCTGTTTAACGTGATGACTAAAAGGCTATATGATGAGTAGAATCCGACAAGCGCGAACCATAGATGAGCGAATTATTGAGTATGTGGATGAGGTTTGTGGCAGTGGAGGGATGAAAGATATGTACTTTACGCCTGATAAACAGAATGTGCTGCTGTTTTTTCGGGAGCCGCAAGATGCACAATGTTTAGAACGATTGCAACTGATTACCGGACGTTATCGAGAGCGCATTTTTAATCAGGAAGGCGGTGAGTATTGGCAAAACTTATTTCGCTGGCCGCTGGAGGTGGTGGAAAATGAGGAAGGACAGTTAGGGATTGTAGAGCCTGTATATCAGGCGCATTTTTTCTTTAAATACGGTTCAATCAATCACGATTTTTTGGATATTAAGGGGCATGAAAAAGAAGGTAAATGGTTTGCTTCGCCGAGTAATCGCTATAAGTATTTAGACCCGCGTGAACGCGGCGATTGGTTAAGTTATTTGCGTATTTGTTTGTTAATCAGTCGCGCGGTCAGACGTTTACATGCCGCAGGCTTGGCGCATTCGGATTTGTCGTATAAAAATGTATTAGTTGACCCCGAAGGCGGTCATGCGTGTATTGTTGATGTGGACGGTTTAGTTGTTCCGGGGAAGTTTCCCCCCGATGTTGCAGGAACGCCGGATTTTTTTGCCCCAGAAGTGGTTAAAACAGCGCATTTACATAAAACCGACCCGCTGCGTAAATTGCCCAGTATCAGTACCGACCGCCACGCTTTGGCAGTGTTGATTTATATGTATCTGTTTCTGCGTCATCCGCTGCGCGGCGATAAGGTGCATGATGTGAATGATCCGCAGAAAGATGAAGATTTGGCGATGGGCGAATACGCACTGTTTGTTGAACACCCCAGCGATACATCGAATCGGATTCGCCGGGATTATTTAACAGATTGTGAACGCCCTTGGAAAGATACACAAGCATTACCTTATCAAGTTGCCGGGCCTTATTTAAGCGAATTATTTGAACGGGCTTTTGTTAGTGGATTACATGAGCCGACATTGCGTCCTACCGCTGATGAATGGGAACACGCACTGGTGAAAACTGTGGATTTGTTGCAGCCGTGTCTTCATCCAAGCTGTCAGCAAAAATGGTATGTATTTGATAATAGCCAAGCACCACGCTGTCCATTTTGTGGTACGCCATTTCGTGGGCAATTGCCAATGTTGAATTTATATTCTACGCTGCAAGGCGGCAATTATAAGCCGGATAACCATCGTTTAATGGTGTACAGTGGACAGTCGTTATTTAAGTGGCATATTGACCGGAAAATTATTCCTAATGAACGCTTAACGACCACCGATAAACAGCGGGTAGGGTATTTTATTTTTCACGACCAGCATTGGTTATTGGTTAATGAAAGAATGCCTAATTTATTTAATGTGAAAGACAAAGCCGCTATTGCAATGGGTGATAGTGTTGTCTTAACGGAAGGAGTACAACTTTTGTTTGCTAAAGGTGAAGAGGGCGGGCGTTTAGCGGTTGTGCAGTTAGTGACGGTATAACGCCAATAAAAAAAGCCTTAAAGTGACTTAAGGCTTTTTATAAAAAAACGATTGCGCCGTCTGTTAGTGCGGTTTAACATTTTTTGCAGTTAACCCTTTAGGCCCTTTTTCGATTTCAAAAGTAACAGCCTGTCCGGGACTGAGGGTTTTAAAGCCGTCACCTAAAATAACCGAATGATGAACAAAAACATCCTCACCACCTTCTTGTTGGGCAATAAACCCAAAACCTTTTGTGTTGTTAAACCACTTTACAGTGCCTGTTGCCATTTGCAAAACTCCAATTGTTAAATCTTGATTCAATTAGTAAGACTAATTGTTGGCTATTGTACCGTTATTTAACAAAAGCTGTCATCCGCAGATTTCGTATAAACCATCTAAGACTAAGGAATTGGGGCTGACAATGCCAATCACTTTATCATCAACAATCACCGGAGCGCGGACTAAATTGTAAGTTGAAAACAGCCGTGAACAATATTTAATATCCATTTCGGGGCGCACACTGATAACAGGACAGCTCATAATTTCATACACATTAACACGGTCAGGGGCGCGGTTTTTTGCTAAAACGTGACGGGCAATATCACTGGAGGTAATCATGCCCCATTCATCATCAACGTGGCGTTTATTGACAATTAGCACGGAAGTGCGATGAACTTTCATCATCGTTAACGCATCACTGACGGTTTGCGTTGCATCAATCCGGCTAAACTCGGTTTTCATAATATCTTTTACGCGAATAATTTTATTATTGGTCATAGTGTGTCCTCTAATTCGTGTGTGAGTTCTTCCACCTGGCGCATTACGCCAATGGCATCTTCAACATCTACTTGAAAAGCAATGCCTTTGCCCGATTTGCTGTCAAACTCGCCCACTTTGGCAATTTCTTCTAAAATGTGGCGGCTTAAGTGTTCTTCGACTAAAAACAGTAACACGTCGCGTTGGGTTTCTAAGGTAAGTCCAAAAAAAGTTTTTGATTGTTTGATGCCTTCGCCTCTGGCACTGGTAATCACGGTTGCCCCTTTTGCGCCATTGCGCCGTGAGGTTTCTAAAACTAAGTCGGTTTTATCCGCCTCGACAAAGGCGATAATCAATTTAAATCGCATAATAACCTCATTATTTAGAAGAGTTAAGAGAAAGACTGCGTTTGCTACGCCACTGGGCAATTTGTGCGTAGCCTAAAACGGAAATGATGGGGAAAAGGCTGGCAAACGCGATTAAACCAAATCCGTCAATTAAGGGATTGCGCCCCGGAACAGTGGATGCCAAGCCAATGCCTAATGCGGTCACTAATGGAACAGTGACGGTAGAAGTGGTTACGCCGCCGGAATCGTAGGCTAAGCCAATAATGGTTTTAGGCGCGTAAGCGGTTTGAATCAGCACCACGATGTAGCCTGTGATGATGTAATAGTATAATTCAGTGCCGGTAACAATTCTAAATGTGCCAAGGGCTATGCCGAATGCTACCCCAATAGATACCGCCAACCGTAGTCCAAATGCTTGAATTGTACCACCGGAAACCGCTTCAGCCTTAACCGCAACCGCTAATAACGAAGGTTCTGCCAATGTGGTGGCAAAGCCAATACAGGCGGCAAATAAATATACCCAGTAATAAGTCTGCCAAGGAACTTGTGTGGTATGAGCGGCAATACCTAAAAATTCTGGCGTGGTTAATTGTTTTGCCATTAAATCGCCCAATGGAAACAATGCCATATTTAAGCCTTCTAAGAAAAACGCAATGCCAATCAATACATAGACAAAACCTATGGCCGTTTTCAATGGATTGGGTAAGGGTTTGCGAATCACGAATAATTGAAAACCGATAATAATTGCGCCGATCGGTAATACGTCTTTACATGTATCACCGATTACATGGGCAAAATGCACAAGCCATGTGTTCATCTGAGTATCCCGTATGCCATCACAAAAACCATCGGTGTTAACGATGCAAAGGCTATTAAACCAAAGCCGTCTATCATTGGATTGCGCCCACGAATTGCGGTGGCAAGCCCAATTCCTAAGGCGGCAACTAAAGGTACAGTAACCGTTGAAGTAGTTACGCCGCCGGAGTCGTAAGCAATGCCGATAATATCAGCGGGCGCGAATGGCGTAATAATTAACACCGCAACATAGCCGCAAATGATTAAATAATGTAATGCCCAACCTTTCAGGATACGCAATACCCCAACCAAAATCGCAAACCCAACCGATAGCGCAACCGTTAACCGCAATCCTAGCGCGTAACTGGCTTGCGCAGCAGGTGTATTAGCGATGACATGCCCTTTGCTGGCAATAGTGGCGGCTTGATTGGCGACGGCAATTAAAGCCGGTTCTGCTACCGTTGTGCCAAAACCTAGACAAAAGGCAAAAATTAATAACCATGCGACACTGCCTTTTTGTGCAAACGCATAAGCCATCGATTCGCCTATCGGAAACAAACCTTGTTCTAATCCTTGTATAAACAATGTTAAACCCACAATCACAAACAGCATACCGAGAATTAAATTCCCGATATTCGGAACCGGCTGTTTAATCACAAAGAGTTGAAACAACAGCACGACAGTTAAAATGGGTGCTAAATCCAAACAACTGGCAAATAACTGTTGAACAAACTTATTTTTAAAAAATGACATTTTCATTCCCTGCTAGCAAGTTTATAACGTAATGTGCATAGCCCATTTCCAACCCTGTATAAAAAACATAAAACTTAAATTGTATTGCCTAACATGCGTTAGACTTTAGTTTTTTAAGATAAATTGTGGAAAATTTAACGCACTAATTTTTTAATAACTATCCTAACATGATAATATCACGCCATATTTAATGGTGAAACAAGGTAAACATGAAAGCAAATATAGGTTTAATTGGATTGGCGGTGATGGGACAAAATTTAGTCTTAAATATGAATGATCACGGCTTTAAAGTTGCGGTGCATAATCGTGGTCAACATACGATTGATGAGTTTTTAGCGGATGCCGCTAAAGATACGCAAGTGGTGGGGGCGCACACTTTAGAAGAATTTGTAGCGTTATTAGAAACCCCGCGTAAAGTCATGATGATGGTTAAAGCCGGCGAAGTTGTCGATATGTATATTGACCGCTTAATTCCATTATTATCCCCCGGCGATATTATCATTGACGGCGGTAATTCGTTATACACAGACAGCAATCGCCGCACCGATGCGTTAAAAGAAAAAGGCATTTTGTTTATCGGCGCCGGGGTTTCCGGTGGTGAAGAAGGCGCGCGCCATGGTCCGTCAATTATGCCGGGCGGTAATCCACAAGCATGGGCTGCGGTTAAACCGATTTTTCAAGCCATTAGTGCAAAAGTCGGCGATGAGCCGTGTTGTGAATGGGTTGGCGAACAAGGTGCCGGGCATTATGTAAAAATGGTGCATAACGGCATTGAATATGGCGATATGCAGCTTATTTGTGAAGCGTATCAACTGCTAAGCGATGGATTAGGTTTGAGTACCGAGGAAATGCAAACGGTGTTTGCACAATGGAACCAAGGGCAGTTAAGTTCTTATCTGATTGAAATTACAGCCAATATTTTAGGCTATAAAGATAGCGATGGTTTACCGTTAGTCGATAAAATTCTCGACAGTGCCGGGCAAAAAGGGACGGGGAAATGGACGGCGATGAATGCACTGGACTTAGGTATGCCGTTGACCTTGATTGCCGAATCGGTATTTGCGCGTTGTTTATCTGCACAAAAAGACGAGCGCGTTAAAGCGGCAGCGATTTTACCCAAACCTAAAGTAACGTTTTCCGGCGACAAACAGGCGATGATTGATGCGATTGGTGATGCGTTATATGCCGCAAAAATTATTTCTTATGCACAGGGTTTCCGTTTATTAAAAGAAGCGGCGCAAGAATTTGGTTGGCATTTAAATTATGGCGAAATTGCATTAATGTGGCGTGGCGGTTGTATTATCCGCAGTCAATTTTTAGGTGACATCAAAGCCGCTTATCAAGAAAATCCTGACTTGGATAATTTATTACTTGCCGATTATTTTATTAACGCCATGCAACAAGCGGATGCAGGGTGGCGCAAAGCGATTATTTTAGGCGTGGAATTAGGCATTGCAACCCCGGCATTTTCTTCCGCATTAGCCTATTTTGATGGCTATCGCACCGCAAGATTGCCAGCGAATTTGTTACAAGCGCAACGGGATTATTTTGGTGCGCATACTTATGAACGCTTGGATAAACCTAAAGGTGAATTTTTTCACACCGATTGGACCGGTCGCGGCGGAAAAGCCGCTTCTACGACTTACAACGTTTAATTTATAAACATTTTAAACACGCCTCGTGAACGGATAAACGGGGCGTGCTAACAACTCTTTATATATCAAGGTTTTTGTGAAATTTTAATTGCACAAAATCGCCTTCTTCGCTGTGATAACAGCAAAATCGGCTTAAAGCGGCGTGTCCAACTTCAATTGCAAAACAGTTTTCGGTAGGCATTTTTAATACTTGACTAAATAAACTGCGAATCACCCCGGCGTGTGTAACCAGTAAAATTATTTCCCCGCGTGCAGTTATGAATAAATCCTGCCAAGCCGCCGCCACCCGCCGGCTAAATTCGGTCATGTTTTCGCCCTGTGGTGGCGAGTGCTGAAACGGTTGCTGATAAAAAAGTTGTAATGCGGCGGGCTGTGTTTGCTCAATTTCAGCGGCAGTTTTGCCTTCCCAGTCACCAAAATGCAGTTCTTGAAACCGTGCGTCAATTTGCAAAGGCAGGTTGTTGACTTGCTGCATGTGATTCGCAAAATCTAAGCATCGCCGCAGCGGTGAACTAACCAGCCGCGTCCAGTGTTGCGGTTGGTTTAGCCAAGTGCGCATTTGTTGCCAGCCTTGTGCGGTTAACGGATCATCGGTACGGCCGCGATAATAATCACCGCCTTGCGCTTCGCCGTGTCTGAGGACATCAATGGTGGTCGTTAAACACATTTTTGCTGCGCGAGTGAGACTAACTGTTCAACGTCTTGTTCAATGCCATGTTTGGTTGCGTGCGCATTATATTCGACAACGCCGGTTTGAATTGCTACGGCTACCGCTGACTGATCAGTGGCTTTAACGCCGTTTAATACCGCCGCCTGTATATTTCGCGCTATGTTTTCTGCTGTTGCCAACGGCAGTCCGGTTAAAATTAACAGAAAACTGTCGCCATCAACCCGCGCCGCAAGGTCTAAACCCTGACGTAATTGTTTTTTAAATACCGCAACTACATCGCGCACCACTGCATCATGTTCATGTACCGACAGTGTATGCTGGTGCATAAATGTTTTTAAACTGATGAAAATTAAGGAAAAAGGCGCGTGGTTGCGTCTGGAGTTTTCAACCTTCTCCCGCAAGCGTTGCCAAATGCTGGTTTTAGTGAACAACTGTGTTAAGGGGTCTAACGGTAGCGACTCTTTTGCTAACGCTTCTTGGGCTTCTAAGCGTAATACGTTAATAATGCCGAGCGAACATGCCAATAACAACCCTAATATCCAAGTAAAATACCACATCGGTGTCTCCTAATAAAAATGGTAAGGTTGTTGCTGAATCTGCGCAACGCTAAGTTTGCCGCGCAATACTTTAAATACCCAGCGTGTGTACAACAATACGATAGGTAAAAAAATCACCGTCGCCCAAAACATAATCTGTAAGGTTTTGTGACTGGAACTGGCATCCCAAATTGTTAATGAGCTGTTAAGCGACAGATTAGACGGAATTAAAAACGGAAACATGGATACGCCAGCGGTTAAAATAATCGCGGTTAACATGAGCGAACTGCTAACAAATGCCCAACCGGTGCGGTCTTTCTGCGATAGATAAATGGTTAATCCGCCGGCGATAAAGGCTAATAACGGAATTGCCCATAATGCTGGAATATGGTCATAATTATCCAGCCACAACCCTTCACCGCGTTTTACAAATTTTGCCAATGGATTCGATGCGCCATGGGGGTCGATTAACGAGGTGACATGATAGCCTTCCAAGCGCGTAACCCATAACCCTGCCAAGCTAAAGGCGGATAAGGCGATGCCAGTGGCAAATGGGACAGCCCGTTTAGCGCGTTGTTGAATATCATCTGCGGTTTTAATTTGTAAAAATACCGCACCGTGGGCAACCAGCATAAACAAGCTAACCATGCCGACAATCAGTGCAAACGGATTCAGTAAGGTGAATAAATTACCATAATATAAAATGTGCATGTCACTTTCGATATGAAAAGGTAAACCTTTCAATAAGTTACCAAATGCTATGCCAAAGATTAGTGCAGGAACAAAACCGCCGATAAATAACGCTTTGTCCCAACCGCTGCGCCATGCTGGGCTGTCGAGTTTACTGCGATAGTCAAATCCTAGCGGGCGTAGCCACAGTGCAATTAAGGTTAAAAATAACGCCGCGTACAGTCCAGAAAAGGCAACCGAATAGGCAATCGGCCATGCTGCAAACAGTGCGCCACCGGCGGTAATGAGCCAAACTTGGTTGCCTTCCCAGGTTGTGCCGACAGTATTAATAATGACACGGCGTTCGTCGTCGGTTTTACCTAAATAGGGCAGTAATACGCCTACGCCGAGGTCATAACCGCCGCTGATGGCAAACCCAATCAGCAGCAAACCTAAAAATGCCCACCAGATACAGCGCAGGGTTTCGTAATCAAAAATCATCAATAGCTCCTAAAGTGTTTGATTATTATGTCGCTTGGATATTCAAGGCGCGACTTAAGGGTTAAGTGTGTTGTTAGCCAAGCCAGAAATTAAGCATTGACGGCATTAATCAATGCAATACCCGTTTTTAAAGCCGTTGTTTTATGGCGAAATTTTTTATCAAAACGGACAAATTTATCCGCATCATGTTTACCCCATTTTGCAATAATCCCTTGTCGAACCCCCTCGTCCATTTCTTCAAGGGTTTTCGCTTTGCCGTGATAGGCTAAACATCCTGCAAGGTCATCAACAGAGGTATATGTTTTTTCTGTCGGCATTAAAGCGGTTTTTTTCATATAACAAATCAAGGGCTTGTTTAATGATTTCATCAACTGAGGTGTGTGTGAATTGTTGAATAGCGGCGATTCTGGTTTGATAGCTGTCGTCCAAGTGGGTGGTGATTTGCATGATTTTTGATTCCTGTGGTTAAAGTTGTGGGCGTTATTTCAAATTATCCAACCAACTTTGCACTTTCTTTTCATTTGGGCTGCCGATGGTTTTAAACAACACAATGCTT
>JACCEE012308780.1_pt1 | contig 17446 bp, 15 predicted proteins | sample 7449931 | NCBI WGS metagenome assembly JACCEE01 (sample SAMN15323457, study PRJNA562643) | freshwater metagenome | isolation source: river surface water | place: USA:Blue River Watershed | collected 2017-08-19 | reverse complement strand
GGTGAACTCCATGAGGAGCATCATGTTCAGGTGAGGAATTATATGACTGCATTGAAAGATACCGGAATCCCACATGTGATGGGTTATTTGCTATATTTGTCAGGGACACCGTTACTTCAGGTCGTGAAATTATAACATATAGGTTATGATATGAACAGGTACTTTAATGTTTTAGGAATAAGTTGTGATTTGCATTTTTAAGGGTGTCTTTTTGTGATTTGAAATAATTAAAGGGCATTTATCATGCAGATAAATAGGTATAAGTGGGTTGCTATAGTTCTCTTGATATCCTCTTTTTCTATTGCCTGCTCAACTAGAAAGCAGGTTAATCAGTTTTTTAGCGGTTATCAATATTCATCTCCTACAGAGTCAGCCTGTCGGGGTTTTATAGAAAACACCAAATCGGTTTATCGTCTCAGCACATATGTGACCTATCAGACATGGTATTATTTACCCGGAAGCATACCTCTTTCAGCAAGGGGGGAGGCTTTATTCACCGATGAGGTGGTTAATAGAAAACAGAGTTCAGAAAGTTATATGGGAACAGCTACGGTGATCTATACTGAAGGGCGAAAGTTTTTATTGGTTACAGCAGGACATGTGCTCGATTTTCAGGATACGATTATAAGGTATTATGAAAAGGAGGGAGAGCGTACGGGTATTTATAGTGTTTCGGTAAAACAAGAACAGGTAAACTATTTAAGAGATGTACCTGGGGGAGGAGCCGTTCGAATTATTGATATAGATCGCAAGGAGGATATTGCTATTTGTTATGGATGGGTAGGAGAGGGCATTTCAATTCCTGAGGCGTTGGATCAGGGTTGGGGAAAGGTTGCGGATATTCAATCTGGGAATGCTGTAATGTTGGCGGGGTATCCGTTAGGGTATCGCAATTATTCCAGAGCTACAATAAGTTTATATAGTGTAGATGCTAATAAGGGTTTTCTGATAGATGCAGGATTTAATCGAGGTTATAGCGGTGGATTGGTATCTGCTTGGTCATTAGAAGATGAGCGATGGCATTGGGTAGGGATTATAACTGCAGCGCCCTCTACCTCCGATTTTATGGTGGTTCCTGCCGGTCAGTTTGGAGTAACGAGGTATATGCCTGATCAGCCCTATAACGGACCTTTGTTTATATCGGCGCAGACACAATTGGCCTATGGTCTTACCTTTGTTGCTCCAATAAATTATATCAGAGATCTAATTAATAGAAATGAGAAAAGGATACGTGAGCTTGGTTTTTCATTTGATAACCTGGATAATAGATAGATTTAATCTACTAATAAATGGTTTTAACGGTTGTGTATTGAGTGTTTTATGGAAAGTATCTAAGCGAAGTTTATACAGGTTATTATCATTGTTGATCTTATTTTCTTTGGTGAGTTGTGCTGTACGCCATCATTATTCTGGAAGACAATTGGCTGGGTTGCGTAGTGAAGCTGCTCGGTTAGTTATGGTTGGTTTTAGAGGGGTGGAGGAGCTACCCGAAGAGCTTGTGTACGATCTAAAAGATCTTAAGGTGGGTGGAGTGATTTTATTTGAGTATGATGCGCCATCAAAGAGTCGTCCTCGAAATATTGTATCGCCCATGCAGGTGAGGTCGTTAATAGCCCGAATAAAAAGAGAGGCTGGTTATAAGCTTTTGATTGCTGTAGACCAGGAGGGTGGGAAAGTAAACCGGCTTAAGAAGGGGTTGGGCTTTCCATGGATCCCGTCGGCTGAATATATTGGAGAGGTTAATCAACCTGATACTACCCTGAAATATGCTCAGTTAATGACACAGACCTTGATACAAGCGGGGTTTAATGTGAATTTTGCACCTTGTGTTGATGTTAACGTTAACTCATTGTGCCCTGTTATAGGAGGGGTTCAACGAAGTTTCTCCGCTGATCCGAAAGAGGTAGTAGAGCATGCCTCTGTGTTTGTTAAAACCATGGATGAAAATGGGATCTTGCCTGTCTTAAAACACTTTCCTGGTCATGGTAGTGCAAAAACGGATACTCATGAGGGTTTTACAGATATCACCGCTACATGGGTACCAGAGGAACTTGATCCATATAGGCTCTTAATGAAGCAGTCAAATCAATTCGCCATTATGACCGCCCATGTGTTTCATCGCAAGTATGATACTGTTTATCCAGCCACGCTATCAAGGCCGTTTGTGACAGATTTATTGAAAAAGAAGCTCGGTTATAAAGGAGTTGTTTTTTCTGATGACATGATGATGGGAGCGATAACAAAAAATTACGATCTTGCAACCTCGATTGAATTGGCTCTTAATGCCGGAGTTGATATGCTTGTTTTCTCAAATAATATTGAAAATTATGACCCTGAGATTGCAAGGAAGGTTGTTGAAACTATTGTTGACTTGGTTGAAAGAGGACGGGTTAGTCGTAAAAGGATCCATGAGGCCTCTCAGAAAGTTAAGAGGCTAACCGATTGGGTAAATTAATACTAGATAATATGAAAAAGAAGGAAGTTTTAGGCTCGATGGTTCAGTTAAAGGTTATAGATCTAAAAAGGTCTGGTAAATTCTTTAGGGAGCTTGGTTTTGAATCTATAAATGGGCCTATAGAGGGCGATGTCTATCTAACAGATGGAACGGTTCGCCTAGCATTGACAACAGCCGAAGAGCCACCTTTAGGCCTCGTATATGTCGTAGATGATATTGATGCAATACTTAAGAGTTACCCAGATGCTAATTTAGAACCCAGCAAGACTAATAAAGATCTCTTTATATCAAAAAGTCCTGCCGGGGTTACTTTCTCTATACTTAGAGGCAATGGATTTAAATTTGAAGAACTAAGTGGTAACCCGATAGGTCTGTGTGGAACCTATTTTGAGTTAAGTATTCAGACGGCCGAGTATCCTGCCGAGTGTGAGTTTTGGAGAAGACTCGGAATGGAGACCATTTATAGTGATGATAAGGCGAATACCTGGATGACTTTAGCGGATGATTGCCAGAAGGTTGGTGTTTTTATGGAGGGGATAGTTTCTCATCCATTTAGGTCACCCGCATTAACCTATTTCGAGAAGGATATGAAAGACAGAATAGCTCTTGTTAAGGAGTTAGGAATGGAGTTTGCTTATGCTGAGCCTAGCGCTTGTGGTACAGGAATTAGAGATGCAGTGTTAGACTCTCCTGCTGGATATCAGATTTTCCTTTTCTCTGCTTAGATCGGGATGGTGTGCCGTTAAAGCTTAAATGACCTCACCTCTGCGCTTCCCCTTCGCTTCTTCTTCGTTTCTGCTGTGTTTTCCAATTTCCAGAATTGATGGTGTTGAAGTGACTAAATAGAAAAATGTCACCTTCATTGGAATCTCCAATAGAAGGTGACGTTAGAGGGGACGCCCGTAGCGTTAACTGTGGTCGTCCCCAACCTCTGTTTATCTAAAAGGCCTAACCCCTTAAAACCTAATAGCAGAGGATTTTTTTCAGAATTAATGCAAACTATTCGGATCAGATACTCCTGATCAATTAAGTTAGCGTGTCAAAAGATTAATTTTGTTTACTTTAACTAGTGTACAACTTAGAAAAGGGCATTTTTGTTTAGTAAACCTGATTAATATCTGAAATTTATCACCTGTGATCTAGCTTAGAAAGATCGAAAAGGCTAACAAGAAGTCGGTAGCTAAAACCGTAACCACATTCATTCCAAGTGCGGGAATTAGTTTCGGGGTATTGTTGTATTCCTTTAGAGCGGTAAGTCCTGCTTTCATGGCAACCGGAATGGTTAACAGGGCTAATAATCCCCACCAAGATAAAATACCGGCAACGATACATCCGATGATTGAGAGGAATGTGGCGGCTAAGCCTAAAACATAAAGCACAGCTGCCCGACGTCTCCCCATGATAATTACCAAATGCTTTCTACCTCCCTTTGTGTCGGCCTCCACATCGGGAAACTCATTAATAAAGAGAAGTAGAGCCGTCAGTATTCCAGGGGCAACGGATAGCCAAACTACCCCAGCAGGGAGAATTTCTGAAAGAGGTTGCCCTGGAGCTGCTGTAAGCGCAATATAGCTACCTATTACTGGTAATGATCCTAATGAGAGCCCTGCAAAGAGCTCGCCTAATGCAATCTTCGCTAAGAAAGGGGTATATAAAACGATGCTTAGACCCCCAATTATCGATAGTGCTAGTATTGACCAATGCGCCACAACTGCAAAATAGATTCCAATTGCCGCTGATATAATCAATGTTACTATTGCTGCATTTAAAACTTGCTTGGGTTTTGTTTTCCCCATTGGTAGCATTCCACTACCTCCACTAAAAGGAGATTTTAAGGTTTCAAGATCTATACCTGTCTTGTAATCGGAATATTCGTTAAAGAGATTCACTGACGCATGTGCCGAAACCATCCCGATAGTTAGCAGAACAATGGATAGAACGGAGATCGCTCCTCTACCTGGAAACATGTAGGCAGTAGCGACTCCTATCAATACAAGTAAGACAGCTAAAACGAGGAAGTTCACCCTGAATTGGGCAAGCCAGCTCTTGATATTATCTGGATTTGACATTTTTAATGTAAGGTTAAAGAGTTAATTATATTTGCCTGTAAAAGCATGATTTGTTCAAAGTTTCAACAAATCAATGACTGAATGGTTGAATGAACTAAGATATTATTCTTACCCTCCATGCCTCTCCTCCTTTATTTATTAGCTATTTGATCGTTATCCTTAAAGGTGATCTCCTCTGTAAACTGGAATTAACTCTTGCTGCCTCGATTTTAATAGCATATTCGCTTTTGTTTCGTCCTTTGTGAACCCAAGAATATAGCCACCACCACCAGATCCACAAAGCTTAAGTGAGAAAATATTAGATCTTAGTCCTTCATCCCATAAATCTAGGACAGGTTCGGGAATAAGGCTGGTCATATGCTCTCTTTGAAAATGTGATATCTTATGAATTAAATCGAAAAAGGAGTTGTCAGTAGCATCAATTAAACTATTAATGGCATCGTTTATTAAAGGGATATACTCCTGTTTCATGAGTTGACTGTAGCCTGGATCCATACATTTCGCCATGAATTGCTCAACTAAAAGTCCTGTTTTCCCAGGTGTCCCACTATCTAGTAGGAAGATAGCACTCTGTTTTCCTAGATTCTTTCCCGGCAGTTTAACGATGTCGATTGAGTTGAGGCCTGAGACAAGTAATGGTGCCTTAATGTAAGCGTTAAGCGGATCAATTCCTGACGATTGACCATGAAAATATGACTCTAATCGGCTTAAAATTTCTTTTAATCTGATGGGCACTGGCTTGGTCTCTCCTGTTCCATTAATTAGAAAAGAAGGGGATTCAGGGTGAGATACCGGTTTATCGAGATTATTCTTTTCTTGGGGTGTAATGGAATTAAATGATTCGTTATTGAGCGTGTATCGACTGTAAATGGCAGCTACCAAAGCTCCTGAACTTCCTACTCCATAACCTTGAGGTATAGATGATTCAAAGTATAGACCTTCATTGAGATCCTTGATGAACTGATCCAGATTCAGGTTTGAATAAGAAATAATCTCAGGGTTTTGTTGAAGATAACTGGCATACTCTTTTAAATCGCGATTTGATTCAAGCGCTTTATTATAGTCGGTATACTTGTCTTCCGTTATAAAACTGAGTTCACCGCTGAAATGTGTATAAGGAATGCTTAAAGCTTTGGAGCCAAGAATGACTCCATACTCTCCAAGTAGGAGGATCTTTGCGTAGAATAGATCGGTTTGCTTCATATAGTTCATTAAGCAAGTCTTTCACCTAAGGGTTTCGGACCGACTCCAATCTTATCGTTAATAAATGTGATATTTGGGTATTGCTCTTTTATGTTGAGGAGGATGTTTTCGCTAATAGACGCACTCTCCTTTTCGTCATATATCAGATGGATATTAGGCCCGGCATCAAGTGTAAAGGTAAAAGGAACATGGTTCTGAGAAGTTAGGGTGAGAAGTGAGTTAATGATAGCTACTGTTTCTGGTTCCAGAAGCATGAAAGGAGGTAAGCTGCTTAGCATGAGACTGTGTAAGGTAAGGGCTTCGGCAATGGTGATGCTGTTAAAAGTCGTTTTATCACCGTTTACTATTGCCTGAATGGACTTTCTAAAGTTTAGTTTAGCTTGCAGGAAGCGAGCGTCTGCAAAGGGATGATGGTTCATCAAGGCGTGACCTTTAGAGCTGCTTACTCTTTTTTCTTTTTGACTGATCACTATTATTGTGTCTTGAAGATTATTGAATTCAGGGTTGAATGCAATGGGCGAAGCATGAAAGTCAGAGTAGGTATCAGAGGTCGCATCTTTACCCCATGCAGCAAATCCGGGATAAATAGATCTACAAGCACTTCCAGATCCTAACCTAGCTAGAGAGGAGGCTTCCTTTAGAAATTCGGATTCCTTAAGAGGGGTCATCTCATTTTGAATGGAGGCAAGACAGAGTGCCAATGCGCTAAAAGCTGAAGCCGACGATGCTATCCCCGTTGAATGAGGGAAGGTGTTTTCTGATTTAATTACAAAGGAATAGTCGTTGATCCAAGGCATCGATGTACTTAGTTCGCCTAAGTATTTTTTAATTCGCTCAGAAAAAATGGGAGCAGTGTTCCCCTCAAAGGTAAAGTCTAAAGCAAACTTGCCATGACGAAGAGCAACTTCCGTATTGGTTCGGCATTTTTCCAGCGTCATACTCACTGAAGGAGACGCCGGTATCTGTCCGGGTTTTTTACCCCAATACTTTACAATCGCAATGTTTGATGGTGCGCTCCACGCAACGGAGAAGCCGTCTAGCATTTTATTCAAAGTCATTAATGTATTTGTCTTCCTGAATCAGCAAAAAGAGAGGGCTATTTGTTCACTTTGAGCTTGTATTATTTAAAATTAGATAAGAAAGACGGAATATAGGATGGTTGGTTTTTCTCTTGAGCCATCTTATTGCCTCTTCAGGGTCTCCATATGGGATGGCCATAATGTAGTCGCCTCCCCAAGTGCCGAGTGATTTAAGAAGGCCAGGGAATCCATTAAACCAGATATTTGAGGTTATGTCAATATTTAGAAGTTCTGAAAGAGTTCGTTCATGCATTTCTATAATCTCAATAAACTCTTTTTTATCCATTGCTTTTGTTGCTTCTCTTGTTAATGAATCAATCTTTCCAATTATAGGGTTATTGATTGATGTTTTCGATAAAAAGGTCTCTACTCCTGTTGCCGTATCTTGTTTATGACCTGTGTAAATCAATATCAAGTCTTTTAGGAATGGTGGGTTAAAATCTACAGGATTCGCAGAATAGGTCGTTCCTTCTGTACTAAATAGAATCGAATGCTCCATTTCAGCGCAAATAACATCGGCTCCACTTCCTTTAGACACTGCTTTATGTAGATGCCATGGTGCTATCTTGGATAATCTCGCTATATTAACGGTTAACTGAGCACTACTACCAAAGCCCCATTCAGGATTGGCTTCAAGATTAGTGATTATGGAGTATCCATTGCCATTAAGAAAAGTGGGGTTTAACGATCGTGCTGCCTTTAATAAACTGATGATAAATCGTTCACGAGAAGAGAATGAGGGTTTGAAAGGATCAAGATCGAGGGTTTTCAACTCAGATTTAAAGAAGACCTTGTTGTTATACATAGATATCCAAGATATTATCTCAGATTTGTTTTCGAGGAGGTTGAGCGATTGTCTTAGGTTTATGGGAACAACCAGTGCGCTAGCTCCGAGTAAGACAGCATATTCACCCGTAAGAAGCAGTTTTCCAGGAGAGGAGAAGGAGATGGTATCTGGAGAAGTGTTGTTATTGTTAACCATTTTATATGGTTTGGTTTGGGTTTCGAAGGTTTTCAAGGAAGACCTTCACGCTTAAGCTTGAGATCTCTTTATCCTTAAACCAATTTGTTGCTTTTTGTATCTCTTCTTTAGAGGCATTGTTTGACAATAGTAAGTTTGAGAGATGAAGCTTCATGTGTCCTTTTTGGATTCCGGTAGAGGTGAGAGCTCTAACGGCTGCAAAGTTTGACATTAATCCGATGGATGCGACAATCATCATAAGCTCTTTAGCTGATGGATTACCTAATAGTTCTAAGGATGTTTGAGCTAATGGATGCAACTTGGTGAGTCCTCCAATTGTACCTAAGGCTAGTGGAAGTGTTATTGAAAAAGTAAAGGTGTTGTCATTAATCCATGCGTTGGATAACGAGCGATATTGTCCGGAAGTTGAAGCAAAAGCATGACAGGCTGCTTCAACGGCTCTAAAGTCATTACCGGTAGCCAAAACGACAGAGTCGACGCCATTCATTATTCCCTTGTTGTGTGTCACTGCTCTCTGTATTTCATGATTAGCTATGAGAACTGCATTGACAAATCGTTCAGACATGGTCTTTCCATCATGACCTTGCCATTCCATCTTTTCCAGTGGTGCAGAAACCGAAGCGGTGACGGTACAATCAGGATAATGGTTTGAAAGGATAGCCATAATGACCTCACAATTAGCATCAGGGTAATTGGCGTTTATCCAATCGGTGGAGATCTTAGCGATAGCTTCAAGGCAGCTGTTGATAAAGTTAGCCCCCATTGCATCCTGCGTCTCAAAGTCGATATCGCATTTCACGTACCCTTCAAAGGGAATATCCATTTTGCTCCATGAGATCTTTAAGATACCTCCATCTCTCTTCCTCATTGATTCGGTGAGGTAGTTGGTCTTTTGGAGGATCTCATGGTTAAGGCTTTCTATATTTAAAAGAAAGTCGTTACTAATGTTTGTTATTTTAAAATGAACCTGTCCCTGTTTTGTTGTTCCGTTGACAGAAGCCTTGATACCACCCCGGGCAGCCCAGAAAGAGGAGGCTGAAGCGGCAGCTGCAATTACTGAACTCTCTTCCGTAACCATCGGAACGTGGTAATATCTCTTGTTTATAAGAACATTAGGAGCTACTCCTAATGGTAACATATGTAGAGCAATGGTATTCTCTGATAGGTTTTCTAGGAGGTCTTTGTAGTTTTGATGGTCGATCGTAAACAGTTGGAGGGTCTCTTTGACTAGATCAGGGTTGCTAGTCTCTTGAGATAATTGTATAATCTGCTCAGATTTCGATAGAGATCTATAGGCTTCGATTTTCTTCATCATAAAAAGGATTTCATTAAAGACACTAAGATGAGATCATAATCATGAATTGTATAGGTGGATCTCCACCTGGCGTTCTTAGTGTAATTCAAGGGGCTTAAAAGTAACAATGAAGCGATTATGCTTTTGTTAGATGTGTTAAAATGAATTACTTCTTAATTCTAAGGTATGATGCGGCCATTCTGAGTCCCTCTGTTTGAGCTTTAGTGTAGGAACGAAGGGGTTCTAATCCTTCGCGAGCATATTGTAAGAAAGCTGAAGCCTGGCCATACACTGCCGGTAGAGGACTTATCCCGGTTAAGTAGAATCCATCCAGAAAAGATGGGATACCTCCTGAAATGATAAGGTGTTTAGTTCTAATGGTTAGATTATTCTTTACCGCATCAATAACGTATTTAATCATCTGTTCGGCATTGTGACCAACAGTAGACAAAGACTCTTGAAGAGCGGCTCTGCTTTGGTCATTTCTGATGATCTCAAGTCTGGAGAAATTCGTTCCTCCAAAAGCCCCAAACTCAATGGCCTCGAGGGGTAGTTGGAGAAGAGCTTTGAGTGATTCAGGTCCCATGCCTTGACCCACTTCCTTTACAACAAGTTTTGTAAATGGGAGTTTGTCAATGGTTCTGGATAGCGTATCTAATGGAGGGAATCTAAGACGGTCTCCTTCGGGTTGCATCCATTCTTGAAGAGGGTTGATATGTATGATAAGGCCGTCGGCTCTAAGTTTTTTTATTAGATCGGTTATTAGGTGCCAGCTACCAGAGATAGAGATCTCTTCAACTTGATTAATGCCAAGATTTGCATAGAGGGGGAGGTTATCGCCAATGATATCTCTAACATCAAAATCGTGCAGCCATTGGTCACTATTAAGAATCATCCGACAGGAGCCAAGCCCCATGCCCATTCCGAACTCATGGCATACCATTGCCAAACGCCTATTGATCTCACCAGCTATTGGTGTTCCTCCTGTCATACTTGATATCCATATTGGAGTCTCAAGGACTCGCCCCATAAAGGGAAAGAGGAAAGGATCACTTACCGGATGGGCGCTAAGCATAGGCTCATAGGTAAAGCGTTGATCAGGGATTGCAAAACCAGAGTGAGCTTTAAGGGCTAGATCAATGTGAGCTTTTTTCCTGTCTTCTGACATGTTTATTCTTCTTTTAAGATTTTTCGGCTGATAACAAGACGAAGAACTTCAGAGGTACCCTCTCCAATTTGGAGGATTCTTTGGTCTCTGAAGAATCTTTCAACGTGAGAGTCTTTTAGGAGACCTCTTCCGCCTAAGATTTGAACTGCTTCATCGGCAACCTCTTTTGCCACTTCTGAGCAATATAGTTTAGATATAGCAGCTTCATTTGCGAAAGGAAGATTGTTTTCTTTAAGCCAAACACTTTGGTAAAGATGGGCACGTGCATGGTTGATCTTCATTTGCATGTCTGCTAATTTAAAACCTATTGCTTGAAATTCACCTATGGCTTTACCAAATTGTTTACGTGAAAGAGCATGTTTACGGGCTGCTTCAAAAGCTCCTTGAGCTAACCCAAGACCCATGGCTGCAATGGTAAGTCGACCGTTATCAAGTGCCCCAAGGGTTATTCTTGGCCCGTCACCAGGTGCTCCAATGATGTTTTCCAAAGGTACCGTGACTCCTTTTAACTCTAACATGGCAGTGTCTGCTCCTCTCCACATCAGCTTGTTTCTCATTCTGGTGGCTGTCAATCCAGGGGAGTTAAACGGAACGATAAAGGCGGACAACTCTTTCTTGTTGCCATCTACTTTTGTAATCGCTTGAATAGTTACTCCAGCAGTCATCGGATTGGATGCATTCGATATAAATAGTTTAGATCCATTAATTACCCATTGGTTGTCTATTATCTCAGCAAATGTTTCTGTGCCTCTTGAGTCACTCCCTGCGTTTTCTTCGGTTAAGCCAAATGCCCAGAGTTGCTTTCCTGTGCATAGACCAGGAAGCCATTGTCTTCTTTGCTCCTCGGTTCCAAAGGTATTGAGCAGATTCACCCCTAAGCTATTATGAGCAGCAACTGTCCCTGCCATGGATCCATCGACTCTCGCCAATTCTTCAACTAAAACGACGAATGACATAAAATCAGCACCATGGCCACCAAACTCTTTTGGCCCATTAATGGCTAACCATCCTTGTGCTCCAATAGCTTCAACAACCTCCTGGGGGAAGCGCTCTTCTCTGTCATATTCAAATGCTGCCGGGTAAATAATCTCTTCAGCAAATGATCTAACTTTCTTTCTGAAATCAATATGTTGATCCGTCAACCAGGGGCCTTGTGTAATAAATCTTGGTTCTTTGTTTTTCATTGTTTTAACATATTCTGTTTTTACCGAAAGGTTACTAGATCCATTCCGGTCTTAATATGATCTCCACGTTTTACTTTGATGTGCTCTATGATTGATTCATTAAGAGCTAGAATCTTGTTCTCCATTTTCATGGATTCGATAACTAGTAATAGGTCTCCTTTGTTTACCTGTTGTCCTTCATGGGCCTCGATATGGATAACGCGTCCATAAAGACTTGAGGTTAATCGAGTCTGTTTTTTATGATTATTTGAAGATTGGTTAATTACGATGCCCGATTCAGGAATATATCTTTTCAGTATTGTTGTTGCTTTTCCAGCCAGACCTATTTGAATTTGATCTTTATCGATGTAAGAGTATTCAAAGGTTAGCGGTTGGTTGTTCGATAATATTTGAAGTCGATGCTCTGTTTGGGAAAGCAGAACAATCTCAAATTCTTCTCCCTCATTGGAACATGACATGGAGGTTGAGTCATATGAGGTAACGGTTAGTTCAGTAACCTGATTATTGATTTTAATTTTTACACTCCTTGAAGAGGTTACCCTATTACCCCAATAACTACGGGCATCGTGAGGTGAATAGTCTTTCTTCGATCTGTCGTGAAACCAGAGCCATGCGAAGGCGCTCACTAAAGCCATCCGCTGGTTAATTGGACTAATCAGATATTTGATGTTCTCGATGTTACGCTCCAGCCAACGGGTGTCAGGGGGAGGGGTGATGACTGGAATTGCAGATGTTAAGTGCCTTAGAAGTGGAAGATTTGAGTTGAAGCCATGAAGGGACGTCTCATTTAAGGCATAATGGAGTTTTCTGAATGCCTCTTCTCTGGTGTTTCCATGCGCAATGATTTTTGCAAGCATAGGATCATAACCGGGAGTAATGGCTGTGCCTTGTTGGATGGCCGAGTCAATTCTTATGGACTCTGAAGTCGGTACATTCCAATAAACCAGATCGCCCGCCTCAGGTGAGAAGTCGTTTAAAGGATCTTCGGCGTAGACACGAACTTCCACAGCATGACCATTTATTTTGATTTGATCCTGTTTTAATTGAAGGAGTTCTCCTGCTGCGATTCTAATTTGTTGTTCAATAAGATCTACTCCGGTTATCATTTCGGTGACCGGATGCTCGACTTGAATTCGTGTATTCATCTCCATAAAGAAGAAAGCCCCTGAAGGATCGAGCAGAAATTCTATTGTCCCGGCATTTTTATAATTCGCCTTTTTGGCTATGGTAACGGCGACGTTGTAGATATTTTCGATAACCTGATTTTCGATCATTGCGGAAGGAGCCTCTTCAACCACTTTTTGTTGCCTCCGTTGAACCGAACATTCTCTATCGAATAGATGAATCACATTGCCCTGATGGTCTGCCAGGATCTGAACTTCAATATGGCGAGCATCCTTGACGAATCTCTCCGCATAAAGCCGACCATTACCAAAATATCTGATTGCCTCTGCCGAAGCTGTGGTGCATTTTTCATAGAACTCATCGTGAGAATGTACTACATACATCGCTTTTCCCCCACCACCGGCAACAGGTTTTAGAAGAAGAGGGAATGATGCATTGTCAGGAGGCTTGAGTGTATCCAGATTAATGGTAAAGCCGGTAGCAACGGGTAGCCCAATTGAATGAACAAAGTTGCGTGCAGCTGCTTTATCGCCCATTAGAGAGATGACATCAGGATCGGGTCCGATAAAGATGATCTGAGCTTCCTGGCAAGCTTTAGCAAAGAGAGGGTTCTCGCTAAGGAATCCATATCCGGGGTGTATGGCATCGGCGTGGACTAGCCGAGCTGCAGTAATGATTGCATCGATGTTAAGCCATGTCTCAGAAAGAAGCTCTCCATTGAGTTTGACTGCTTCATCGCATACCTTGATATGTGGAGCTTGATGGTCATCATCGGTGTATAATGCAACAGTACTGATGCCCATTTTCCGAGCAGTTTTAGCTATTCTTAGGGCTATTTCCCCACGGTTTGCAATCAGTATCTTGTTAATCATCTTCATGGAATGTCATCCTGTTTATAAGTTATATTGAGTAACCTTGAAAGGTGCTAATCTAGTTGTTCTATTGAGGTTATCAGCAGAATTCAAAATAGCAGGTCAGCGGTGTGCATTAAGGTTTGAGTTTCGACCAGTCTGGTTTTCTTTTTTCGAAGAAAGCCTTTATCCCTTCCGCTGTTTCAGCAGAGCTTCGGGCTCTAGCGAGGACAGCCGCTGTATACTTGATGGTGTTTTCGTCGGGGAGGGGGTACAGATGGTTGATCATCTGTTTGATGCTATGTTGAGCTTCGCTACCTCCCATGGTAAGTTTTTCAATTATTTGCATTGCTTTTTCGATAGGAGGAGCTGTTCTTGCGATATCATCTATGAGGCCAATTTGAGCAGCTTCGGTGGCAGGGAACCTTCTGCCGGTAAGCATGAATTGCATGGTTTTCATAGGTCCTATCTTGCGGATGATATAAGGGGAGATGGTTGCCGGGACTAGACCCAGTCTGACTTCTCTAAAGGCAAAAATGGCATCTTTGGTTGCAATAGCGAAATCGCAGGCTGCTGTAAGGCCTATTCCTCCACCATAAACAGAGCCTTGAACAATGGCGATGGTTGGTTTGCTGCAAGTAGCCACCGCTTTCATAAGATGAGCCAAGCGGATGCTCTCTTTTTCCATGTCTCGACCTTCGCTAGCTAACATCCAAGAAAGATCGGCACCGGTACAGAAGTTTTTCCCTTCTGCTTGAAGAATAACCGCCCTTATAGAATCATTTTGATCCGCTTCTTCGAAAAGAAGTCTGACATGATCAAGCAATTCACCATCGAGGGCATTGCCTTTTTCCGGGCGGCATAAAGTAATAAAGGCAATGTTTTTTTCGTAGGAAAGTCTTACTCCTTTATTGCTTTCCTGTTGAGTTGTATTGTCGCTCATAGGTTACTTTTCTTAATGTTTACATTCTAAAGACACCAAATTGAGGTGCAGGAAAAGGTTTGTTTAAGGCCGCTGATAGGGCTCTGGCCAGTATATATCTGGATTCTGATGGTTGAATTATGCCATCATCCCAGACTCTTGAGGTAGCAAAAAGGGCTCTGCTTTCACGTTCGTATCTCTCAATTAGATTCTCCTCATTTTTATCTTGTTTTACGGTTTTTAGTACCTGTGATGCCTGAGTTCCCCCCATTACGGAAATTCGAGCATTAGGCCACATCCATAAAAAGCGAGGATTGAAGGCTCTTCCAGCCATTGCATAGTTTCCTGCTCCGTTTGAACTGCCAATGATAAGAGTTATAAGTGGCACATTAGCATTTGCAACGGCATGAACCATTTTAGCGCCATCACGGGCAATTCCTTTGTGTTCAAAATCTTTACCTACCATAAATCCGGTAACATTTTGAAGGAAGAGAATGGGCACTCTTCTTTGAGCACACAGTTCAATGAAATGAGCACCTTTAAGCGACGTTTCCGGATAGAGTACTCCGTTATTTGCAACGATTCCTAAGGGAATACCCATAATATGGGCAAAACCCGTGACCAGTGTTGGAGCGTACTCTTTCTTAAACTCATTTAGTTTGCTTTCGTCAACAATGCGAGCTATAACTTCTCTGCTGTCAAAATGGGAAGATAAGTCATCAGGCATTATGTAATCTAACTCACGCGGAGAATGGAGTGGTTCAATGGGCTCTTTAAAAGCCAATGGTTGTCTAAAGGGAGGGGCAAAACTTAAGAAAATCTCACGGCATTTGGCAATGGCCTGATGGTCATTTTCTGCCAGATGGTCTGCTACTCCTGATATCTTTGTATGTACGTCGGCTCCTCCAAGCTCTTCAGCCGTAACCTCTTCTCCTGTGGCCGCTTTCACCAAAGGAGGTCCGGCTATAAAGATAGTTCCTTGGTTTTTGACAATGATCGTTTCATCGGCCATGGCCGGGATATAAGCTCCACCAGCAGTACAGCTTCCCATTACAAGGGCTACTTGTGGCAGTCCGGCAGCAGAAAGTCGTGCTTGGTAATAGAATATTCGACCAAAATGATCTTTATCGGGAAAAACCTTGGATTGCTCAGGTAGGTAGACCCCACCCGAATCAACCATATAAACACAAGGTAGGTGGTTTTCTAAGGCGATTTCTAACGCTCTGACATGCTTCTTGATAGTTTCGCTTATGTATGTGCCCCCTTTAACCGTAGCATCATTAGCTATTACAACAGCCTCTCTGCCTTGAATCAGAGCCATTCCTGTAATGATTCCTGCAGAAGGGAAGGCGTCATCATACTGACCATTTGCAGCTAAAGCCGAGAACTCCAGAAAGCCCGTGCCCTCGTCGCATAGTAGTTCAATCCTTTCCCTTGCGGTAAGCTTCCCCCTTTCATGATGCCTTTTTACCGCTTCTATCGGTCCACCCTTCATCACTTTTGCCATGAGTTCTTGCCACTCTTTTAAAACGGCAAGATTTGACTCCTTACGACTTTTGTATGAAGGATCGTCCGGCCAAATGGAACTTTCTATTCTTTCCATTGATTCAGACTTTTCATTAATATAGAACCTAACAACCAGAGTTAACCCTTTGTTTAAATAAGATCCAATAGTCTCTATCTATTGTACGTTTTACTATGATATTTTAACTGGTTGCGCCCCTTTTATCTATTCCTCATAAAGCTTGGAGTTATCAACGAATATCAGATATTGATCTATTAATTCACCCTTCATTTTAAAGGTGTTCGAAAAGTTGCAGCTGTAGAGGGTATCGTTGTGACGGGTATAAGTCACTACCCCGTTAGTGATGATGACATCTCCCACTTCAAAAATCTCCAGTTCACTATGTTTGATCCCTTTTATACTTGAAAAGAACCCCTCAAGAAAAGGTAAAATATGTTCGTGTCCTATTATTGCAGGAAAGTTAGAGAAACGGAAGGTTCCATTGGGTGTGATGAAATTGGTAAGAGCCACTGCATCGGCAGCATCGACGGCTTGAAAAACTTTCTCGATAAGTGATTTATTCATTTTAATCTTGTTTGTTAAGTTCACGGCGATCTATGGAATACCTTACCAATGAAGAATGAGATTCTTATGCTTCATTAGTAGTTAATTTGATCGAACCATTAGGAGCGATCATCGCCATTGTACGAAAACAAGAATTAGAGAGAGTTTGTTTAGAATGATTCTAAAAAGAAGCTAGATCGAAGCGATGGTTTTGAAATCTGATATAAATCCTTTCGAGACTTCGGTAATAATAGCTTGGTGTCCCGAGTTATATCCCAATTCTTTTAAGGAGGTTACGAATTTGGTATGGTCTCGGCCTCCTCTGTAGTCTGGTTCACGGGTAGGATGTTTAAGGTACCAGGCGATAGTACCGGGCAGTTCGCTTACATTCAAAACAGCGTGGTAGAAAAGACGATCTGGAGCCTTAAACATAGAAGAACCAAGTATTTTATGAGATCCTGATGAGATGTCAGATATACCCCTTTGTCCGAGGTTTTCGACTCCCAGATCAGTAAGAGCCGAGATGATGATGTTATTACATCTAGCAAAGAAGTCGACGGATCTTTCGTAAGCCTCTTTTTGGTCGGTGCAGGCTATTACTATCATAGAGGGAGTAAGAACAACTGCTTCACCACCGGAAGGGCGTTTAATAAGAGTCACCTCATCTTGTTTAATTCTGTCTAAATAGACCGATGTTTCTGGTTGGTTGCTTCTACCCAAAACCACGTAAACCTGGTCGGGAATCCATGTACAGAATGAAGGTAGACTAGAAGTTTCGAGAAGTTTTTTGTCAGGGAGCGGATAAGAGTTTGAATCGATTGATTGTAAATCTGTCATTTTGGTTGAGTTAATCCTGTGTTAGACATTGTTGGAAAATGAGTATACAAGGCGCCAAAGATAGAATTTCTTTACGTTATTATTTTGAAAAAATTTCAACTGGTTACTGGCTACTGGCATCTAGCTACTGGCATCTAGCTACTGGCATCTAGCTACTGGCATCTAGCTACTGGCCACTAGCTACTGGCCACTAGCTACTAGCCGCTAGC
>JACCEE010739462.1_pt1 | contig 17468 bp, 41 predicted proteins | sample 7449931 | NCBI WGS metagenome assembly JACCEE01 (sample SAMN15323457, study PRJNA562643) | freshwater metagenome | isolation source: river surface water | place: USA:Blue River Watershed | collected 2017-08-19 | reverse complement strand
GTGCAACAACGACAACACTCAGGGACAAAACTAAGGCGGTGACAAAATCAGCAAAAGTGGTTTTCATAACATTTCCTTCAAACTATGAATATAGTATAACACAACTGGTATTTTTGTCAACCAATTGTGTTGTTTTTAGTACACAGAGTCAGCCGTTCCAATTTCCTTAGCAATTTCTTCTCGCATAGCATCAGTCAGAGGTTCATATTCACCATCGTATGCACTCACGAACCACGTAGCTTTGCCATCAACATTACGAAGAATGTATTCATATTCCTGGTACTGGTGATTGTCCTTGTAATCCTGAAAATCCACGTAGTAACGTGCTTGGGTATTCGTTTCACCACGGTCACGACCATAAAACAAAGTCATATCGCCATACATGGCTTGGTAAAGCGCATATGCATCAGGATCACTATAAGAGCTGGGCTTATCAAACGGATGCTTGACACCAATCATAGGACGCAAGGAACTAATATCACCCAAGTCAATCAATTCACGGAGCTTGAACGGATCGGAGTAATTCTCCAGGAGAATCTTACCGTTGTGGGAAAGATAGCCATCCCAGTGGCAGTAAACCATACCAACAGTTCCGTCTGCGAATTCAAGAGCGATAGTGGAGCGGGTACCCATTTGTATTTCCTTTCAATCAATCAATACATGTAGTATAGCAGGATTGTTACCTTTGTCAAGTACTACTTTAGTATTACATTTTTTTAGTCAAGTATTCAGTTTTTCCTTGGTGCATGTAATCTTATCAGGACTATACATCATCACAAAATTGCCAACGTCCAATAGTCCAAGTACAGTTAGGAAAAGAACAAAGCCGCCAAGGGTCGCAAGTAATGTTTTCATTTCTTTCATTTCTCAACACCAAAATATTCCACAATCTGCCGACCAGATTCAACACAAGCCATGTCCCATGTATGTCCCAATTGTTGTTTCAAATGTTCATGAAAATTAGGAGCGGGTGTAGCACGTGCAACTCTAGCACATTCCTGGACAATCAACTCAGCAAACTTTTGGAGTTCAATTTCGCCTCGTGGAAAACCTGGATGCCCAGCCTGTAAAGCTAGTTCCTTGATTCGTTCGTTCATATGTTGTTCAATCCAATTCGTGAATAACCAAGTTTTGATTTAGTTTCTTTTTTATCCAAATTACTAAAAAATTCTTCACCAACCAAATTATACCATTCATTGTATTCTTCAATTTGTGGGCACCATGACATATGCGGTCTAGCAGGATTTCTACCGTTCATATTCCAGTGAGCGCCACCACAATTACAATAATTCTTGAATGACTTGAGATTCTTGGCTTCATCATACGTCATCGCAACTCCGGGTCTTTTTCATAACAAGTAAAACATACTGCATCATACTTCGGTCCCATGCAATGGTAAACTGCACCATTGCAATACTTACAGAGAATAAATGCATGTGTCACAATTGAACCTTTAGGAGGTGCATACAGTTTGTAGTAACCTTCTTCACGTTCAATATAACCAATGTGTTCACGTTCTTCGGATTCCATACGCTTCTCCACGAATGATTCATATTCTTCTTTGGTACCGAGTTGATAACCACCTTCACCTGCGTGAATGTCTGCACCTGCTTTAATATTTTCATTCATCTTGTATTTGCAACTTTACACGTTCAACGTCAGTCCAATTTTGTATCACATGGCCAATACCATAGTTGTCATGTTCCCAAATTTGATACTGTAATCCAACCTTTGCAATAGCACCTTTTTTGTCCATGTATTCAGCGACACGGAAATTGTATGTCAAAGGTTTAGGTATAGTTACCGATGATTGTGGTACTTCCAATTTAAATACACCAGCACCAGACTGATACGGTGCCGTTGTGGTATTAAATTGTGTTGTTACCGTTTGTGTGTTTAACTGTGCTGTCATACAATATAACCTTTTCCTTTGAGGTCTTCCACATCCATTTCGAAATAGGGATACAGTATTGTAGCAGGTACCACAGGCGTTGTCAATACCATTTCTTGGATATTATCTGGCCATCTACCTTCCATTTCGGTATATCTCCATTTGTATAGGAAATTAGCCCAGGACAATCCTCTCGATTTATGAGCACGATCCTGTTCGGTGTAACGGTCACCGTTAGGTTCTGGCCGTTTGGCTAGATGCAACGTAGGATTCCACACACGGCCATGGGCAAAATCATTGACGGTAGAACGATCAGGAATATGACGTATAGCACGAAGGTAATAGTCTCCTTCACCGAACCCATAGTGAAATCTTTCATCCCATAGTCCTATCTTTTTAATTGCTTCTGGTGTATATGCACAAACCATATCACCTGCATCATCAGAATAAAAATCGAAATCACGCATCACACGAATGAGTTGTGGAATCCAATCATAGTTCCATATTGTATCATCTTGTGAAGTAACAACTATATCAGCATCTGGATTCTTGAGGTCTTTAAATCCATGAATGAGTGCGGTGTTCCACATTCTGGCCAGCATGGCAGTGGCAAAATCTGGTTGTGCCGCATTGTGAATCACATTAACATGTGGCTCATACAATGGATTGATTGCAAACTTGGTGTGATTGTTGATTACATTCACATGAATGTCAACACCTTTAGGCAATAGAGAAAAACCCTCGAATAGAGTCACTAGGTTTCTATTGAGGGCTTCTACATCTTGCCAAGTTAAAATATAGATTTTGATTTTCATATCACCAATGGTGTATTACACCAGCTATAATAAACATATTTGTAATTAGATAACTTACAACGATGATGGTTCGAATGATTGCAATTTTATCAGCTTCACTATCATCGTTGCCGGCTTTTTCACCAAGTGATTTAGCCCACAGTCTCCACATTATAACATCCTCACCAGCCCAATACTATCAATGGTGGTGAGCAGGAGATAGTTAGCCAACATACCAAAAGATTGGCGACTCCAAGCAGCCCAAGCGTACATAGCACAACCAGCAATCCAAATAGGATATAAAGCAAGGAGTGGAGGATTGGGTACCGTTGTCGCCATTGTGATGGAGCATCCAATAGAGATAGCCCAAGCAACGCACTCAATAATAAAACGTAAACGGTTAGATGACCAATCATGTTTAATCCATTCAAGTGTTGGCCTGATTAAATCTATTAGCATCTTCCATCCAGGTCAAGTTCTCTCTGTGTTGGCTTTTCACCAACATCAGGAGCATATGGGTCTGGTGTTTCTTCATCAAAGATGTACAATTCACCATCAATTCGGTAGCCACAACCTTCAAGGAATTGTTTGAAGTAGGCCAACACATCTTCAAGCTGGTCGACCTCAACTTCCATTGTGGTCTTGGGACTACCAAAACCTATGAACTGTGATTCAAATTTGAATTTCATTATGCACCAAATTTAGGAATATCAAACTCAACACCCTTACCTTCTTCTTGTGCTTTGATGGTTGGGCTTTCGGCCTTCTTCTTAGGGAAACGCTTGGTGATATCCTCTGCCGTTACAGTCTGCATGACAAATTGCTTGAATGCCATGTAATCATCAGATACGGTGATTGTGCGTGAGGTGCCGGCTTCTTGAGCACCGATTGTGATAACGCAACCACCAGAAACAAGTGGTGCAACTTCCAAAACATAATCCAAATTGATAATCAACTTGCACATTTTTGGTTGGATAGAATTGACTTCAACGAATAGTGACATAATAACCTTTCAGTTTAAAAAATAGTATACGGCGAATAGTATAACAAAAAAAGCACCGCAAAGCAAGGCATAAAACCTTCTTTTTCGGTGCTTTTCAATCTCTTGGTATATCTTCACCTGTTCCAGAAATAATTCAAAATTGTCCATAATATAACCGTTTATGATAACGGTTTATTTAGTTTGTTCCAGAGAGAGTTCCACTTTCAATCGTTCTAGTCTTGCCAATAATTCTTCATTGACACGGTAACCTTCAAGGTCGAGTTCACGAATGTGTTCCTCAACCTCTCTAAGTTCTTCTTGTAGTGTGAGGACTTCGTTCATCAGTACCATCCTTTCACATTTTTTCTGCGGTATTCATATAATTCTTCAGAACAATCAATCAGATAATCCCAAACTTTTTTGATTAACGCCATGATTGAGCACCTTTACGGTTGAATTCGTCAATTAATCTTTCTATATCAGCACTATTTTGTGGATAGTGTGATGATATAAACTTCTCCAGCCTGTATTGATAATCAGACTGGAACAATCTCTTGAACCAGTCCAACATATTAGGCCACCTTGAATTTAGAAACTAAATCTTCAATAGCCTTTACAGTTGCTTTGGCCAATGCGGCTTCTGCATCAATCATTTCCTGTAGTGGCTTGCTGAAAGTCTTATCGGTAACCAAAGTGTTAAGTGCTGTGGACTTGGCAGATTTGATTGTGTCAATTGCGTTTGTTACGTATGTGAATTGCATAGTTTTCTCCTAAAAAGCGAGTTAATAAAATGATGTTCTGAAAAGCAACATCACTATATTATGTATGAGAAAAAATGTTGCAACCGCACATTTTTCATAGAATACCAGCTCTAAACTTCTTTATCGTCTGTCTTACAGTGTGTTCCGAAAGTCCTACCTTTTCCACTATATCTTTCACTTTATAACCATCATTAACAAGCGAAATAATTTCTTTCTTTTTTTCATGATTATCATAATATTTTATCGTGTTATCTTTTATGGAAACCCATTGTAGATTGGAAATAATTGGATTTGTTTTATCACCATCAATGTGGTCTATCACATAGTTATCACCTGGTTTCTGTGCACCAAAATATTCCATTACCATTTTGTGTACAGAATGTGTCTTTGCTATCTTGTGCGAATCTATTAAATTGACAAAAATGTAGCCATTGTTATTTTTTGATGGTTTTAGAAACCTGTCATATTTCTTTGAATAAACTTTACCTTCAGGATTTATGCTGTAATTTTCATAACCCTTTATGTCTTTAAACATATTCATAATGTTACTCCTTAAAATGTTGATGAGTAACATTATTTAGTAATTTAGAATGTCCAACCACGTGCAAGAAACTTATCAATGCGCCATTGTACTGGTTCTCTACCTTTAGGATTTTTAACCAATTTCTTTTTGGCAATTACATCCATTTGTTGTTCGGAAATAAACAACTTTTCTGAAGATAGGTCATAGTATGGCATACAATGAATGAAATCAAAAGTAGTGCGAGCATCTTTATATTCAGACAAAGTGATAAACTGCATTTTGTTTTTCAACGTAATTGCATTTTGTGTAATCACTTTATGTGTCTTTTTCATACCACTATATTCTTCAGAATATTCTGCAATATGGTCGGCGTATGAATTTTTTATCAGTGTGTCCATGTACAACAACTCGGTGTTGTTTGGACCAAAATCTTCCATCCAAAGGTCATAGTCTTTCACTGCCTCATTGTGGTATAAAGAGGATATACTTGAACCGGAAAGAATACATCTTGTGGTGATTGCGGTACTTAATCCTGAAGGCAGTTGTGAACACGCTACATTTACGTATCTTTGTACCAACTTTTTCAGCGCTTTAGCCTTTGATGTGAAGTCCGAATATTCACGTGGATCATCTACCATTTCCTTCGCAATGGTCATGGCAATAGATGTGGGATTAGGTAACGGTGCATGTTGCGTTAAACTACTATTCAATATAGTTGTACTGAATGTGTCGTTTGCATTCACCGATAGAATGGCATTTGTGGTCGTTGACATAGATCACCTTGGGAGAATAAATTAGGATTTCACCTTTAGACATTTTCAACCGATAGAAGGTTTTGCCCTTCTTATCGGTTTCCTTAGTCTTGATTGTTGCGTAGTTGTCCGCAAGACCTGCCCACATGAGCATTTCACGGAGTTCATCGGATATGAGTTTTCTAAACCAATTTGCGTTCATGTTAGTATGATAACACAAGAGCGATTGCAATGGCAACCAAAGGTGTTGCAATAATGCAACACACACAATAGAATACTACGAATACCTCAATTGGCATTCAGTGCATCCTTGAACCTCTGATATTCATTGGCGTTCAAGAAAAATTCTACCTTAGCTTGGACTGCATCAGGAAATTTGGCTCCCTGAAATTTGGTTTCAATTTTAATATGCTTTAATTCACGAATATCTTCAAGGGAAAGAATATACTGATATTGTTGATATTCGTCCGAAATAATAAATTTTTTCATACAAACCCCATTTTACGTTCAACAGTTTTCAAACCTTTAACTTTTGTCTGATTGGTGTTTTGGTTGTAGAATACATCAGCAATAGACCACTTGTCTTTCTTACCTTCGATTGTGATACCACAACGCTTGGCCAAGTTCTCTGCCTGTTTTTGATCCAACTCACTAAAGTGTAGAATGTCATAGCAACGACCAGGACGGATCAATGCAGGATCAATGTCAGAGATAGATGGCAAGTTGGTGGAGAAGATAAGTTTTTTATTGCGTGTGGTCACCAAACCATCACCAACGTTCAGGAACTTATGCATCATTGTGTTACCTTCTTTGCGTGACTTCAGGAACATATCTGCATCTTCCAGCACCATCACAGACTTGTCACCTTCAATGAAAGATGCAAACACATAGTCCTTCTCTAGCACATTGGCGTCATATGATACCATTGCCGAGGAGTTGGTTTGTTGTAGCAACCCACGGATGAATGTGGTCTTACCTGTACCAGGTGGGCCAATCAACAGGAGAATAGAAGCATTAGACTTCATGAAGTTATTGTAATAATCCTCAAGTGTTTCACCTTCGAGGAACGGATACATTTCTTCGACAGGCAAACGATCATGGCGCAAAGGAATCTCAATAGATTGTCCATCGTTAGAGTACAACCATTCAATCTCATTGGTCACAAATTCGAAATCCTTTGCAAAGAAATCATCATATTTGTCCGCAAATTCCACATCACCAGTCAAGGTGATGGTGATATGTGTAGAGTGTATGTCGTAACGAATGTAATTCATACCTTCGTCATCAAACAGATAACCATAGCTGTTACCACACTGCACCAAACGTAAGTCTTGCATTGTGAATAGATAATCAATCCATTCTTTCTTGGAACAGTAGATTCCGAAATCGGTGTAAACCGTTTCAAGTCCATGTTCCTCACGTGCAGACAAAATCTTTGCAATGAAATAATCTTGCAGGTCACTTGCACCCAAGAAAATTTCATTCTGTGCCTTGTTCATAAATTCATATCCTTCTGTTGCTGTAAATCTTTTCATCATACGCTTTCCACGGTCACGGCGTCTTTTAACTCTGGTTGAGCTTCTAATTCTGCGTAGAAAACTTCCGACCTCACTTGTCACATCACTCATTTTATTTTTTCAATGTAAATTTACTCAACACGGACTTAGCATCAGTATATTCTGTCATATGCTCCAACTTATTCTCAATCAAATAATCAATATCATTTGTGCTGAATTGCAGAATAATATTAGGTAAATTAGGATTCACCGTGTATGTGGCATTAAAAGTTTTAATTTGATATGGCTTATCATTCATCTTTCTTACCTTTTTTTGACTTTTCAACTTCTTTCATGCTTGATTCAATGTATGAATCCAGCTTTTGTTCAATCAGCGTGAGAACCTTCTTACCAGTTTGTTGCACCTTTTCATTCTCTGCAACCTTTTGTGTTGCGTATGCACCAACCATCATATATGCAGTTCTTTCGGATGGCAACATAATATTTAAAAATCCTGCAATGAATGACACAACGATAGAATACTTGAATAATTTTTCACCTAAACGGCGACCAGCTAAGACTTTCTCTTTTACTGTACCATCTCTGTTTAGATTCCAGGAATATTCTGTGCTTTCGAATCTCCATGTGCAATTGAAAATTCCAGAACCAATTAATATCATCAGAGAAAATGTAATTATTAAACCAAAAAGTACCCTAAAACCCTCAAGTAGAGAGATACCATAAATTAGTAGTGCTAGATCCATTATTTTACCTTCCGTTTCTTTGTTTCAACCGATGCGATAGCTTCACGCACTTCACGTGCTAATGCTTCATCATCCCAAATTAATTCAGTTGTACCATCTTCTTCCTCAATCACAATCAAATGAGTTCCTTGTGTGATTTTGGGATAAACCACCGATTCAGTTTTCTTCTTGCGAGTTGCCATGTTTACTCCTTAATTGTGATATGTTGCTCTCATTACTACGGCATTCTTCTTCTTCAATGCTTCAGCACGGCGCTTCTTATACTCTTTATTGGAAACATCCAACAAGTCTGCATCTTTGGCATCCTGTTCTGTGATTAACTCACGATTATTCCACACTTTTTCACAATGTTTCTTAGAGTAATCGGTGTATTCCAAACAATCTTCAATGAACATTGCTTTTTCATCCTTTGCGGTGACAACAGGCTCAACAGGCTTCGGAACCACAATTGGCTCAACTGGTTTAACCGGTGTTACTGGCTCACTGATGATTATATCAGGTGTTGCAATCTTGGCAACTGAAATAATTTCTTCTTTTGGTTCCGTTGGTTTGTGATTAGCCAACACGGCCACACAAAACAACACACCAATACCAGCAAGAATATATTTCCAGTATAGCACCAATAGAGTGCCTAGGATGGCCACAACGATACCACAGAGTACAAGAATCTCTAGGTTACCTTGCGATAGACCCATCATCTTGGTTAGTTCGGAATACATTTAAAACCTCTTAACGAGAATATGGTTCACAGTTTACGGAAATAGGAAGCATAATTGTACCATGTTCAGTCTTTTGTGGTACATATTGAATTGTGGGTTTCATTCGTGCATTGATGCAATCCTTGTTTGCTTGGATTACTTCGTTGCGTGAAATGAGTTGTGGCTTTTCAAAGCCAACCACTTTAGGTGGTGCCGAACATGCAGTCAGCAAAAGGAATAGTAACATGGCTGTAATTTTCATCACACAGTCTCTGCTACTTCGGTGTTAACCACTTTGACTGTTGCAACGGGTGCAACGGGTGCAACCTTACCAACATAGCGGCCATCATCATTAAATTCATCACAATTCACCAACTGGTACGCAGTGACTTTGCGTCCGTCTTTGATAACTTTAACAATACCACCATCTTTGCGGATATTGTAAATGTTGGTGCTCAAACGATACAGAACGGATTCTTGGTCTGTGCCTTTGAATACCTCGGCGATATCAGTAGGAGAGACAGGCTTACCACTCTTGAGAATAGCGGCAATCTTTTCGTGACGGTTGATTTTAGTGTTTGTACGCATAATAAAGTTCCTTGTAAAAAAGTTTCACCAGATTCAATTGTAACACAATGGCAGTCTGGCGGCAACCATTGTGTTGTTTTTATGGCAAAGATTTTGCAATCTTATCCATTTTTTCCTGTAAATAATCATCCAGAGAATAAAGAAAGACCAATGCAACCCAAATTAGTGTTTGCCATGCTGGTAACATTGTACCTTCATACCACAAAAAAGCATATCCAATTACACAAAAACCGGTCAATAACATTCTTAACATAATTTATTCCTTAAAAGGGGATTTCTTCACTAGGCAGAGGAGGCACTTCTTTTGGTGCTTCAGCAACCTTCACATCAACCTTGGAATACAGGTCAAGGAATGCATCACGGGTTTCTTGGTCGAATCGTGCAACACACAATTGAATTGCTTTGTTGCGATCCTTGAAGATTCCATATGCTTTGGCAATATGCACCAAACGGCGAGTAGAAATGATTTCATCAATACCACCATCGGCAAATGTCTTACGAATAACGTCAGCCCATTTAATCAGATTCTCGGCAAATTCATCATCATTCAACAATGGTTTGATAATCTTCAATTCAACTTTAGAGACAGGATATTCCTGTTCAACAGTGATAGGGAAACGCTCAAGAAATGCATCATCAAGAATTTGTGAGAGATAGCGGCCCTCATCAGAACCACGGCCTTTGGTGTTTGCAGTCGCAATGACGTTGAAACCATCGGCAGGATAAATGTACTCACCAGATTTCTTGTTGTAATATGGTTTGCCTTCCATAATACCTTGCATACACATGAGTTTGTTGGAACCACGGTCAACTTCGTCAATCAACAGAATGGCACCACGCTTCATTGCAGTAATAACGGGACCATCACGGTACACTACGTTACCATCGACCAATGTATTAGAACCAATCAGATCAGATTCATCCGTTTCAATAGAGATATTCACACGGATACATTCACGACCTTGTACGGCACACACTTGTTCGACCATCAACGTCTTACCATTACCTGATAGACCAGTGATAAACACGGGATAGAATTGTTTTGATTGAATGATGTTAGTCAGGTCATGGTAGAAACCGAACGGCACAAAACCAGGAAACTTCTCAGGTATTGCGGTATCGGCATCATCATGTAATTTCTTTTGACGTAGAACGTGGACGGTTGCAGTCTGAGCCATTGCTACGGCTTCAGGTTGTGCAACCGGCTCGGTCACAGTCACAGTACCTTTTCCATCAGGCAATGCAGGCAATTTGTACTGACCACGGTCTGCACGGAATTCCTGCTTGGTCACAAACCAATATGGGAACGGCGTACCACGTTCATCAACCACACGTTGGATCTGGTCACGAGAGATAACGGCACCCTCGCCAAACATATCCGTTGCGGCTTGTACAAAAGCCTTCGCATTACGATTCATAGAAATCTCCATTACAAAATTGTATTATAGCCGAATCAGTTACCTTTGGCAACAGGCCAGCCAGAACGGAATGTGGATGCTACAGGCTTGGACTGATATGCATAGCGTTGTGGTTTACCATCAAGATAATCTTTTTCACCTTGTTCGTAACCTTCAACATAATTTAAATTATACGGATGACCAACCTTATTTTGCCAGTAACCATCTTCATAACCAAGACAGAATTCACCAGTACCAACCTTAGGCACCTTCACATTGCTATTGGCATTGGTCTGCACAGACTTGGTGAATTCGACCTTGTCATCAGGATTGTGACCAACTTCACCAATCACTTCATAGCGACATGCACGACCTTTGGCGTTGTTGTAATCCACGGGGATAGAAACAACATCACGTGGGTTGATTTTGAGAATCATCACACGATCACCACTAAAGGATTTCAGATAGCTTTCGGAGCAGAAGTGTAGACCAGTAGAACAGGTGTTCTCCGCCTTGTCATCAACTTTGTTACGAGGCATTTCACATACCTTGCCAACAGAGTTGTCAAAGGTACCAGAATGTACGTCCATATAGTTGGCACGTACACGCTTGTATGCAAGGAAATGACCATCGGGAGTGATAGGCAGATTATTCTTTTCCAAGAAACCATACAGTTCATTCACAGCCCGGCATGATGGGTTGTCCATCATATTGTCCATGAATAGAACCAGAGGCTCAATAGAGAAACCTTCCTGTAGCATGGCAATCATGCGGGTGACAATAGCACCATGCATTTCCTCATTCTTCCAGAATAGCTTGTCACCTTGAATGGCAACGTTACCGCTACCATAGTTAATCACAGCCATTTTAGGATCAATGATATCACGCACCTTATCCCAATCGCTGGCTTTGATAGCATCAACGACCTTTTGGTAGGTAATGTGGGTCTTGGCAATCGTGTGTGGTTTGTTGTCAATCACCACGGTCACGTTGGAACCCTGAACAATAAAGGGGAAACTCATTTTAAAAACCTTTCGTTTTATCAATCAAATTAACATATTCAACAACAGCAGAATTATCCGGTGCTCTGACATATGAGTTTAGCATATTCAGCAATGGATAACGGGAAACGATATTATTGCACTCTTTCTCTACTTTGGCAAGTAGCACAGAAGGATCAAATGTGGTATTCTTTGCAAAATAACCACACAATTCATTTATCACACTGGGACGTACTGCAACGGACTTAGCCTGGCTGAAACGCTGATGCATCAGTTTGATAGGATTTTTGTCATCAAACTTGTTGTAGAAATTTTTGGTATAGGCCAACACTGTGTTTTTTTCCACAGTAGTCTTGCACATACCATCAATCGTAGACTGAGGAATATTACTCAATGTCTTGACGATGTAATCCTCAAGATTAATCCAATTTTTCAATTGTTTAATTTGTTCAATATCTCCTTTACGGACACCATATACAGTCACCTTCAACTCAGGAATTCCAGAATCAATCAGTTTCTCACGCAATGCGGTTGCAGAGATATAATTCGGTAGCAAATTGGATTGTACATTGTAACCACTCAGCGGCAGGTAATAATATGTAGCATTCGGATCCAGGTCACCAAACTTGGTGGCAGTCCATGTTACATATTTGGAATCACGCCATGAACCACGGCGAGTTTTCTCCTCAAGATACAGAATCGAAACGTTCTTACCGATACCACCGTTGCGAGGCTTTTCCTCTAGCGTAGAAGCAAACATTGCTTGCTCGGCAGGAGGATTACCAATGAATTTCAAAAATGCACCAAACAATGCAGGCTGGTTGCGGTCAGCAGGTTCCAAAACAAACACAGTGTTGGTCTGTTTCTGGTCCTTCATGCTACGCCAGTGGAACTTGGCACGTTCGGATGCACCAACCTTGGTATCATTCTTGACAAACACGGTTGCATCATCAACAGGGAATTCCCAATATGGAATGTGAACAATGTTCTTTTGGCCAGTAGCATCCACCTTTTCTTCACGGCGCATATCGGAACCAATGTTGCCACAAGTCTTTTCATGCACACGTTTTTGGAAAGCACGTACCTTCAGGTTGAAACGGCGTTCCAACACCTCTGAATCAATGGCAATATCGAATCTATTATGATACTGTTTATTTGTATCATAGTATTTAAAATTGGTTGACGAGGCATAGCTTGTCACCGCATTTGACCACAATGAATGACGTTTCTTTTCGTACAAAAAGATAGAACGTTTCCACAGATTGGTGATAGTATCCGCCTCTTTGGCCAACACACCAGTCAGTGCATCATTCAGTTTTTGCAACTTGTTACGGATAGCATCAATGGTTTGTGGAATGTAAGACAGACCTTCACGGCTGGCTTGGAAGTCCAACTCACCAATGTCAAAATGCATTTCAAGACCACACGACAACAGTTTACCAAGGTCACCAAGGCCTGTACCAAGGTTATTTGCTTCGATTGGATATGCAATGTTACCCATGATAGCAATAGAACGTTGGTGGTCTTGGGTGTAGTGTACGCCAGGAATAACATCCTTGGTCTCATACACCTTATCTTGAATGTCAACCTTTGCACCAATGATAACAGGCTTTTGCTTGAAATGCTTATAGACGGACTTAGCTTCAGATTGAAACTTTAGGAAATCCGAACTGGATGCAACAGCGAAACGCACCTCAACACCAGCAGGCTCGGTGGTTTGTTCTTCAGTCATCAATGCAATAGAAGGCACACCAGCATCATTGATAAATGCAGTGTAGATACCCTTGCGGCCATCTTTGATGGCGGTTACGGTGAAATTATCCGTATAAGAAAATGGAGACTTAGAACCAAGACCAAGGGCGCCAATGAAATCATTAGAACCAGTCTTTGTGGACTCAAAATACGTTGTATAAATGCTAGTAACTTGCTCATGGCTCAGTCCTGTACCAAAATCTCGGATGTAAAAATAGGGTTCCAGACTGGTAGGTAGGTGAACTTCAAACGGTGCGCTGTTGCCTGCGGCAATGTGAGAATCCACAGCATTACAGGACAATTCACGCACAATGGCCTTGATCTTGTTGGCATACAGACCAGAGGACAGAATGTTAAATGCTTTGGCTGAATTGCGGATACGGAACTCACCAATTTCACCAACATTGGAGAGTACGGCTTCGGCTTGCGGTGCGTTATTCAGAATCATTACAAAACTTTCAATTAATTAAACAATAAACGAATTATACCGATGTTGGTGAAAAAGGCAACCATGTGTTGTAGGAATGCCACACTCAGTAGTAATAATCCAAGGTATCTTTATTAATTGTTACCCATTGCAATTCAGGATATACCACACCTTCATCGAATACTGCTACGGTTTTTAATTGTTCGGTAATCGAGTATTGTTCCAACCAAATCAAGTGGTCACCAATCCTAACAGGTAGGAAGGCAAACGGCTTACGCTTGCGTATGCTACCCTCAACCCATTCCTTTTGTTTTACTCTCCACCGCATTTCAATTCCTCAAATCGTTGTACATCCATTCAATCTCACGCAGGCGCTCAATCTCATTGGCAGCCTCTTCCAGGATATCCGCAATACGGTCAGGTGCACCCTCTTGTACAGACTTGCGGGATGGAATCTGTCGGCGAATCTCGGCACGTTTACGTAGGCGGTACACTAGGTCCTGTTCGTTCATTTATCTAATCCTTTAACAAAAATACTGCCTAGTGTGGCCAACATAATCAAACAACCAAGAGCAAATGCATAAATGAATAAAAATTCAATCATTCTTCAACTCCGAAATGTCGCCGGATGCGCTGATTAATTGCGTGACTGGTATGAATAGGTTCTACAGGATTTTGATTTACTTTGCCAACCCATTCAGAACATTGCACACATTCCCGAACAATCAACTCGGTGAACTTTTCCAGTTTGTCTTGCCACTTGGCTCGGTCTAGACCAAGCCCGTACAATTCAATTCCAGATTCTCTTTCAAATTTTCGAATTAATTCGTTCACTTCGTTCCTTTGCGTGTGTGTCACACAATGTTTGTAGCCAACCACGGACATTGGACTCTTTGCCTGGCGCACCACATACCTCACAGGCATTCTCTGCCCATACTTCAGCCATTTCCACTAGGCCAGCAATGTAATCATCACCACCATCATAGTAGAACCGTAGGCCACCAAACTTTTCTTTAATCTGTGTCACGACAACCTGCTCAACAGGTTCAGGTGGTTCTTTACCGTTTTCAATGCACCACTTACGGCGTTGTTCAATACGGATCAGGTGTTGATTGATTGAAAAGGACAATTGCGTGATGATAGGCCACCAACCTGGACCTGTACACACACCACCATACGGCTGTGAATACATTTTAGGATAGAGTGCTTCCAATTCATCTATCAGTTTTTCGTATGCTTCTTCTTCAGGTATCATTCTTTACTCCATTTGCAACAATAGGTTCACCAACCCAAATCAAGAATACAGGCTTCATTAGCTTATTCATTTCAATAATCATATTATTGGTGCCCTTAGATTTACCATCCCATACGGCAATCAACACATCGGCATACTCTGCCATTTGCCGGTTGCGGATAGGACCTGCGGCCTTGCCATAGTTGTCCCAATCGGCAGGGAATGATTTAATTGGTATTCCATTTTCGTTTGCATATTCTTCACCAAGATAATCGGCACCACGGGCCGTGCCAGATACAACCTCACTGATTACATGGTCCTTGCGGTAGTAATCAACCTTTTCCTTTAGTAGGTTATAATCGTTAAACCCACGGCAACCAGCAATAATTGTTTTCATTCGAAATTAATCCTTGAACATGTCTTGTCTTTGAATTTACGATATGCAAGCGTGGCAAAACCAGGTTTATAATCAATATCATTTGTAATAGTTTCTCGCCATGCTAGGAATACAATGATGCCAGCAAATACTAAAAATCCAACCACAAACACCAAAAATATCACAGTACCTTTTTCAATAAATTCCTTAGCAAAGAAAATGTATTGCACTAAATCATACAATGAATGTATTACACCAAAGGCCAGTAATATTGCAACAACAGCAAAGAATGCCCACAAAGCAAAACTTCTAATAACCATCCAGACATACTCACACATGTCCACTTCATATTTCAATTTGGTTTCGGACTCACGGTCACCGAATGTAACCAGTTTATAGTGCCACGAATCTCTCTTTAATGTAAATTCTTTCATAATTACCTTTCAATGTGTCAACCTGTTAATATACCAAAACGTTTCCAATATGTGTCCCTATCAATGTGATAAGGTCCAAGTCCTAAAATCCTTTTTAAGTATTTTGTAATTCTTAATACCATAGGTTCTGCAATAGAGCCATGCATCAAGGTAATAAGAAAATTCAATCTCTGTTTTCATAGTATAGTTATAGTTAAAAGAAAAGCGGCCAAATTGATTGATAGGCAGAAACCATCCGAATAGTAGACATACGGATGATATTCCTCATAATCAGTGGTGATTAACCGATTGAAAAAGAATAGAGCAAATCCACCATTGAATATGATGGATAACCAAAATCCTATATTACTCATAATCGTAGTTGTAGTCATCGTAGGAACCATAATCTTCATCGGTTCCAAACCCTGCGGATGCTAGTGCATCACCATCATCCTCGAAACGGCCATCTTCGATGGACTCATCCATCAATTGGCATTCCACATCATACACCATATTTTCAGCAACTTCCTGGGAGAAATCATATTCAGACATGATGGTGTTTACCACATCATCATACGGAATACCCTTGGCCAACATTTCGGAGATATAGATGTGCAAATCAGACATGCGAGACATTTTGTTTCCTTTCAAATGATGTGAGAATTTTATGCCAAATCGAATGATCTGGCAATATAAGAAAAAAGTATTACACCAAACCGGTCAACTATTTGATTTCCACACAGGTGAACACCAAATCCTTGGTTGTACCTTTAACCAAAGATTCCGATGCCTTACCTGCGGCTACACATGCAGATTGGCTTTTAAAACCTTCCACATTGGTGATAGCCATAGAATCCTTGGTACTCAATAGTCCAGCATGTACAAACAAAATTAAAGTCCACATATTATTTCCTTTCAATGGTACGGCATTCCACAATATCACCAATGGCGCTGGCACACAGGCGAGCCAGCATCATGGCATCCGTAGGTTCACGGTTCAAAAAATCAATCATATAAGTCCAAGCCAAATTATCTTTCATCATCACCCCTTAATTGCATACCACAAAAATATGAACACACATTTAAATGAGTGCCACGCACGTTTTAGATAATATAATCTGTATCCCACTATTCAACTCCGAAATACTTCTTAACCAACTTGGCTTGGTCTACGGACTTATAGCCCTGCGGAAGTTGCCAAGGACTATCTTGCACAATATTAGCACATTCCCGAACAATCAACTCAGCGAACACTTCCAAATCTTCAGGAGATACCTGTGCTTCATAACTGTTTGAATCTGGATCAAGTCTAAATCTAACAGCCTGATCCATAAGTTCTCGAATTCGTTGGTTCATTTGTAACGCTCCAACAAATCACGATGACGCTGTTCTACTTCTTTCATATGAACATCCAGTTTCTTTTGTGCGGCATTACGATCCTTGGTATCTTTTTGCCACGCTTCCCACAATTCCAGTGCAGTACTACCTTTGGATAGTACACTGCCCTTATAAACAACTTGTTTCATTGCCAACCCCTATTAGGATCAAGTTCCTCGGCAGTAAAGCTACCACCTTGGCGGTCTACTTCGCCAACCCAACTATCAGCTGATGCCTGTTTG
>JACCEE010999702.1_pt1 | contig 17469 bp, 15 predicted proteins | sample 7449931 | NCBI WGS metagenome assembly JACCEE01 (sample SAMN15323457, study PRJNA562643) | freshwater metagenome | isolation source: river surface water | place: USA:Blue River Watershed | collected 2017-08-19 | reverse complement strand
GAGATAACATCTATTACAAGCAGTTCACATCTTCATTGAAGGGTACAATACTTGATAGTAGTTTTTGTGATGACAGACATAACTTTTCAGTTGGCGGCTTAGAAGTAAGAAACTCTGGAATGGTAAGGCATTCCACTGCCTTCATAAAGTCATATACTACTATAGCTAAGGTCCAATCGATTACTAGATCTATGGCTTCAGATACTATGAGACAATATGTTAGCAGTGTAGCTAATGTATTAGAACTAATAAAGAAATAACAGGATTTAATATAAGGATTACGTATAGTGATTACTACTTTAAGCAAGATACTAGCGTCTGTACCTAATTGCAACATTAGGGTAGACACTATTAGTTATGAGACTTCAGATCTCGGGTTTGCTCAACTGGAAGGCTATGTAGTTGATATTAACGGTGTAGAATTGTTTCCTATCAATCTACCCGTAGCAGTACATGCTGTTCCAGATTTAGTTAACTCTATACATGATAATAACAAGGTACCGCAACCATCTAATTTGAGAAAGCTGAGAGTGACTTCAAGTGACCAATCAAAGAAGTGATTACTACTTAGGTAGCGTATTAGCTATTAGTTACAGCAAAGCAGAAGGCTTTGTAGTTAATAACCCTTTATCCAATCATGCAGCTCCAGATAGAAGCTACGACTTCACTGTCTATGTGTATTGTTCGGACAAGGCTGATATTGTTGGATATTCGGAAGCCATAATGGTTTCGGCAAATAGGATAGCTCAAGATATAGGAGACCCAAATAATTACGAGAGAGGGTACTTCTCTATCTATACTAGTTTTTCAACTATCAATATTAGTAAAGCTAATGCTACTACTAATAACGGCTACATAGAACTAGCACTTGGTAGCGTATTTACTAGTAGATCAGGTATATTCGGCAAGCAATTATCTATATCTAAAGAGTATGCCTACCCAGAAGATGATGATACATTCTCCTTTGCAGGTAGAAGAGATTATCCTTACAACTTCAATTTTAACGAGGGTACAGATACTTTCACTAAAATGATAGGTTCATACATAGTTGATAAACTAGAGCTTAGTGTAGAAACTCTTATTGGGTATGTAGTTAGTATGGCACCACCTAAAGATATAAGCATCGTTCTTGAGGGTAATAAAGAGTTAGCCTATGAGGTACTTGGTAGTAATGTAAGAAACTGGAGAAATGTAGCTCTAGCATATAGCACAGGATTTTCCTGCAGTCCTGATATGGCAGTTGCTCTACCAGTTATAGTTTCGTACACTGAAGATTTGGACAATTTTATACCTTACTCCAAGTACTATAGATTTATTACGGCAGAGAAAAATGGTGGCTTACTAGGATCCCTAGTGTATGACCATGAGGTAGATCCTGTAGAATCAAACGGTGTATATGTCCTCACAGCACTTAGGAATCTTAATAACTTTGTGTATCATGCTTCAGACATGACATCTAGAAAAAGAGGAGACTTAAGTACTGGAACTAGCAGGGCTCGCGGTAGTAGTGTAGTAGCAGCCTTAGGTGGTATAACCACCACAAGTATTGGTAATCTATACAACTTTATAAATGATACAGAGTCCATAGATAAGGATAAGTTCTCAAGATATAAGTTACCTTCAGATAGCTTAGCAACTATAAATAGTCTGTATACCGATAAGGTACACTATGCTAGAAATAATAACAGGTCAGATTTGTTTGTTAGCAGAATAGCTAGCATGTTCATGATTCTATCAGTTGTGTCTAGAGTGCTGTACAACATTTTCTCTAAAGCTGATTTCGAAAAATCATTCGGTATAACAAAGGAATCTCTAGGTAAATCTCTGTTTGATAGAGGTCAGATGAGATCAAGACTTGTTCGTAGTTTTAAGGAGATGGCTGAAGAATTTAATTGTGTACTAACTAACACTAGCCCTTCAAGAGTTACTAAAGTTAATGTCAAGAGAGCTACTTTATTGATTAACTTCTTTAAAACTACCGAGCACTCTAGACTACTCAATGGCTGGGTATTTAATGAGGTAGCTGTACAAAAGTTATTTGTACCCGAGTATTGCATGCAGGTAATAAAGCTATACCCAAGAATATTCCCTGAATACAACATACTAATAGATGATAAAAATAAGCATTTGCTATCAATACATTCTAATATAGATAGTAGTGCTCTTACTAGTAACGGATACTCTTCTAGTTCTAGAGAGTTCTGCTGGTACTTAGTTCTACCAATGGTGTATGAGTTAATAAACAACTCCGGGGATTTTGTTATAGATAGCAAGTATGTTGAGCGATTACATAGACAAACAGTCAACAATTCTAGTAATGCGGATATTCAAGTAAGGGACTATCTTCTTACTATGGATGAGATACTAGCTAATTGCAGTACAAACTATATGCTATCAGATAGTTTTAGGGCTAACACACTAAGTCTAGCAACAAGCTGCTTAATACACACTGGATCTAATAGAAGTGCTTGGTCTATTATAGATAATCCTAGTAGGCAAAATAGAGGGTATACTAATGGATTTACAGCAGACTTACAGTGCGTAGATAGCTACATTAGTATGCCTAGTGTATGGACCAAAGAATTTCTAGAGAGTGTTAAGCTAGGGGTACTTACTGGTAGTAACTCAGATACTCTATATAAGGTAATACTTGCTCAGCTAACTAAGAGACTAACTAGATTCAGCGCATCACTGAGTAGCCATGGTATAGGTATATTACAATCTATAACTATGTCTGATAGATCCTATACCTACAATGATGCTAAATCTAAGCTGGGTAATTGGGAATATATTAGCGCTATTAAAAATGCAAAGTCTACAGATAACTCTATTGAAGAAGAGCCGGCTATAGGTTTTGGGTTTTCTGATGCAGTAGGCGTATTTATAGTAATGACTAAAGACCCGGCTAAAGATATAGATACGCTAAACTTCCTAACTAATCTAACTAGGAATATGGATATTCTGGAAAGAACAGATTTCCATTTTAGTAATACTATGCTTAGATATATGGTTAAGTTTCCTGTAGAAGATTACATAGATAGCAATACAGCTGATAACATTCTTATTATACTTAAGTATTTTAGGACTAGCGTTGAGAAGTATAAGATATATTCTGGTACTCCTACTTTAATGCTAAATATGTTTGATGAGTGTATTAGCAAAATAACTAAGTTTAAAGAAACTACAACTTATTAATATCAATATCCGGACAATACCTAGAAATATCACTTAAGGCCTTCTGCTCTTGAGCAGAAGCTTCTAACAATGCTTTCTGTTTTTCTTTTAGCTGTGAGAGTTTATAATCTGACTCATTAGCTAAGCCAAGTGCTGTAGTAGATACTGGCTGACTTTGAGCTGAGTAGCTATAGTATAATGTGTCTAGAAAAGATTTAAGAGTAACTACTGTTGAAGTTGTTGAATTTTCGCTAACTGCTGTAGTAGTTACAGTCCATATCTTAGCAGGGTAGTTATTTACGCATACTGATTGTATAGAAGATTTAACTTTGTTTAGCTCTACTAACAGATCACTTTTGCCTATAGTCCAGTTACTGGCTTCGGAGCTAACATCTTCTATATACGAATTAATTCCAGCTAGTAAGCTACCTTCTAACCAACTTCCTAGTGTAGCGAAGTCACTAATAGAAGAACTAGCTAGCTGTAGCTTAGGAACTAAATCCGATAACCAAGTGCTTAGTCTCTTATATGCCAAATGCTTTTCTTGTGCTATGGCGTAGGCGTTGTTATCTGCTACTATGCCTTCATCTAGTTGCTTTCTAGCATCTCTCAAGTCAACATATGCAGACTTGTATGTTTCCTTAGAACTATCAGAGGTAGAATCATAAGGTAAGTCTATTGGTTGTGTTATACCGTTAAATGACCCAAGCAAATCTAGCCTAGATTGAACTACTGCACTAACGCGATCCCTTATAACTGGTAGAGAAGCTACGGCCACGGCTAAATCTTGATATTTAACTGTAAAGCTATTTTTTCTATAGAAGTCAAAGCCCTCTTTTTTATATTTAGGGTATATATCTATATCGCCGACATTACAAACTCTGGAGAAAGAGTCGTCTGAGTACTTATGTAAAAATAGTTGCGTATCTTCATAAGGTATTTCTCCATCATAGTCTGTATTAACATCTATTACAGAAGTTACTGAGTAAGCTATTCCAGAAGGCGTAGTGTTATCCGCTACTGCCACTTTTCTGAATACTACTTCTACTGGTTTATTGTTGCTCATTAGATATCTTCTCCAGATCCAGACTCTGAATAGTTAGGCGGTAGTGTTATGTTTATATTAACTGTTACGTTATTTCCAGCAGAGTCAGATACCGAATGTGCTACTTGACCCGCAGCGTTAGATACTACTTTAAATATATCAAGTAGTGGGTTTAGCTTAGATATACTATTAGAACTAGCGTGTGTTATATTACCAACTCCACCAGATGCTAGTAACCTAAACAAATCCCCAGGGTAAACTATGGAGTTATCTATAGAGCTACGAGGCTTTGATACCCTAACAACTTTTACTCCTAAGGGTGAGTACTCTGGGTTTGCAAACATTCTCATAGATTTAATACTTTGTACTGCGCTTAGTAAAGAGTTTTCTGCATCCTCAAAAGAATTAAAACTTCTACTCATATTAGGTGTAGTATAGAACTTAAATCCTGGAGTTACTGATGTGCTAACTATAGTAGGTAAGTTAGAAAATACTTCGCTGTCATTTCCGTCAGCAAGCGTAACTTTTCTGTTATACTCTTGCTGAGTAGCTAGTAAATCCTGTACTAAGTTATCGACTACCTGCTGCTTAGTAGGGTAATTGTTTACTTCTGATCTGAGTACTGGTCTTTGAAAAGTATCTTGTTCAAAGAATCTTGAAAGCACTTTAGACTTAGCTTGCTCCTCAGTATCTGTTGTCCCTCGATCAGCTAGTAGGCTACTTAAATCCCCATCGTACTCAAGAGAATTAAGGTAAGCCTCTAAGTCTGAGTCATTTTGCTCTACGCTAACTTCCCATTGCCCCGTTTCTTCATTGTAAAACATTTTCTTTGTTATAGAACTCATAGCTACTCCAGTATAATAACATCTTCTGAATCTAAAAGCTCTACAGAGTTTTCTTTATAGAAATCTACTATACTCTGTAAGTTTTCAGGCAGTATATCATAGGCTGATTTTAATTCAAGTAGAGTATCAAATTCCATACTCATAGTGTTTGATCTATACTCTTTATCTTGACTAGTTCTGTCTGTCTTTATGTTTATTATGTCGTACAAACTTGCAGTTCTAGAGTAAGTATCGTATGCTACACCTCTGTCATTTTTAGTTATGACAAAAAGTTCCTTTGGTAGTACCGAAGAGTTCGTTACTACCATAGTTAATAAGTGCTTAGATTTTTGAGTTGTACTAGTAGTTCTAAGTACAGTTATCCTAGGAGTTGCCATGTCAGAATCCTTAAAATATTTTTTAGGTATCGATCCCAGTGCTACCAGCAGCGGGGTAACTTTACTGTGCGATAGCGATGGAACTAAGTCAGAGACTCACTTAATAACGCCAGGTTACCTTAGAGACTCAGCTAGACTTAAGTATATACATGAAAGTCTATCAAAGATTATTTCTGGTAAAAATATAGTCAGATGTGTTATGGAGAGTCCAAGCTATGGATCTGTTCATAAAGAGTTTATACTTGGCGAAGTCTTGGGTACTATAAAACTAACACTAGCTCTTAATAGTATTAACATAGACTATGCGGCTCCTCTGCAACTTAAGAAATTTCTTACTGGTAATGCCAAAGCTACTAAGGAAGAAATGGTAACTGAAGCTATATCAAGAGGATGTAATAGCAGCATACATGATATATGTGATAGCTGGGCTGCAGCTCTTATAGCTAAGAGCTTAGAGCAAAAAAGAACTTGTTTATTTAGTAGAGCTTCAGAAGAAGTAGTTCAAGCTATTCTACAGAAATAGCTAATAGTATATCTATAGAATGTGTAGCTTCTGAAGTAACTACACCATTTGATATTTGCCCAACCCCAGTACCTCGTATACCTTCTTCTGTCGAAGAATTACACAAATCAACATATATAAAAGTAGGATCTAGTACTCCAGCTGCTGACTGTATCTCATTTGAAGATGTAATTCTGGAAATTGAATTATCTAGAACTTTAACAATATATCTGTTATTAGAGGTGTCTCTAATGCATATGTTAGCTGAGCCACTAGTAACAGAGTGGGCTGTTTCAGCTTCTACTTTTATCTCTGAAAGCTTTATTATAGCTGATGTATCTACTAGTGATTTGTATGCCGCCAAGTTTATATTGCTATAGTCTTTATAGTAGATGCTTGAGGGTATAGACATCTTATAGCGTATTATGCTGTTCTTTACTATTCCCCAATTAATGCCTTTATTAGTTAAGTAGTTAGATACCGTGGAGTCTTGAGCACCTGAGTCTAAAAGGCTTGAGAAATTGCTAATTGGTATCTCTCCAATATTTCCAGCAAACTTTATACTACCTGGAGTCTTTACAACTAGTGGTATATACACATAGTCTTCATCTAAACTCTGTATAGGTACTACGGTAGAACTAGTAAATGTATAAATATTGGTTACTGTAGAATTTACTTTGTATTTAATAGTTATAGATCTACCAGAGCTAGCTGCAGAGTTATCATAATCTTGTGGTAAGTTATCAACACTATTAGCTAACTCTAAATATTTTATATTGCTAGAATTTAATGCAACCTTGTCTATCTCGTAATTATCTGACCCATCTATGCTAACTAATACAGAAGAGTTTAAAATCTGCTGTTCTGTGGATATATCTACTAAGCTAATTGTACCCTCGGAATCAAGTAGGATCTTATAGGCATTGGTGCTGGCTGTAGCTAAATATGTATTGAGACTAGCCAGAGTTAGTCCTGTTTTAAGTTCTAATATATTAATAAGAGGAAGTTTCACTAGCTCAAAGGCATTAGAATTTTCTTGAGAAAAAGTAGTGTCGTAGTTACCGTAGCTGTATGTCTGCTTAGCTGACTTTAGACCTGTATCTACAGTTAATGAATGCTGCCTTGGTACTTTTATATTTATAGAGTCTCCATTATTTTTTAATCTATAAGACTTTTTAGAAGCTCCGTATCCACCAAATACATTACTCAAATCGTCATGGGTGATTGTGTACTTTCCGAAGTTTTCCTTAGAAGAGCTAACATTAATTACAGATTGCTCAAAGTCTCCTACTTGTAGAGCTACACTGTAAGATATTTCTCTCTCTGAATCTTGAGCACTGTACTTATCCAAATGGCCAGTTACTTTTATAGCCCAATTCTCGCTGCTAATTACGGAAGATGTTCCTGTGCTGATATCGAATACCAGTGACCCTACTATAGAGTCTTCAGCGCTATAGGATAAGCTAGCTCTTCTTAATTCAGTAGTTCTTGCTTCTAAAGACACTGATGGTTTGTTAAGAGTAGTTTGGTTTATGGGATTTCCATTAGCTATGTAGTTAACGCTAGAAAAATCTACTTTCATGTATTACTCCGGTATTGCTATAGTCCAAGAATAGTTGATAGTTGAACCCTCTGGTGCTGATACGAGAGAGTGAACTTGGTGTGCAAACATAAGCATGTTTTCCACATTCGGAGAATCTGGTATACTAGTATTATCTGGTCCGGCAGTATATAAAGCCGCTTCGAAATACTTTCTATTAGAAGTCTCGCTTGTTACATTTATAGCTACGCCGAATGTAAGAGAGTTGCTAGATACTTCTAAAGTTTGCAACTTAGCTATGTATGTATTATCAGATACCATTTCAGTATCTAAGTTAGTAGCTGCAGCTCCGTCAGGTACGCTGTCTCCTGTTGTATATCCAACTATAAGATAAGCTATTGAATTACCTGAATTAGGACCAGTGCTAGGTATTTCTACATCCGGCCTTCCAGATCTAGGTATCACAGAATTATTTGAGGTAAGGCTTGAAGGTATAAGCTGAGCTAGCAGAACTCTAGAAGCATCCACTATTACTGTATTAGGCCTTGAGCTTTTTATAACTCTGCCTGTCTTATCTACAACTGTTATTTCTACTCTACCCACTAAAGGTGTCTTACTCATATCTAACTCACTGTTATTCTAGGTCCTATTGATAGTATGCCTTGGCTATTATTAGCTACTAGTATTGGCAGCGTAGCTATAGGTCTAGAAGATCCTACTAAAGGTTCCCAACTACCTAGAAGTTTATTACTGCCGCCAACAGATTCCACATTTATAATAGAATCTGGAGTTACACCAAGTATCTCGCACTTAGTTGTATCAGTACCAGGCAGTTCTTGTTCTAGTAGAACTTCTAGTATATTAGCTTGGCTATTCTTAGCTACTATAGAGTATACGACTGAGTCGTAGGTTATACTATTTATGCTTGAGAAATCAGTAACAGATACAGGCATTATAAACTGGATGTACTTTGAATATAAATTACTTGAGCCTACTTGGTATTCTTGAGTAGTCTGTAACTCTGTTAAATCATCACTTAGTTCTTTAGTCACTGAATTAGAGTATTGGTCAGTTACATTTATGTCCAGTATTGAAATGCTAGATACATATTCAAGATGTATAGGAACTCCTCCTACTGGTCCGAATATAGTATCTATATTATCTATAGCTACTGGGTTAAGCCCAAAATTTATATGACTTTCATTGTAAGCTACATAGTACATATTGTGTTTTAAAATGTCGTTAAACAAGTAATAAGCAGAAGATTTGAATTTTAAATTTTCTCCTGCGTATATACCATAGTCTCCAACAACATGTATAGGTAAGTAGCCAACTTTGCTATCGTACTCTATATTAGATATTATGCGTCTAGTAGGAGTAGTCTTATATAACTTATATGGTATATACATACCATTAGCTATGCTGGTATTATTTGAGAATCTACCTACTTCTACTGTAGATAGTGTTGGTGTCTCAAGAGTAGCTATTTCTAACTTTTTTATACCATCAGATATCTTGTGTATATCTATTACTATTTCGCTAGGTAGAGTATACAGAGTTAGATCTGATGCCTTGTCTATAACTTTTAAAGTATTGCCAGAGCTTGGTATTGTAGAATCAGAGGTAACTACTATATAGTCTGCCCCAATTTTTAAGACATCGCACTCTATTGAGTTCAGGCTAATCACTCTAGAATAAATAGGATTAGTATAAGACCCTATGCTAGATATGTCTTTGTCTGAAAATAGATTATCTATTTTATCTTGTATAAATATTCCAGCAGTTTCAAAGTCGCAACTTACTAGATATACATTCTTATTTATACTAAACCCATTGAACAGTACTTTATCTGCTCTTAGTAGTATTTTCTTATTAATAGAGAAAGGGTATATATGGTCGTAGATATCCTGGTTTGTTATTATCCTGCCAGAAGCAATGTCTACGCTTAGTATGTCTTCGTTGTTCTCTTCTCCTACTGATAATAAGAGAGATCCGTATGTAGTAGCCACAGCGGACTTTAAGTTATTAGCGCTATATTCAGTTAGGGCTAATTTTCTTAGGTTCTTATTATAGCTAGCCATTCTAGGAGAGTTAGACAGAACATTTGATATTAGCTCTGATGCGAATTTATTTTGGTAAGTGCTGTAATCCACAGAACAGTTATTCGCCCATAGTACAATTCTGCTTTCTCTATATATATTGCTTAGAGCTGTGGCTTGTATTTTAGAGCCATTACTACTATTAAGTACACAATGTCCTGATAATGGTAAGCTAAATCTAGTATCTAAGTTTAAGAATATAAATCCATTCTGTTCTGTGTATGATTTAGCCTCTATTACATAAGAATTGGATGCCATATTTATATGTAGAGCTACTGGTATATCCTGGTCTAACTCTGTAAATTCTGGTGTTGACTTAAATGCTTTACTGACTCTTACGGTTATAGTTGATTGTACCTCTAAGTTCCTCTCTATAGAGTCTGAAAATTCAGACTTGCTCAGAATGTAGCAATTCTTGGCTAACAAGGCTACAGAGCCTCTGAATATCTTGTAGTCTATGCCTTCTTTTAATAGATAGTCAGATAACTCATCTGACCTAAGCAGTGATATATCTTCCTTATTTATAACTACCTTAGCTCTATCTATACTTGGTTTTGAGCATATGTAAGAGAATCCGGTTATACTCGAATCTATTGGCAACAGCTCATAGTAGTCTTCACCTACTTGCTTAGTTATAACGGTGCTTAAATTGACTCGTATTGGTAGCCAAGATACCTTATCTGTTAACCTATGGTTAAAAAGAGACATGTTAGCGGATGACTCAACTATATCTCTATAGCTATCTGCTATAACATCCATACTAGCTGAGTACAGTTTGTCTACTAACGGTTTATCTTTGAAAAACTCAGTCCAGAACGATGGCATTCCTAAGTAGCTTATATCACTGTAGCTCATGTAGAACTCCTCATATCTATATAATCTGGAGTACAGTAGTATTTTATTGTTCTATTGGACACTCCATTAGATAGTAAAGTTTCTGAGCTTACAAGTGTAGTACTGGTGTCGAAACTGTTATCCACACTAACTTGCCTATCTATTGCATCTACGGATAGCTCTTTACTAGCGTAATAAGGCAAGTCGAAGTTACCAACACCTCTTATTATGTATGTTATATTCATCTCTGCAGTTAGCGTAGTTATAAATTGAAAGAAGTTATTTATTATATAACTAGTTATGTCAACTTTGCTTAGTACAGAATTAGAGCTATTTATGTAATCAGCTATTGAGCTTTTTATTAGATTTTCTGGAGTATTACCAGTAGGGCTATTAGAGTTTGGTAAGTAGATTAAGTTGCTTATGTGAACATCTACTTGGTAAGGTATTCTTGCGGCTACATCGCATCCTAAATTTCTTATATCATTATTATCTATTGTATCTTTTATTGCTTCCAAGTCATCTGCCTTTGTATACTCTACTACAATTTGTTGCTTAGGCTCTGAGAAATGTATTCTAGGATACTCTGATAAAGTCCCTCTAACCTCTTTTGTTCCGTACTGTACTTTATACTCGTCAGAGCTTAGTGTTGTTGAATCCACTATGGAGGTGGTTACTTCTTCTAACGAGGTTGCAGTGTTAATAAGTCTCTTAACCTTGTAGTATTTTGTCTGGCCTAAGGTATTTGTAAACTCTCTAAAGGAGACACTTGCTAGGTTAGTGTTATTTACAGTTACATTATTAACTGCATATACTGCCTCACTTTGCAGCTTAGGTAAGTCCACATAATTATTGCTTGCCGTAGTTATGACCTCGGTGGATGCTGGCTTTATAGCTAGACAAGCTATAACATCTGCCTTTCCTAAGGTATGTATTTCTGAGAATAAATCGTAGTTACCTGGAACCAAGTCCCTGAACATCTCTGGATCGCCAGACGAAACTATTTTTATATCTTCTAGGTCTGGTATCTCCAAGTCATTTATAGTTGCTATTATTGACCTGGAACTTGACATACCTCTTAGGCTTAGTGATTGTTTCGCTCTATTAACTAACTCAGTATTGGTTTCATTAGCGGTTACAGTAGTTGATGACCCTTTAGAATATGCTCTTATAAATCCAGGTAGTGTTTTATTTAAACTAAACTCTCCTGGAGGTAAAGAAGACCCTATACCTGGATTTACGGAAGAGGTTAGTAGATTAACAGTATATATTGTATCCCCAGAAGAATTTACATACGATCTAAAGGAATCAACAGTGTAAGTTCTTATATATGAACTTGCCGGGCTAAATGAAACATACTCTCCCCTAGAAAATTCAAAGGTACTGTCTGTAGTAAAGGCTATTGGATTTCTAAACTCTAGTGTTATTAGCACATTAGATATGCCTCCAACCTTTCTAGTTATAAACCAGTTGCCTAGTATATCATCTAGAATTAGGCGGGAAGTTGTATCTTCCCTATTACCTAGAACTACAAGATTATTACGCGACTTAACTTCGTCAGCTTCTCTCTCCACTATGACTAGTATATGAGCCATTGATCGTATAACTAAGTCATACATGGCTGAGCCTGGCTGTAAATTTACATCAGGTAGGTAAGTAGTAAGATACGCAGCTAACCTTGATTGCATGGATATTACATCTTGAGTTGTTATAGTAGTATTTTCTATCATATCTTATTACCTGGTAGTACAACAGAGGCTGTTTCGTTATTAGATGTAGTTAGCATAACACTTATTTTACCTGTAATAGAGTCTGCCTCTAGTACTGAAGCCTTTTTAAGAGTTACTCCTAAGGAATTATCCAAGTTACTTAATCTTTTCTTTATCTGAGACTCTGCATCTAGAACAGAAGCTATAACATCGCTTTCAAATCTATCAGAGCCGGATGGGTAGTTTAATACATCTGGCAGTATAGTTCCCTCAGTACTACCAAGAGTATTATTCTTCCTTGTGAGTAGTGTCTTTAGAAACATTGTAGCTAATAGCTTAGAAGACGCTGAACTAGTTATTACTTTGTTAGAGCTATCTAGGCCTAGCACAAAGCCTATTGACTTAAATACTGGAACTCCTGTGTTTGAAGTAACTTCGTAAGTATCTGGAAAAAGCATTAAATCGTACGGCATAGCTGCTCCTAGTTATCCTGCGCTCTAGCTAAATTTAAATTATCTAGCTGAGAAAAACTAGTGTTTATAGCTAAAGTTAGGTTACCCGCTATGTTATTAACATTTTTTATGTCGTCTAAGTAGACTACATGATTGTGTATTGATCTTAGGGTTGTAACTAACCTATAATAAGCCTGAGTTAGTGTGGCTCTCTCCATTACCGTATCTGCGTCAGATATCCTGGCTATTAGCTCATCCCTATATTTTTCCAGAACTGTCTTGAACTCAATCATGTCAGATTTAGATAAATCTACCTTATTCTCGTATGATATAGCGCTAAAAGCTGAGTTAGCTTCACATAGATAGCATATCTTAGCCAGTAGGTCACTCGTAGTCAGGCTGTCTAACATCTCTCACTCCTTTTGCATCAAGAACCATCTTTGTTATACGTCTTTTAGAGTGAGATATTTGACCTTGAGTCATACCCGTCTTCTTTATCAGTTCTTGGGCACTTAAAACTTTGTTTCCATTAAATCCGGTGGTATGTTCAAATACTAACTTATCTTGGTCAGCTAAATCGTTGTAAATATAGTCTACAAAAGCCTTGTCTGAGTCATAAGTCTCAAATCCTGGAGGTACTGGCTTAGAAGTGCTTAAACCGTTTCTTAACTCTAGGCTGAATCTCTCTGTTTCCTTCGGCGACCATCTTAGATGCTGAGATAACTCTTGCATAGTTGGTTCTCTGCCTAGATCTTCTTCTAATTCGTTCTTGGCTGTTAGATAAGTGCCTACTTTTAGAGTTTGATGCTCTGGGAGCCTAGCTACATTGCTATGTGTGTACACTATTCTTGATAAACCCTTTAACTGGTTTGTTAAATGTGTACTTAGCTGAGAAGAGTTTGGTGTATAAGTTTCAAAAGCCTTCAAAGCTATTTTTTTAGCTTCTATATTTAGAACTGGCCTAGCTACAGAGCCAGCAGCCCACCTGCTAACCTCTTTTGTTATAATTGGCTCTACTGCTTTGAATAAAGGTGTTAGAGTTTCTTTGTTTTTGTTGGAATTCCAACTTGACCAAAGCTGCACATCTTTTTCTGCTCTAGTTATGGTCATTTTATAACTCCTGATAGCTTTAGTTGTTCTATATAATCTAATAGTAACTCTTGCCAATCTAAAATAGTATCTGGTAACTGAGTAACAGACGCTTTTGAGCCTGGCTGTATCTCTGCAAAGTTAGCCCTAGTAAAACTATTGTTTGGACCTTCAGTTATGTAATTAAGTCTGAGTGACTCGCTATTTTTAGGCACTTTTGAGCCAGGTTCTAATCCTGGACCTCCTACAAATTCTCGTATTATGGAGTAATGTGTAGCATAACCTTCTTTGCCATCTATATATTGCTTTCCTACTCTTATGCCTCTACCTCTACCGCCAGTAAACTTGGTAACTCCAGTTACTTGAGCATTCTTGTAGAAGTCTATATACTGTTCTAAGGTACAAACAGGCCTACTAACGTACTCCATTGCTGCGTCATAAGAATTGGCTAGTATTTTTGGCAAATAGCCATTGTAAACTAATTTTAAATCATTAAATGAGTTTAAAACATCTACCCTACCAGTTACATCTATGTCATCTGTGGTTTGAGTATAGTCTCTAAGTAATCTACCTGTGTCTATCTGGATTAAATCCTTATCTGTGTAGTCTTGACCCTTACTTTTTTTAACTAGTGAGAATATTTTACGATAATCACAAGCTGCCTTTACCTTAGCTTGAGCTTTGAGAGTCCCTGCAGCTAGGTCATTTTCTAACAGTGTAGCTAGCTTGTTATTTTCATCTATTAAATCTACTAAAATTTTATCTTTAGACTCAGAGTCGGCAGATTTCCCTTTTATTTCTAATTTCTCAAGCTCTGACTCAAGCTTTACTATCTTTGTACGGTGCTCAGCTATCTTAGAGAACAACTTATTTAGCTCTTTTGAGTCTTGAAACTTTTCATCAGAGTCTCTATACAGCAAATGAGCGTAATAAAAGTTAGCAGCTTCTGTTTTTTGTAATATCGCTCTTACTTCGCTTATAGGTTCTAAGGGGGACATATCATATTTGCCACCATCTAGTAAAATATTTCTTATTACTGATTTGAGGCTTCTAACTGCAGTAAGTTCTACAGTTGTATTGCTATTGTAAGCCGTAATATTATGGTTAACAGTAACTACATGCCCTATTAAGTGGCCCCCAATGTTTTCTTGGTCTGCTATTATGCAAGAAAAGCCTGGTACTATGTATGGATTGAATACCATTGACACTGTACAGCTTGTACTGCTTGCTCTCATAGTTTCGTATTCTATTTGAGCCTGCTTAAGATATAAATCATAGTTATTTTGACCTTTAGATTTGGCTTTAGTGAATGCTTCTCTAGCAAAAGCTGCGTGGTCTGGTCTCAAAGCCCCTGTGTCTAGTTGAGATAGTGTACTAGTAGCTATTTTTTCTGTTTCATCCTTTAATCTACTGGCCTTTTCTATCTTATCTATCTCGTGGAGCATTGGATTTATCTCTTTGTACACTGTTTTAGGCCCTGAGTAGTATTCTTCAGGGAAAACAAGCACTTCTAATTCATTTCTAGGGGCTTTTGAGGAGTCTATGGCGTGCCTAGCTATGGATGCAGGGTAGCCTACCCTTGAATCCATGTGTGCGTAGCCATCTCCAACCTTATTATCTAGGTTTAATTTACGTCCTTGGCTTGTTTTTTGGAAATAAACCCTAGTTGGCATGCCTTCATAGGAGACTCCGTGGTTCATTGTTAGTCTCATGCTCGGAAAAATCACATTACAAGCAGGTGGTACAGAAAAATAGGTATTAGGCTTGCTTATAAAAGACCCTATAGTGTTAGAATCGCCTTGTGTAGAGTACTTTCCTGTAGCTAAACCTCTATTGTCTGTGCTAAAAATAGGCGGAGAAGCTATCTCAGTTATGTTGTAATTGAAAATAGAGAATAAATTGGTCAGTAGTGCCTTTGCTGAACCATTTTCTCCGCTTTTAAAGCCAGATTGCGAGGCTAATGCCTTAACATACTGACTTCCCCTGCTTGTTCTGAGCATTGGAAATACTCCAGATGGCATTTTTGGCTCTTTTTCTTTGTCTTTAGTTGTATAAATTAGACCTTCGAGCATCGGGGAAGCTAAAATATGCTTCTGTAGCCTTGTTAAAGTGAAAAATCTATAGAAAAACCCTGAAGAAACAGGAGTTCTGGCATTAAGATTTCTATCTTTAAGTATTTTTTCAACCTCTAGCCTTACTACTTCCTTTTGTAAGTCAACTATATTCTCTAAATTTTGAGTTTTTGAGCTTTTAGTAGTGCTTAGTTCCTTCTGTAGACGTTGTTTTTCCTGTTCTTCGTATGTTTTCTTCTCTTGAGCAGTCATTGACTTAGTTTTTTCTTCATAGTTAAGCTTTACTAAGTTTTGTATACGTTCAACTTCTTGGGTTATATCAAGTTTAGATGCTGATTTAACTGTATCCTTGTCTTTATACTCGCCTGTTGTAGCTAAAAATATGTTTTGTATTAATTCATAAGGCGCTCGTATCTGATTTTTGTTCTCTAGACCTACAGTAAATAGTTGCCCAGGAAACTTACCCTTGAAAGTTATCTCGTTTGGCACTGTATTATTAGGTTTTCCGACCTTACCTGCACTACTTTCACCACCACCCAGAAATTCTAAATACATAGAGTTTAGTATATTGAAATTACTAGATACACTTACGGCTATGCTTTTACTTGTAACAGAATTAGTATACTGTATGCCTGATATGTAACCTTCTGCTAGCAAGCACCAAGTGGGATTTTCTTTATACTTCCAGCTATCTAAGTAAAAAATAGCTACCTGAGTTCTATCCCCCATACCTAAATTTAGTATAGTTTCGTTTGGTGGAAGAGCCACTGTTGCAGTTACATTTCCTCCGTCTGAGCAAGACACACTTACTGCTGAGCAAGGTACTTTCACACCTGCTATATACACTAAGTATTCTATTCTAGTTCCTGTGTTTATAAAATTATCCAATTGCTATACTCCTTGCCTTTTACTAGAGAAGCTAATATTACTAAACAAATTCCTTCTAGTAAAGGTGCTATTTCTCTATTAGAGTCTAAGCACTCTTTTATAGGCTCTAGTGTATCTAGCGGCATGTTATATTTCTGCATCTCAGCTTTACAGCTAGCTACGAGCTCTACTAGTTTTACTGCTTTATCTGATATAAAGTTAGGCGGTATAACGTCTGGTATTATGGTTGAGTCTAGAAGTGTATAGTTTTTACAGTGCAGTGGTTGTAGATATCTATAAAAAGAGATTAGACCGTAAGAACTTAATAGCTGTATAGCGTAAGCAAAAGCTCTAGGCCATGAGCACTTATTAGTATTGTCTAAGTTATCTATGGGGAAAGCTAAGTAGCTAAGTATAGTGGCTCGTAGGGACTTCAGCTTTGGAGGTAATTCCCCATATATTATGTCTAAGTCTTTAGACCTAAGTATGCCATATGACTCGCAAGTATCTATTATCTGTTGCCTAGTAGAGCACCGCTCTAGTTTATAATCAGGCAGAAAAGTGGAAAGGTCTTGAACGTAGTAAAATGACTTAGCTGCTAAGTTATTGTATGTATATGTAACTTCTATCACACTGCTTTTCCAGCTTATCTCGGGTTTTACTATGTTAGAGGTAGTTGTTATGCTAACTCCAGGAGATAAGTCAGTAGTGTGCTGAACTACGTTAGTTATTGCGCCTAATTCTTTTATTTCAGAATACTTACTTAGCTGTTTCATTATTCTATAACCTCTATATCTTTTCTATCTTTGTTTGCTCTTTTCTTTGCATTTTCTTCAGCAAGCTTAGTAGCATTTTCTAGTTGCT
>JACCEE012391960.1_pt1 | contig 17474 bp, 19 predicted proteins | sample 7449931 | NCBI WGS metagenome assembly JACCEE01 (sample SAMN15323457, study PRJNA562643) | freshwater metagenome | isolation source: river surface water | place: USA:Blue River Watershed | collected 2017-08-19 | reverse complement strand
GAGATCAGCGTGTTCCTATCCACCGAGGCGACGCGCGAGCGTGCGCAAGCGATGGGCGACGAGTTGCACGCAGCCGCGAGGTCAGCCGGTCTTGCGGTGAAGCTGGAGTTTATCCCGCGTGAGAAGGCGCTGGATGGGCTGAAAGCCCGCGCAAGTCTGAACGAGGCGGTAACCGCGCTGGGGACCAATCCGTTACCCGATGCCTATGTCGTCAGGCTGGCGAGCAGGGGCGATCCGGCAGCCAGCAAGCGCTTCGAGCAACTGGCCGAGAGCTATCGTCGACTGGCAGCAGTCGAGACCGTGCAGCTGGATGCAGCCTGGGTCAGGCGCCTGGCGGCGCTGATGCAGCTGGCCGAGATCGCGCTCTGGTTGCTAGCGGCTGCGCTGGCCGGGGTCGTGCTGGCGGTGGTCTTCAACACCATCCGGCTGCAGGTGATCACGCAGACGGAGGAAATCGCGGTAGCGCGACTGCTGGGCGCGACCGACAGTTTTGTCTGCCGGCCCTTCTATTACATGGGTGGGCTGCTGGGTCTGTGCGCTGGCGCGCTCGCGCTCGCGGGCGTGCTCGGCGCACTGGCGCTGCTCAATGCGCCGGTCGGTGAACTCGCCAGACTGTATGGCTCCAGCTTCCGGCTGGTGCCGCTGGATGCACGCTCAACTGCCGTACTCCTGTTGGCAAGCACCGGATTGGGAGTCACCGGCGCCCTGTTGTCACTTTGGCAGGCGTTGCGCCGGGTCAGCTAAAGAGTTTTTCAAACTGATATCTTTCTTGCGGCTAAACTGCCCGCACCCTTCGGCATATCCTGAGATTGCGTCAGCTCTGAGCCATTAGCACTCGGCCGCAGAGAGTGCTAACATTGGTGTTATACGGGTAAGGTCAGCTTGTCAGAGCGCCACGCCCGGACCGTCCAATCCAGGAGAATTCATGACCGCTATGTCTGCTTCGTCAGCCCTCGTGCCGACCGGGCCTCAGTCGCTGGCGCTCGGTTTCCCGGCCAGCCTCGGCAATATTGATGCCTACATCTCCGCAGTGAATCGTCTTCCGATGCTCTCGCAAGAGGAAGAGGCTAGCCTCGCGCGCAAGCTGCGCAATCAGAATGACCTCGCCGCAGCGCAATCCCTGATCATGTCGCACCTGCGTCTGGTGGTGTCGATCGCGCGCGGCTACCTGGGCTATGGGCTTCCGCATGCCGACCTGATCCAGGAAGGCAATATCGGCCTGATGAAGGCCGTCAAGCGCTTCGATCCCGAGCAAGGCGTGCGCCTGGTGTCTTATGCGATCCACTGGATCAAAGCCGAGATTCATGAATACATCTTGCGTAACTGGCGCATGGTGAAACTCGCCACCACAAAAGCGCAACGCAAGCTGTTCTTCAACCTGCGGAGCCACAAGAGCGGGCTGGATGCAATGACGCCTGATCAAGTGGATGCGCTTGCACAGACACTGAATGTGAAGCGTGAAGAAGTGATCGAGATGGAAACCCGGATGGCGGGACGCGATATCGCGCTCGAAGCGCCGACGGATGATGATGAAGATCACTACGCACCGATCGCCTATCTGTCGTCGGAGCACTCTGAACCGGCGAAGATGCTGGAGGCCCGCGAGTACGATCGTCTGCAATCCGAAGGCCTTGAGGCTGCGCTGTCGTCACTCGATGATCGCTCGCGCCGCATCGTCGAGGCGCGCTGGCTGGCGAACGATGATGGCTCGGGCGCGACGCTGCATGAGCTCGCTGCCGAGTTCGGCGTGTCCGCCGAACGCATACGCCAGATCGAGGTCGCGGCAATGAAAAAGATGAAAGCAGCGCTGGCCGAGTACGCGTAAACATCAACGCCGGCAGTACTCGCGACAAGGGCCCTGTCGGGCCCTTGTGCTTTATGTGCTTCTAGATGCGCTCGCGGATCGCTATCAACTTGTCGTCACGCACCCGCCAGCAATTGCCTGAGATCTTTCAGCAGGGCGTCGTCTGGCTGGCCATGGCGAACGAACAAACGAATCCGGCCCTGCGCATCAAATACATAGCTGCCCGCCGTGTGATCAATGGTGTAGCTCTTGCCATCCTTGCCCGGCACTTTTTGTGCGAACACCTTGAAGTCTTTCGCAACCTTGTCGATCGTGGCCTGATCACCGGTAAGACCAAGGAAGGATGGGTGGAAGGCCGGCACAAAACTGGCCAGCAGTTCAGGGGTGTCACGTTCAGGGTCGAGTGTGATGAACACGACCTGCAAACGTTCTGATTCCGGCCCCAGCGCTTTCATGATGCCGGCCATCTCGGCCAGTGTGGTGGGGCAGACATCCGGGCAGTGCGTGAAACCAAAAAACACGAAGACTAGCTTGCCGCGGAAATCTTCAAGCGTTCGCCGCTGACCATTCTGGTCCGTCAGCGCGAAGCCTTTCGCATACTCCAGTCCGGTAACGTCGGTGTTGTTAAACGAAACCTTCGGTTTTTGCGCCTGATCGCAAGCGCTCAGCGACAACAAAAACGCCAGTACGCTGGCCAGCACGATCAGAAGTCGGCGCATGGACATCAATAAGGAAGGTAATGGTCGATCAGCAACGCCGCGAACAGCAGCGATAAGTAGATGATCGAATAGGCAAAGGCTTTGCGAGCGACGAGATCGTCGTAATGCTTCCAGATGCGCCATGCGTACCAGAGGAAGATCGCACCCAGCACGACCGCGCTGGCCAGATACAGAATGCCGCTCATTCGTACCGCGAATGGCAGCATCGAGGTGGCGAACAGCACAATGGTGTACAGCCAGATATGAAAGCGCGTGAATTCCATGCCATGCGTGATAGGCAGCATGGGCAGGCCTGACTTCGCATAATCATCGCGCCGGTACAGGGCGAGCGCCCAGAAATGCGGTGGTGTCCAGACAAAGATGATCAGTACCAGTATCCATGCCTGCATCGGCACATCATTGGCGATCGCGGCCCAGCCTAGTGCAGGGGGCATCGCGCCAGACAAACCACCGATCACGATGTTCTGCGGCGTCGCTGGTTTCAGGATCATGGTGTAGATCACGGCATAGCCAACGAAAGTGGCAAAGGTCAGCCACATCGTCAGCGGATTGACCAGGTTGTACAACACCCACATGCCGGCACCGCCGATCACGCCGGAGAACAGCAGTGTCTGCGGCACGGTGATCTCGCCGCGCGCGAGCGGACGGCGTGCGGTACGCGCCATGCGCGAATCGATTTCTCGTTCAACCAGACAATTCACCGCGAACGCTGCACCCGCCAGAAGCCAGATGCCGATGGTGGCTGAGATCAGCACGGACCAATCGGGCAGGCCGGGGGTGGCGAGGAACATACCGATGACTGCGCAGAACACCGCCAGCTGTGTGACACGCGGCTTGGTCAGCGCCCAATACTGAGCGATGCGATTGGGCTGGACGGTCAGTGTCGTCATGGGGGTGAGTTTTCAGGCGGGCGACAGGCCAGGACGAGGAACAATGGCGACGCTCTCGGCTGACAGGGTGACTCGATAGTTTAGCATGGCGAGCAGCAGCAACAGGAGCGCGGCACCGGCGTTATGCAGTACTGCCAGAGTCAGCGGCCAGTCGAGCATCACGGTGGCAATACCGATGCAGAACTGCGCCAGCAGCGCCCATGACAACGTGCGCGCGAGCGTCCGCATTCCCTCCATCCGGAGCGACTTGTGAGCGACCCAGGCAATCACGCCAACAGCAACTAGCGCGAATGCACGGTGCGCCCAGTGAATTGCCACCAACGCGTCGAAAGGCAGGTAGTCGCCGGCAGCAGTCATACCCAAATGGCGCCAGAGGGTGAAGCCATGTTCGACATCCATGTCAGGCACCAGCGCCCCCTGACACAGGGGGAAGCCGCCACAGGCCAGTGCCGCGTAATTGGTACTCACCCAACCGCCGAGCGCAATCTGCATGAGCAGCACGACCACCGCGATCATGCCTGGCCAGCGCAGTGACGCTGCTTCAGGAGCGATCACTGGTTGAGCACTTTGTCGCATGGCATGCCATGTCAGCAATCCCAGCAGAGACATCCCCAGCAGCAGATGAATGGTTACGATGATAGGCTGCAGCTTCAGGGTAACGGTCCATGCGCCGAATGCGCCCTGCACGCAAACAAATACCAGCAGTAGCATCGGCAGGCGCGGCGAGTAGCGCGGTGCTCCGGTGCGCTTCCACAGTCGCCACGCGATGATCAGCGAGGCAATGATCAGCACACCGACACCCATCGCCAGATAGCGATGGATCATTTCTATCCACGCCTTGACCACAGTCACCGGGCCGGTAGGCATCAGAGTCTCGGCGGCGCGTATCTCTTCATGGGCGAGGAAAGGATTCGCCTCGCCATAGCAGCCAGGCCAGTCGGGGCAGCCCAGGCCAGAATCGGTAAGCCGTGTAAAGGCACCGAAGACAATCAAATCAAAAGTGAAAAACACCATCACCCACGCAAGCTTGCGAAAGCGATCGGCGCCACGAGACAGATAAACGAGCGTGGCGGGTATCAACGCCACCAGCAAGCCCTTCAAGGCCAGTGCGAACAACATGATCAGCCGATGCCCGACGCCCTCAGCAGGCGGGTCAGGTCTTTTTTGATCTTGTTGGCGTCAGGGTCTTTCGGGAACCGCATCATCAGGTTACCCAGGGGATCGATCATGTAGAGATGATCGCTGGCTTTGGTCGCTTCAGCGCCTTCAAGCACGGGCAGCCAGGCCGCAAGCTTTTGCGGATCAACGCGCATGAAGTGCGTACCGTCGTATTGCTTCATCAGGCTGATGTCTAGTGGCGCATCGTCGGTTACCAGCCACACGCGTTCGACACGATCCATCTCCTTGCCCTGAGTGAGCCGCAGCTGTCGCATGTAGTACAGCTTCTGCTGGCAAGCCGCCTCGCAGCTCGCACCATCGACCTGGAGCAATATCCACTTTCCACGCAGCTGCGCCAGCGAAGCTGGCTGGCCCTCCAGATCCACGCTGGCCAGATCCGGTATCGGGTACGCTCGCGGATCGATCAGGTCGCCGTAATTGGTACGAGCCTGCGGTTTGATCACATAGTAGGTGAGATAGGACAGGATCACGGGAGCCGCACAGGCGGCGATCACGAGGAACAGGGCCCAGTAAGTCTTTTTTTTCACCTCGGTGGGTGAAAGGCTGTCACTTGCTTGCACGTCGGAATCCGGTCACAAGAAAAAAAATCAGCGCTGCCGCAGACAGTGCATACCATTGAAATGCATACCCTTTGTGGGTATCGATACCTGTCGATGGCAACGGCCAGTCGCGCACCAGTCCGTCGCCGGTGTCGCTCGTCTGTTCGATTATAAAAGTATGCAGGGGTAGCTTGCTGGCGCGAATAAAATCGGCGACCTCGGCATTCTGAACGATAGCGCCTGGCCTGAGCCCGCCGGGCTCGCCCAGTTGCATCAGCTTGCCCGCAGAGTGCCGAACCTTGCCTTCGATATGCACAGGCGATGACGGCAGCGCGATCTCGGGTAGCCGGGTCGGATCACGCGCATCGCGCGGAAACCAGCCGCGCAAGACCAGTACCGCCTGCGGGCTGTCAACGAGCTTGAGTGGCATGAGCAGGTAAAAGCCGCTCTTGCCATGCAGAGGGCGATTGTCCAGATAGACGGCCCATTCCTTGACAAACTCCCCCTCGGCTGTCACGCGGCGGAACTCCTCAGGCAGCTCCCCCGGCTTTACTACGCTGGCATGTAATGGGTCAAAGCCTGCGCGGCCGATCATCTCCTGCTGAAGAACGCCCTTTTCTTCGGCGCGTCGCATCTGCCAGTTGCCCAGCGAAACGCCGATGGCGCACACGACGACCGTGGCCAACAGTGGAACCCAACGCAGACGAAAGTGCATTCGCATTAGAATAGAGTCTTTACTCGCTAGTCATGCACCAGAGAAGGCTTTGCTGGCGCTTGGTGCAGCGTCTCACGCAGCCCATCATGAAAACTGTCGTCGGTATTGCCTTCATCCTGATCATTGCCAGCCTCGGCTCTGCGCTGGTCTTCCTGATGCGTGACAAGGGCCGCAGTAACCGTACCGTGCAGGCTCTGGCGCTCCGCGTCGGATTTTCAGTGCTGCTGTTTGTGCTGATCCTGGTGGCGCATCGCCTCGGTTGGATACAGCCGACCGGCATCGCGTATTGAGTCAGGTTTTCAGCATACCCGAATGTCTTTAGATCCGATCCAGTAAAAAAGCCGCACACCAGTGCGGCTTTTTTGTTTGTTCCGTGACAGCTTACATCCAGTACACGATAACGTAGAGGCCCAGCCAGACCACGTCAACAAAGTGCCAGTACCATGCCGCGCCTTCGAACGCAAAATGATGATCCGGCGTAAAGTGCCCTTTCATCACGCGATACAGCACGACTGACAACATGATCGCACCCATGGTCACATGAAAGCCATGAAAACCGGTCAGCATGAAGAAGGTCGAACCGTAGATGCCGGAAGTTAGCTTCAGGTTCAGATCTTGGTAAGCATGCGCATACTCGTAGGCCTGGCACCCGAGGAAGACTGCGCCAAGCACCACGGTGATGAACAGCCACAGCGCGGTCTTGCTACGATCACCTGCGCGTAGCGCATGATGCGAGATCGTCAGCGTCACACCCGAGGTCAGCAGCAGCGCCGTGTTGATGGTCGGGATCCAGAACGGGCCCATGGTCTGGAACTTTTCGATCGTGCCCGCCGGGCCAGTATTACCCCAATTGGCTGAGAAATCCGGCCACAGAATCTTGTGATCGAGATCCGCAAGCCAGGGCATGGAAATCGCACGAGCGTAGAACAACGCGCCAAAGAATGCGCCAAAGAACATGACCTCGGAGAAGATGAACCAGCTCATGCTCCAGCGGTACGAGGTGTCGATACGCGCGTTGTAGAGTCCACTTTCGGATTCGGCGATCGCGTCGCCAAACCAGTAATAAAGGACCACCAGCGCCAAAATAATGCCAAGGATATTGACTGGCTTGCCCCAGCCCACGCCGTTGACCCATGCGGATGCACCCGCCATCGTCACCAGCAAGGCGGCGCCCATCAGCACCGGCCATTTGGAGGGACTGGGTACAAAATAATACGGCGCTTGACCATGTTGAGTGCTCATCGACTTCCCCTGATTACAGTGTTCAAAATTGTGTTACCCGCGATGAAGATACGGCGTGATTGTTAACACTTATGCCGCCACCACTAACTTTACGACCATCAGCAACCCCAGCACGAACAGCGCGGCTGCGATGATGCCCGCGACGATGACATGCACCGGATTGAGGTTTTGCACGTCGTCATCGTAGTCGCTTTTCTTTCTCACACCGAAGAAAGACCAGAGCACCGCCCTGACCGTGGCGCCGAACGACATCTTGCGCTGCACGGCTTCCTTCAGCTCAATCATCAACCTGCTCCCATCAATTCGACTTACCCTTCAGCCCCACCTCGAAAAAAGTGTATGACAGGGTGATCGTCTCTACATTTTTTGGCAGCGCCGGATCGATGTAAAAGCTCACAGGCATCTGCCGCGACTCTTTCGGGCCCAGTGTTTGCTGCTTGAAACAAAAGCACTCGAGCTTGCGGAAGAACTGTCCTGCTTCTGTAGGCGCATAGCTCGGTATGGCCTGAGCCTCCATCGCCCTGTCCTGCGTATTCACTACTTCATAGACCACTTGTGCCATCTCGCCCGGATGCACCTGCAGACTGGCGACGACGGGCTTGAACCGCCAAGGACCCGTCGTGTTCGCATCAAACTCCACCGTGATCGAGCGACTGGTGTCCACCTGAGTATTCGCCGGCCTCACATCCACCGTTTCCTGCACCGCGAGCACATTGATGCCAGTGATCTCGCAGATTTTCTTGTACAGCGGTACCAGCGAATAGCCGAAGCCGAACATCAACACCGCGACCATGATCAGCTTGCCGAGCATCCGCGTATTGCGCCTCTGCTTGCGCTGGCCGGCACTCTGCTCCTGCGTGTCCATGTGCTCTAGCGCAGCAGCGTGTGCTTGACGATCACACCAATGAAAAACGCCACCGCCACCGACAACAGAATCAGCGCAGTGCGCAGATTGCCAGGCTTGTTCTGATCAGACATCTGAACCTTTGCTTCGGGTCATGCTACGAGGCAGGCTGACGGTTCACGTCAGCCTGCCCATGGATTACCTACCCCGGAATTACTTGACCGTCGGCGGTGTCTCGAAGGTATGGAACGGTGCCGGGCTGGGCACGGTCCACTCAAGACCCTCGGCACCATCCCAAGGCTTGGCCGCAGCCTTCTCGCCACCGCGGATGGAAGGCAGCACGACGAAGAACAGGAAGTACGCCTGCGACAAACCGAAACCGAACGCACCGATCGACGCGATCATGTTGAAGTCAGTGAACTGCGCTGCGTAGTCAGCATAGCGACGCGGCATGCCAGCCAGACCCAGGAAGTGCATCGGGAAGAACGTGACATTGAACGTGATCAGCGAAGCCCAGAAATGGATCTGGCCACGGGTCTCGTTGTACATGAAACCCGTCCACTTTGGCGCCCAGTAGTAAAAGCCTGCGAACAGCGCAAACAGCGAGCCCGCCACCAGCACGTAGTGGAAATGCGCGACCACGTAATAGGTGTCCTGAAGCTGAATGTCAACTGGCGTGATCGCACAGATCAGACCGGTGAAACCACCCATCGTGAACACAAAGATGAAACCGATTGCCCACAGCATCGGTGTCTCGAACGTCATCGAGCCCTTCCACATCGTCGCGATCCAGTTAAATACTTTCACGCCGGTAGGAACGGCGATCAACATCGTCGCGTACATGAAGAACAGCTGACTGGTCACCGGCATACCGGTAGCAAACATGTGATGCGCCCAGACGATGAACGACAGAATAGCGATCGATGACGTCGCGTATACCATCGAGCTGTAGCCGAACAGCGGCTTGCGGGCAAAGGCCGGGATGATCTGCGACACGATACCAAATGCCGGCAGAATCATGATGTAAACCTCGGGATGGCCGAAGAACCAGAAGATGTGCTGATACATCACCGGATCGCCGCCACCTGCTGCATTGAAGAATAAAGTGCCAAAGAGGCGGTCAGTCAGCGTCATGGTGATCGCGCCGGCCAGAACCGGCATCACGGCGATCAGCAGGTAGGCAGTGATCAGCCAGGTCCAGACGAACATCGGCATCTTCATCAGCGTCATGCCGGGAGCGCGCATGTTCAGGATGGTGGTGATGATGTTGATCGAGCCCATGATCGACGACGCACCCATGATGTGCATCGCGAAAATGCCCATGTCCATGCCGATGCCCATTTGCGTGGTCAGCGGTGCGTAGAGCGTCCAGCCCGCAGCCGTTGCGCCGCCGGGAACCAGGAAGGAGGCCACCAGCAAGATCGCCGCCGGCGGCAGCAACCAGAACGAGAAGTTGTTCATGCGCGCGAAAGCCATATCGGCGGCGCCAATCTGCAACGGAATCATCCAGTTTGCGAAACCAACGAAAGCCGGCATGATCGCGCCGAACACCATGATCAGGCCGTGCATGGTAGTCAGCTGGTTGAAGAACTCCGGCTGAAACAGTTGCAGACCGGGCTTGAACAGCTCGGCGCGAATACCCAGCGCCAACAGACCGCCCGTCAGCAGCATCACGAATGAGAACCACAGGTACAGCGTGCCGATATCCTTGTGATTGGTCGCGTACAGCCAACGACGCCAGCCGTGCGGATGGTGATCGTCGTGGTCGTGGGCGTGGTCGTCAGCGTGACCGTGTGCGTGATCAAGGGTTGTGCTCATGAGATTCTCCTGATTTCTCGATTACTTGCGCGCAGCCAGAACTTCGGCGGGCTGAACAATGTTGTCGGATGCCTTGTTCGACCAGGTGTTACGAGTGTAGGTAATGACTGCTGCGATCTCGGTGTCGGACAGCGTGGCCTTCCAGCCCGGCATGCCGTTCTTGCCGTTCAGCAGAATGCCGATCTGGCCGTCCTGAGGACCGTTAACCATCTGCGAGCCGTCCAGTGCAGGGAATGCACCGGGAACACCCTTGCCATTGGCTTGGTGGCATGCCACGCAATTGGCTGCGTACACTTTCTCGCCTCGCGCCGAGAGATCGGCCACGGTCCAGGTCTTGTTCGGGTCATCCGCGCTGGCTGCCATCGCCTTCTTCTGCTCACCCACCCACTTTGCGTAATCCTCCTCGCTGACCACATTCACTACGATGGGCATGAACGCATGTTCTTTGCCGCACAGCTCGTAGCAGTTGCCGCGGTAAGTACCGATCTTCTCGGCCTTGAACCAAGTGTCTCGGACAAAACCTGGGATCGCATCCTGCTTCACGCTGAAGGCGGGCACGCCCCATGCGTGGATCACGTCATTTGCGGTAGTGACGATGCGGATCTTCTTGTTAACCGGAACGACCAAGGGGTGGTCGACTTCGAGCAAATAGTTGTCGCCTTTGGGGGCCAGATTCTGGATCTGATCGCGCGGGGTAGACAATGCGGACAAGAAAGCGATGCCCTCGCCTTCGCCCTTCAGATAATCGTAGCCCCACTTCCACTGCATGCCCGTGGCTTTGATCGTGATGTCGGCGTTCGACGTGTCTTTCATTGCGACCACGGTCTTGGTGGCGGGCAGCGCCATCAGGACGACGATCACGAAGGGGACCACGGTCCAGGCGATCTCGACGGTGGTGCTCTCATGAAAGCTGGCTGCCTTGTGACCCAGCGATTGGCGATGCTTGAGGATGGAATAGAACATCACGCCGAACACGGCGATGAAGATGGCGACGCAGATGACGATCATCCAGATGTGCAGCTCGTACACGTCAGCCGCGACAGAGGTCACCGGTTGCTGGAAGTTCAGCTGGCGAACAGCCGGACCGCCGACCATGTCATTGACCGCCAACACTGAGCCGGACACTAGCGTCCCGGCTGCAGCCATGAGCGAGAAGAGTAGGCGCTTCGCGTGTTTCATATAGTCCTCAAAAGCCTGATTGAAATGCAGTTCTCTGATCATTGGTTCTGTACAACCGCCTGTGTAGCCAGCCGGTAGCCCGATAATTCACGGTTCAGCTCATGCGCGAATTCCTGTCGCTTGCGCTCGGTCAGGTATCTGCCAACCTCAACCCGTTCACCGTTGGCTTCGAGTCGGATCAGTCGCTGGCGAGGCTCTGGTATCGCGACCCGCGTGCGACGCGGATCAAAACGAAATGACAGATTTTGCTCTGCCTGCACCAGATCAACCCGCAGCTCTGCTTCGCTTAGCGAGATGCATTCCCTGTCCATCGCATGACGACCAAAATAAATGAAGGCCGCCGCCACCGCGCACATCTCCAGCATCGCAAACACCATCACCAGCCAAGCACCGTGCATCACGAAATATGCCGCGACAAGAAACGATGCCATGCACAGCGCCGCGTAAGCTTGAGCGAGCTGTTTCGGCGAAATCGAGCAATTTTTTTTCAAAACCCACTCGCGCGTCGCCATGTCACCACACCTTGACCCAAAAATGGGCTTGCAATTGAGCCAAATAAAGCTCCGGGAGTATAAGCGAAAAGAATAAGGCGGGCAAACCGATAGACCGCGGTTAAAGGCACGTAAACTCTACGGTTTTTTTTCACACGTAAAATTCTCTGCTCACCGTCGATGAAGGTGGACAATGCTTTCCCCGGCGAGGTTTTTTTTCGGCAGCGAACGGAAAGCATGGCCATAAACTACCTCTACAGACAGCGAAATTCGTCCATCTGCTGCCTTCTGCTCCTCCAGTGCCTGCTTGAGCGCCGAAAATCCTGTGCGGCCTGTCAACCCAGCTTTACGCTCCAGGAGCGGATTTCCCCCGAAAGATCTGACATCGGCGAGTAATTCATCGCTTGATGAATAAGTGATATTCAGCTTTTCCATATCCATGACCGGGTCAGCAAAACCCGCGTCGATCATCATGTCGCCGTAGTCATGAAGATCGACGAAGGGCAGCACGGCAGGCGCCAGGCCGGCCTTGGCATACGCGGTCCTGAGCTCGGCAAACGTGTCAGGACCAAACGCGCTGAACATCAGCAAGCCATCCGCGCGCAAGACCCGCGCCCATTCGCGCATGACCCGATGCGGCTGAGGGTGCCAGTGCAGCGCGAGATTGGACCACAGCATGTCCATACTGGACGCAGCGAGCGGCAGCCTGCCGAAATCGGCGCACGCCTGATGCGTCGCCTCCGCAACGCCCGAGCCTGCGCGCCAGCGGCGAAGCAATTTTTTCATACGCGATTCCGCCTGCTGGCTGCGGTGCCGCGACATCGCCAGCATGGCTATCGACGCATCCACGCCGAACAGCTCGGCCTGCGGGAAAGCCTGCTTCAGTGACATCAGATCGTCGCCCTCGCCACATCCCGCATCCAGCAAGCGGGAAGGATGGGTCTTGATCAGCGACAGTCGCTCGAACATTCGGCCCGATATCTCGCGACGCAGGAACTGAGAGCGTTCGCAGCGAGAGGGCACGGAAAAAAGCTGACGCACCCGGCGCAGCGAGATAGGTGCGCTCGCCCGACTGCTGTCATCTTTGTCGGGTACTGGAGACATGAATCCGTCAACGCAAATGAAATAATGCTGCGCAGTGTAACGCAGCCGCTCAACCTCTCAGACCGGGCGCCTCTCGACACATCACAAACGCATACATGCCAAAGCATTTCAGCATCAAGCCACAGAGATGGCGCCCATGGGTAAATCCACTGGCTCGCGCAGTCTCACAACGACTTCTGCCTTCTGATTGCCTGATGTGCGGCATGAGTCACTCCGCAGCGCTATGCGACGCCTGTATGAGTGACCTTGTGGGTAGCGACACATCGCGCTGTATCAGGTGCGGGCTGAAAATGATGACCAGCGTCCACACCGATACCCTATGCGGTGCCTGCCAGAGCGAGCCGCCAGCATTTGACCAGACGATAGTCGTGGCAGACTACGCGCCGCCGATCGACTCACTGGTGCAAGACCTGAAATTCCGCGCGCAACTGCCATTGGCGAGCGCGTTTGGGGGCTTATTGATCCGTGCTGCTGGCTCGTCGTTGCAAGCGGCGGATGTTCTGCTACCCGTACCACTATCGCACGATCGACTGGAACAACGCGGCTTCAATCAGGCGCTCGAAATAGCCCGGCCGCTTGCACGCGCATGGAACATGCCGCTGATCATCGATAGTTGCGTGCGCACCAGAAACACCCGCGCACAAGCAGAACTGCCTCTGACGCAAAGGCGGGTTAACATGCGCGGCGCATTCGCGGTACGAGATCGCCGCGTCATCGAAAATCAGCATGTCGTGATCGTCGATGATGTGATGACCACCGGGCATACTTTGCAAGAACTGGGCGCTTGCCTGAAGCGACATGGCGCTGCACGAATCAGCAATCTGGTGCTGACGCGAACGCCGACACGCTGAATCTTGCGGGGTGCATGATTCAATCAGCGATTTTTGGATGGAGAATTCATGTTTCATGTCGTACTGGTGGAGCCAGAAATTCCGCCAAATACCGGCAATGTCATCAGGCTATGCGCGAACACTGGCGCTCAGCTGCACCTTGTCGAACCACTGGGATTCCCGCTCGAAGATGCGCGCCTGCGTCGCGCCGGTCTGGACTACCATGAATACGCCGAGATGAAAGTCCACCCGAACTGGGACAGCTTCCTGCACAGCACCCAACCGGATCCCGCGCGGCTGTTTGCATTCACCACGCACGGCTCGGCGCTGTTCGCGACCATGAAATTCTTGCCCGGTGATGTGTTCGTGTTCGGCTCCGAAACCAAAGGACTGGACACGGCACTCCGAGAATCTTTCCCGCAAAATCAGCGGATCAGATTACCCATGCGCCCTGACAATCGCAGCCTGAATCTGTCGAATGCCGTAGCGATTACTGTCTTCGAGGCGTGGCGCCAACATGGATTCGCGGGCGGATCTTGAGTTAGCTGCAGTTTTATAATCTCGTGCAGTGAAACCCATTTTCAAAGCAATAGAAAAGGACATCGTCATGCTGAAACGAATCGCTCTGACCCTCATCTTGCTGTCGACAGTCACTGGAGAGGCGCTCGCTGCAGCGAAAAACCCGATCGTCATCAGCCAGGCACAAGCCCGCGCTTCGGTGGGCAAAATGCCCAATAGCGCCGCCTTCCTGCAGATAGAAAACCGGGGCAAAAATGATGACGCACTGCTATCTGCCTCCAGCCCTGCTGCCGAGCGCGTGGAGATTCATTCCATGAACAGGGAAGGCGATGTGATGAAGATGCGTGCCGTCGACAGCCTGGTGATCAAGGCCGGTGAAAAAATCGCGATGCAGTCTGGCCACGGCTATCACCTGATGCTGATGGGGCTGAAAAAGTCGCTGAAGGCAGGCGAGAAGATTCCGGTCACCCTGATTTTTCGAGACGCCGGCAAGATCCGGATCACCGCCGACGTGGTCGAGACTGGCGCGCCAGCCAAACCCGCCAACGGCATGCATGAGCATCACGATCACTGAATCAGCCCGCTGAGGCGGCGAACTACGTACACAACATCATCGACACAGTTTGCCCGACCCAGAGCGACCACCCAAGGCCGCGTCGCGCGCAAGACGCGCGACGCAATCCATCGGCATCGCTTTAGCTGAACATGGCCGGCGCGCTCGGTGCTGCGATCAGTGGCCGAGCGTTCAAGGGATTGGCGATGGTCGTGCTGATCGAGGGTATCGGATCCTGCGAGTGGACACCATCGGCATTCCACAGGGCCTCGACGGGTGCCAATCCCGCCAAGCCCAGCGGTGTGGAAGTCGTCGAATCAGGGAGACCGCGCCAGCTTTGATCGGCACAACTCTCCAGGCCTTCGCGCAATTGCTCCCAGAGGATCTCCATCGCGATCAGATGACGGTCGTACCCCAGCGATTCCATCTTCCACTGGCTAAGACGCGTCTCCTTGAGTGAATTACCTGTGCCATACAGATCAATCTCTGCCGAACCATGCTCGGTAATAGCTGAACCATTCACCCACGCCTGATTGTCCTGGCCATAGACCTCCACGCGCTGCCCCCGGTCATGCGCCGTCAGATCGTTATCGCCCAGCATCGTGATCGTGTTGCTACGACCAGATAAGTCCAACGCGGCCCCCTCGGCCATCATCAGCGAGCCACCCGTCATCTGTACCTGATTGCTCTGGCCAAACACACTGACCGTCGTGCCAGCAGCGCTGCCCTTGATGAGCAGCTCGTTGTCGCCTTCCATCACCACTTTGTCATTACGGCCAGTGAGCTGAAGCTCGGCCCCCGCCGCTAGACCGACGAGCGCATTGTTGATCGTTGCGATATTGTCCTCGCCCCAAACCATCAGCCTGCCGCCCGTGGCGGTTCCAGAGAGCGTGCTGTGCCCCTGCTGCGTGATGTCATTGTTGCGACCATTCACCGTCGCGCTGCTGTTCTCCTGCAAGGCGATATCCGAGTTGCCCAGATTGACGACTTCCTTCTGCCCGGTAATGACGACCCGGTTGTCTTTGGCACCGCCTGCCGCTTTCAGGGTATTGCCCGTGCCGCCCAGATCGACAAAGTCCTCACTGCCGATCGTGATCTGATTGCGGCTACCCTCGACCTCCATGCGAACCTGCCCCTTTTCCGCATTGATCGTGTTGGCGTCGCCATGGACCTCGATGAAGGACTCGCCCGTGCCGGTGTTCACCTTATTGCCAGTGCCATTCACCACGAAATGGGTCACGCCCGCATTGCCGTTCATCGTCGTGCCGCCACTGCCCACCAGTAGCGTCTGGCGAGAATTACCGGCGTTCAGCACATCCCCCTTGCCACCAATGAGCAGATTGATCCCACTCATCGATGCATTGACCGTCTGGGCCGCCTTGTCCGACAAGAGCTGTATCGTTCGGCCATCTGCGGTGCGCACCGTGGTGGCCTGATCGGAGAGGTAGATCGAGGTTGCCGATGCGCTCTCGCCAAAGTTGAACAAGACCTCGGCCATTTGACCGCTCGAATTGCCGCGCCGGTTGCTGATACCGAAGTAATTGACATGGGTGATCAGGTTGCCGTTGTCATAGACGTTTCTGGCGGAGAGATCTTTGACGCTCAGATAGGTGATGCCGAACTCCTCGAGCGTGTGCAATTCGCCTTTCTGGGTCAGCCCATCCACGTTAATGTCAGTCCACAGCCGTAGCTCCCTGAATGCTTTGTCGCGGTAATCGATCTTGCCGTTGCGCATAGTGTCTAGCTGGGCCAGTGCAGCAAACCCGGTGGCAGCCGTCGGGGAAGTCCTCTCCGAGAACATTTCGGAAGAGTCATCGATGACGCCATTGCGGTTGCGGTCGCGCACCAGAAACGCATGGTCGGGCGTGATCCAGCCAGTGCGCACCTTCTGACCATTGGCTGCCATGTCGAACATGACGGTCGAACCTTGCAGGTTGGTGGTATGGACCGAGCCGCCGCCCAGCTTCAGTACCAGCGGATCGATGTAGCTGCTTGACCAGTCGTAGGAGGAGAACCCTCCACCGTTCCACCATCCCTGATCACCGTCAAAGCCATAATCGATAACATCGCTGTACACGAAGGTGCTGTTGTCGAGTCCGAGATCGACATCGGAGAGGCTGTATTCGTAGTCAGTGAGGGACTCGGACGGGATTGGGGGCAGGCTTGATGGCGTATCAAATTCCGGCAGCGAATAGACGGCATTCCATGGGCTGCCACTGCTCACTTCCGTGTTGGCTTCCATTACGGATTGCAGGTCATAAGCCGCCAGTGTGTTGTCGCCACCATAAAGCCACAGGTTCTTCAGGGACTTATCGGCAGTATCCCAGCGATAGGCTTGCAGCCGAATGGCCTCGGCCTCCGCAAACCAGTTGTCGAGATCGTCGGCAACGGTGTCGGTCAGGCGGATGTTCAAATTGTCCAATACCGACGATGCTTGCGTGTGATGTTCATCGTGCAGGCCGTAATCTGTGCCGGGCAGATTGATGATGTGATCTGAGTTCTGAGGCGAGTAAGACGCATTGGCCAGATCAAGGAATCTATCCAGTTTGTCCAAGGTCGGCTTGCCAACAATGACGCCCTCTGCGTCAACCTCGCCGTCAGCTATATGGGTGACCTCAGAGATGCCATTGGCAGGATTGATGTTGATCTGTGTTTCCTCATAAATCTCGCCGAAGTTATCTTTGAACTGCTGGATAGCGCCAGTAACACGCAACATGTGATCCAGCGTCACGGATTGCGTCTCATCCTCACGCGCGCAGCTAAAAACAAAATTGCCCTCGCTATCTTTCAGGCAGCTGTAGATCGTTCCATCGGTTTGCGTCAGCTCGGCAAGCGTCTGGTTTCTGGCGCTTGCGGCAAATTGTTTTCCCCACACCGCGATCTGTTGGGTAACATTCTGAAATACTGTTGACGGCGCATCATAAAACGCCATTTTTGCAGAAAAAGCGACAATAGCCAGCGTGCCATAGGCCTTTTCGGTGGGTTCAAAAGTAGAAAAATTCTTGATAATTCCAGAGACAAGCGTTGAGTCGGCTTTGAAAAGAAGTT